>Ga0187771_10002978_pt1 | contig 11775 bp, 14 predicted proteins | sample 0116_SJ02_MP15_1_FD_133139 | JGI IMG/M metagenome (GOLD analysis project Ga0187771, IMG submission 133139) | Tropical peat soil microbial communities from peatlands in Department of Meta, Colombia - 0116_SJ02_MP15_10_MG | ecosystem: Environmental > Terrestrial > Soil > Wetlands > Peat | place... | reverse complement strand
TTTTGTCTCATCATAGGTGTATTTTAGTGGGCGCGCGATGACGGAATTCGAACGTCCAAGAACAGCTGACATCATCTCGTTACCGATTTGGCCAAGAAGGGCATCCTGTATCGTCTCACGGCGTACCCCAATCTTCAGGAAAGCATTCCGATTATCGATTCATCATCCACGCCGTCTGCCCTGCGGCGACTCCCCCCGACTTCCCAGCTAGGTAGAGGGCGCCGAGTATTCCCATCAGGGAGGGCTGACTCCGGGCTCTGTCCTAGAGCTCTGTTTCGGTTCAGGGTTCTCGCGCATGGGATTCCAGCTTCCACGCCCGGCTCTTGGCTTCGCCTACCGCGCAAGTTATCCGACAGATGTTTCGCTCCGGCTAAAGCAAGCAATGCAATGGCGCCCAAAGCTAGTAGTGCTTTCTCCAAACCAATTAGGACTCCTCGTGGCACCTTCTAAGACCTTTCGTCGGACGGCAATGGACGCAGGCCGTCGGTGGGAATAGATTCATCAAGCCAAAAAGCGATCGTTAACCGAAGTCCTGAGCGGCTCGGACTTGACTTGGCGTTCAGCCGGTAACGACGCAGTTCCGACAATCTCACAGTTGCAAACGAGGCGGAGAACCACTTAAGACCTTGATGCATCCGAGATGCACACCCGCGGTACGTGCCACCAAAAGGAGCGAAAACGCCCCCACCGCATCGACGTCGAGATCAAGACCCGCACGGAGGGCACGCACTTTAGCCTCACAGCTCTCAAGCCCCGCCCGGATTTCTTCATCGCCTGCCGTTATGATGGCACCCAGGAGACGTGGATCTTCCCTTCCACGGATTTCGTGAAGCATCCCCTATATATCAAGAAGCTTGACAGGCATACGCTTGCTCTTTCCGAGAAGAAGGAAGAAGTGCATGCGTTCCATAAAGCGTTCTACCTCCTCAAATTGCCAACGGGTGGCAAGACCGCAGTACCATTAAGTAAGGCGGCGCCAAAGGCCGGAAGGGTATCTGGATCTCGGGTTCAATCTCGAACGGTAGTTTGACCAGATCGGAAAGAGGATTTGACGGAGGGATGGCAAAGGAGCTTTATGTATGGGCGAGTATGACTTCTTCGATTCTGAGGAGATGAGCTGCGAACAGGACAAGATGACTACAAGACGAAACGATATTGGCCGTTAGAGTAGAGCCCGCCAAGTCTGAATACGGCGTAGGATGCTGACCCCAAACCGCTGGAAGGCGAAGAGTTGTTCGACGAAAAAACTGGATAATTAGAGACACCCCCAGAGACTCCTTCAGAAATGGGCGAAGGAGGACAGGTGAGGTATGCCGTGTCGTTAACTACGCTGACGGATTCATTGCAGATGGCGGTGTAAGGGTCCTGAAGCAAGGCGTCATAGGTGGAGAGCAGCATTTCCCACGTATTATTACCTATATCTTTCAAGTAGTACGCCCCTGAGGGATCACTAATGACCAGGCAGCCAGGCGCTCCGCTGGGGCTATGGCAGGCTGAAAGGGAAGAGTCGGCCTGTTCGGCGGCCGATGTCGTGCCCTCCGAAACTGCCGGAGAAATAGTCACCAGGTTCCTATTCATATCATTCATCGGGACAACAGGGGCAAAGAGCAGGGCAACCACAATCATCAGCCCAGTCACCAAGGCCGTCCGTCTACGATTGGACCTCATTTACGCGTAAGGATACGTTATCGGAGCTTTTATTTCTACATCGTAGAACGGTCCGCGACAAACACTTGGCTTGGGGTCGAAGAAAGATGACTTATCGATGATACTTATCGCCGATGAGCAAGCAGTATAAGCCTGCAGGGAGAAAACTACTCGGTGAGATGATTGAAGAACGTCTCGCCTATAACGACCGTGTTCCTCACGACTCTTCTCGTGGGTATGATGTTCCCACTTACAATGGGCTGTGCAAGCACGAACGTCCTCCCCCTGCAGCCTTTTCCTGTCTCGTCTCCTGCTCCTCTTGACACGTTGGTGATCAAGGATCCTTCCGGAACATATTCTTTCAGGTACTTAGGGAATGGGCAGTACTCAACGGACATCGCCACGTATCAGGCAATCTTGCAAGACCCCTATACAAAGGTTGTCTCGTCAGAAATCGAAACGACTGGCAATACTGTCTTGATTACAACTCCCAGTCCGCTCGTGACAAGCTACCCTACCTTCTCAGGTAGTGGATGGTCAGGAGCAGGCGGCGGCTTCTGCACCTTCTCAAGTGGCACATATGGCATCATATGCGGAAGCCCACAATACACGCTCAATATCAGCCAAGTCTACATCGCTTCTCTGTCTTGGAACAGCACCTGTCTGACTGGTACCTCCTGTGTCACTTCCTTCTGGACTGGCCTCAGCAATAATGATACCGGAGGGTCCAGCTCCGAGCTAATCCAAAACGGAATGCACGTCTGCTACAACTTGGGCGCTTGTCCTAATGGCGGAAGTAGCGGACTTTTGACTTGGAACATGTTTTGGAATGAGCTTCCTCCATATTCCCAAAATGATCAGATCATAGCGGGGGCTCCTACATCAATCAGTAGCGTCGTACATGAGTTCGAGATATACTGGACCGGCACCAATACGGCAAACTTCTATTGGGCAGTAGGCACTTGGACTGCTAACCTCCAAATCACAACGAATGCCACCCAGACTGACTTTGTTCAGTCGGAAGGTATACTTGAAAGCCCAACTACAGGTAATGGCCACTATCCAATTGTCCCATGGTCGTCTGACCCGGCGGTCTTGACGGGGTGGTACAGGGCTGCTGGCTGGTGGAGCAACGCATCTACTGGCAACATAGGAAGCGGTTATCCTTTGGCCCTCTTCAATTTGACCTATGGGGGCACGGTCGAGGCGTACGGCACGGCTAACCCTCAAAACAGTTACACCTATCTTGGGAATTACTAGGCCTTTCACTCTTCTTTTTCTTTGATGGTCATGGCGACGAGTTAGCGTTCTATACCGAGTCCCAATGCGGGAGTCATAGCCCCTAAGGCGTTGCCTGGCTGTCCGTTGCTATAACCATGGGCTCGTCCTTCAGCTACTTCGGATTTCGACATTAACGAACTTGAGCTCTGTCACAGAGACTCGTACCCGGTCCGAAGCGAAGTCCGCCTGACCGCTCATACAAGCAAGCGATATGTACGGATGCAGGAATCCAGCGGACAGGTTCTTGCAGGGGCTCACAGACGCTCCAGTGTCAGGAGAAGCTCCCGCACGCCTCTTAGTATGGAACGTTCGCCTTCGGTTCGTATCCTGATAACTCTGAACCCGTTTTGCGATACGACTGCGTCTTTCTCGGCATCGGCTGGGCTATTCTGGTGATACATTCGTGAATCTAACTCTATGGACAGCCATTCCCAATCTCGACTGATATTACTCTTGGCAACCAGTACAAAGTCCGACCTGTACCTATCCAATGGGTCGACGTAGCACTGGGGGATTGGCATCGGTCCCTCTCTATCCTTGTTCATTCTTAGATAGAGGTCCAAGAATGTCCTTTCGTTATCAGACTGGCACTGATTCCTGAGGAATTCCAGCCCTGCACAGGAAGGAGGTCCCATCGTACGACCGCTGACCAAGGAGCAATCGTGAATCGAACCTGTGTAGTCGCAGCCAAGGCATCTCTCCATGCACCCTTCCTCAAGTATGAGATTTCCCTGCCCGTCAATCCCCTTCTTGGATACGAAGTAATGGCAGGGGATCAGGCTCAGCATCCCGAGCTGGGCGGTCACGCTCCTGACTGAGTACGGCATAAGGAAGTCTGGTACGCTGTAACCACAATCGATTCTGACTCCGAATGAATTTGGAATCTCAAGGTTGAACTTGCACTGTCCGCAGTCCCCCGCGCTGGCCCATTGGTGGTATTCGCCGTGCTTCGCATAGACGATTCGACCGAAGGGCAGAGGAAGCAATTTGAACCGTCTCCTCTTGTCAACTCCGAAGTACAGAAACTTAGGTGGCGTGGATTGCATCAGCTTGTTAAAATCGGGCAGGCCGGATTTCTAGTTTGCTGCCCTAGGAACCTATTACCACGTCAAGGCAACGGATCGCACCGCTTTGCTTGTCGAATGAAGTCTCCGGGCCCGGAACAACTCTAGCCTTGATGGGATAAACCGGTCAAACTAACGACCGCCTTAGGAGATTTCTCTCCGTCTAAAGGATACTAGTTTCGAGAGGCCAAGAGTCGTCAGAACGATCATCGTCGATGTCTCCACGGCTACCAGAAGGAAAACGCCTCTGAAAGGCTGGGCTTCCGTGCCATTCGGATCCATTTTGCGCGGGGACGCATTCACAAGCGTCAGAAGTCGCCTGACGGATGCTCTAACGAAGCGTGAAAGGCCCGGGCTAGTTGCCACAATATCTGCCGCTGGAGGGCTGACATCGTAATAGGCCATTACCATCCCGCGGCCCAGAAGAGTCGGCCAGAGCACAGTATCACGAAAACGTCTGAGCGCTTCGACTTCGGAAGCCATCGGTGAATTGAAGGCAGCGGTTGTGATAAAGCATCCCTCCTTCTTAGGTGGATTCAGCGAGCGTTTGTATGACTGCGCCGTTCGATCGCTCTTCTCTTGATTGCAATCTATACACGCTGGTTCCAAATTACGGAAATAGTCAGAGCCTCCCTTGGCACGAGGGTTCGCGTGATCAACATGCCAAGCTCCTTTCTCCCCTCTTCGACCGTAGTTGGTAAAGGCCAGCTTCTTGTGACAATAGTAGCAATATCCTCCAGTCTTGCCATAGATGTAACGAAGATCGTCGTCGCCATAGGGCACGGGGAGCCGCCTTCTCTTCTTGTTCAGTCAGCTTGGTACTTATGACCTTCGGTCGCCATAGATTAGTCAGCGATGCGATAGGCAGTCATCCGAATAATCTACCCTTCCTCTCAATGCCTTCCCGGGGTATCATGACCGGTTCTGCACATTACTGCTCTTGAACACCGCCACCGCTACCTATATTGCCCCTAGGCGGGTAAAGGTACAAGTCTGTACAGTCGTCTGTCCGGTTTCATACCCGTTCCGGAGCGAGGTCTGCCCGATCATCTGTCTTCCTACAGCGGATACATCTTCAATCGGGATATGAGTGATCGCCTGTGAAAAGCAATGATTATAAAATGCCTTTCACCATGTTCCCATAATTCCAATTGGAGGACTTGGACCTTCGCTGCTACCTCGGATTGCCGAGCGAAGCATTTTCACCGCATTGGAGGCCGGCGCGAACTCCAAGAAGGCTCTTGGCTGAGGTAGGGGAATTAGGGTGGATCAACGTCTGTTGCATAACCTGTGGGGACGGGGAATGAGGATGCAGAGACCTGTCTATCGGAATGAGGTTTGGAATCGAAGCTCAGTGAACCCTCTCTCATAGGCCCGGAAGAATATTCTCTGACTGCATCGATTAGATTCGTACGCTCGCATCTCGTTTCTGGAGAGAGCTTTCCAGCGGATGGCCTTTCAACTGACCCCCCTGTACGATAAACGAAAAAGAACCGTAAGTGGTCGAATCGCCATAAGGAATTTCAGCCGATGACATAGCAGTAGTAGTCGTAATCGTACGGGGCGACATAGTAGACATTGTTGAAGGTGTATCCGTATACATATCCTATGCTTACAAGGTACCAAAGGTGCCAAGTGCCGCCGCTGTCTGCCCATTCAAGGTTCTGCCAATGGTTTACTTCTGTGCCAACGGGATCAGGTAAGCTTGTGGACTCCGACTCAAGGCTCGAAAGAACCGAAACGGCGCTGGACATCCTGGTGAATGTCTTCTCTTCTTCCAGCGTTCCCCCCTCGTACGCATCCCACGTCGTGCCGCTCTTCCTCTGGATTGTGTAGGTATAGTAGCCGTTGTTTGGAGATCCCCATTCGTTGCTCGAACCTTGGTCGTCGTTGATGTCGGTCCAGTAGAAAGTCTGGGTGTAAACGTACAAGGTGACCTGCCTTGCGACTCCGATTTCGAAGAAGTTGCTCCCATCCAGCCACGCAGCGACATTGGTCCAGACAGCGTCTCCCCAGAAGGTGTTCGAAAGGCTAACGCTGTCTATAAGCCCCACACCTGTTACTCCATAGTACGAGGAAGCGTCTTGATCGGTGTCTTCTATTGCGGCTTTTGTATTCCAGATGGCGAGGGCCTTTTGGGGCTGAGCGACAAGCGCCTGTGCTTCGACTGAAAGAACAAGGATTACGAGAATTGCCAAGGAAAGACTAGTGCGCATCATTCATTCCTCCAATGAGCCCGCCAGCATTAGGGTCTCGTTCAACGACAGCGTGGATCTTATCGAGTAGGTTCTCGAAGAGTCGAATATGTCTATATGAACCCCAGAATATAGGAAGAAGTTTGTTTCGCCCGAAGGCGCTGTAACACTGCCTTGTTGCTGAATTCTAACTTCTGCAGGCGCTCCGTCCAACTGCGTCCTCCACGCGGACGCGAGTCCTGACGACATGAAAGTGCTATTGGTCTCGGCGGCGTCGGCGTCGATTCTCGTGTCGATGATGCTTTGGGCCTGTGCAGCTGTCTGGCTCGTAGACCAAGCACCGTCTGGTGGAGATACGTCAATTTCCAACTGGTATGCCTGTCCCATTGTGGAGCTCCCGACTATTTCCACATACGCAACCTCGCGGTCTAGGATGCTCGACCAGACGTTCTTCGAGATGTCAGAAGCATTTGTAGGAGCAACTCCAGAATAGAGTAGCGCGATTTCGCCGTCTGTACCATTTAGTAAGCTTCCTTGAACCACCAGAACGTACTGGAGTTGCAGGCCGCTAGGCATGTAAATCGGAAACTTCAGGGAAGCTCCGATCGAGGATACGAGTTGCTTCGCCTCAGAAGGCGAAATCACCCAGCCTGCGGTGTTCTGCGTTACTACAGGAATGAAGGGGGAATTTCTGGAAGGCAGGGTCACGAGAGGCAACGCTAGAGCCAGTACGATCACTACTGCAATTGCGAGGTTCTTGGTTTGATGTGATGACTTTTTCATCAGGAGTTACCTATTATTGTTTTTATTTGGAGTTTATTTATTCTTACGTAGCATGGATACGCATCCCGGCTACGCAGAGACCAGACACACACTGGGTTAATCTTCGGCGATACCGCCCGAGGCGGGGGGAGTAGATCCGGATCCGGACGATAAGCGACTATAACGGCTTATAAACCTAGGGCAGGACAATATCACAGGGCGACGGCCTGCGAGCACCAGTAGCGAGGGGTCTTCACCTGCAAAGGCTCCGCCTGAGTCGGCCTTGGTCTCTTCTACTGTGAGGATCTTGTCGAAACTGTCCTCGCGGGCTAGGAGGGACTTGATTATAGGGTCGCTTTCTTGTGCTCTTGCGGTGTGGACAGTGTTCTTTCTAGCTGCAAGCTATCTCAACAACAGGTTCGCCCTCGTTGGAACCCAGAATCCGCTGTCGATTCTATTTGATCCATTCTCCTTGGCTGTATTTGCCCTGGTTAGCGGGTCTTCCTTTGGGATTGCGTACGTCTGGGGCAGAAGAAAGTGGGCTGAACTGTACGACTTGAGTAGGATTCTGCTCTCCTTCGGAAGCGAGTGGCAAGGACAAAGAACCGAAATGGCCACTGCCGAGCGATTTCACGATCCGGTCGATGTAAGCATTACGGTTGCCGAAAAGCTGCCTGCGTGGACGGCAAACCTGCTCAGGCTGAAACTATGGAGAGCTGTGGCCATTGGAACGGGAGTCCTCTTGGCCCTACTCTGTTTCACTTGGACCAGTGCCACGTTGACCCTCCTGACGATTGATTTGGGCGCCGCTCTCTTGCTTGCATTGTGTCTATGGGTGCGGGCTTCCAACCAAGCGAGGCTTCGGGAAGTCATTGCTTGGATGAGAGCGAAAGAGTCGGAAGAAGAGCTAGTAGGCTTCCCCCATGAGTGAGAACGGCTGGAAGCCTGACCTCTATGTTCTTGCAAGGATTGTCGACGCGCTCTCTAGGAATGGGCCGATGAAGAAGACCAACTTACAGATGAGTGCAAGGTTGAACTACGAAGCCCTAGTCAGATATACGAACTGGATGAGTTCCCATGGGCTCGTTGAACTTGCAAGGAACCCGGACGGCGAATTCGTGGTCCTCACTAATAAGGGGCAAGAGGCCCAAGAGACGTTTGTAAGCTGGCTCGGCAAACTATTCGATAGTTTGAAGCTTTGATCCTGCCTCGTAATGCAGAATCGGCCAGCCTCCTGTAGACCGTCAAGTCGGTGATCTCATCCTTCGCCTCCTCCGTCGCGATCTCTCTCAGCCTGCCGGACATGGCTCTTCAGACCAGCACCTGTTTACAATAATCTATTCCCGAATCCTCAGGGAGGGCCAAGACAAGGAACTTAACTCATACGATCTGAGCTTTCGTCAATCCAAACTATGTCGTCTTGCCTTGCCGTATGATGCCTTGTTCAACCTTCATGGGCATCTGACGCTATTGCATCTTTGCAGCCTCTTGGCCTCCATCTGCTCTATTGTAGAATCCTGATGTCCTAGGACCTCCCCATGAAATCGCCGATGATCCAGCCTCCTTAGACGGTTAAAAGCGTCCCCGACGGTATTCTTTGAATGAGAGTTCCGCTTCTCAGCGGCCTATTCGGGCGCAGATCGCCGTCGGACGCTCCATCATCGCAGTTCACAATAGAGCGGCTCCCCGTGAAGCTTACGGGGACTGTCCTGGCGGAGTACGACGTCGGCCTCGCCCAGCGTCGTGCCCGATTCGTTCAGCTTCTCCGCCATCGTCTTCACGTGATAGACGTACTTCGCCACGCGCCCGAGGCTGAGCCCCTCCGACCTCAGGACTTCGCTGAATCCCACGATGGAGAGCCTGTCCTCGGCCGATATCGGCGCCTCCCCCAGGCCCCGCAGCGCCGATTCGAGGCGCTTCGAGTAGCTGTGGATGTCCGTCCCGCCGCGCATGACACATTCCATTCGGGCCCGCTTAAAACGGGCTTCGTCCGCAGTAAGGGAACTGGACTTGAAGCTGTGGTGCTGCGGGCGGGATTTGGACCCGCGATCAGCGGCTCGAAAGGCCGCTATGCTTATCCGGGCTACACCACCGCAGCGCCGACACGAAGGTTGCGATTTCACTTTTAAAAGGATTCGCTGACGAACTAGCATTGAGAAGGCTTGGGTTTCATGAATGCAGGCCTCGGCCTTCCGAGAAGTAGCTCGCATCGAAAACCCATCTCTCGAGTACCGCTGCGACATCTTCAAGGTTCCTACGCTTCGACTCTGGGAGCGCACCTCCGACGAGCGTCACGGTGCAGTTGGCGAGGAGAGATACCGGACAATTCCCGCTCAGACACTCTCCCAAAGTTGCGCCCAAGTCGGCTTGGAATCCCTCAGCGGACTGAAGCACGTGATGCAGGAAACCCCCCTTCGGCAGGGGCAGAGGTGGCGAAAGGTCAGGTAGGTCCCCGGGGCGGCTGGTGAGCAGCTCCATCGACTTGGCACCGCATGCCTCGGCGGTGGCCGCAATCATTAGGACCTCGTCCGGAGACAGCATCGAACCCTCTTTCGATACCGCCGAGGCAAACCTCTTCACGGAAAGGAAGTGCCTCGGCCTGGCATGATAGATGATCCCTCCTTCAGCCAGAGTCAGAGCTTGGTAGTCATTGTCCAACCATGAGACGGGAGCGCGGGCCCGCTGAGGGTGCCCGGGCTCGAAATCCAGAGCCCTTCCAATCCTTTCAAAGGTTCCAAGCGGCGCCATCAGCAATCCTCTGGGCATCACTCTTATCGTGGATGAAACGCCCTTGTACCTTAGGATCAGTGGGTTCTTCCATGTAACCGTCGGCGCGCCGAAGCCTGTCATCGATAATCGCGACGAAAGCTCCTTCACATCCCGAGACCCGAGCTTTGGAAGGTAGGTGAGCTCGATGTCCTTTCCCGACCTCAGGACCTTGAACCTGAACGGAAGCGTCCGGAGGCGCATCTGTCGGCCCCTATGCGCCGTTTACCTTACAGGTGTTGCAGTCGTCAGGGACCAATTCCACCGACCGGTGGAAAGCACAAAAAGCGTCCGTCGAGCGTAGCTTCGAGCAGAGGAGGCAGAACTTGGCCGTCGCGTCAGCGCCCTTCAGCTCCCCTGAGGCAAGGCCCTTTGCGACATCTACAGCAGCCGCCCTAACCATCTCGTTCTCCTCGAATCCCCTTATCCTGCTACCTCTGCGCTCCCCCAAGTAGTAGCTTATGGCCGCCTGAGTGGTGCCCAGAGCAGACGCCGCCTTCACCTGGGTAAAGCCGTATTCGGAAACCAGCGACCTAGCTACGGTGCACCGAAAGGCCGGCAGAACATACTTTATGACGACTTCGCAGGGGGGGCGCAAGTCATGTAAAGTATATCCTGCCACCAATATAAGATTTGGCTAACTGGACGAAGATCTTCGTGCAAGCTGGGCAGGTCCACTTGCTGAAGTACGGACCCATGGCTCGTCGTTTCTGGCGCGAAAGGGGAGGAAGCTCGGCGAAGGGCTCCGCCTCCGCTCAATCCTTAGAGCTGTGGGCGTCAGATTCTGCAGGATTCAGCAGGCGAAGGCTTGATAGAAGCTAAATACTGGAGGTCCATTTACCCTGAGACAGGCAGGCACGTCTCCGGGGAAAGATCTCAGCATTGGTCAAAGAGTCCACAAGTCAGGAATTGAGGTTTCTGAAGGAGCACCAAGCCTACATCGAAAGGATCGACGAGGGGATACGAGAGCTCATGGCGAAGCATTCCTCTCATCCGCTCTATGCCCCCCTTTCATACTCACTGGAGGGGGGAAAGCGACTTAGGCCACTTGTCGTCCTGCTCATCAACGAATCGTTGGGGAGGGGAGTGGAGGACCCCATCCCGGCCACGTCGGCGATCGAATTGCTTCATACCGTATCCTTGATTCACGATGACATAATAGACAAGGAGAACGTGCGCCGGAACAAACGTCCCTACTATCAGCTCTACGGGATCGATTCGGCCCTGCTCTCCGCGGACTTCGTGCTGGGCGTCATATTGGAAGTGGCATCAAGATATCGCGAGAAATCCGTGGGGTCGGAGCTGTCCCGGGCGGCGATCGAGATGTCTTCAGGCGAGGAACTCGAGAGGAAGACTTCGCAAGGTCCCGGGGAGGTGTCTTGGAAGGACTATGTGAGGATCCTTGAACTCAAGACGGCGTCTCTGTTCAGGGCTTCGGCTAGCGTCGGCGCGGCGCTGTCTTCACAGAGGGACCTCTCTTCCAAGATGGGGGAGTTCGGCCTGAAGCTGGGCATGGCCTACCAGCTTCGCGATGATCTAGCGGATATCGAGAAGCCGGGGGAGCTCATCAACCTCCTCGAGGTGGAAGGGGAAGAGAGGAGCAGGAAGGTGGCGGAATCAGCCGAGGATTACGGCCGGTCCGCACTGAAGATGTTGGACGGCCTTTCGCCGTCGGCTAGCTTGGAGAAGCTATCCAAGCTCGTCATGGAATACTTCTAGACTAGGTGGCCACTAGGGTCACGAGTTTGATCAACGGTTCTGGATATAGTCCCGTCACAACGATGAATATGAGGGCGAAGAGGGCCACGGCGAGGACGTCTGGCTGCTGCACGGCGACCCCCGGCGTCACTGGGTCATCAAAGAACATCTTCTTCGCCAGGTAGCTGTAGTAGCCGAGGGCGATGGCGCTGTTGATCAGGGCTATCGCCGCAAGCCAGGCCATTCCGCCCTGCACCGCACCCATGAACAGGAACAGCTTGCTCCAGAAGCCGTTGAGGGGAGGGAGCCCTGCGAGGGCGAAGAGAGACACCGCAAAGGAAAGGGCCATCAGAGGGGCCTTT
>Ga0187771_10002977_pt1 | contig 11775 bp, 11 predicted proteins | sample 0116_SJ02_MP15_1_FD_133139 | JGI IMG/M metagenome (GOLD analysis project Ga0187771, IMG submission 133139) | Tropical peat soil microbial communities from peatlands in Department of Meta, Colombia - 0116_SJ02_MP15_10_MG | ecosystem: Environmental > Terrestrial > Soil > Wetlands > Peat | place... | reverse complement strand
CGTGACCCGCGGTGCCCGCCGGGCAGCGGGCGACCGAGCCGGAGTGCCAGCCTTGCGCGCGGGGAGATCGGACGGATGCGAGAATGTGGGAAAGCCTCGCCCGGCGCGCTCGCCGCGAGCCTCATTCTTGGCGCTCTGGCCCTGTTGTTGTGGGCCGTGGCCCTCGCCACGCTGTCCGACCTCGCCGGCAGCGATGCCGCCGGCGACGGCTACGCGCAGGCCTATGCCGCGACCGAGATCTTTCTGCTCTGGGGCCTCTTGGCGCTGATAACGCTGATAGCCGGCGTCAAAGGTGCGATGCGTGTACGTCGCGGCGGCAATGCTGATTCCGGTCTCCGGTGTCGTAACGTTTTTCGTGCTCGGCATGTTGTTGCGGCCCGAGCTGCCGCCGTTCCTATGGCCGATTGCCATTCCGGCCGTGGTGCCGCCGCTGGTGCTGGCGTTCAGCTATTGGGCGCTCATTCCGCCGCTCAACGCCGCGATCCCGGCGCGCGTCGCCGGTGGCGTAGTTTGGGGCCTCGTTGTCCTCTCATGCCTCGCCATTTTCCCGCTGGAGCACACGCGAGATCAGGCCAATGCCAGCATCGTGGCGGCGCAGCGAGGTATGACGCCAACCTCGCCAAGCTTCCGGCCGACGCGCCGCTGTGGGATTGGGTGCCGTTCTTGCAGACACGCAACGCCGTCAAGCAGGATGAAGTGCTCGGCCACATTTGCAGGCTCGCGCGGCGGCAGAGCGACGCCGAGCTCATGCTTGAGCGCGGTGATTGCCCGCTCGGCTTTCTCAGCCAGATCGATCTGCAGCCGACGCCGGCGATCTGCGACAAGGCGCGTGCGCTGTTGCGCCGGCAGGTCGTGCCGTTGGTGCCGGCGGCGCCGAACGCGAAGCCATATACCGAAGCGGCGCAGCCGGTCGCCGACGCGGTTAGCGCCATGAGCTGGCTCGTCGGCCACGACTGCTCGTGCGACGCGGAATCGGTGGCCTGGGAAGCCATGGCGAAGACATATCGCGACACCAATTACGACGTGTACGACCTGGCCGCGCTGCGTGATCCCAAGCGGCTGGGCGACATGCTGCGCCAGGAGACCGAGGCGCCGCTGAGCCGGCGGCGTTAGCGCTTCATTAACGAAACTTTTTATTAATCTCTTAATGAAAGCTTGCCGGAGGTATGGCGGAACCATTCTCGATTCCCGGCGGCAGCCTCGACCCTGTGGATTGGCCAAGCGCCCGCGCGCAAGGACACCGCATGCTCGACGATATTCTCGACTACATCGAGAACATCCGCGAGCGCCCCGTGTGGCAGCCGATTCCCGAGCACGAACGCGCGCGTTTCCGCGACGCCGTTCCGACAGGGCCGGGCGAGCTTGCCGCCGTTCATGACGAGTTCATGCACCACATTCTGCCCTATGCAACTGGCAACACGCATCCCGGCTTCATGGGCTGGGTGCATGGCGGCGGCAATGTGCCCGGGATGCTGGCGGAGATGTTGGCCGCTGGGCTCAACGCCAATCTTGGCGGCCGCGACCACATGCCGATCGAGGTCGAGCGCCAAATCGTGCGCTGGCTCGCCGAACTGTTCGACTTTCCCGACACGGCGAGCGGGCTGTTCGTTACCGGCACGTCGATGGCCAACCTCATCGGCGTGCTGATCTCGCGCACGCGTGCGCTGGGCAACGAGGTGCGCCGCAACGGCGTCGCTGAGGGCGGGAAACGGCTAGTGGCCTATGTCTCGGCGGCCGCGCACGGCTGCATTTCGCAAGCAATGGATTTGTCCGGGCTCGGCACCGCGGCGCTGCATGTCATCCCGGTCAACGAGCGGCATCAGATCGATCTTGCTGCGCTGGAAGTGGCGATCGCGCGGGACCGCAGCGGCGGCTTCACGCCTTTCCTCGTCGTCGGCAACGCCGGCACGGTCGATACCGGCGCGATCGACGATCTGGCGGCGCTTGCGGCCATCGCAGGGCAAGAAGGGCTCTGGTTCCATATCGACGGCGCCATCGGCGCGCTCGCCATCATGGCGCCCGATATCGCCCCGCGGCTTGCCGGCATCCAGCGCGCCGATTCGATCGCGCTCGATTTCCACAAATTGGGGCAAGTACCTTACGACGCCGGCTTCATCCTGGTGCGCGACGGCGCCCAGCATCGCGATACGTTCGCCTCGCCGGCTGCCTATCTGCGGCGCGAGACGCGCGGGCTTGCCGCCGGCACGCTCTGGCCGTGCGATTTCGGACCCGATCTGTCGCGCGGCTTCCGCGCGCTAAAGACCTGGTTCACGCTTAAAGTGTACGGCACTGAAGCGCTCGGCGCGATGATCTCGCGCGCTTGCGAACTCGCGCGCTATCTCGAGATCAAGATTGACGCCACGCGCGAATTGGAGCTGCTCGCGCCGGCGGCGCTCAACATCGTCTGCTTCCGCCATCGCGGCAGTGATGCCGACCGGCTCAATGCGAAAATCGTCGCCGATCTGCATGAATCGGGCATTGCCGCGCCATCGACGACCACGATCAACAATCGGCTGGCGATCCGCGCGGCGATCGTCAATCACCGCACCGAGCCTTGCGACATCGACGCTCTGGTGAAGGCGGTGCTGCAATTTGGTGCGGCCGCGGCGACGAGCTGCGCCGCTTGAGCACGGGCCAATCCGCTACACGCACGATCACAATAAGAAAGCCGGCCGCACTACGTGAGCCCGGCCGGCCGAATTCGCCTTAAGGATATCAGTTGCCCTGGATCGTCTGGATCACGCTCGACATGGGCCGGGCGGTGTCGAGTCCGCCGCCCATCTCCTTGAGCACCTCGTCCCTGTATTGCGGCAGCGGCTCGACCGGCGTCTTGCCGACCACCTGCACCACCTTGTAGCCGCCGGCCTTGAGCTGCTTGAATAATTCCGGCGCCGCTTCCGACGTACCGTGCTGGAAGTCGTGCATCAGGATGATGCCTTTGCCGTTCTTGGCGAGCTTGGTCATCACCGATTTGATGACCTGTTCGGGCTTGTGAATCTTGAAGTCGAACGAGTCCATATCGGTGGAGAAGATCCCGATATTGCGCTCGCCGAGATATTTGACCATCTCCGGCGGATTGCGCAGCGCCGGGAAGCGGAAGAACGGTCCGACCGGCTTGTTGCCGAGCGCGATGCTGACCGCCGCGATGCCCTTTTCGATTTCGGCCTTGGCCTCGTCCGGCGTCAGCTTGGTGAGATCCTTGTGCGACCAGGTATGCGAGCCGATGGTGTGGCCGGCTCTTGCCACCTCTTTGAGAATCTCCGGATGCCAGCCGGCATGCTTGCCGATCGGGAAGAAGATCGCCTTGGTGCAGTTGTCGGCGAGCGCCTTAAGCACGCGCTCGGTGTTGCCGGGCCAGGGGCCATCGTCGAAAGTGAGCACGATCTCGTGGTCGCGCAGGAAATCATAGGCCTTGAAGTGCTCGAAGCCGAAGCCCGGACCGCCGGTGGTGTCGATCTGCACGATGCGCTCGACGCCGAGCGCGTTCGGATTGTCGCACTTGGCGATGGTCGGCGCGGGAGCGGGAGCTGGCGTCGGAGCTGCGGCCGGAGCGGGCGCTGGCGCGGCGGCGGGGGCCGGCGCATTCTGCGCCGAGGCGGCGCCGGCCGTCGTCATCGATATTGCAAGTGCCATCGCCAAAGCGCTACGCATCTCTTTCTCCAGTCAATGGGAATTTGCAACCTGGCCTATTCATCGCGGCTTTGACCAAGCGAGTCAACGCAGGGCCCTGAAAAGGTCGGCATTGCGCGGATTTATGGGCAAATTGCGGCGGCGAGCGGTCGCAGCCCGGCCAGTTGCCGCCGGTCGGGATTGGTCCTATCTGGAATCGAACAGTTCCGCCGGGAGGCCTGCTATGCCCGCAATCGCACCGACCGCCAAACTGTCGCGACCGCTCATGCTGCTCGCGCTCGGCGGCGGCATGGTCGTGGCGGCGACACTGGCGCTTTGGGCGTACTATGGCACCGCGGTATTCTTCGAAATGGTGCGCGCCGGCTGGACCGCATGCTTCTAATGCAGTCGGAGTGACGCGATGACGGCCCGGACCTCGCACATCCTGTTGGTGTTTTCCGCCTTCCTGGCCGGCTTGGTCCTGTTCCTTGGTGTCGTGCTGTTCGTGACCCGATATGAGGGAACCAGCGGCGGCCCGTCGGCCATCGGCGGTCCCTTCAAGTTGATCGATCAGGACGGCAAACCGATCACCGACCAGGATTTCAAGGGCCGTCCGCTCCTGGTATTCTTCGGTTACACGCACTGCCCCGACATCTGCCCGACCACCCTGTTCGAAATGTCGGAGGTGCTGCGCGCGCTCGGCAAGGATGCTGACCGCGTCAGCGCGCTGTTCATCACCGTCGATCCCGAGCGCGACACGGCGGCGGCGATGAAGGATTACCTGTCGAGCTTCGATCCGCATCTGCGCGGCGCGACTGGCGACCGCGCCGAGATCGACGCGGCGGAGAAAGCCTATCGCGTCTATACCAAGAAGGTCCCTTTGAAAGACGGCGACTATAGCATGGATCATACCGCGCTGGTCTATCTGATGGACAAGCAGGGTCGCTTCGTCGCGCCGTTCAAGCTCGATCGCAAGCCCGAAGAAGCGGCCGCCGACCTGCGGCGCTATCTCTAGCGCCGGCCAGACTCATTTCTATTTAGGCAGCGTCGTGGCGTGGCGACTGTCGGCTGAGCATGTGCGGCCGCGTCTCGAGCGCGAGTGCCGGCACTTCGCCGGCCTCCTTCAGCGCGCTGAGATGTCGTTCGGGCTGCAAAGCGCGTCACGGCGTCGGCAACGCGAGCTTCTTGCCAGGCGGTGGTCGGCCTTTTCCCATGCATGGGGCGCGGCGATAAGCTGGTAGAGCGCGCGCCATGCGGCGAGCGACAACAGCAGCCAATGTAGCGGCATCAACAGCAGAATCCACGCGCTCGACGTCAAGCCGCGGCGCGCAAGGCCGAGCCAGCCAAGATCCCGGTCCGCCGTAAAACGCCACGAACATAGCGGCCGCGACGCCGTCGGAGCTCCATATCGAAGTGCCGCCGACCGCCGAATAGATCAGCGCGGCGAGGAACAACGGATTTGCCGAAAACAAATTGGCAAAAGCCAATCAACAATTAACGATTCGTTAACCAGCTAAGATAACGATTTCTCGGGTCGCTAGGCGAGTCGACCGCACGTAATAATCTCGTTTTGATTGCTTGAGGGCTGATCCGACACATCACAAACAACGTTATACGGTTGGAGCTTCGTCATGTTGCAAGCTGACATAGTTGCGCTCGAACACCGACAGAAATCTTTAGAAAACGAAATCGCCGAGGCTTCCCGCCATGTGGCGCCTGATGACCCAATGATAGCTGAGCTCAAGTGTCGCGTTTTGTTTATAAGAGAAGAGATCGATCGCCTTCGTCACGAAGAGACTCTTTCGTACCATTAGCTTGAGTTGGGAAAACCAATGACGGTTGATGCAAAGCTTTGGTGGATGATCCATGTGCTGCGAGCGTCGATTGCTCTCGACTGGGGCAAGTTGGCTACAGAGATTCTAATCCCCGAAGAGCGAAAAACAATTACGCAACGCCTAAGGGCGTCTAGCAACGCTTTGAAAGATGTCAAAAATGCACTTCATCAATTGCAAAGATCTGCCTGCGGAAAGGTCGATAGCGTCGAAATCATCCACGAGCCTTGCAGCTTTCGCCTATAATGATTCGGGCTTGCTGCTCATGGTTATTTTATCCTTTTGATCTTGCGGCTAAAGATGAAGGAATCGGCGTGCCAAAAGCCGGATACGCGCGCCGATCGGGGAAGGCAGTTTTTAGCGAGGCGTACAGACTGGGCGGCGCTCGCTCGTTCCAATTCGATCGAGCATCCACCCCGCGCTGGCCGCATTTCTGATCTGCTTTGACCTGTACAATGCGTGGTTATTGCTTGGCAATACAATCGCTTTTATGTAACGACGTACCGTCGTTTTCAAATTGAAGGACTGTTACATGGCAAGAAAGATTAAGCGCGCGCGTTGGACGAAATCTGACATTCGCAAGCTTAAAACCCACTCAAAAGCAAGAACCCCAGTGGCGAAAATCTCTAAAGAGATGAAGCGCACGGTTGGCGCCCTGCGTCAACAAGCACTCAAGCTTAACATAGGTCTTGGCCATCAGCGTTAGGCGCCAATCGTCAGCTTGAAATGAAAAAGAGGCCGCCCAATTGGCGGCCTCAGTTTTTAGGTTTGGGCTGCTTTATTTCATCTGTATCGGCAGCGCCTGCGCCGCAGTAAGTTACGCGATGAAATTGCTGCGAGGTAACGTATGTTGAATAGCGAAGCGGCTCAAAAAAGCACGAGTTTAAGTCGGAAACAGAAGCTTCGATAACAATTAGGCTGTTTGTTGTGGGACAGGCGAGCTGGGCCGATATATTCGAACCCGAAGTTTCTCATCCCATAGAGTATGGCTTTCTGGTAGTTCCACTCAAAACACCAATACAGGCGAAATTCGCTCGCAACCCTTGCCGTACAAGAACGGGTGCAACTGCAGCAAATAACGATACAACGATTTTTTTAGGTAATCCATCGCTCATTCCTTTCCGAATGAGCGGTATTGGGTACGAACGCCTAGGCGGGATTTAAGAACGCGGCTTGTGGCGTTTGCGCCATAATACCGGAATAATCCAGACGCTCGATTGTGCGCAGGAATCCATGACCGAACGATCAACACGCGGTCGGCGCCGACGCCATGCTCCATGGCTCGCTGCGCGGCGTGCTCGGTCACGTCGGCGGGCGGCAGCGCACGAACGCAATCAAGTTCGGGGCGGAAAAATCGATCGAGGACCGGCGGCGCCATGCACAAACGGAGCTGCCGCGCGGCCGCCGGTCGCGCTGGCCCGAACAGCAACTCGCATGCGCCCCCGCCCCTCGGCGTGACCGTCAGGCGCGACGTTAGCGCATATGCAACCAAAACGCGAATCCAGCTGTAGCCGGTTGGGGATGGATTTATCGGCCTATCTTTCCGCCCGCGGGTGGCCGAGGGCGGCGTGCAGTGCTAGAAGGCGCGGCCATGTCGAACTTCATGCCGCATTATCTGGTGCCGGCCGCGATCGTCGCGGTGGCGATCGTCTTGCTGCTCGGCCTCGTCAATATGATGCGCGGCGGCTCGCCCAACCGCTCGCAACAGCTCATGCGCCTGCGCGTGCTGCTGCAGTTCGTCGCCATCATCGTCATTATGGCGACGATCTGGGCGATGGGGCGCTGACGCGCTAGCATCCTGCCCGGAAACAGGATTTCGCTCCCATGGTCGTGCTCAACCGCATCTATACCCGCACCGGCGACGACGGCACCACGTCGCTCGGCAGCGGCGCGCGGCGCAAGAAATACGACCTGCGCGTCGCCGCCTATGGCACGGTCGACGAGGCCAATGCGGTGGTCGGCTTGGTGCGGCTGTACACTGCCGGCGATGCCGCGCTGGATGCCTCGCTCGCGCGCATCCAGAACGACATGTTCGACCTCGAGGCCGATCTTTGCCTGGCCGAAAAAGGCCCGGGCGGCGCGCGGCTCACCGTCACCGAGGCGCAAGTGGCCTGGCTCGAAGGCGAGATCGACCGCCTCAACGCCGGCCTCGCGCCGCTCAAATCGTTCATCCTCCCGGGCGGCAGCCCGGCCGCGGCATACTTGCATCTTGCGCGCACGGTCTGTCGGCGCGCCGAGCGGCTAATGGTCGAGCTCAAGGACAAGCCAGGAGAGGGGATTTCCGAGCCTTCGCTTAAATATATCAATCGACTATCAGACTACCTCTTCGTCGCCGGCCGCTACGCCAACGAAAAGGGCGCGCGCGACGTCTTGTGGGCGCCCGGGCAGAACCGTTAACGGGCGCGAAGAAAAAGGGTTGTTTCCGACCTGAGTTCGGGTGGAAACCGATCGTCCGCACGCGTCATGCGTAAAGCGTATGCATCGCGTGCGCCGCAGCATAAGCGTTGACATGCCAATGGCGCGGCCATTAGCTTCCGCCGCTCTTTTTTGCGTTAAGTCTGGGATGGGACTTTATGAAAATTCTGGTGCCCGTGAAACGGGTGGTCGATTTCAACGTCAAGATCCGCGTGAATCCGGACGGCTCCGGCGTCGAACTCGCCAATATCAAGATGTCGATGAATCCGTTCGATGAGATCGCCGTCGAAGAGGCGATCCGCCTCAAGGAGGCCGGCAAGGCGACCGAAATCGTCGCGGTCTCGATCGGACCAGCGCAGGCCTCGGAAACCATCCGCACCGCGCTCGCCATGGGCGCCGACCGCGGCATCCTGGTGAAAGCCGAAGGTGCCATCGAACCGCTGGCAGTGGCGAAAATCCTTAGAGGGGTTATCGACGAGGAAAAGCCCGGGCTTGTCATTCTCGGTAAGCAGGCGATCGACGACGACTGCAATCAGACCGGCCAGATGCTGGCGGCATTGCTTGGCTGGGCGCAGGGCACCTTCGCCTCCAAGATCACGCTCGACGGCGACAGCGTGACGGTGATCCGCGAGGTCGACGGCGGTCTGCAAACGGTGAAGCTGAAGGCGCCGGTGATCGTCACCACCGATCTGCGGCTGAATGAACCGCGCTACGCGTCGCTGCCCAACATCATGAAGGCAAAGAAAAAGCCGATCGCCGACAAGACGCCGGCCGATTACGGCGTCGACATCGCGCCGCGGCTGCAGGTGCTCAAGACGACTGAGCCGGCCGGGCGCAAGTCCGGCGTCAAGGTCGGTTCGGTCGCCGAACTGGTCGGCAAGCTCAAAGACGAAGCGGGGGTGATCTGATGACCACGCTTCTAATCGCCGAGCACGACAACAAGGTGCTCAAGGACGCGACCGCCAAGGCGCTCACCGCGGCCAAGGCGCTCGGCGCCGACGTGCACGTGGTGGTCGCCGGCAAGGACTGCAAAGCGGTGGCGGAGGCCGCCGCCAAGCTCGCCGGGGTGAGCAAAGTGCTGCTGGCGGATGCGCCGATCTACGAGCATGCCGTCGCTGAGCCGCTCGCCGCGTTGATCGTCTCGCTCGCCGGCAATTACGACACCATCGTCGCGCCGGCCACCACCAACGGCAAGAATACGACGCCGCGCGTGGCCGCGCTGCTCGACGTCATGCAGATCTCCGAAATCATCAAGGTGATCGCGCCCGATACATTCGAGCGGCCGATCTATGCCGGCAATGCCATCCAGACGGTGAAGTCGACCGACGCCAAGAAGGTCATCACCGTGCGCACCGCCGCCTTCCAGGCCGCGGGCGAGGGCGGCTCGGCCGGCATCGAGAACGTCACGCTGGCGGCCGATCCCGGCCTGTCAAGCTTCGTCGACGAACAGCTGTCAAAGTCCGATCGGCCGGAGCTCGCCTCGGCCAAGATCATCATCTCCGGCGGCCGCGCCATGCAGAGCCGCGAGAATTTCACCAAATATATCGAGCCGGTGGCCGACAAGCTTGGCGCCGCCATGGGCGCCTCGCGCGCGGCGGTCGACGCGGGCTATGCGCCGAACGACTGGCAGGTCGGCCAGACCGGCAAGGTGGTGGCGCCCGAGCTCTACATCGCGGTCGGCATTTCCGGTGCCATCCAGCACCTCGCTGGGATGAAGGACTCCAAGGTGATTGTCGCGATCAACAAGGACGAGGAAGCGCCGATCTTCCAGGTCGCCGACTACGGTCTGGTCGCCGACCTTTATCAGGCGCTGCCCGAACTGGCGGCGGAACTCGACAAGATCAAGCGTTGAGCAAGCCGCGAATTAGCCGTTCCGCCCGTGGTGTCAGCGGGCGGTTCGGCGTAAAACTGCAACGGGGCTGGCGGACGTAAGTACCGAAACCGAAGCCAAGAGCCGGGTCTTCGCATCGATCGGACAAGAACATGGCGTTGAATATTCGGAGCGTGGGGGTGATCGGCGCCGGGCAGATGGGGAATGGCATCGCCCATGTCTGCGCGCTGGCAGGCTATTCAGTCTTGTTGAACGACGTGTCGGCGGACCGCATCAAGGCCGGCATGGCGACCATCAACGGCAATATGATGCGGCAGGTGAGCCGGAAGGCAATCACCGACGAGGACCGCAAGGCCGCGCTCGCCCGCATCACGTCGGCGGAAAAATTCGACGCCATGGCCGGCTGCGACCTGGTCATCGAATCAGCGGCCGAGAAGGAAGACATCAAGCGCAAGATCTTCGCCGATCTGTGCGCGACGCTCAATCCAGACGCGATCATCGCCACCAACACCTCGTCGATCTCGATCACCCGGCTCGCCGCCTCGACCGATCGGCCCGAGCGTTTCATCGGCATCCACTTCATGAATCCGGTACCGCTGATGGAGTTGGTTGAGGTGATCCGCGGCATCGCCACCGACGACGCGACCTTCGAGACCGCCAAGGGCTTCGTGGCGAAGCTCGGCAAGAAGATCGCGGTAGCCGAGGACTTCCCGGCCTTCATCGTCAACCGCATCCTTTTGCCGATGATCAACGAGGCGATCTACACGCTCTATGAAGGCGTCGGAAATGTCGAGGCGATCGACACCGCCATGCGGCTCGGCGCGCATCATCCGATGGGGCCATTGGAGCTCGCCGATTTCATCGGCCTCGATACATGCCTCTCGGTGATGCAAGTGCTGCACGAGGGACTGGCCGATTCGAAGTACCGGCCCTGCCCGCTCCTAGTGAAATACGTCGAGGCCGGCTGGCTCGGCCGCAAGACACAACGTGGCTTCTACGACTATCGCGGCGAAAAGCCGGTACCGACGCGCTAGGATACCGGCGTCATCCAGCCGATGCCGGCGCCGCCCGGCTCCATGAGGATGGCGATGCGACCAACGCCGGGAACGTCGAGGATCGGCTTCATGAGTTTGACGCCGGCCTTGATCGCCTTTGCCACGCGCGCATCGACGTCATCGACCGCGATATAGGAACGACGCGACGCCTTACTGACCCAGCGCCGCCTGCACCAGCTTGACCGCGTCGTCGCTTGCCCATTCGGCCGGGCCGGCGATCGTGGCGAGCTCGCAACCCTGCGGATCGACCAGCAGCGTGGTCGGCATGCCGAAGGCGCGGCCGATCTCCTTCAGGTCCTGGAACGTGCGCGCGCTCGGATCGGCGTAATAGGCAAGCTTGTCGACGCCGATGTCCTTGAGGAACGCCTTCGGCTTATTGGGATCGCGGGTGTCGATATTGACCGCCACCACTTCAAAGCGGGGTCCGCCGAGCTTCTGCTCCAGTGCATTGAGCGTCGGCATTTCCTTACGGCAGGGCACACACCAGGTGGCCCACAGGTTGAGCAAAACGGTGCGGCCGCGCCAGTGGGCGAGCGTCAGAGGCTTGCCGCCGGCATCCTGGAAGGCGAGGTCGGGCAGCTTGAGCCGCCGCTTGGCAACGCTAACGGCAGCCACCTCGCCGTGCGCCAGGGGCGCCAGTTTCTTGGCCAATTCCACCGCCGGCCGGCAGGCGGCGTCACCCCCTGCATTGCCTGTCAGGGTGGCAATCCCGTATACCCCCGCCAGCCCGGCAGCCAAGCCAGCGATGGCCCCGGCCAGGACCGTGGCCAGGGTTCTTTTGGTGACGCGAGGCTGCGGAGTTTCGGTCATCAGCGGCGGGACTTGGTTAGGCCAAGAGCACGATCATGAGCAACAAGATGTGGGGCGGACGATTTGCGTCAGGCCCCGACGCCATCATGGAGGAGATCAACGCCTCCATCGATTTCGACAGGGCTCTCTACCGCCAGGACATCGCCGCGTCCAAGGCGCATGCCGACATGCTGGCCAAGCAAGGCATCATTACGGCGGACGATGCGCAAAAGATCGCTCACGG
>Ga0187771_10002976_pt1 | contig 11776 bp, 9 predicted proteins | sample 0116_SJ02_MP15_1_FD_133139 | JGI IMG/M metagenome (GOLD analysis project Ga0187771, IMG submission 133139) | Tropical peat soil microbial communities from peatlands in Department of Meta, Colombia - 0116_SJ02_MP15_10_MG | ecosystem: Environmental > Terrestrial > Soil > Wetlands > Peat | place... | reverse complement strand
TGGATGCTCGTCTTCTGGGTCACGAAGTCCACGTCGACGACCCCCCCGGAGAAGACAGCGCTGAGCGTCCTCACCCTGTTCGGGGTTATCCAGTTGGTGACCAGGAAGGCGGTCTTCTGCCCCGAGAAGCCGAGGAGCACGGTCGCGAAGTCCTCGTGCTCGAGAGGCACGTACATCGCCCCCACCCTGGCGTAGACCACCTTGGGGACCTCGCCGAAGAGCCAGCAGGCAGTGTCGATGTCGTGCACGGAAGCGTCCTTGACTATCCCGACGTCGCTGATGTTCTCCCCCCGCCTGTTCTCCCTGTGGAACTCCAGCAGGATGGGTTCCCCCATCTTCCCCTCGGCTATCATCTGCTTGAGGGCAGTTATCGGAGGGTTGAACCTCTCGATGAACCCCACCGTGATGAACCTGTTGGCGCTCTTGGCGGCCTCGATCAGCGCCTCCCCGTCCTTCACCGTGGTGGTCATAGGCTTCTCGACGAAGGTGTGCAACCCGGCGGCAAGGGCCTTCGAAGCCATGGCGAAGTGCGTCGAAGCCGGCGTGCAGATCGTCACGGCGTCGAGCTTCTCCCTCTTCAGCATCTCGTCCAGAGACGTGTACCCGGGGACGTGGTAGTTCTTGGAGAAGGTCGCAGACCTCTCCTGGTTCATGTCGCACACTGCCGCGAGGCACTGCAGCTCGTTGAGGACCCTGACGTGGTTCTTCCCCCAGCCGCCCGTCCCGATGACGCCGACCTTCAATTGAATCGCCACCGGATACAGAGGCGATATAGGGTTATGCGGCTCACTCCTTGCTGAGGCTCGGGGTCGCAGACAGCACCGTGGTCTCCGCGCTCCTCTGCTCCTTCCTCGCCTGCTTCATGATGTCCCAGTCGTCCTTGGAGCAGACTATGACCACGTTGTGCTTCAGCGGGTCGAGGAGCTCGGCCCCTCCCTTCCCTTTGGGGCGGGAGACTACGTCGACGTCCGTGACGTAGTCTCGGAGACGCTGCTGGATGCTTTCGGCGACCTGGAGCCTCTCACCTCTCATCTCGTACTTGTCCAGGTTCCAGAGCAGCGAGATCTTGGTCCTGCTTGCCTTCAGCTGCTTCTCCTTGAGCACCTCCCGGGTCTCGTCGACAGCGTATCTGACATAGTTGTCGAAGCTCTTCAGGGTCGCCCCTGCGAGATAGGAGATGGACTCCCCCGTCTCTTCGCTTGCCTGTATCGCCTTCAGCTCGTAGAGGTACTTCGAGAACTCGTCCAGGTACACGTTCGACGGCTTCTGCAGCGTGACCTTCGCCTCCCTTGCCCTCCTCGCCAGCTCGATTTCTGTCACCGAGGCGACGGTGGTCTCCATCACGCTCGACGCGTATTCCAATTCTGCAGAGAAGACGTTCTGGGAGTTCGGCGCGAAGCCGAGGGCCTGCAGCGGCCCCTTCTCGCTCATCCCCGCGGCCGAGACAACTGCAGGTTTCGCCTCCCCCGGCCTGAGGGGCATGTAGGAGTATGTCAGAGTGGACCCCACCTGCAGCCCCGTCTGCTTCTCAGCCAGCATGATGTTGTCTGAATTTCCACCAGGGCCGGTGGGGAGCGAGTTGACCAGGGTGACCCCCTTCGAAAGGTATCGAGACAGGTCTCTAAGCTTCGTCCCTGCTTCGACGAGCGTCTCGTCCGAGGGCCTCCTCAGCCTCGGGGTGAAGAAGATGACCTGCGCCTCGCCCAAGACCTGTTCCAGAGGCTTGAAGCTCAGCAGAGGCTCCTCGGCCATCACCTCCTGGAGGTTCGGGTTCTTCTTCATGAAGGCGGGATCGATGTCCATTGCCATCTGCAGGGTCTCGTCCACTATCGTAACCTGGGCCCTGTCGACAAGGGTCGCCGCGAGCCTGTAGGCTTCACTCGTCAGCCCGTACATCGCGACCTTGATTTTTGGCAAAAGCTCTCGTTGGCTCTAAGGCGGTTTGTAGATATACTTTGAAGCCGCTCGCCAGCGGCCCCCTAACGGAGGCAAACGGATTAGTATCTTGCCGAATCGTCGGCAATCGCGGGCGCGGCAAACTCATATGCGCGAAATCAACAGTGGGTCGAGTTCATGAGAGTCTGGGCCGACATCCTGACGCCGAAACAGGTCCTTTTCTTCAGGCCGATCATCGAAGAGCTCGAGGCTGACGGCGCCGAGGTCTTGGCAACGTCGCGACGTTACAGGGAGGTGGGCCCACTCGCCGAAAGAGCCGGGCTCAAGCTGCGCTACGTCGGGGACAGGGGGGCCAAAGGCCCCGAGGACCAGCTCCTGGCCGCCACCAAGCGCCAGGCGGAGGTGATCCCAATCGTGCAGGAGTTCAGACCACAGGTTGCAGTGTCAATCGCCTCGGCAGTCTGCGCCAGGGTGGCCTTCGGCCTGGGCATCAAACACATCGCCGTGAACGATTCCCCCCACTCAGAGGTGGCGGGCAGGCTCTCGATCCCGCTAAGCCATCGCCTCCTCTGCCCATGGGTAATCCCCTACAAGGCTTGGGCAAAGTTCGGGATCGGGAGGGAGAGGGTCGCCACCTACCACGCCCTCGACGCTGCGGCTTGGCTGAAGCGGAAACCGCTCAACGGCCCGATTCCGAAGTTGGACCCCAGGAAGAGGACGATCACTGTCAGGGTCCAGGAGAGCGACGCGCCTTACCTGGCGAAAGCCGACATGAGCTGGACGGACAAGCTGCTCGCCGCCCTCCTCGACGCCTTCCCAGACACCAGTCTGGTAGCACTGTGCCGGTATGACTACCAGGTCGAGGAGGTCAAGGCCAAGTTCGGCCCGAGGTGCCTCGTCCCTGACGACGTGGTGAGCGGCCACGATCTTCTTGCAGCTACCGACCTCTTCGTCGGGATGGGAGGTACGATGAACGCAGAGGCGGCCCTGATGGGGGTGCCAACAATCTCTGCTTTCCAGGGCACTCTGTACACGGACAGGTACCTGGAGAGAGTCGGACTGCTCGCCAAAGCACTCACCACCTCTGCCCTCATCTCACAGGCGAGGCGTTTCATGGTTGAGGGGTTCAAGGACAGCTTCTCCAAGAAGTCCAAGCGCGTACTCGACTCGATGGAGGATCCTGTGCCGAAGATAGCGGGCTTCATCAAGACGACGGCCAAGCAAGCCTAAATCACCACCATCACGTGCGCTAATCCGTAGCCCGGTCGTCTAGTCGGTCAAGGATTCTGGCCTTTGGAGCCGGAGACCCTGGTTCGAATCCAGGCCGGGCTACCTAAGGAAAACCAGTATGTCTTCGATGAGCTTCGCGGCATCCAACGCGATTACTCCTCTGGAGCTAGGTTCCTCAGTTCTCGTGGCATGGAGGGGCACGGTGTCGGCCTCCTCCCTAAGGGGGCCTATTCCTGCTCCTTGTCTTTCTTCGTGCTGCCCCCCGCGCTGGTTCCAGCAGGGGTTGGCCCCTGCTTTGAGCCGGTATGTTGAGGGCTGATACCTGGGTCCGCAGGGTACGCTTCAGCGCCCCGGGGAGCCTGACTGGCAAGCGGGACGGGAGCTTCCACCTTCACTTCCACGGCTTTCTTGGCTTGTTCGACTTCGTAGATGTATCTCTGGCCGCGAAGGAGGGAGGCTGCGGCCGCGCCGAAAGACAGGGCTGCTCCGATGTAGAACGAGAGCTGCAGGGCGGACATGAAGGCCGGTGCGATGGCGTTGGGGAAGAACGTGGTGTTCGTCAGCGTGTTGATCGTGGTCTGCGGAAGCAGATGGACGAGCGGCGCGAGCTGGGCCGAGCTCAGCATCGATCCTACGGGGTTGTACCCAAGGAAAGCAGCGAAGAGGGCCCCCGTCGGGGGAATGCTGTTGAATGCTTGCACCAGCTGCGGCGCATTGGCATTCGTGAGAGCGGTGGAAAAGGCGCCAGGAAGGCTGTTAGTAAGTGCCGTGATGATGACAGTGAAGAATAGGGCGGTACTTAGGGTCGTCCCGGTGTTCTGAAGGGTGGCCCTCATCCCTGAGGCAGCCCCCCTGTGCTCCGAGGGTACGGAGTTCATGATCGAGGCCGTGTTAGGTGATGCGAACATTCCGCTCCCGAGGCCCTGCACGAACAGGATTAGCGCGAAGGGAAGATAATCGAAGTTGTACGGCAGCGCGGTCAAGGCCAGGAATGTTCCTCCGACTATCACCATCCCGAGGGTCGAGAATCCCCGGGCACCATACCTGTCCGACAGATAGCCGCTCAATGGCCCCATGATTACGAACCCCGCCATCATCGGCAGCATGTACACGCCAGACCAGAAGGGGGTGGAGGAGTAGCTGTACCCGTGGAGCGGGAGCCAGATCCCTTGGAGAAGTATGATGAGCATGATCATCACGCCTCCTCGGCCGATCGCCCCGAGAATGCCGGCAAGGTTTGCGGCGCTGAACATCCGGTTCCTGAACAGGTCGAGCCTGAACATGGGGTCGGGGACTCGCGTTTCGACGAATGGGAAAGCGACTAGCAGCGCGGCGCCCAAAACCAGGCCGGCAATCACCCAGGGGCTAGACCACCCCATCTGCGAGCTCCCGTACGGCATCAATCCGTAGGTCACCGCGATGAGAATCAGCGTGAGACCGATTCCGAAGGTTGCATTGCCCCACACGTCCAGCCTCTGGTTCTTCCTTATGCTCCCGAGTTCCCTGAGCTTCATGTAGGACCAGATTGTTCCGGCGACTCCAACGGGGACGCTCACGAGGAAGATGGCGCGCCAGTCCCAGACCGTGAGGATGCCGCCCAGTATCAGACCCAGGAGCGAGCCGGTTAGCGCCGCGACCTGATTTATCCCCAGCGCCTTCCCGCGCTCGTTGTGTGGAAACGCATCGGTGATGATTGCTGCGCTGTTGGCGAAGAGGAAGGCGCCTCCGATCCCCTGAATGATTCTGAAGGCGATGAGCTCCAAGGCGCCTGCGTCTCCCGAGTTCGGAGTGAGGAACAGCAGTATCGACCCCGCGGTGAAGATAGCGAAGCCTAGGTTGTACAGCCTGACCCTGCCGTACATGTCCGATATGCGCCCAAACGAGACGAGGAGGGTGGCCGTGACCACGCTGTACCCGAAGAGGATCCAGAGAAGATACTGGAAGGAGCCGGCAGCAAGTGGGTCGATGTTGATGCCCCTGAAGATTGCGGGGAGCGAGATGAGCGTGATGGTGCCGTTGATTGAGGCCATCAGCACGCCGAGGGTAGTGTTAGAGAGGGCGACCCATTTGTATTCGACCGTGGGTCTTCACCTGGTTAGCTCAGACGCTGGCTCGCATAATCCATGGCGAAGCGTCCCGTGCCCCGTGGTGGTCTCCTCGGCCACCTCACTGCAGTTCGGAGACCTTGTTCTCATGAGCGCCATGGTGCTGTCAGCATATGAGGGGTTAGCCCCTTACTCATTCGGGTCAAGCCCAAGTCGTTCGTCGCAACAGCGGCACGCAGGTGCTGACGGCATTCCAGGTGTACGACTGACCCAAGTGAGCGCATGCCTGCGAGATGCAGTTCCTAGTGTGCTCCGAACCAGGTTTTGGGTCGGCGTGCGGCTGCCCCGCCCCTCTTGGGCCAAGTCCCAGGCGTCCCCGTCTGGCTGCGGAACGCCGGTGACAAGATTAAAGCCCTTTGAGGGTCCAATTGGAGAGGGGAGTATTGACAGAGATTCTGCCTGGGGTACAGTATGTCGACGAAACCAACGCCAACAGCTACATTGTCGAACAGAGGGACGGCACTCTCACACTGATCGACACCACCATGCAAGCGAATGGCAAGACGATACTCGACTACATCTCCGGGAAAATGAACCGGAACCCCTCCGATGTGAAGACGATTGTGCTGACGCATCATCACGTCGACCACACCAGGGGTCTTGCGGCGTTGCAGAAGGCCACAGGAGCGAAGATCGCTGTCCATGAAGCTGACGCAGACTTCGTCTCGGGGAAGGCGAAGCCCCCTTCTCCAGGCGGGGCGATCGGTTTGGCATTCAAGGCGATGTCGCCGTTCATGAAGTCAGCCCCCGTGGGGGTGGACGTCAGGCTGAAGGAAGGAGATGCAATAGGAGACCTTGTGGTGATTCACACGCCGGGGCACACGCCCGGTAGCATCGCCCTATACAATAGGGAGAACAGGGTCATGTTCGTCGGGGACACGGCCCGGTTCATCAAGGGGAAGTTGGAGGGCCCCCCTCCGCAGTTCACCCCCCGCATGGAACAGGCGAAAGCTTCGATCGAAAGGCTGTCCGCGTACAACTTCGAAGTCATGCTGAGCGGGCATGGCGAACCTCTGCGGTCGGCAGACGCCCCCCGGATGATGGGCGAGCTCGCCAAGAGAATGTAGGCAGAACATCAGGCTGAACTAGGGTGCCGTAGCCTTGCTACGCTGGTGCAACTGGCTCGGGCGGGTCTGCAATCTTCAGGATCTGCTTCCCGAAGTTGTCGCCGGTGAACAGCCTGATGAACGCCTTGGGCGCGTTCTCCAATCCGTACGCGATGTCCTCCTTCTGCTTGAGCCTGCCCTCCTGCCACCACCCGAAGAGCGCCTGGAGGGCCTCCGGGTAGCGCTCCTCGTAATCAAAGATCAGAAACCCTTCCATTCTCCCCCGACGGAGCACCAGGTTGGACGTGTTCTTCAGCCCGTAGGACTCCTTTGAATTGTACTGCGAAATTGACCCGCAGAGGACCACCCGCGCATGCAGGCTGATACGCTTGAGCACCTCGTCCAGAATAGGCCCGCCGACGTTGTCGAAGTACACGTCAATGCCGTTGGGGCAGAGCTCTGACAGGCGCGCCCCCACGTCCTCCGAGCGGTGGTCGATTGCGCCGTCAAAGCCGGCTTCTCTCAGGACCCACTCCACCTTTGCCTTACCTCCCGTGATGCCGATCACCCGGCAGCCTTTGATTTTGGCTATCTGCCCCGCAACTGACCCTACGGCCCCCGCCGCTGCGGAGACAACAAAAGTCTCGCCCGGCTTGCACCGGCCAAGGTCGTTTACGCCGAAATATGCCGTCGCGCCAGTTAGGCCAAAGAGGCTGAGCGCGAGAGTTGGCGGTAACCCTGGGAATACCTTCCGCATATTTGCCAAGCCGCCTCCATCGGTTGCGATGTAGTCCTGCCAGCCGAAGACACCGAGTACTAAATCGCCGACGTCGAAGTTGGGTTTGTTCGACTTGACGACCTGACCGACGGCCAGTCCGCGCATGACGCCTCCCAGAGGAACAATTGGGACATAGGTCTCCCGCCACATCCACGCGCGTTGCGTGGGGTCGAAGGAGAGCCAGAGGTTTCGCACAAGAACCTGGCCCTCGGCGGGCTCAGGGACAGGAGATTCAGCCCAGCGGAAGTTGCCCTCGCTAACCATCCCCTCCGGCCGTGAAGCCAACAGCCATTGTCGATTGGTCTTCTCGACCAACAGTCTCTCGACAGCCCTGATGCGTTATTTACGGATTGGGCCCTTCGCAGACGGTCTTCCTCCCGGACCACGATTGTTCAAGTCCCCCCGCGGTCTGAATCGCCTCGCGGGTTACGGGATCGAGCCCAATCCCGACTGCCGCGGATGGAATGGCCCCTCAGAAGCTCGAGAGTACGGCAACTATCCCGAGGCAGACCACGGCCGCCAGACTCGCCCAGTAGGCCACCTTCCAGCGGGCGCTCGATGTGTATTCGCCCATGATTCTCTTGTTTGACCCGAGCAGCCCCATCAGCACCCCCGGGCCCACGAGAACGAAGACGAACAGGACCATGAGGCCGAGCACCAACGAGAGGGGCTCAGGATAGAGGATGGGTATCACAGCCGCAGGCGCAGACTCGGCCACATACACCCAGACGAAGTTCTCCTTCTTCCACCCCATGGTGTCGACTATGGCCCAGGAGCTGCCGAGCGAGATGACGACCAGGGCGATGAATGCGGCAGCCACCAGCCCGATTGCGAACACGTAAGGGGCGTATGCCCCCGCCAGGGACGAAAGCGCCTGGGAGAGAGCTTTCGGATCCGCGAAGTTAAGCGACGCGCTCAGCCCCGACGTGGCCATCGCCACGACTATCATCCCGAGCTCGCTCGCGGCCGCCCCCACCAAGGTCTCGGCCCTCATGGCCCAGAGGCGCGTCCCCTTCTTCTCTGCCGTGGCTGAAGCCTGGTAGAACAGCATGAACGGCATGACTACGGCCCCTGCGCACGCGGCGAGGAGGAAAAGGTACCCGGGGTCAGTGGCGACGTAGAAGGGCTGCGAGGAGACGAGCCCCCTTTCGATAAGGGAACCCGCATAGGCCACGATCAGCACCGCCGAAACAACCAGCAGCGCCTTTTCCGTGGTAAGGTACTTCCTGCGGACCACCACCCCCACGTAGGCTGCATAGGCGACCGGGACCGAGACTAGCGGCGGGACCCCGATGAGCTGCATCCCTACAGCAATCCCTGCGTACTCTGCGATGTAGCTTACCACGCTGACCACGGCCATGGGGAGGCTCGCGAGCGCGGCCACCCTCCTGGAATAGTTCTCGCGGATGACCTCGCCCAGCCCCCTCCCAGTGGCCATCCCGACCCGCCCGCTCTCCTCCTGGATGACGAACAGGGGCACTATCAGGAGAACGAAGAACCAGATGAGGCCGTAGGAGTAGGTCGCCCCTACGGTGGCGGCCGTGAGCACGCTTGGCGCGTCCACATCGGCGATCATCACTATCCAAGCGGGGCCGAAGGAGGCCGCGAACTCCCTCAGCCTACTGGAGAACATCTCGAAGCCTACTACTTCTTTGCAGACTGATCACAGCCCATCGTTAGTCGACGAGCCTCCTCGCCGCACCATGCGGGGAGCGTTGTCACAGCAGGTTGACCGCGAACCCGAGGATGAACCCGACGAATACGCCCGCGTAGGCGGCCCCGAGCCTGCCGGAGTCGTTCTCCGCCAGAACGTGCCTGAGCATCGGAAGGATGACGTAGAGCATGGTACCGACCGCGAGGCCGTAGAAGACAAGGTCGAAGATCGTGGCGTTGTAGTAGTATCCGACTGCCCCTCCGAGTATGGTGGGGAGGCCACCGATCATCAACGCCCCGGCGATCACCCCAGCCTTTCCCTCGGTCGAGCCGAGGAAGGGGGAGGCTATGGGGAACCCTTCGGTCGAGTTCTGGAAGACGAACCCGATCAGTACGACGAGCGCGGACCCAGTGAGCCCGATGCCGACGCTGAGCGCGCCGAAGAGGAGCCCCTCCGTGAGGTTCTGAAACGCAATCCCGAGCGCGATTACGAAGGCGAGCTCCGTGGGTGTAAGCGCCATTTTCCTCCTGCCTCCGACCGCGAATAGGACGAGGAAGCCCACGGCCATGGAGCCGGCAAAGACCAGGTCGTAGCTCGGGGACGAGCCGTACCCGTAGAGGGAGCCGTTGTAGAGCGACCCGGCAGCGTCGAGGAAGACGTCCCCTATCAGGAAGATGAGGATCCCGATGGCGACCGCGTTGAGGAAGCTCACACGCTTTTCGTCCCTGTTCTTACTCAAGATGATGGGGAGCGAAAGGTAGATCGAGAACCCCATAATCGCTGATAACAGGAGCGCTACGGGAAAATCAGCCATTTCTTCGCCGCCTGAAATAACATATGTTATAACCGTTTACTGAGACGAGGGCCTAGGCCCTGCAAACCTTAATGGCGAGCGTGGGGCCGTCTCACCTGCATGTCCGTCAGGGCGAGGCTCACGGAACCAGCAGGCAAGCAGGCTGAACTCTACAGAGACCTCCCCAACGGCAGGGTCCAGTGCACAGCCTGCGCCCGCAACTGCCAGATCGCCGAGGGTCAAATCGGGTTCTGCGGCGTAAGGGGGGTAGTCGGCGGCAGGCTCTACCTCCTTGTCTATGGCCGCGTGATGGCCGGCCACATCGACCCCATCGAGAAGAAGCCGGTGGTCCACTACCGGCCCGGCTCGAAGGTCTTCTCCATAGCCACGTCCGGGTGCTCTTGGGCGTGCGCCTATTGCCAGAACAGCGACATCAGCCAGCTCAGGAAGATTGAGGGGACAGAGGCCACGCCCGGAGAGCTGGTCGGCGACGCCCTGTCGCACGGTTGCGAGGGGATGGCCTACACCTACAACCAGCCGACGATATTCATGGAGTACGCCAGGGACGTGGGGAGGCTCGCTAGGTCGAAGGGGCTCTTCAACATCTTCGTCTCCAACGGCTACGACACGCCTGAGACCGTCGCAATGATGGACGACTTCCTCGACTGCGTCACTGTCGACTTCAAGGGGAGCGGCGAGACAGGCTTCGTGAGGAAGTACATCGCCATCCCCAACGCAGACCCCATCTTCCAGAGCCTGCTGGAGATCAAGAGGAGGGGGAAGGTGCACGTCGAGATAACCGACCTGATAGTCCCGAAGGTCGGCGACTCCCTAGAGGCGGCCACCAAGATGTGCCGCTGGGTCTACGACAACCTTGGCCCCGACGTCCCAGTCCACTTCCTGAGGTTCCACCCGGACTACAAGATGATGGACTTCCCCTGGACGCCCGTGGAGACCCTCGAGAAGCACGTGAGAATCGGGAGGGCTGCTGGGCTGAACTACGTCTACATTGGCAACGTCACGGGGCACCCCGACGAGAGCACATACTGCCCCGGATGCAAGAAAGTGCTCATCAAGAGATATGGCTACGAAATCCTGGAGTACAACTTGGACGGGAAGAACAGGTGCAACTCCTGCGGCTACAAGACGCCCATAGTCGGCCCTTTGAGCGAGTCCTACGCAGGCGACAGGTTCGTCTCAGTGATCAGCTAGCTACCTTCACTTCGAGCTTCTGCTTGACGAACTTCTCCGCGTCCAGGAGAGCCTTGCAGCCGTCGGCTGCGGCCGTGATCGCCTGCCTGTAGCGGAAGTCGTGGACGTCCCCCGCCACGAAGACCCCTGGCACGCTGCTCTCGGTCCCGTTCTTCAGCACCGCGTACCCCTTAGGGTCTAGGTCCACCTGGCCTCTGAATATGTCAGTGCTGGGGTCGTACCCGATGGCCACGAAAAGCCCGTCTAACTTCAGCTCGCTCTCGGCCCCGGTCTTGAGGTTCTTCAGCCTGACTCCGTGCACCTTGCTGTCGCCGAGGACCTCGACGACGGCGGAGTCCCAGACGAAGCTGATCTTCGGGTTGGCGAAGGCCTCCTTCCGGAGGGCGGCGCTGGCCCTGAGCTCTTTCCTCCTGTGTATCACCTGGACGGACGTGGCGAACTTCGCGAGGAACGTCGCCTCCTCCATGGCCGAGTCCCCGCCCCCGACCACCGCGACTTTCTTCCCTCTGAAGAAGAAGGCGTCGCAGACCGCGCAGTTGGACACGCCCTTCCCCATGAGTCTCATCTCCGACTGGAGGTTCAGCCTCCGGGGGTTGGCACCGGTCGCTACTATCACCGATAGCGCCCTTGACACTCCCGAGTCTGTGTGGACCTCGAACGGATAGGTCCTGAAGTTGACCTTCACCACGTCCTCCTGCACCAGCCTCGCTCCTAGCCTCTCGGCCTGGGACTTCATCCTGGCGATAAGGTCAGGCCCCAGTACCGGGTCGGGGAACCCTGGGAAGTTCTCCACCTCGCTGGTGAGCATAAGCTGCCCTCCGTACTTCGTACCCATGAACACGAGGGGGTCCAAGTCAGCCCTGCAGCCGTAGATCGCTGCCGTGAGCCCGGCGGGTCCCGACCCAATTATCACTAGCTTCTCGACTTTCCCTTCCAATTCCTTTAGGCTCAGGGCCCTATCCCGGCTCATAAATCTGCCCCCGCCTCGGGCCGGTCCTACAGGAGCTTCGCTTCTCTCTGGACTGTATGGAGCTCGTCGGACAGCTGGTTCAGGGCCTTCTC
>Ga0187771_10002975_pt1 | contig 11777 bp, 10 predicted proteins | sample 0116_SJ02_MP15_1_FD_133139 | JGI IMG/M metagenome (GOLD analysis project Ga0187771, IMG submission 133139) | Tropical peat soil microbial communities from peatlands in Department of Meta, Colombia - 0116_SJ02_MP15_10_MG | ecosystem: Environmental > Terrestrial > Soil > Wetlands > Peat | place... | reverse complement strand
GCCGTGGCATCGTTGGGGTCGAGTTCGAATGCCTTCTTGAACTCGGCCTCTCCTCCGGCAAAATTCCAGTCGTACACCATCTCGTTATAGCCCAGAACGGCATGGGGATGAGCCAAGGTCGCGTCCAACTCCAGTGCCCTGCGGGCGGCAGCGTTCGACTTCGGATAGCTTTCGCTGGGACTACCGTTCCAGCTAGGCAGTACGCTATAGGCGTCAGCAAGACCCGAATATGCCAAAGCGTAGCCCGGATCTTTGACGATGGCTTGATTGAAATAGGAGATTGCGGTCTCAATGTCCGCAGGTGTCCGCTTATTCCATGAATAGCGCCCCTTCAAGTACAACTCATAGGCTTCGGGATTTTGCGTGCCCTGTTTGGTGACTTGCTGCTTTTCTGAGACGCTTAGTTTGGAACGCAACTTTTCCGCGATGCCGGCCGTAATCTGCTGCTGCACCGAGATGATGTCTGTGCTTTTGCCGCTATAATGCTGCCCCCAAATCACGGTGCTGTCCTGAACGTCGGTCAGTTCGGCACTCACTTCGATGTTGTCACCACGTGGCGTCACTCGCCCACTTACCAGAGCTGACACACCCAAATCGTTGCCAACCTTGTGCAGGTCTACATCCTTGCCTTTATATCGGAAGACGGAAGTACGAGACTTAACCTTGAGCTGAGGCACACGGGCGAGGCTGTCGATCAATGACTCGGTAATGCCGTCGCTCAGATAGTCGGTATTGGCATCTCCACCCCCGTTGGTGAAGGGGAGCACGGCAATAGAATCGATTCGAGCCGACCTGCCAGATCGTAAGTGCCAAGTGCCACCTGCCGCCAGTCCGATGGCGGCGATGCAGGCGGCTATCACGGCCCATTTCTGCCAGCGTGCCAAGTTCTTCGACATACCGCGCGTGGCTGCTAAAGCTGGAAGCGGCTCGTTCTGCTCGGGAGTAAGACTACGGGCACCAGCCACCGGAGCGATAAACCGATAACCCCGACGGTGCAAGGTTTCAATGTAACGAGGGCTATCAGAACGATCTCCCAAAGCTTCGCGTAACTTGCCGATGCTGGCGTTGAGGCCGTGGTCGAAGTCGACGAAGGTATCTGCAGGCCAAAGTCGTCGCCGCAGCTCTTCCCGTGAGACCATCTGTCCGGGGCGCTCCAAGAGCATGTTCAAGATCTGAAAGGGTTGTTCCTGCAGCTTGATGCGGATGCCACTCTTGCGCAGTTCCGCTTGCTGAAGATCGACTTCAAAAACTCCAAAGCGGATAACCGTTGACTTGCCAGCGGGCACTTGCATGCGCACTCTAGTCTAACACCGCCCGACAAACTGCGATTGCGATGCCCGCACCAAGTGACCTTTTCTCCTATCTCCTGTGGAATCCACGCGATAGCTGGCGACAACTAGATTCCTTCTAGATGATCCCCTGTGCATTGTTATTTACCGTCGCGTGAGCGAACGTGCGCGCCGAGACGGGCAGAGGATTGCCCGCGAAACTGTCGGCTCGGCATTGCTAGGACCAACTGTTGTCATGGAGAGTAAAGAGCAAGTCGCGGAACATGCCGGTATTCTAATGTCGGTCACGATTTGGAGGGCCATATGAAGGACATGAGATCGCGCTGTGGAGTTTTCGGCTTAGTCATCCTGTGTTGTGCGATGAGATTTGCGAACGCCCAAAGCACAGGAGGCAAAATCCTTGGCCGTGTCACTGATATCACGGGTGCGGCCGTGGTTGAAGTGGATGTGAAGCTCACCAACGAAGCGACCGACGTGAGCCGCTCGATACAAACAAACAACACTGGCGACTATATCTTTGTTGAGGTTTCTCCCGGCTCCTACCGGCTGGAGTTCGAGCGCGCCTCTTTCAAGAAGAGCGTGAAGAAGGGCATTACCTTGGAAGTAAACCAGACCCGCTCTATGGATCTGGTTATGCAGGTTGGCGACGTTACAACCACCGTGGAGGTAACGGCAGAAGCGGCGTTGGTGGATACCACGACGAGCCAACTGGGCGCGGTAGAGAACAGCCGTTCCCTGAGCGAGCTCCCCCTCAATACGCGAGACACGTACCAGTTCCTCCAGTTGCAACCGGGTGTGACGTCAACGTCCGGCATCAGCGGACTAAGCGCTACGGCGACTTTGTACGGCAGCGGGGACGCAGGCTCAGTGTCGGTGAATGGAGGACGAGGGCGATCGAACAATTTCATGGTGAATGGCGGCGATACCAACGATCAGTTTGTGAATTTGCCCACCGTGCAACCGAATCCGGACAGTATTCAGGAGTTTCGTGTCCTGACTAATGTCTTTGACGCTGAGTACGGGCGCAACTCCGGCTCGGTTGTGAATGTGATCACCAAGTCGGGGACGAATAGTTTCCACGGCAGCACGTACGAGTATTTTCGCAACAAGGTCCTGAATGCTAAGGGCTATTTCGATAGCCAAAAACCGGACTCCAAGCAGAATCAGTTCGGCGCAACCTTCGGCGGCCCCATTAGGAAAGACAAAACGTTCTTCTTTATCTCCTATGAGGGACGGCGTATCCGGAAGGGTATTTCTTCAACGGTAGTGGGCGTACCGCCGACTACGAATCGCCCCAGCGCGACGCAAGCCTATATCAACGACTACCTGTCACCGACAGCAACACTGTACGACGCGTCTATATTGAATAGTCGTCCCGGTTGTGACGCTGCTGTCAAGGGGCCCATCGCCAATGGCACCCTTTTCTCGAAAATCTTTTCGCAGAACCCGGATACGACTTATCAGATTCCTTTACCCTGCATGGACGCGACCGCGGTTGACCTCCTCCAGTTCGTGCCGGCTCCTAATCTTAGTGCCTCCACGGTTCAGACGGTCCCTGTCCAGCCCGAAAGCGGCGACCAGGGAACAGTTCGCCTGGATCACAGAATCAACGCGAGCCAGAACCTCAACGTGTACTACTACGTAGATCAGCATTTCGTTTCCCATCCATTCGAGAATTTCCAAGTACCGGGGGCCACCCTGCCGGGCTTTGGCGCCAGCAACAATGAGCGCTTCCAGCAGCTAAACATCACTCACAACTGGATGTTCACCCCAACTTCCGTGAATGAAGTCCTTTTTAATTACAACCGCGAAGGGCAGGCCACCTTTCAACACCCCAACCGGACCAGCACGGTGCAAGACTCCTGCCCGGCCGCCCAGGCCTGGTTGACCAACCCCGTGATGTGTTTTTCCGACGGCACACCCGGCAACGCACTAGGAATCCACCCTGGGCTGGGGCCGAAATTCGAAGGCCTGCCTTCTATTTATCTGGCGGGGTTTTTCGATATTGGCAATGACCCGGAAGGACAAGTGCCGCAGATCGGAAATGCTTTCCAGTGGTCGGACAATTTGAGTTTGGTTCGCGGGCGTCACACCATGAAATTTGGCGGCGACTTCCGCTATAACCGCTTCGATCAGACCCTATACTTCGATCCGAACGGCCAATTTCTTTTCTACGGCGGGAATGCGGGTGACTCCTATGTGGATTACCTGCTGGGTCTTCCCAGTGTGTACATCCAAGGGTCGGCGCAAACGGAGAACGTGCGCAGCAGGTCGACGTACCTATTCGCGCAGGACAGTTGGAAAGTCACACCAAGTTTGACGCTGAACTACGGCTTGCGCTGGGAACTGAACACCCCCATGATAGACACGGGGAATCGCCTTCAGACTTTCCGGCCCGGCCAGGTTTCGACCATCTATACCTGCGGCGGTCCGAACACCAACTGCAGCTCGCAGAACCCGGTGGGCTTGGTTTTCCCCAATGACAAAGGAGTTCCCCAAGGGCTGACAGAGACTTATTACAAGGCTTTTGCGCCCCGGATCGGACTGAACTGGAGCCCGGCTTGGTCATCGGGACCGCTGAGCAAACTGACGGGAGGCCCCAACAAGACCAGTATCCGGCTCGGCTGGGGAATGTTCTACAACCCCATTGAGCAGCTTATGCTGGAACAATTCTCCGCGGAACCGCCTTTCGGCGTCTCGCCGACATTGTTCAGTACAACGCTTGACACGCCTTATAAGAACCAATTTGGCACGACCTTCTTGAACCCGGTCAACGGTATCTTCCACCAGACGCCTGGGCCGATTGACTGGGCGACTTTTGAACCCATGACCCTTTACGGAGAAGCGCAGCCCCACTTGCGCTCGCAGTATTCGGCGCAATACAACTTCACCGTACAGCGCGAGCTGGGTGCTGGGATGAAGTTCCAGATTGGATACGTGGGATCGCAGGGTCATCGCCTGCTGCAAACACACGACCTGAATTACGGGAATCCGCAGACCTGCCTGGATTTAGCGGCGCTGGGATTCGGCTGCGGTCCTTTCCTTGCTGACATCCCGTACTTCATTCCGGCGAGCACCGTAATCCCCGCCGGTTTCACGTTGCACATGCCCTACGGCGGCCCGAACGGCGACCCCTTTACTATCACCGGAGCAGCGGGCGGCACTCAAGTCGGCAGTATTGCGCCTAACGGAATCACGCTGGTGGGCTTGCGGCGCTATTCGTCGCCGTTGTGCCAACCGCTGACCGGCGCGGGTTGTCCCGCTTCCGGCGTGCCCGCATTCGGGAGCATTTTCGCCCAGGACACCATCGGTGCGTCAGCATACAACTCACTGCAGGCATCGCTGGAAAAGCGATTCTCCCATGGCTTGCAGATGGAAGCGGCCTATACCTGGAGCAAATCCTTCGACGAGGGTTCCAGTTTTGAAGGCTTGCTGAATCCCATTGATTTCAAGAAGAGCCGTTCGCTGTCCCTGTTTGATGCGCGTCATCGTTTCGTTCTCAGCGCGTATTGGGAGCTGCCGATTCCCAAGCGCGAGGGCGCGATGGGCCGCATCGTGAACGGCTGGGCGCTTTCAGGGATTACGACCTTTCAAACCGGCTTCCCCATCCTGCTGGAGTCGCAGGCCGACAACGAGTTGATGAACAGCTTGGACTTCTTCTATCCGGGTCTGCCCGATCAAGTGGCCCCTTTGCACACGATGGATCCGCGCACGAATCCCAACCACCTGTTCTTCGATCCATCGTCCTTCACCAACGATCCCACCCATGTCTCGGCTTCGACCGGTACACCCCTCCTCGGTCGCATCGGTGACGCCAAGCGCACGATTTGTTGCGGTCCAACCATCAGCAACACGGATGTGTCCGTGCTCAAGACCATCCCCATGCGCGAAGGACGAGGCTTCGAATTTCGCGCCGAGTTCTTCAACGCCTTCAACCATGCGCAGTTCATTAACCCGGACGGGATCTCTACCGATGTGATCTTCGGCCACGTTTTGCAGACGCGAGATCCGCGTGAAATCCAGTTCGCTTTGAAGTTCCACTACTAACTCGGAAGGCCAGGACAGGGTGGACCTGTCTTGGCGTTGTCTTGCAGTTGAGGCGCCAAGAACACAACGGGGAAGAAAATTGATTCTCACACATTGCCCAAGGAGGCTTGTCTATGAGTGGGTCAGGGGCCGTTAGGTGCTCAGGCCCTCGAAAATGTATTCCAGCGAACAGTCGCCGCCGCCACCGTCGCGGCCGTAGTCGTGGAACCGGTTCTTGGCGAGGGCGGTTTCGTGGCGCCGTTGCCATCCGGAATCGGCTGGAATGTTAATGATCGCTCCCGACAAATCTCGTGACCAAGCTGTGCAAGCAGACAGGCCTTGGCCAAAAGCAACGCCCGAATCGGCCGGCATGGATTCTGCTGCGCTCGCGTCATTCGACGCGGATTTTGCCAGCGGCAAGTATCCCTATGTCGACAGTATGCTTGTGATCCGCGGCGGGAAGAACGTATGCGAGCGCACCTACACTCATGACTACGAGCAGATCTACTACAAGGAAGCACGCACTAAGGGACCTCTAAACGCGCGCTTGGTTGGAATCTATAACTACTTCGATCCTCAACATCATCCTTACTACAAGGGCAGCGATGCGCACACCATGCAGTCGGTAACGAAGACTATCACCTCCGTCACAATGGGCATCGCCATGGGCCGCAACGCATTTCATGCGGGGCTGGACACATTGTTACTGCAGTTTTTTGACACCTCAACAATAAAGAACTGGGATGATCGCAAGCGCCATATTACCCTCCGTGATCTGCTTACCATGCGAAGCGGCCTGGACTGGAACGAAGATGTTCCTTATAACGACCCGCGTAACGGCTCTAGTGCGATGGAGGCTTCCGATGATTGGGTGCAATTCGTGATCGACCGGCCCATGGCCCATGAGCCGGGGACGGTTTTTGCTTACAGCAGCGGAGTGACCGAACTGCTGGGATACATTTTCCAGAAGGCGACAGGACAAGATATCGGAAGCTACGCTACTGAGCACCTTTTCAAGCCGCTTGGCTTTGAACATCAACACTGGAAGCGTACCCCCCTCGGGTTAGTAGATACCCAGGGAGGCTTGTATCTCCGCGCGCACGATCTGGCGAAGATTGGTGACCTCTATTTGCACGACGGATTGTGGAACGGTCAACGAATTGTGCCCAGCGATTGGGTGAAGCAATCCATTACACCGAGCACCGATGCTCGATTGGGAATGAAGTATGGGTTCCAGTGGTGGTTGATTCCCCACGGGTCAGCGCGGGAACGGCTGGCGTGGGCGGCACTGGGGTTCGGGGGGCAGCGCCTGCTCGTGCTTCCCGAAGACGACCTTATTCTGGTCTTCACCGGGTGGAATATCCTGGCGGAATCATCGCTGAACAGTGGCGAGGTGATCGAGCGGATCACCTCCGGCATCCATCGCATGGCTGTTTGACATCGCCGAAGTAGGCCCGGGGGCCGTCGAGCTAGGCAGGCTTCATGTTCGCAGTTCTAAAGCGGCAAGGTGACCTTAACAAGGATCGGCTCATGTGTTTCTTAACGCTACATTCTGTAACTGGAGGATGAGTACGAAACTCTTCAGCAGCTTGCCAAAAGCTTCCCCGAACAGCATGGTTGCACGCGTTTTGCTCGCCTTCCTCGCTAGCGCCGGTTTGTACTACGTCAACATCATGCCCGCACTGGTGGACGGGCTCAAGCAAGGACTCGGCTTCAGCAACAAGCAGGCTGGGTTGGTCGGCTCCTTCAATGTCTACGGCGCCGCCTGCGGTGCATTCCTGATTGTATTTCTGGTGCGACGAATCCAGTGGAGACCGGTCGCCCATCTCTTCTTGTTTGGGCTGATCGGCATGGACTTGCTTTCCATGCTGGTGCACAACCCTACCGCGCTCATGAGCGCTCGATTCTTGCACGGTTTCATTGGCGGGATGCTCGTGGGACTCAGCTTTTCGATCATCGCTCGCACCACAGCGCCCGACCGAACGTTTGGCATGCTGCTGCTGGTTCAGGTATTCACTGGCGGTATCGGCGTGATGAGCTTGCCATTGCTGGTACCAAGATTTGGCACGACCGTTCTGTTTGTGGCGTTGATCTTGTTTAGTGTGGCGACGCTAGTAATGCTGCAGTTCCTGCCCGACTATCCAGTACGAGCGCCGGCATGCTCCCCAGACGGGGCAACTGCTGATCCGCCGAACTTGCGCCCTTTGTTGCTCGCGCTGTTCTCCGTGTTCTTTTTCCAGGCCGCCAACATGGGCCTGTTTGCCTTCATCATCGGCCTCGGGAAGCAGCGCGGCCTGGAAGTCGCGTTTATCAGCGAGACTGTGGGCGCCGCCAACTGGCTGGGCATGCTGGGCGCCATGCTGGTCGTTGTGGTTTCGACTCGCTATGGAATATTCAAGCCCATCATCGGTGGCATCTTGCTGGCGCTGGTCGGCACCTGGGCTTTTGGTCATAGCGAAATAAAGTGGGTATGGATTGCGGCGAATGTCGGGACAGGCATTACCTGGAACTTCGTGATTTCCCACCTGCTGGGCATGTGCGCGAGGTTTGACCAGACCGGCCAGAGCGCGGTTTGGAGCGGGTTCGCCTCGAAAATGGGACTGGCGTCCGGCCCCATGCTGGCTTCGTTCATTATAGGGGCGGGTAACTACTCAGCGCTGATCGCAGCGGCACTCGCACTGCTGGCTGCTGCAATGCTCGCATCAGCGATCCCAGCGTGGGTGCTGGACCGCAATTCCGTAAACGGTTTAGCCGCCGGCCTGAGCGCCCATGGTCTTCCCTGAGTTTACAGGGCATTCGCATGAACGAGATGTATCAAGGCAGTTATTGCCGAAGAGTAATCTCATCACAAGAGTACCTAAGTTGTTCGACGAAATGAAAACTGACAAGATCAATGACTTTGGCGTGCCCATATTGCGGGACGCGACTCTAAAGATTGATACTGCGAGAAGGTTTCTGAGTCAGCCTGTACAAGTCCCCGCACTTTTCAATTTTAAGAAAACTGCTGGAGCGATTGTCGACCTATCACGGTGACCATACCTGCGGCTTCTTCGTTGATTCAATTTTGCCAAAATTCCAAATTCTACACTTGGAAGATGTAAAGCAGTGCGTTCGAATCCGCGTCGCTGCGAATCGCCGGACGTGACGCTCGCCTGCCTTAGGATGCTGAGTCGGAAGAAGTCTAGGCAGCAGCATCCTGGCGCGGGGCAACCTCGAAGACACCTCCTGTAATTACCGATTTTCCCAGTTCCTCAAAAATTCACCGGAATTACTTGCGGGAGCGAGGAGCCGTCCGAAAATTTCACGATACGGCGCAAAACGTCGCGGAAATTTCATCTTTTGCAGGTATTCGGATTTCGACTTTTGCGGACGCCTTATACGTAAGCCCTTCAATTTACAGGCTCCTCAATTTCATTTTTCCGGCAAACCCACAGCCCTCCTCGTCCGCCCGGCGGAGCGAAGCTCCGCAGATTTGCTTCGTGTCCCCTGGTTAGCGTCCGAAAAGCGCGGACGCGAACCTGGGCCACCAGCCAGCCGAAATCCCTAACGAAATTGGGCAGGCTGAACCGTCAATGCAAGCTCCACTCCAGCGTCATCATTCACTTCTGATAGCCAGGTTCTTGGCAATGTACCGGTGCTCTTGCGTCAGGCCACCGTAGCCATAGGAGAAACCGCGCACCTCTTGAACATAGATGTAGGATTCTGGATGAACATCTCCGAGGATCTTTTGAAACCCATGAAAGGCTTCTCGGATGTAGTGCGCTATCTCGTCCTTCGTGTTCGTTCCTTCAGTAACTTTGATGTCGAAATAAAAACTCCTCCTGCCTTGCTGGTCGAGCCTTGCGCCTCCGGCGAACCACTGATTCTCGGGAATGTAATCAATAGCGATGGCCGTGACCTCACGCTGTTTCTTGAGGATGGTGGCGGTCAATTCCGCGAGCAGAAATGCAACCTTCTCCGTAGTTTCGGGATTTGGCGTACCAGACAGTTTGACGGCGAGAATCGGCATCACGTCTCCTTATAGTTGGCCGTGCGAGTTTAGATGTTCTCAGAGGGGTTTGGGTGCAAGAGAATTACGCGGCGCGATTAGCCGAGGCTTTGCTGAGCGAGCGAAGCTTTCCTAGAGTTCGCAGGATTTCGGCTGATCCCCAGGTTGGCGTCCGAAAAGCGCCGACGCGAACCCTTCGACAAGCTCAGGGCAGGCCCTGGGCCACCAGCCCAGCCGCGAAATCCTTCGCCATTCGGCTCAGGGGCAAGCTCAGGGCAGGCTCTGGAGCGCCCGGCTACGGCTCGGGAGAGTCGGTGTGGGCAGACATGCGGCCGCTCCCATAAATATGGTAATATGGCATTATGAAGACCACGCTGGAGATTCCCGATCTCCTGTTCCGGCGCGCAAAATCAGTCGCTGCCGAGCGCGGTATTCCCCTGCGCCAACTGGTCACCGAGGCAGTGCAGGAGAAATTGAAAACAACGTCTCAGGAGAAGCCCTGGATGAAACATCTGGGAAAGCTCAAACACCTCCATAAGGAGAGAAGGCAAATCGAAAAGCGCGTGGAAGAAGCCTTTGAGCAGATTGATCGGGAACTCTGGCAATGATTCTGGATACCAACGCCTTGTCCGCTGCGGCAGACGATGATCCTGGGGTGGCTGCCGTTCTCGCTAGCGCCGAACAGATGGCGATTCCGGTGATTGTGCTGGGGGAATATCGCCACGGAATCGCCCAGTCGCGGAACCGGGCCAGCTACGAAAGCTGGCTGGCTGGACTGCTCAACGACTGCTGGGTGTTGGACGTCAATGAGCCGACCACGCATTATTACGCAGAGATCAGTCTCGAATTGAAGCGGAAAGGCAAGCCCATTCCAACCAATGACATTTGGATTGCGGCACTTTGTCGGCAGCATGCTCTTCCCCTGTTGAGCCGCGACCGCCACTTCGATTTGGTGGCGGGAAACAAACGGATCGATTGGTGATCCCCAAGTTGAGGCGCTTTGCGGGCGTGAGCGCATCCGGGGTCCCCGGCACGCATGGTTCTCGCGTGACGGGGTGGAGGAAGCGGGAGCCCGCAGCCGAAATCCTGAGCGCAGCGAAGGATCTCTGAACGCGATGCCTTACGTGTCCCCAGGTTAGCGTCCGGAAGGCGCGGACGCGAACCCTTCGACAAGCTCAGGGCAGGCTCTGAGCCTCCGGCCGAAGGATTCAGCAATTCGACGGCAAGAGGTTTGAGGACGATTACTAGCGCCGTGGGCGGGGGGCTGGCCCATCAAGAACTAACGGCGTGGCCAGCTCAAGCCGGTTTGGCTTGAGTGGGCGCTGACTTTCCTCGTGTCGCCCTCATCTTTGTGAAGCTTGCGCCCGCAGGCTCGCATCCAAACCCTCCATTGGAGGTTCCTATGTACGTCATTCTCGGAGCAAGCGGCCACACTGGGCACGTTGTGGCCAAGAGTCTTCTCGCACGCGGTCAAAAAGTTCGCGTGGTCGGGAGAAACGCAGAACATTTGCAAAGTCTCACGGGTGCGGAGATTACGCCGGCGGATGCGACCGACGCCAACGCGCTCACCAAGGCATTTCAGGATGCGGATTCCGCCTACATTCTGCTTCCGCCGAACGTCAGCAGCAATGACTATCGCGGATATCAGGAGCGCGCGACTGACGCAATTACCTCAGCCGTGAGGAGAGCGGGCATCCGACATGTCGTCGTGCTCAGCAGCTTCGGGGCAGACAAGCCGAGCGGCACCGGGCCAGTAGTTGGGCTACACAATCTCGAACAGAAGCTGAACAGCATCGATGGCCTCAATGCGCTCTACTTGCGTGCCGGCTACTTCATGGAAAATACTCTGCCGCAGGTTGGGGTCATTCGCCAACTCGGCGCTATGGCAGGGCCGCTGCGTCCTGATCTCAAAGTTCCGATGATTGCGACGCGCGACATCGGCGAGGCAGCCGCGGAGGCACTTCTTCATCTGGACTTTCAAGGCAAGCAGACGCGTGAGCTGCAGGGGCATCGCGACATAGATTACGCCGAGGCTGCGTCCATCATCGGCAAGGCGATTGGCAATCCGTCGCTGGGCTACGTGCATGCGCCCAACGATCAGCTTCGTCCGGCGATGTTGCAGATGGGCATGTCGGCCAACTTTGTTGAGCTGCTGCTCGAAATGGCGGGAGCGCTGAACTCGGGACACATGAAGGCTCTTGAACCGCGTTCGACCACTAACACCACGCCGACGTCGTTCGAAGCATTTGTGAACGAGCAGTTCGTGCCGGCGTATCAGGGACAGAAGGCAGCCTAAGCACAGACAGCAGCTTTAGACACAAACGGAAAAGGCCAGTCTGATTTCTCAGACTGGCCTTTATTTATGCCGGCAACGACCTACGCTCCCACACACTTGACGCGTGCAGTACCATCGGCCCGGCGGGGCTTAACTTCCGTGTTCGGGATGGGAACGGGTGGATCCCCCGCGGTAAGAT
>Ga0187771_10002974_pt1 | contig 11778 bp, 11 predicted proteins | sample 0116_SJ02_MP15_1_FD_133139 | JGI IMG/M metagenome (GOLD analysis project Ga0187771, IMG submission 133139) | Tropical peat soil microbial communities from peatlands in Department of Meta, Colombia - 0116_SJ02_MP15_10_MG | ecosystem: Environmental > Terrestrial > Soil > Wetlands > Peat | place... | reverse complement strand
TGCCTCTTTTTTGCTTTTTCCCCACCCCTGTCCTTTTACTTCATCCCCGATCATGACAGATGCCTGGAATCTCTTATCATGATCTGGTCCGGACTCGTTCATCACCCGATACTGGGGAGACACACCATGAGACTGCTGGGAGTATATTTGTAGAAGACTCTTATAATCATCAAATGCTACAGACGGAGTTTTGGCCTGAAGATAAGGTTCGAAATGTTCTTGAATGATCTCCAAGGTCCGATTGAACCCTGAATCCATGAAGATCGCTCCGATCAAGGCCTCATACGTATTGGCCAAGATAGAAGATTTTTGCATCCCTCCGTTCGACTGCTGGCTTTTCCCGAGGAGGAGGTAGCCTTCTAATTGAAGGTCCTTAGAGAGAGATGCCAGGAAGCTCCTTTTCACCAGCTGGGATCTGATCATAGAAAGGGTTCCTTCCTGGGCGTCGGGAAATTTGTGAAGGAGAAGGTAGCTGACTGCAAGATTGAGGACCGAATCTCCGAGAAATTCTAAAACCTCGTTGGCACCTTTTTCAGGATGATTGGTTTCATAGATGAAGGACTTATGCGTGAGGGCCTGGTCGAGCCATTTGATCTCTTTGAACCGATAACCCAGACGGCCTTCCAATTCTTTTAGAGATGCCAACCTCTCTTCATCCACGCTATCTCTCCAAAACTTCTCCGGTCACACCCTTTTCAGCCAACCCGGTCACCCTGACGATCCATTCCCGATTGACCCGATCCGGATGATCTTTCATCCCGTTTTCGTTGACGAGCAGAACAGGGACGTAGTTTCGGGAAAGACCTTTCCATCTCCCAGTACTTTTTTCTTTGCGGTCTTCTATTAGGACGCTCAGCTCCTGATCGAGAAACTGGCGATAGAAAGCGAGGCGTTTCTGTTTTCCCAGCTCCCTCATCGCCTCAGCCCTTTTCTTGATCTCCCTCTCATCCACCCTTTGAGGGAATTGGAACGCCGGGGTTCCCTTTCTCCTGGAAAAGGGGAAAACGTGAAGATAAGAGAAGGGCAGAGATTCGACGAACTCATACGTATGCTTAAATTTCTCTTCCGTCTCCCCTGGAAACCCTACAATCACATCTGCTCCGACGGAGAGGTGTGGAATCCTCAGATGCAATTCCCGGATGAGATCGGAAAGATAGGAACGGTTATAGCCTCTATTCATCTTTTCCAGTATCTCATCGTCTCCGCTCTGGATCGAGATGTGAAGATGGGGGCAGATCTTCCCGGATTGTGAGAGGGTCCGGATAAGTTCCGGTGAGAAATCTCCCGGCTCGATGGAGCTGAGCCGGATTCGATCAGGTGTCTCCTCTTTCTCCAGTTGTCCGATGAGTCTTTCCAAAGGAAAGGGAGGATCGAAGTCCAATCCATAGGCGCCCAGATGGATACCGGTGAGGACGACTTCTCTAAAACCCTTCTCTTTCAATACCTTCAAATTTCCAATTACCCTTTGGGGCTGAAGGCTCCTCGATCGACCCCTCGCGTGATGAACAATGCAATAAGTGCATCGCCCATTGCAGCCGTCCTGAATTTTCAGGAAAGCACGGGTGTGGCGATGAAAGGAATGAAGAGAGGTTTCTGAAAAGGGCGCCTCCTTCTGAATATCCCCAACCCGGACTCTCGGATACTCGCCTTTTTGCATCAGGGGAAGCAAGTCAGGGATTTGGTTCTTTTCTTTGTTTCCCAAAAGATAGAGTGCTCCCTTCATCTCTAAGAAAGCGTCCGGCTCCACCTGGGGATAACATCCGGTTACGATGATCAAAGAGTTCGGGTTGGACCGCAAGGCCCTTCGAACCATCTGTCTCGACTGAAAATCAGCTCGGTGAGTCACCGTGCAAGTATTAATGATGGCGACATCTGCCCCTCCCTCGAACGGAACAAGAGCATAGCCCCTCTGTTCCAAGGCGTCCATGAGCGCCTCAGACTCGAACTGGTTTACCTTACATCCGAGTGTAGCTACCGCGACAGTCGTCATTTTTGAATGCAGCAATCCAGAATACAGAAGTTGGAACAAAGAATCCAGAATAAAGAGGTTACTAATATGTTCTATATTATAGGTTCATTCTGGATTCTGACTCCTGACTCCTGGATTCTAGTCTCATCAGAGCTGGGCCAGTTTGATCTTTCCCCAGACACCCATCTTTTCCTGAACGACGATCAGTATTCCCTGCACCCCTGCGATCTCTTTTCCCACTCGAAGACCCAATTCGATATCTTTTTTCTCCCTTACGACATTCCCGACAGCCGTCGCTGCGGCATCGGCAAGCGCCGCAGACTTAGAGAGAATGCAAACAGCGTCTGCTTTCCCAAAGCTGAGAGAAGGGCCCACCGTTCCTGAGGAGGTACAGACGCCGAGAGGGGTTTCTTCGGGTGAGATCACAATCCCTATCTTAAGACTGAGAGGAGAATCGCCTGCATAGATTCCGATGGTTCGTTCCTTGGAGGCGGCCAAATAGATATCCCCACCGTTTTCTACGATCACCTCTTTCGAAAACTTGAGCAGATCTTTCGAGACCGATTCGGCTATGGCTCCGGCCACAGCAGCCATGGGCCCGACATGGGCTAGTTGAGAGGTTCGAATCATCTCCCGGACAATCTCCGGGGCGTAAGGGTCATCAGAGAGAGGGACGAGGCTTTTTTGAAATTCAGGGTTCATCGCGATGTGGGTTTCAAGCTGATAACGGTATTTGAACACCGATTCTCTGGTCTCTTTCGAAAGATCTCTGTCTGCCCGGACGAGGAGATCGGTTTCCTTAACAATGACCTCAAATTTAACGAGGTCATCGGTCTTGACCAAGTTTCGGTAGGTCCGCTTTTCATACATGGTAAGCCCTATAAGATGTTCATTATAATATTCAGAAATATTAGGTGTCAATTTGCTAAGTATTTGATTTCTTGCAATTTGTGGATAAGAAGATATAAAATTTTTAGTATGAGCCAAGACATCGTTCCGGCAGACAAAGAATTTAGAAAAAGATTTATTGTCTTCCTTATGCTTATCGTAATCGTTTTCGTCGTCACCATAGTCTCCATGAAGAGTTATCTGGATCAGATGGAACAACTAAGACGAGAGGACCCGGGTTTAGCCGGGAAGAAAGTAGTGTTATTGCTTAAATGGTGGATGGGTTTAGGTTCCTTACCGGTCTTAGGATTGGCGGTTTATCAAATCATCTTGGCAAGGAGGATCTTGAAATCAGGCCGATTTCCACCACCAGGGATGAAGGTGATCAGGGATACGAAAATTCAAACCGGAGCCAAAGCCAAAAAGGTGGCGATCTCTCTCATTGCCCTTTCATCGATTATAATTGTGATTATCCTTTTTTTGGTATATTTACCATATGCCTTTGAAAAGAAATTATTGAAAAAAAGTTCCGCTGTAGAAAGGGGCGTTTCAGAGAAGGAAAGAAGGGTAATAGAATTGAAATGGAAAGGAGGTGAAACGAAATGAAGGGTTTAAGAACAGCCATGGTTGTAATGGTTTCTTTCAGCCTTATGTTCACCCTGGCCGTGGCGGCAGGAGATGTGGGGAAGGGAAAAACTCTTTTCAACGATCCGAAGTTCGGCGGAGGCACGGCCGGGGTCTCTTGCAACTCGTGCCATCCGGATGGCAAAGGGCTGGAGAAAGCTGGCGACATGAAGGACCTTGAAAAACAGGTGAATGCCTGTATCCAGAATGCGCTCAAAGGCAAGGGAATCGATCCCAAATCTGCCGAAATGGCAGACATCGTTGCCTATCTTAAGTCTCTGAAGGGAAAAACTCCTGCGGCAGAAACCCCGAAGAAATAGGTTGCGACGAGGAAGACTCCTTCCGAGAGAGCAGGGTGCGCTGTAGTGACAATCGGCCACCCCACGCGCACCCTGGGGACGTTTATCCACCTTGCCTTCCTAGTCTTTTCTTGCATGGACAAAACCCTCTCAGGAAAGACATTGATACAGAGGGGACGGAATCGGGGATGGTTCCTCCCCTAGATCCTTGGCCTGAGAACAGTAGAAACGACATCGGACGCTGCATCGGGTCGTGCCATTCGCTTGATAGCCTGCTGCATTCTTGAAAAGCGTTCTTTGTCCGCTAGGAGAGTATCGATCTTATGAGCCAAGGCCGGAAGGTTATTGCATCGGATTCCCACTCCTTCCTCCAGAAAATGGTCGCTGTTCCTTTCCTCTTGACCCGGAATGGGATTGACGATTACCAGAGCAAGTCCCCGGGCCAATGCCTCAGAGCTGGTCAGCCCTCCAGCCTTTCCCACCAACAGGTCTGAGGCAGCCATCCAGCTATCCATTTCATCGGTAAAGCCGATAATCTTCATTGGATGCCGCGTGTCTGAAAGGTTTTTCAGATGGTCCTCAAGACGCTTGTTACGACCGCAAATGACAACAATCTGGATAGGGTGTTGAACCTTGTCGATGGCACGCACAAGTGATTCAACCGGCCCCACACCGTAACCTCCGGCGGAGACCAAAAGGGTTGTTTTGTATGGATCGAGGCCAAGGTTAATTCGGGTCTCTACCTTGGGTTTTTCCGTGCCGAATTTCAGATCGATGGGAATCCCTGTGACAAATATCGTTTCAGGTGGAATTCCTAAGGCAGCCAGATAGACCCGTGTCTCCTCGCAGGCAACAAAGTACCAGTCCACGTTTTGGAGTATCCACATGGCGTGGGCATCGAAGTCCGTGACCACCACGCCGACTGGAATATCGAGGATTTTTTTCTTTCTCAAATAGAGGAGTATCTCAGCGGGAAGAAAATGAGTGCACAAAGCAAGATCGGGATTTTCCTGCCTGATCAGTTTGAGCAAAGGGCCTGTATTGAGCCGATCCAGAGCCAATCGCCGCTTTTGAAATTGCCAAGGACGGTCAAAGGTTTTGTAGAGCCAGCCGAGAAGGTCCGGCCCGCGGGTCATGAGCTCCACATAGAGATCAGAGTAAATCTTTCTAAAGACGGGATTTGTGTAACGGAGGACTTCGACGTGGCGTGCGGAAACTCCCTTTGCCTCAAAGGCGGAGACAAGCGCATCCGCTGCCCGAAGATGGCCAGTGGCTGCTGCAGCGGATAGAACCATTACGGAATCTGGCTTTGCCGCCGAATCTTTTTTCATTTAAACCCCTCCCTTATTTCAGGCCTCTTTCAGCATCTTCTCCCAAACAAAGGGCCCTTGCTTCCCGGCTCGCCGTCAGTGTGGATGCAGACCCCTCTTTGATCACACGACCGTTTCTCAGGAGATATCCCCGGTTGGAAATAGCTAAAGTGAGTTGGATCTCCTGCTCTACAATAAAGAGCGTGAGTCCCCCCTTGTTCATCTCTCTGAATGTGGCAAAGACTTCATCCATCAGACGGGGTGCTAATCCTAAGGAGGGCTCATCCAGCAGCAGGAGTTTAGGCCGGCCCATCATCGCCCTTCCTATGGAGAGCATCTGTTGCTCGCCTCCGCTGAGGGTTCCCGCTCTTTGATGGGCTCTCTCTTTGAGCACGGGGAGGAGTTGATCGAGCCGCTCCAAGTTTTTTCTTATCTCCCTCTTTTCGTTCCTATAAAGGTAAGCGCCCATCATCAGATTGTCGATGACAGAAAGGGTAGGGAAGATGTGGCGTCCTTGAGGAACATGGCCGATCCCTTTGGAGACGATCTTGGGAGGGTTCAGGTTGGTGATATCCTCCTCTTCGAAAATGATCCTTCCTTCAGTGGTCTTCAAGATTCCGGAGAGGGTGAGTAAAAGGGTGGTCTTTCCTGCCCCATTAGGTCCTAAAAGAGAGACGATCTCTCCCTGTTTGACCTCCAGGTAAGCTTCATTTAATGCAGGCAGAGGCCCATATTGGACGGTCAGTTTTTTGATCTTGAGCATCGTACTTTTTGCCTATTGGACGCTTAGAAGTTAGATTGTTGCCAAATCAGCAAAACAATTTCTGATGTTAAGCGAAGCGCCAAATACCAAGCGCCAAATTCCAAATAAGCTCCAATGACCGAAATTCAAAATTTCAGAAAAAGTCGTTTCGATCATTTGAGCTTGAAAATTGAGATTTATTTGGGATTTGGCATTTGTCATTTGGAATTTCTATGGTCTGTCTCGTGTCCCGGCAGAGCCGCGAGTTAAATAGGCCTCCATCACCACTGGGTTCCTTCTCAGACTTTCCGGTGCCCCTTCAGCAATCAGATCGCCATTATGGAGGACCGCGATCTCATCGGCGATCTCCATCACCATGCCCATGTGATGCTCCACAATGAAGACAGTGACCCCCTTTCGTCTGATCTCTGAGATCCGTTCTGAAAGCTGTTCGATTTCGCTCAGGGTCAGTCCGGATGCCGGTTCATCCAGGAGGAGGAGCTGCGGCTTCATGGCAAGGGCTCTGCCTAACTCCAGGAGTTTTTGTTTTCCGTAGGGGAGCTGGGAAGCCATGGATTCCCATTTGCCAAGGAGCCCCAGGGAATTCAGGATACCCTTCGCCTCCTTCAGGGACTCCTTCTCCGACGTTCTGATCCAGGGGAGCCAAAGCCCGTAGGAGAACAAACTCCCTTTTAACCTTCGATGCATCCCGGCCATGACATTCTCCACCACAGTCATGTTCCCCCAAACCTGTACTGTCTGAAAGGTTCTTCCTATTCCAAGGGCGGATCTCTCATGGGATTCCATGTTGGTAATGTCTCGTTCTTTGAAAAGGATTTTCCCTGAGTCAGATTTCTCCACGCCGCTGATCAGATGGAAGAGGGTGCTCTTTCCGGCTCCGTTGGGGCCGATCAGTCCCTTGATGCTTCCCTCTTCCACTTTCAGGGAAACCCGGTCGAGAGCCTTTATTCCATCATATTCCTTTGTGATCTCTTCTATTGAGAGCAGTGACATTAAAGTTTTCCCTCGTCTCTCTTCCTCTTTTTTGCCCAATAACCGATCAGGTAAAGGATCCTGACATTCAAGCGGGTTCCAATCCCATCCGGGAAAAAGATGAGCAAAAGAATCAGGATGACGCTGTATATGGGGAGGCTGTACTCCTGGTACCTGCTCAGAATATCCATCAGCCAGGTGAGAAGAATGGCTCCTGCAACGGGACCGTAGATAGTCCCCATTCCTCCCAGAATCACCATCATTACGATCGGAACAGTAACCCCAAGGCCAAAGGCTTCCGGATTGGCTGTTGACATGATGCAGGCAAAGAGACTCCCGGCCAGTCCGGCAAAGGCAGCGCCTAAGACAAAAATCTCCAGCTTTATCCGTGGAACATTAATGCCCACACTCGAGGCGGCGTCCTCACTGGCCGCCACAGCCAAGAGGGCCCGGCCCAGTTTAGAGCGGACCAGATTTTTTGAGAAAATGAATAAACCGGTGACCACCCCCCAGATAAGATAATACTGTCTGAGATAGGTATCAAAGGAGAACCCCATCACGGAAAACCATGGGATGCCGAAAATACCGATGACTCCGCCGGTGAGATTCGTAGACTCTCTCACCATGACCAAAAAAATTTCTCCAAACCCCAATGTGGCCAAAGCTAAGAAGTATCCCTTCAATTTGAGGATTGGCCTGCCGATGAGATAGGCGACTGCAGATGCGGAAAGAGCCGATGCCCAAAGAGCGACAAAGGGTGAAAAGCTATGACGAGTGGTGAGAATGGCTGTGGTATAGGCTCCGATTCCAAAGAAGGCAGCGTGTCCTAAAGAGATCTGCCCTGCATAACCCATGAAGAGGCTTAATCCCAAGGCTAAGATGGCATAGATTCCCGCTAACACCATAACATGATGAAAATGCGGATCAGACCAGATCAGAGGGGCCAAGCCTATTGCACCCAGATAATAGAGGTCTTTCTTTTTAAACTCCTTCTTGTGATAGAGGTAGGGATCGGGTGCGATTAAAGAGATTAACCACAATGGCACCAGGTAAAAAACGTCCCTTTTTCTAAAGTCCCTTTGCGACCTCTTTGTTGTTTGAGGAACCATGTTCTCCTGACGGCTTAAGTTTAGATTCCAATTTCCAAATCCCAAATTCCAAATAATGTCAAAGCACCAAAATCCAATCAAATAATTGTTCCTCGGACTTCGGTCATTGGAATTTGGTGGTTCATATTTTTTCTCTTTTTTTACCATCGGCGGCTGTCGATAAAGGGTGACCCTAAAATTCCCTTTGGCCGGAGATATAGAATGAGTAATAGAATTACGAAAGCGACCGCGTCCTTATATCCTGAAGGGATAAAGGCCAGGCTTAAGGATTCCACAATTCCGAGGACAAAGCCCCCAAGAATAGCGCCGGTATTCTTTCCCCAGCCTCCCAGGACGGCGGCGATAAAACCTTTCAGACCTAAAAGTGTGCCGGAATTATAGCTGGTGAAGAAAATGGGGGTGATCAGGATTCCGGCGAAGGCACCGACTCCCGCGCTCACTCCGAAAGCTAAGAAGACCATCAGACTCCTTGATATTCCCAGGAGGTCGGCCCCCAAAGGATCCGTTGAACTTGCCTCCATGGCCTTTCCCAACAAGGTTCGATGTGAAAGAAGATAGAGAAAGATCAGTAAGACAAGAGTGGATACCAAGACCCACACGCTTTGGGGAAGCACCGAGATTCCCCAGAACGTTAGAGGTTGTTCATCGGTGAAGGGAGGAAGAGCTTTGGGCAGCGTTCCAAAAATAAGGCCGCTTGTACTGCTGAGGAAGATGGAAATCCCTAACGTGGCCATGATGAGGATGAGGATGGAGGCCTTTCTCAAGGGATAAAGGACTGAGAGATACATCGCGAAGCCGATCAGAACCACAATCGTGACGGCGATCAGAGCGGCTAAGGGATAGGGAAGTCTAACGCCGTTCAGAAGGAAGAAGGTGACGACTCCTCCTAACATGACAAATTCCCCTTGGGCAAAATTGATGATCTGGGAAGCCCTGGAGATGGTCACGAATCCCAAGGCCACCAAGGCATAGATGGCCCCCATCGTTATACCCGAGGAAAGGAGTTGAGGAATATACGCCCAAAAGTCCATGAGGTTACGCGGTCACAAAAAAAAGGGTAAGCCAATTTCACCGACTCACCCCTCATTTACCATATAAGCTATATTTTCTTCAACCTTTATTCGAATTCGGGAAGTTTGAATCTCTTGAACTTACCTCCTTCGATCCGAACGAATACCATATCCTTTTTGCTTAGGCCATCATGGTCGGTGGGGCTGTAATTGTAAATTCCATGACAACTCTTAAGTCCCTTGGTATTCTCCAGAGCTTCCCTGAAGGTGGCCCGCGTAACCTTGCCTTGGCATCGCTTCAGTGCGTCATAGATTAGGCCTATTGTATCATGACCATAGCCAGCGAGTTGGTCCGCCCCCACTCCGTAACGATCCCTGAAACGCTTATCAAAATCGATGTTGATGGCCCGAACAGGATCATTCTCATCGAGCTGATCAAAGACCACAGGTTTTGCAGCAGGGAATTCAACTCCCTCCATCGCCTCTCCACCTAGGGCGATGATAAAACCGAACCCAAAGGCATGCGTCCCAAGGATCGGAATCTTAATTCCCTGGGTCCGTAAATTTTTGCAAATGATCGGGCCTGGCGGGCCGCCGGTACAGGCATAAAAGGCATCCACTCTTTCTTTTTCGATGATGGGCTTGAGCTTGATGATCTGGGGAGTCATGTCGATGTCGGTTGGTTTATGGGTCTCCTGAGAGATGATGACCTTCGTCCCTTTTTGTTCCCCAAAGGTTTTGTAATAGTTGGCCAGGCTTTGAGCCAGGGGCCATGCGCCATGGAAAACAACAACCTTTTTATATTTTCTGGCCAAAGAAAGGTCCACCAGCTTCTGGGAGACAATGATATCGCTCTGGGCGATGTTAAAGGCCCATTTTTGTTTTAAGCCTCGAACCATCGGATTGGAGGGACAGATGATCATATTGGCGATCTTCTCCCTTTCGGCAATGGCCCTGGTCGTTGCCTGTAAGTTATCCTCAAAAGGGCCTACGATGGCGATAATTTCTTTGTCGGTGGTGAACTTGGTCATATTGGCCGCAGCTCTCCCGGGATCAAAGCCATTATCCTCGAAGACGATCTCAAGAGGGTGTCCATTAATGCCACCCATCTTATTTATCGTTTCCACTTCCAACACCATGCCATTTTTCACGGTTTTGGTCACCTCTGCCCAGGGCCCGGTGAACTCAAGGTTGACTCCAATCTTATAAGGTCTCTCAGCGACGTAAGCAGGAGAAGCCCAAACCATGAAAATCAGTGTCAAAACGAATAGCAAAGAAATGATCTTCTTCATTGTATTACCTCCTTAGGTAAGATGTAGCGCCCCCATGAAATGGGGACCAATGGCTTGACGTCGGCACCTGCCTACCGGTAGGCCCTGAACCTAATATGGTACGGGGCAGGCAGGAATGCCGACGCTACATATATTAAAGGTACTTCTGTATCAGAATCTCAGCGATCTGGACGGCATTGAGCGCCGCACCCTTCCGGATATTGTCCGCAACGATCCACATATTGATCCCGTTGGGGATCGATTCATCCTCGCGAATCCTTCCAACAAAGGTTTCGTCCTTGCCCGCCGCATGGATGGCCAGAGGATATTCAAACTTCTTCGGGTTATCCACGACCACCACTCCGGGTGCCTTCGAAAGGATCTTTCGCACCTCATCCGATTTCAACTTCTTTTCTGTCTCGATATTGACGGATTCCGAATGACCATAGAAGACAGGGACTCTTACAGTCGTGGCGGTTACACCGATTGAATCGTCCTCCATGATCTTCTTCGTCTCGTTAACCATCTTCAACTCCTCTTTCGTGTAACCGTTATCGAAGAAGACGTCAATGTGAGGAAGACAGTTGAAAGCAATTTGGTGCGGGTATACTTCTTTCTTGATCTCCTGTTGATTGTAGACAGCCAAGACCTGAGTTTCTAATTCTTTGATTGCTCTCTTTCCTGTTCCGGAGACGGCCTGATAGGTAGAGACCACGACCCTTTTGATCCGGGCGACATCATGGATAGGCTTCAGTGCGACCACCATCTGAATCGTCGAGCAGTTGGGGTTGGCGATAATATTCTTTTTTGGATATTGAGCAATCGCATGAGCGTTCACCTCTGGAACCACAAGCGGGACCTCAGGGTCCATCCGGAAGGCGCTGGTGTTGTCAATTACCACACAGCCCGCTTTTCCAGCAAGGGGGGCAAACTTCTCGCTCACCGAGCCTCCTGCAGAAAAGAGGCCGATATCGACTCCAGCGAAGGAGTTTTCGTTGAGGACTTGCACGGTATAGGACTTTCCTTTAAACTTCATCTTTTTGCCCGCGCCCCGCGTGGAGGCAAGAAGCTTCAGCTTATCTACTGGAAAGTTTCTCTCCTCGAGAATAGCAACCATCTCATTTCCTACCGCACCAGTGGCCCCTACGACGGCCACATTGTATTTCTGTTTCTTCATGGAATCCTCTCCAATCGCCTTTTCTTTAACCTTTGCAGATGTTTGTCGCCTCGAATTCCAGTGTCCAAATCCGAGAACCCCCCTCACCCTTCCCCTCTCCCCCGAGGGGAGAGGGATGGGGCGAGGAGTTTAGAGTTTCGGTTATTGAGATATTGGTTATTGCTTGATCAGTAGTACTTGTCATTTGGAATTTATGTTTTAAAAAGGGGTGCCTTCTGAAAACCCCTGGTCTGTAGATACCACTTTGTACCCATGTAATAGATACAAGAGAGAAGAGGACGTTGTCAAGAGGGAAAGCGGTCAAAAAGAGACGAGGAGAAAAGGAAGATACTCCTGGAGCTTGGATTGAAAAAGATAAAGGGAAAAGAAAAGGAAGCCTTTATCCC
>Ga0187771_10002973_pt1 | contig 11781 bp, 10 predicted proteins | sample 0116_SJ02_MP15_1_FD_133139 | JGI IMG/M metagenome (GOLD analysis project Ga0187771, IMG submission 133139) | Tropical peat soil microbial communities from peatlands in Department of Meta, Colombia - 0116_SJ02_MP15_10_MG | ecosystem: Environmental > Terrestrial > Soil > Wetlands > Peat | place... | reverse complement strand
TCGATTATGGCTGCGTCAAATTTCTCGTCGGTGGAATGAAGGTAGTTGAAGGCGTTGTCAATCAAGACTCTTACTCTCGGGTCAGAGAGGGCGCGTTTGGCTCCCTTGACGTATTTCCTGCAGCAATTTACAACCCGTGAGTCGATCTCGACGACAGTTACTTGCTTAACGGAGGGGGATTCGAGCAGGGACATTGCTGTTTGGCCACTGCCACCGCCAAGCACCAAAATGCGAGAAGCATTGTGCTTCTTGGCTTCAGCGCACAAGGCCTCGCTGAAGATGTGAGCATCGTATTCCGTGTGCTGAACGTTATTGTCGAGGAAAAGCATTCGGCCGTAAGCTTCGTTGTCGATTATGTCCATTTTCTGATACTTCGATCGTGCTGAAACCAGAAACCGCTTCGCATGGTAAGCCAAGTGCAAACCTGGGTAGGGTTGGTATATGATGTATCGTGCTTTGCTAAAACAGACCTTGCGGTTATCGGCAGACATAGGGGTCAGGGGCGATACCGGAATGGATAGCTATATTATGCCTCTGCCGCGAGAGCGTCTCGATGAACCGCCCTCTGTACAAGCAACTAGTCGAGTACTACGAGGTTATTGAGGGCCGAGACTGGAAGGCTGAAGTGAATCTTCTAGCCTTCATTTTGCAGGGCCGCAAAGCTAAGTCTGTTGTAGATTTGGGGTGTGGGACGGGTTTTCATGTGCGGGCTCTCACGAGGTTGGGGTTTAAGGCATTGGGTGTTGACATTTCGAAGCAGAACATCGCGTACGCGAAACGAAAGTCTAGGCGGGAAGGAATTCACCCAAGTTTCGTTGTTGCTAGCTACTACAAGTTCCGGCCGCAGGAAACTTTCGACGCCGCAATCTGCATGAACTGGTCCATCCCAGTTAGAAATAGCGAGGTGAAGCGGTTCCTCGATAACACCTACGCTTTGCTTCGGCCAGGAGGAATACTCATCTTCGATTATGAGAGGGTCTCACAAATTGAGTTGGGCGACGTAGGACGGGCGATCACAGAATCGTGGAATCTCGACGACAAACTAATCGTAAGATCTTCAGTAGGACAACTGGAATCAAACGTCTTGTTCTCGAGAGACGTCTACCTAATCTACCCAGGTGCCCGCCGACGAGCTCTACCAAATGAAAGAACTAGGTACGAGGCGTCGAGGCATTCGAACGACGTACAAGTATACTGTGATACATCCTGCGTTAGATTCTTCTCAATCCCGGAAATCAGAAAACTGTCGCGAGATTCCGGGTTCAGCATGATTTCTAATTTCGTGTTGCCGCGGAAGAAGTACAAACGAAACTATGCGATTCTACAGAAGCAATGAGGTCGCAGTTTCTATTCTAACGTCGGCTGATCCGAACGGCGTTGAGAAATCTACCTGAGATTGAAGTTGAAGCTTGTTAGGTTATCAGGTGCTATTGGTAGCGGGGGGTGGATGTTCGGGCCGACCGCCTTTCGAACCACCGCTTGAGGAGCCACAAGCTCAATCTCAGGGTTTCTCGCCAGGATATGAGCCCTCCGCACGGAAGCTCTGCGGGTTAAACCTGGCTACCCCACCCCGCTAACAAGAAACGAAAAGACTGGGGGGCGCCTTTTGTGGATTGCGGTTGCCTGCTCGGTTTGGCCGTTGCTTAATATTTTCAAGATACTCAACCATGAAAGTACCTTCCGATTATTGTTTTGAAGTCAAGCTTAACATGGTCCCCGAAAGTCGATTCGGCAAAGCTAACTCAAGAAAGCCTTGAGTCGAAGAATCTCAGAAACCAGCAAAATATTAGCGAATGTGACGATCCCCTTCGGTTCCTTGCGACGGCAACCTGAGCACAAAATTATCGTCATACGCGAATGTCACGGAAGGGATAGGAGCGCATTGTAGTTCGACATGCACTCGTCTTACCCTGTAGGGGGTATCGTTTCGCGGTAATCGCCTCCTGCAAACCGGTCCTTTTCTGAGTATAAAGAAGTGGAGAAAGAGAGAGGAAAGGTTGAATTTTCTGTCTCGGAAAAGTAGTGATTACCGTCAAATGGCCAAGGTCAGTTTTAAGCGGATTATGGATTTTTTCTATTCGGAACTCGGTCGCCGATGGCTATTTTTACACTCATCTGCAAACTTGATGGGCCATCTGGATGGATATTGCGTCGATCATTTATATGCCGGGCACTAGGTGGAGAAGACTTATTCAGGGCCTTATGAGTGGTTTGCCGCGATAACCAATGTCATATATTGCCGTACCGAGGCCGCCCGTACCCGCTACTTGCTATGTGCCTACCGCGTGCGCTATCCCACAACCGCCAGAAGTCTACTATCAGCCACCGCCACAAGCCGTCGCAGTTCCCTCTCCCCCGGTTACCTACATGTACCAACCCCCACCCGTTGCATACAGTGTCGCGACGCCACCGCAGGTATACTACTACCAACCGCCCGCATACAAAGTACAGTAAACTGAACGAAATCGTCCGGCGGCTGACCAGATTCAGGGGCTATGCCACGTACCTGAGGGCGGGTCCCTGCCCCATCTCCTATTTTCGATTCCGTAGCGTGAAAGTGGCCTCGTAAGATGCCGATGTGCCTTCCTGTCCGGTAGGTACGTCCCTGTTCGAACTGTTCTTCTTTTCCTGATGAGCTGTTTTCTGGTTTTCGGAGCTGTAAATTTGCATCTTGTGCATCTGAAGCCCTGATGCCTCCCAGCCGATTTCATGTGCTTACCACACTGAGGGCAGGTTGGGTTCTCCAGAATTGCGTCGGCGGCTAGGTGACGGATGACCAACTTCTCCAAGTTGATCGCCGACGACTTATTATCGCTAGATCTCTTGACGCCGCCAAACACAGTCACCTTATCTCCAGGTATCAATTTGGCCGCGGTCTCTTTGAATTGCCCTGTTGGTTCGAATGCGGCGCATCGGACTGCATTGTTTCCGTAGCCGACTGTGAAGAAAACGTGGCCTCCGGCGATTCGTTCAGGTTTGGTGATTACCGTTCCGCTCAATTTGATGGGTCGGTTGAGCCCCAGAGTGTCAACGGACGCGTGCTCGAGGTGCGCGTCGGTCGCGTGATTTGTTCTGAATATCACCCACCTCTCCACGGGTTCATGAAGTCGTAGTAGGTGAAACGCCTTCAACACATCACGTGGGGTTTCGCCGCGTATGCCGAGGAGCACAGGGTCCGGCCCATGAGGTGCAATTAGGACCCGTCTGTTTGCAGGGTCGTAATTGTTGAAAGTGCCAGGAGTAGTTAGTTGATCCATGCGTCTTACTGAAGCACGGTCAATACGTCTGGGTTTGCCGCAATTCCATCTCTTCCTATACGCTATCAACTCGAATGTATGATCTCGGTCTAGGGTCTGGCCTATCGCGCCGATGGCGCCCACCAGGCCGAGCCCGGACCCATAAATAGCGGCTGTCGCACGAGAGCTTCTCAGAGCGATCATCGCTTCTTTGAGTGGAACTATGTCAGAGAGTGCTTTCTGAGAGAGTCCCCGGATCTTTGACCCCGGCTTACCCGTCAAAAAGACTACTGCGGGGTCTGTTCCCATCTCCCCCAACCGACTGTTCTCTTCAACAGACCGGAGAACTGCTTCTCGGACTGTCTCGTAGGATCTCTTGGCAAGCTGAATGCGTAAGGCTACTGCTGCGTTTCCCCGTGTCTTGTAGGGTATGTTCGGGTTAAGTCGTACTATGTTGGGGTAATCTGTGAATTCCGCACCCAGTTGAGATAGTTCCTGGACAAGCCGAGCGGCGATGTAGGTTGTGCAGCCGCCCTTTTCTGAATCTGTGTCGTCGATACCTATGTGGAGTTTCACAAGTTAGGACCAAGATAGCCCTCTAACGTGATCGGCTGTTAGAGGAGTGTAGTTTGCGGCTTTAGGTGCCTTCAACGACTATCATTGTCAGGGTCGAGCGGACTTTGTCGAGCCTGCGTATTTTCCAGGTTACAATCTCCTTTAACTTGTCCATCGACTCTGCTTCAACTTTCGCTACAATGTCGTAAACGCCATACACAACGTACGACTCCTTCACGTTCCCAAGTTTTCGTAATTCTCCCAGCACGTCGTCCTCGGAGCCGATTTCGGCGTTTATCAGGACAAAGGCGAGCGGCATCACAAAACCTCGAGGCAAGAAGCCTACCTCGAAGTTGGGCTAAAAAGGATTTGCCTAGGTCTCAAGTTGCAAACTCGTAGTATTGTCAAGTCTTCTTGCAGCGAGGCCCGCAGAAAGCTAACCGTGTGGGCAAATTCGCCCGAAATGGAACTTCAGGGGCTGTTATTATCCCAGTGCAATGAGTGAGTCCCACAACCTTTACCAGATCGCCTTGCCAAAGCGCATGGGTCACGCTTTGATTCCTACCAACCTAGCTTTGAGCTCGCTCGAAACCGCGATCCTAGATAGAAACTCGGAATACCTCGGAGTTTCAACTCTCCAATTGATGGAAAACGCAGGTCGAATTATAGCTGATGAGATCTCTGTCCGTTTTGGAGCCGGAAGTTCAGTAGTTGTCTATAGTGGGACGGGAAGGAACGGGGGAGACGGGATGGTTGTCGCACGACACCTGGCCGCGAGGGATTTCACGGTCAAGCTGAAGCTCATTGGAAACGCTAAGACGATCACTGACCCCATCGTCCTTCAGAATTGGTTGGCCTTGAGGGGCATGCCGATTAGCGCGAAGCTGGAGGAATGCCGAGACTCATCGTCAATCTCTGAATCAGATTCCGACGTAATTGTTGACGCGGTTCTAGGAACGGGGATGAAGGGTAAGCTCCGCCAACCCGTTCTCAGGGCAGTAGAGGCCATGAACGGCAGCCGCGGCTTCAAGGTGGCGGTAGACGTTCCCACCGGGATAGATTCCGACACGGGGGAAGTGCTGGGCGAAGCGGTTCGTGCCAACCTAACCATCACTCTTCACGCGATGAAGATGGGGTTGGAGAAAGCGAAGGAGTTCTGTGGTGAGATCAAAGTCGCCAGTATTGGCATCCCACCCGAGGCAGCGATATTCGCAGGGCCGGGCGACGTCGACGCGGTGAGAGTACAAAGGGCGCCGGAATCTCACAAGGGTCAATACGGCCGATTATTGGTCATAGGCGGGAGTGAAATTTTCAGTGGAGCCCCAACCCTAGTAGCCCTCGCAGCCTACCGCGCGGGAACCGACCTCGTCTACGTAGCGGCACCAGACAAGACGGCGCAGTCGATAGCAGCAATGTCACCAAACCTGATCACCATTAAACTACCCGGTGAAAACTTCGCCGCAACACACCTCAGACTCCTACGTGATCATATCGTAAATGCCAGCGCCATCGCCCTTGGCCCAGGCCTTGGGATGACTAGCAAGACGATTGCAGCGGTCCGCAGAATCATCCCACTCATCCGCCATTACAGAAAACCTCTCTTGTTAGACGCTGACGGCCTCAAAGCCTTGGGAGTTGTCAAGAAACGGATCTTTGACAAATCCGTCGTCCTCACTCCACACCCCGGAGAATTTCAGGCCATCTCCCACAAGTCTCCATCAAAAGATATGGAGGTTCGGTCTAGCGAGGTGAAAGCATTCGCCGAAAGCGTCGGTGCCATAGTCCTGTTGAAAGGACATACGGACGTGATTTCGGATGGAGAACGCGTGAAACTTAACAGTACTGGTAATCCCGGAATGACGGTGGGTGGAACGGGCGACGTTCTCTCCGGCATCGTCGCCGGTTTAATGGCGCAAGGTGTTGATTCATATCGTGCCGCGGTAGCGGGTGCTTTCATTAGCGGCGCGTCAGGCGACCTGGCGGAGGAGCAGTTCGGGTATCATCTTACCCCAACAGACCTTCTCGAACACATACCCAAAATCATGAATGACCCAATGTGCCACAAAGAGATTCAACAGAAACGGTTGCAATAACCAAGTCGAGTCACAATTGTCCATCACGCAAACACCGAGAATCTACGTCCTACTTCTTCGCCAAGATGATCCGGGAAAGTGCACTGCCGCCAAGCTAGCCAAGTTCAGACTCGCCCACCCACTCTACAAGCTGAGACAGGTGCCCCACAAAGCCCTGGTTCTAAATCCTTACGCAACTCAACCTGTTCTGAACAGAGATAAGACTGAAGCCGTTAATCACGGAGTGGTCGCAGTCGACTGTTCATGGGAAAAAGTTCAAACAACGTTCGCTGCTCGGCTTCCTGGGGTGGGCAGAAGATTGCCAACCTTGCTCGCATCGAACCCCGTCAACTACGCAAAACCGCATAAGCTGTCATCTCTTGAGGCCCTCGCAGCCAGTCTTCACATTATGGGCTTCAGGGAAAAATCTGCCCAACTTCTTTCCCTCTTCAAGTGGGGCCCCGGTTTTCTTACGCTCAACGAGCAACCTCTTGAAGCGTACGAAAACGCAGCCGATGAAAATGAATTGGTTAAGGCTGAATCGGAGTTCTTCTAGTAGTTTTGAATTTCGGGCGGATGTCTCTGCTTTCGGCAGCCTTCGCCTTCAAGGGAACACTTGCAAGTGGTGAGCTCTACCAGTCTGTTCTGTCCGTGATCTCCCGTTTCTGAGGACCGAAGACGAAGAGGTGAGGTTTACCATTGGTAAGCTCGACGTACGTGTCGCACGGGTTAGAATCCTTAACCCACGACCCGGAGTTCACAACGTTTTCTGCTTTGTTCATGAAGGGGACGTGCGTATGACCGAAAATGAGAACCTCGCCCGGCTTGGCTTGCTTGCATGCATTGGAATTAACGTGGCCGAGGGATTCCTTCAGCCTATCCTCTGGACGCCGGTGAAGCCTCTCAGCTACCGACGCTATATCGGCCTTGACGAACCCCGGCTCTATCTTCGAAAATATATTGTTCAGGCTGCCAAAGTCCGTCCACAAATGGTTCTCTAGGGCGCCTCCTGTGTCGGACATTACTCGGCAAAGGAATGCCATGAATGGGACTTTTTGTTCTGGATCGAACTCATAGCCGTGAACAAAACGATAGGTGACCGGGCCATCATTCAAAGTCAATTCTTTGCTGAACTTAATCGGATATCCTGGGTTATTAAGATCCAAGACGTGGTAGTCGTGGTTTCCCGCAACGTAGAATATCTGCACCCCCTTGGATTTTAGCGCCAGAAGTTTCGTAACTGTGTCGTGGGCCTCTAAGAATACGCCTGAGGCATCTCTCCTCCACATATCCACAACGTCTCCAAGAAGGACTAGGTGTGTGAGATCGTTTTCTTGAGCCAGCTCATCTAGGAAGGAATTGAAAGCTGCCTTGTCACAATTCGCGTAACCTAAATGATGGTCGGACGTGACAATTACTCGCACAGTACCGCACCAAATTGCGGATTTACCCGATTCTCATAAAACCCTTTACATTACATACGTATTGAGCCTATGACATCGAACATTGATCGTCAACTGTTTCATAACGGGAGCGTCACCATCGCCGTAACCAACCTTCTGTTAGGGATGGCATTCACCTAAACAGTCAGGATGATGTCTGAAACTCTACAATTTTCGAAGCCAACCCACTCAAGTTTCGCGCAATTCTAACCGGTGATAGTGGAGGTTTTCGACGGCGTTTTAATACCGGTGGGTCTTTCCTACTACTGCGAGCTAACGTGCAAATGTCGAAGCTTCAACTCAGCATTCTAGCGTTGCTTTTCCTTACGGCGAGTGTTCTGCTGGTGATGCCCTCTTCGGTCTTTGCTTACTTTGTTCTGGGTGACACGAACGTTGAACCCGTGACGAGCACGTTCAACGCACAGTATGTTGAAGCGTTAACGAAGATCTTTGTCACTCAACCAACCGTCATCACATCAGTGTCCATGTATCTGCAGTACGCCGGTTCGGATGGAAGCCAATGCCTCAAGTTCGCAATTTACGGCGACGATGGTGGGCCCTATGGTCAGAGCACCCCCCTCAATCAGCCGCTTATCGCAGCGACCCAGACTGGGTACTGTTTTGTCGTTGGCAATTTCGGCCCGGCTTGGGAGACTTGGTACTTGCTACCATCAGATTACCTAACGATACCAAACCCAGGCGTTTACTGGCTTGCGGTGTTGCCTAAGGAATCTTACGGAACGATATACCACTTCACATATACCGGCATCAATCTGCCCCCTGGCAGCTCTAGCCAGACTCTGTACAATTATGGGTACTTCATGTACGCATTCCCCGCGTCCTACACGCTTGGTGTTCCACAAACCATTTTCGCGGCAGGTGAAACTCCGGGAAATTGCGGGAACGGCTACATCATGCCTTGCTACCCGCAGAACTCTGGGGAATACAATGCTCCATACAGTTTCTACGTTACGGGCGTCCCTAGATCAGCGGTGCCGGAATTTCCGGTCGCCCCAGCTATCGTTCTCGTATCCTGCCTTGTCCTTGCAACACTTGCACTCAACCGGTCGAGAATTCGAAATCATATTAGAGTTGCTTAGGGAGCCGTAGTTCTCGGCTGTGAATTGGGTCGGCGTCTTGACCGTAACCCACCTTCTGTTTTAGGCGACATTCATCTAATCGGGATACCCGCGCCTCCGGCGGAGGATCACCGGCGCCTATTATCCCTTTCACGGCGTGAGCGGGCATTTCACCCTTACCAGCAGCCTTCTCAACGCAAGCGCATCATCGTCAACGACTGTTGGAGGTTTCTTTCTGCGCCCTGACTCGACCTCTCAGCCGACATCTCACGATGCCACGCTTCCGCCACGTGGGTGGAGTTTCCTCAGGCCCATCACGCACAGAGCCCGGAGTCGCTCGCCAACTCGCCGACCCAGAAGTAATCGGCTTAACGTGATAAACAAGGATTATGGAGACAAGCTTGTTCAGGGTTCGAATCTCAATCATTACGGTCTCAGGCTGGGCTATTCAAGCCAGGACGAGTCAGGTAGTTCAGCCGCAGTCGCTTCAGTCAATGCTGACCATATAAGAGGGCGCAACACAGTTGGGCGAGGTCTGGTGCTGTAAAGCAAATGGCGTTGTACCAATGGGATAGGCGTCGAAGATTCTGGAGCACTCCAACGATTGTACTGATAGTGGCGAACGTTATAGTATTCATTTTCCTCTTGGTTGGGGGGGATGCTGCCTACAATCTCTTAGGGCAAACTGGGACTCTGTTCTTTGGTGATCATTTCTACTGGCAGCTTTTCACATCTCTATTTGTCCACTTCGATTTTCCGCACATCATATTGAACATGTTCGGTTTGTTCTACTTTGGGCGATTGAATGAAGCGCATTTTTCTGATTCACAATTCTACGCGATCTATTTTGGTGCAGGCTTACTCGGCAGTGTAATGTCATTGTTTCTGCTTCCAATTGATACTATGTCCGGAGGAGCTTCCGGGGCTATTTTCGGCCTTGTGGGCTCATATGTGGCTCTGGCAAGACGAGCGGGATGGCAGCAATTGGCCCCAGTCTTGGTTTATGCAGTGCTAATTTTTGTTATGAGTAGTGGACCCGGCGTGGATATTTTCGCACACCTGTTCGGCTTAGTCGGAGGCCTTGTCTTAGGAATGATTTTCCTAAGGGCGCGAAAGCCTACTGGCTACTCTACAAGTTACACGTATACGTTCTAGTTTGCTCTACTTCAGCATGGGCATTTTGATTTTCTTTTCTCGAGCGACTTTGATTGCGGAATCGTATCCTGCGTCTGCATGCCTCACCACTCCGATTCCTGGGTCGGTAGTGAGGACGCGTTCCGCTCGCTTCTCTATCTCTTTGCTTCCGTCCAGCACTAGGCACATGCCCGCGTGGATACTGTAACCGATGCCAACGCCGCCGCCGTGATGTACTGAGACCCATGTGGCGCCTGCGACCGCGTTCAATAATGCGTTGAGTATCGGCCAGTCTGCAATCGCGTCGGACCCATCTTTCATGTTCTCAGTCTCTCTTCTTGGCGAGGCTACGCTCCCTGTGTCTAAGTGATCCCGCCCAACCCAAATTGGGCCGGATAGTTTTCCGGAGGCGACCATGTCATTTACTACTTTGCCGAACCTTGCTCGTTCTCCGTAGCCTAACCAGCAAACCCTCGCCGGCAAACCTTGAAACTTCACCTGGGTACGCGCCTTTTCGATCCAGCGAGCGAGCTCCTTCCTATACCCGAACTCTTTCAGGATCATCTCATCTATTTTGAAAATGTCATCGGGTTCACCTACGAGAGATGTCCACCGGAATGGGCCGCGTCCTTCGCAGAACATGGGGCGAATATATTCCGGTACGAAGCCTGAGAAGGCGAAGGCGTCCTTGAACCCGGCATCAAAGGCTTGTTGCCTAATGTTGTTTCCATACTCGAAGGCGATGGCTCCGCGTTGCATCATTTGAACCATGGCTTTGACCTGCGCCAGCATGCTCTGCTTGGCGCGAGCGGTGTAGTCTTCGGGGTCGGATTTGCGCAGCTCATCTGCCTCCTCGACACTCAGCCCTGAGGGATAGTATCCATGAAGCGGGTCGTGGGCTGATGTCTGGTCGGTTACTATGTCGGGTATCATGCCGCGTCTTACGAGCTCGGGGTGAACTTCTGCAGCGTTGGACAACAACCCAATGCTGAGGCTTTGCCCCGCCTGTTTCGCGTCCTTCGCCATCTGAACTGCTTCGTTTACGTCCTCAGTCCATTTCTCCAAGTATCCGTGTTTTAGCCTCCGTTCAATTGCGCCCTTCTTGACTTCAACTACGAGGGCTACACCGTCGTTCATAGTTATCGCAAGAGGCTGGGCTCCACCCATTTCTCCGAGGCCCGCTGTTAGGACGATGCGTCCCTTGAGAGAGCCGTTGAAATGTTTCTTCGCAACTGAGGATAATGTTTCGTAAGTACCCTGGAGTATCCCTTGCGTTCCAATGTACGCCCATGATCCCGCCGTCATCTGCCCATACATTATGAGGCCTTTCTGTTCGAGTTCGTAGAAGTAATCCCACGTAGCCCACTTGGGAACGAGCATGGCGTTTGAGATCAATACGCGTGGAGCCCACTCATGCGTTTCAAAAACGGCAACGGGCTTCCCGCTTTGAATGAGGAGCGTTTCATTCGGCTCTAGGGTTTGAAGTGTTTCAGTGATTTTCTCAAAGCATTCCCAAGAACGTGCGGCCTTCCCGGTTCCACCGTAGATGATTAAGTTATCCGGATCTTTAGCAACTTCAGGATCCAGAATGCTGTGGAGCATTCTGTAGGGGCCTTCGATCTGCCAATTCTTACAATGTAACTTCTTACCTTCAACGGCCGCGGCTGAGGGCTTGAATTTTAGCAAACCCAATCACCTGATAGGAAACGTGTTACCGGATTTTAACCTTCAGGCGAGCGCACCGTCGCTGACCACAACCTTGCCAGCCTTTACGACTGTTTCGACCATGTTCATTCCGAAGCGGTATCCGAGGAACCGATAGTCTGCGGCGTTGAGAATGACCAGGTCCGCAACCTTTCCCTCCTCAACGCTGCCAATCTCATGTGACTTTCGAATCGAATGAGCCGCGTTGATTGTGGCCGCCATAAGCACTTCTGCAGGTGTCATCTTCAATTTGTAGCATGCGAGCGCCATGACCAACTGCTCGTTTTCCAGCCAACAACTCGGGCTGAGGTCGCTGCCGAGAGCAACCGGGATGCCGCGCGATATGAAGCCCCGTGCGTCAGCGTACTTTTCAAGCATCAACGTGAGCGGCGCGGCTGGAAGTAAAGTGGCTATGACTCCTAAGCGTTTCATCTGCTCGAATCCTGAATTGGAGATATGTAAGAGATGATCTGCTGAGACGGCTCCAACCTCCGCAGCCAACTCGGCACCGCCGAGTGGGTAGAGCTCATCAGCGTGAATTCTCGGGGTAAGGCCGAAG
>Ga0187771_10002972_pt1 | contig 11782 bp, 11 predicted proteins | sample 0116_SJ02_MP15_1_FD_133139 | JGI IMG/M metagenome (GOLD analysis project Ga0187771, IMG submission 133139) | Tropical peat soil microbial communities from peatlands in Department of Meta, Colombia - 0116_SJ02_MP15_10_MG | ecosystem: Environmental > Terrestrial > Soil > Wetlands > Peat | place... | reverse complement strand
TTTAACGGAACAAATCTAGTAACTGCCGAATATGCTGACTTGGACTTTCTCTGGAGCAAGAACCTTTTGCTGCAAGGTAATGTGGCTGGCGCGTTAGATTACTTTAACATGGGAATGTCTATGTGGAACGGAACGGGTTTCATAGACAATGCAACCAATCCAAGTCAAGGATTTGCCACCTATAAGGTGGGACTTGCCTTATGGATGGCTAGACAATTGAATCAAACTGTAAACGGGGCCTTGTATTCTATCAGCACTTTTACTCCAGCTGATTGTGCAAAAATGGAGAGCATTATCTGGGCCATGCAAGACCCAACCAATGGCGGTATCTACACCAATTACACATCCACTTTTGGGACGGCAGGTTCGGACACCAACGTCGAAACCACTGCAATTTGTCTATTGTACTTATTAGTGGACTCTAAATTTCGGGACTGCTCGGCATTAGTACTAGTAAGTCTAACAAAAAGTCCCAGCATCTATTCCAAAACCACTTTTCAAAGAAGAACCTTTTTGTCAAAATCTATTTCGCGCGCGCTGTACTAGGCCAAGTTAGACTATGGCCGCGCTTGGAATTAATCGTTTGCTTTGTCATTTTGCGTATTTTGTTAGTGTTGCTGTTGTTTGGCAGTAGGCTGTGCCGTCGCATGTGGTTGTGTTTAGTTCTGGGAAGCCTTCGCGGCAGGCGGCGAACTCCAAGCCATATTTGAGCACTATTGGTCTCAGTTTGTTTACTATGGCTTTTCTTCTCTCTGTGGCAAGATACTTGTAGCCCAAAAGCCATTCTGCGTCTTCGTAGGCCTTGACGACTTTTTCGTGTTTTTCTGGAAACGCCTGTTTGATTTTCGTGAAGAAACCTTTTACTGGCTTCACCGTAGAGGCAGTGACCTGTCTTACGCCTGTGTCTGCGAGTGTGGAGACTAAGGTCTCGAATTCGGCTAGGTCGTCGTTGACGTATGGTATTATCGGGTCTATTCTCGCTGTTGCAGGTATACCTGCTTCTATTATTTTCTCCAATGCTCTGATTCGTTTTTCTGGCGCTGGCGTGTTCGGCTCGATTTGTTTGGCGATGTCTTCTCTTATGGTTGTCACCGTTACTGAGGCTACGGTGGAAGTTTTCTTGAACAAGTCGATGTCGCGCGTCACTAGGTCAGACTTTGTGACGATAAGCAGCGGAAAGCCATACTCGACCAAAGCCTGAATGCATTTCCGCGTTATTTGATGCTCTCTCTCTAGCGGCTGATATGGGTCGGTGCAGTCGCTTATCATCACGGGCAGTTTGAGCTTAGTGTTCTTCGCCATGGCTTCGATCTGCTCAACCAACACCGTGCGTGGGACGGGTGGACCGTTAAAAGTCGGAAACTTCGTGGCGTAGCAATACACGCATCCGTGTCCGCAGCGTCCGAGATAGGTGTTCAAGTTATACTTGGGCGGGCACGTGCAGAATCCCTTAACGGACGAGTTGAAACGAGACAGCTGCATAACAAGAATAGCCTGAGTAAAGCGCAGTTATAATACGTTTAGTCTCTAAGGAAAAAATCCTAATTAGGATTACAGGCTCTCTGCATGTGTTTGGAGCATATTTGAAACCAATTTTCTATATTCTCATTTTATTTACGCCTCAACGCGTATGCGGATAGAACAATCTTCTAGAACGGTGTTTGACACAAGTTTTAAATTTGGAGTGGGCTGATAGTTTTGTTTTTGATGGAGGGATGTGGGCTTGCAGCGGCTTAAAAGCAAAATTATTGGTTTTGTCTTGGTCTTGTGTATGCTGGTCTCTGCGTACACGCTTATCGTTCAGGCCGTCCAGCAGTTCGGCAACATACCGCTGATCACGCAGCTATCATTGTGCGGCTCCGCTGACGCCGGTGGGAACAGGACGCAGTTTTACGCCGGGGAGACGTTGAACATCCGCGCGTGCGTTTCGGCGGGCGACGCGTACAGTGTCTCTATAATCGGCAAGAACGGCTCCGTGTACACGGAGAACGGCCGGATAAGTGGCTCCGTGGCCGTGGTTCGGGTCCCGCTCGACCCGCCAGTTTTCCGTGCCGGCGAGAGTTACTTGGTGGTCTTCTCTGCATGCATTTCTGTGTATCCGATTCCCGGCGCGTTTGCCACCGACACAAAACTAGCCGCGTTCGCAGTCCTCGCATCGAACACCACACTCGGCCTGTCCTGCGATTACGACAACGCCCTGCACCAACTCTCGGTGTCTGCCGCTCTGGTCAGCGGCCAAGGTGCACCGGTGGCCAACAAAACCATAACGTTCGACCTGCAGCTCAACACGAGCAGTTACGTTCAGGACAGGGGCTGGCTGCCTCTGGCGAGCGAGCAAACAGACGCGGACGGGCGTGCCTGCTACGTCACTGGCTGCAACATCATCAGCGGTATCCAGTACGTGAAGGCGGTGTTCGCGGGAGACAGCGACTTTGGCGGTTCAGCGAACACGACGCAGTTCACGGTCACGCCCTTCAGTCCTGTCATCCAGTCGGTGAACGTGACCACTGCCCAGGGCGGAACCCAATACGCGGTAGAAGTGACGGACCCGAACGGCTATCCCCTGACTGGCAGGACGGTTGTCGTACAGGGCGAAGAGTCGACTGATCCCGCGTACGGCGTGACCGACAGGGAAGGAACCGCATTTGTCTGGCTGAACGGCTCAGACCCGTCAAAGGCGACGCAGAACGTCACCGTCCTGAGCGACACATTCACCTGCCAATCCGAGTTGACCTGCAACAGTTCAGGCTACACCGCGCCATCATCAAACGAAGTTATCCACCTGCCCGCTGATGCGCAGCAGGCGTCTCAGGATACGAGTGGCCTGACGGTGTCGCTCTCGCCCCGTCGTCCGTTTGCCGTGCTGCCCACTCAGGTGACCGCGTCGTACTGTGGTTGGATTTCGCCTGGCAGCTTGGCTCACTTCACTTTCCTGCTCGACGGCGTGCGAGAACTATGCCAGGTGGCCGTCGTCGGTCAAGGTAACAGCACGTACAATGTCCCGCTCGAGTGGTGCTCGGACGTTGTCGGCAATCACTCGATCACCGTGAATGTTTGGGGTTCTGCATCCGACGAAGACCCTGTCGCCTTTGATGTAGATCCCTGCCCGGACAACCTGCAACTGTACGCTCCGCAAGTGGTCTACGGGAACCAAGCAATGTTCAGCCTGGTCTTCACAATACCCAGCCAGTATAATCAATCCAACAACGCGTTGTTCAGCAGCTTCAACACGGCGCCCTCAGTTAATGTTAACGGTCAAGTGTACAAGATTGACCAGGGTGTCAGCGACACTACGGTCAGCCTCTCGTTGAACGGGCAAGCACTAACAGCAAAGCCTCTCATCACCGACGCGAACGGTGTTGCCTACATAAACTTCGCGGTGAACCTCACAGCCAACCCTGAGCCGCTCAACTTCTACGCCAACAAGACAGACAACCCGCTCTATAACAGCACAGCGCTGAACCGCATCGTCTCGTACTCCAAAGTGAATGTCAGCACTGGCGCAAACGCGAACCAGTGGAATAAGACTCAGTACTTGAAGCTGGACTTCGTGAGCGGAGGCAACGCCAGCCAGGTTTACGTGGGCGCTAAGAGTCAGGTTGAGGCGACGGCTGGCCTGTTCGGCATGCCCGTGTACGACGCGCCCGTGAGCCTCACCTTCGCAAAGTTCATCCCGACAACGTACAACAGGACCGGAATAGACTTTAGGCAGACTTTGGCTATCCCGGCGGGCGCGAATTTCCTGCGCGTGGCGTGCATCTACACGAACTCGTGTTTGGATGCGGCCATCGCGTCCTACACGCTTGTGAAAGCCCAGGATTGGAATGCGTGCGGCGACGGCATCGTCAACATCTTGGATATCGGTCTTGTCTCGGCCAACTGGGGCCTGTGCACTCCGTACCACAACCCGCCGGGAACGGCAGATCCGTTGGCAGACATTGTAGGGAACGGGGGGCCAATCAACATCTTGGATATCGGTCTGATCGCGGCCAACTGGGGTAGCTGTGGGTCCTACTATCCTGGTTTTGGCGCCGTTGCCCACTTCAGTGATGGTAAGGCTACTTCGTTGGACAGCGCTGGTTGCGCGTCGATTCCCAGTGATATTGCGGATGGCAAGGGCGCGGTAAATTTCACCTTGAATGGAAAAAGCGTGGGCGCTTTCGTCGAGTTCTTTAACGTGACCGACTCAAGCGACTTGAACAAACGATCATTAACTGACACTTCGGGTGCGGCGGGGTTTTCGTGGACTCCGTCCGAGGTTGGGAATTACCTCGTGGAGGTCAAGCTGCCCCAGCAGTTTAGCGCTACCGTTTCGCAACGTGAGCCTACCAGCGTGTGTGGGCCTGTCTGCACCGTGAGCTACGTGCAGGTGGTGCAGAGACCCGTGGACCTGAACGTGTCTTACTCGCCTGAACAGACGTGTTACACGCCCTTGCAGGGAGGAGACATACTTATCACGGACCACGCTTACTGCTCTAACGAGATTGACAATGACAACAATTACGGGCCGTACAACGACTCTCAACGACTAAGGATCGGAGTCGCAAATTGGGATACTTCCGCGGCTGCTAACGATGTCTTTCGGAGCTACATAAGATTCGATTTTTGTCCACCTGATCCTGACATGCAGGTAACGAGTGCTATGCTATACTTGCAAGGCAAGATGAATTACACTTACCACGTTCATCCTAATTCCACTGCTTATGAATTCCCTAGGGAGTATAAAGCGTACGCCGTTAACTCATCATGGAACAGCGAGACGATTAACAATGCTTCAAATTGCCAAAGTGATTCATTTCCCGAGTGGTACCAGAATCCCACGAGTGACACAGCGTGTGCGTATAATTACACGACCTATCAGACTCAGACTCTTACTTTTAATGTGACGAGGATAGTTCAGTTGTGGTGTAATGGTAGTCGACTAAATTACGGGTTTGTCATCAAGGATACGGATGAGACCACGCTTCCCTGTAATCCTGGGCTGGCAGTGTTCGAAGTCAACCCTCTCGAGAACGGCTGGAACCCGCGGTTGGAAGTCTATTACAACTGCAAAGGCATCGAATACTCTATGATTGTCAACGCTACTGACCCGGTGCTGGGTGGAACGCCGATAAAGGGCTTGGAGGTTGGCTATTTCCCTGTGGCGGGATGTCGGGTTCAGACTGGTTACACGAATCGGGCAGGTGCGGCGTCTTTTACTCTGTGTCCTAATTATCCGGTGAACGGGCTGGGCTCCTTCAGCGGCTTTGTGCAGTCTAACTCGACCTCGGTCTATGATTGGGGCAGCGCTAACGTGTCCCTTGACACTCGGTACCCGACCTGTCTCACGTGCTTGAACGGAAGCAGCGTTACCGGGCTAGACGCTAACGTCACGACGAATGTTGCGGCTTTTCAGCTTTCCAGTTCTTGGCAACAAAAGAATCTGGCAGGTGTGCAAGTCAACTTTTACGTGGACCCCTCGAACATGGACCTGTGGAGCCTAGAACCGAATTATACTGCGACCACTAATAGCAACGGCGTGGTTTGGTTAAACTGCAGTTTTTCGAGTGGGACTCACTACGTGTATGCCGTTTTCGACGGGGCCGAGAACACTCTCTGGCAGTACTACAACGCTTCAAGCAATCAGTTGTGCCAGTACTGTTTTGATGATTGGTACCAGCCCTGCAACGCTTCGATTGTTGCCGTGGCCACGGTTATTCCGCTAGGCATTGACTTTGGTGCTTCACGTCAAAACTTCGCACCCGGCACTCAATTGACGCTCAACGCCACCGTCATGGACCTGCGTTACAACAACACTCGCTACTCCGATTACGGCGTGTTCGTGAATTTCACTGAGACGAACTCAGGCTCGGAGATTACTAATTCCTCGACCAATAGCACGTACGGAGGCGCAGCGTATTGGACGATCAACTATCCTAGTACAGGCGGTGCCCGCGCCTACAAAGCCCTCCTAGTCGGCGCTCCTGGCGCTCCGCCGCCGCAGAGCCTCGTGAGCAGCCCGCTGCAATTGACTGTGGGCTACAACACCACGCTTCTGCTCAACGTGACGCGAGACTTTGATTCGACCAGGCACGTGTTCAGGTGTGGGTTGTTAAGCGACGGTTTCCCGGTGAGCGACAGGACGATAACGCTGAAGCTGAACAGCACGGCTTACACGAGCACCACTGTGAACGGCGTTGCAGAGTTTGTGTTCTATCTCTCGCCTCAAGCGAACAACAACCAAACCGTGTACAACGTGGTGGCCAGCTTCAGCGGCGATCCCGCGAGCACGGCAACCGCCACCATGACCGCGCTGAACGGCACCACCTACGATGTCTGCACCACCACACAGTACAACAAGTACATGCCCAGCAGCAACAGCACTTCGATCACGGTTGAGCCGCAGACAACCATAGGCGCAACCACACTCATGAACCCAGCGCAAATGGAGAAGAACGCGGAGGCTCCTGGGGGAGGGTTGAGTGTTTATCCCGAGTTTAGTTGGTGGTATCCGTGGTTTAGACTGCACTTCGCATGGAAATACAACGGACAAACCATGCTCGACGTAGGCATCGCCATACTCCCAGGAGCAGACACAGCCAACTATCCAGACACAACATTCAAAGGAAAAATCAACGAATGGTTCGGGAAAATAGCAGAGAGCGTATTGATAGGAATTGCCGCAACTGAATTTGCCCTCTGGCTAGCAAGCCACGGTGGACTTTTATACTTTGTCATTGCTCTTGGATTGTACATGATCTATAAGGCGGCTATGCTTGGTAGCAATTGGAACTCCGTCGAAAACCTTTGGGTGTCATTAATATCGACCTTAACCTCGCTTGCTATCAGTGCTTGGACTGGTTTATGCAGCTTCTTACCCTCGAGCCTACAAGCTCTTGCGGCGGGTGCAGAATCTATTAAGAATGCGGCGTTTGCCTTCCTTTGCAAAGTTATAATGATCCCAGTAAACATATTTCTACTCAATCTCACGTGGAACAGAATAATCCAGTTAGGTGGTGTCTAGATGACTTGGCAAGTTAGGTCTTCGAACAAGATGTTGATTCTGGGGGTAGTGTTTTTCATTATAGGTTTCGCTTTTTTGGCTTTCTTCCCGAATTTTATGTCACTCTCTCCTGACAGAGTAGCAATATGGCTCTATGCATTACTGACTGCTGCGCCTTTCGGACTCGGGCTTTTTTCGATAATTATCGTGAAAGTCAAGGATGCGATAATAGCCATGGCTTTCGTTTTCGGTTACAGTTTAATTCTGCTGGTACCAGTCCCTCAAGGCTATGAGGAAACCTACTACGGAGGTGTAGCCATCCTGATTATGGCAATACTCGTCATTCGAGTGAAACTGAAAGAATCCAAAGACAAAGCCAAAAAAGTTGAGCGACCCAATGCAGCAACAAACTAATCGTAGAGTAATCAGCTCAGAGTATGGAACCAGTTAAATTGTATTCGAAAAATCTTTGCTGGAGAGCAGCAAATCTGTAGAATTAGGAAGAGTGTAGAGATGCACAAGTGGCCTAGTCCAAAATCCAACACAAGAATTGCTTTGGGATTGACTTTCATAGTCGCTGGTTTCATCTGGATAGTATATTTCTTTGAATTCATACCGTTCTCTCCCTCGGACAGGTTGACGGGATGGATTGGAGCAATTACAGCAAGCCTCCTGCTTTTCTCAGGTCTTTGCATTGGGTTCAGTGCCAAACCGAAGGGAGCTATAGCGGGGTTTCTCGTCTTCATTGTCTGGAGTCTCGGTCTCGTATTACTGCCTGTTCCAGAAGGTTATGCCGAGGCCGTATTCGGCAGTTGGGCCATTCTCGGGATGATTATAGTCATAACCTACGCCAAGTACCAAGAATCCAGAAAGAAGAAGAGTGCACAAGTAGTGAAAAGCACGTGAATATTCTGAAGTTTTTGCCTATAAGTTCTGCTAGTGTCAACATTTCCGCTGGCGAGGTTCTAAAGAATGGTGACGGTATCGCTATGCATCATGCGGACAACTATCTCTTCAATAACGTCCAAGCCTACCGCGCCAAGCCTGCGTGCAAGGATAACCAGATGTTGGCGTCGAGTCCAGTGCAGTCCCTATGAGTTACACCTCGACTTTGTTGTTGAGTGTTTCTCGCCAGAACAGTAGCAACACACACGTTTTCATAGCTATGCTGACTGGTGGAACCATACAAGTCACGAGCAGCCCGCTGCAATTGACTGTGGGCTACAACACGACGCTCCTCATGAACATCACGCGCGACTTTGACTCGACACGGCACGTGTTCACCTGCAGGCTGCTAAGCAACGGCTCACCCGTGAGTAACAAGAATATAACGCTCAAGCTGAACAGCACGGCTTACACGAACACCACTGTGAACGGCGTTGCAGAGTTTGTGTTCTATCTCTCGCCTCAAGCGAGCAACAACCAAACCGTGTACAGCGTGGTGGCCAGCTTCGGCGGCGACGCTGCAAGCACGGCAGCCGCCACCATGACCACGCAGAACGACACCACGTACAGTGTGTGCATCACTATACGATATAGCGCCTACGCGCGTTTTCATCAAGAGGAAACGAAACGAGAAAAAGTGGAAGTCTTCTCATTTGTTCCTTCCTGATAGCACGCACCAGAATCACTGCGACGTAGCAAACAACCATAGGCGCAAAGACTATGTTAGCTCACGGGCATACTGGCCAGCACTCCATTCAGGAGGCGTCTTTCATAAGGTCAGAACTCTTCACAAAAATTTGACTAGAACCGCAGGTTTTCTGTTCATATTTTTCAGCGTGCTTGAGGCCTATTAGAAAGGTTCAGTCTCGGTGCTGAAGCTAACGCGCCGCCGATGATGAGTGGAAAAAGTTATAAGAGGCATGCGAATAGGGAGTGAGGGTTATACCCTGACAGATAAACTTCCAGAAAACTTGAAGCAGACGCAAGACAGGTATTGCTTGTTTGGTTCTCCCCCTTTTAGAGCCATGGTGTACATCGAAGGACTATTGCTTCAGGGTGCGCGGAAATACTTTGACGACATGGAATTCAAAGAAATCGTAGTGCCCCACATAACGAGGGCAACGGGCGCGTGCGAAAACATCGATACACTCTTCGCGGTGGACTACTTTGGCGAAAAAGGCTACTTATCGCAGACTGCGCAGTTGTACTTGGAGTCGCTCATTCCTTGGATGAACAAGGTCTGGTGCATAAGCCCAAGCTTCAGAGCAGAACCACGCGTGGACAATCGCCATCTGACAGAGTTCACCTTGATAGAACTTGAATTTGTAGGCACGTTTGAGGAACTGTTGGAACACGTAGAAGGCGTGATAATTTCCATGATAACGTCGGTGCTGAGGAAAATGACCAGCAGATGGCTGGACAGAAACAGACTAAGACAGGTCGTCGCGCCTTTCCCAAGAATCTCATACACCGAAGCAATTCAAACACTTGACAGAGAATTCGGCCACGACATCACCAGAGAAGAAGAACAAAAACTCGTAGAAAAACACGGAAACACGCCGCTCTTCATCACGCATTATCCAAAGGCAATGAAGTTCTTCAACATGATAGAAAACGAAGAAAACCCACAACTCGTAAACAGCGCAGACCTAATCCTGCCCTTCGGCGGCGAAGCAGTAGGAGCAGCATCCAGAGAATACAAGGCTGACCGACTGCTCAAACGACTAGAAGACTCCCAAATGCTCAGACAGCTGTTGGCTAAGGGCGGCTCGATCAAAGACTTCGACTGGTACATCAACGTGTACAGAAAATACGAAACCGCGCCACACGCCGGCTGCGGAATCGGCCTAAACAGAGTAACACAATTCGTACTCGGCGTCGACGACATCCGCATGTGCACAGCATACCCACTAAACAGGGAGACACTCGCCTAAAGGCAAGCCTTCACTCTCTCAAGCCTCACAAGCGATCCACGATTGCTACCTATCACTCTCCTAATGAAAAAGTCGATTCTAGCACAAGGGCCACTCGTATTTGCAGCATACTTTGCGTCTAACAGCAACAAATAAACGACTAGAGCCTAGAGGCGTACCGAGAGACCTGAAAAGGCTCCGGTCTTCAACATGTTCACCACGTTGTTCTTCAATTCTTCGAAGTTCGCGCTTAAGCGCTTAGCATCTTCTTTTGACATGCCTATTCGTACGAGTTCTTTTTCAAAAGCCCGCCTTGTGCTGCGTACGCGCCATCCTAAAGTCATGTACATCCAGCCGAGGCTCAGCGTCAAGCGTACCAGATGCGGCCCCGACTTGAACACAGCTACAACGATTTCTGAAGCGTCACTCAACCCGCAACTTCACCACACAAAAAAAAGCAGGAAGATTACTCGTCTTCCTCTTCTTCGTCTTTGTCGCTTTCTCGCTCACGCCGTCTATTCTCCAACTTTTCGTGAATGCGCCGCTCAATTATATCGCCGATTTCTTTTTCAGACTTTCCCGATGATCCATGGCTGCGGCCTATATTCTGCAGCATACTGCCCAAACTCGTAAAGGTCTTCATGTAATCTTCGGTCATTTTCACCGCCACGTCCTCTGGCATGCCGCTTTCTTTAAGCTCCTTATAATACGCAGCTGCTGCCTTGCCCATGCTCCTGCCGGCTTCCTCGCTGAACACCGAGGCAAGAACACTCTTGATCAAAGCTGGAACCTGCGTGGAAACAGCGCTGAGAATTTCTTTAACCTCTTCAGCCTCTTCTTTCGGATTCTTCCCTTTCCTTTCACTCATGCTTTTTTCACCTCGCATTTTTTACTCTTCTTTTTTATTCAAGCGTTAAGCGTGAAGGAATCAATGGCACCTTTGCTTTGATTTGCTCCACGCTTATCTCTTCTCGCGTTGTTTTAATCGTTTCGCAAATTCTTTCCGTACCTTTTTCACCTCAAAACAACAAAGGAATGGTCACAAGAGTTAGGCGTTCTGTGCAAAAATGACCACCCTACTGGTCAGTTTTTCTTGTCTTCTACTAATTCATAAACCGGAACGCGCCCCTCCTTCTTCAACAAAACTCCTTGTTTAACTAACCTCTGCACTCTATCACGTACGATACGTCTGCTCGCTTTACCCCGCATGGTCGCCACCTGACGAGTGATGGCAGAAACATTCAATGCGCCCTTCATAGCCAAAGCCTGCACGACGCAGCGCGAGATGTCATCCTGCGCGATGGGCTTTTGACGCAAGTACTCCTGCGCGGCTTTTAGGCGGGACGCAATCCTCAAAGGCTCACCGTATAAGCCGATGCCAACCTTAGTCAACTGCAAAGAAGCAGCCATATCTGCGTACTCGGGCTTTTCAAGAATCAGCTTCTCCAAAAAATCCAACCGCTGAAGTATCATGTCCAACTTTCTACTCAACTCTTCAACGCCTGAAGCAGGCTTTTCCTTCTCACTCACCTAGACTCCAGCCTATGCCAAACGCGTGAAAATGAATAGCTATTCTATCGTTTATATGGTTGACTACGCAATCGAAACATCAAAGCCTGCGTCGAAAAGCATTGAAAACCGCGTCTACCTAAAAATCAGCAATAAAGAGGAATAAACCCTGGAAATGCAAGGATACCACACGACTCTTCCGATTGGCACTGAGGCGGTGCCTGCGCTAGAATTCTTCTTGTCCATTTCCTTGCCCAAACTTCTGCCCCTAAATAAGAAATAAGCCAAAATCGAGATATAAGGATTCCTACGAAAGCCGAAAGCCAGACCTGAAACAAACACGCATCAGTTAAAGCTTATCTTGCAGTGAACTAAGCGTATACCTCAACTTGAGGACTGACCTTAGTGGAAAAAACTCCTAAGCAAAGCAGGG
>Ga0187771_10002971_pt1 | contig 11782 bp, 12 predicted proteins | sample 0116_SJ02_MP15_1_FD_133139 | JGI IMG/M metagenome (GOLD analysis project Ga0187771, IMG submission 133139) | Tropical peat soil microbial communities from peatlands in Department of Meta, Colombia - 0116_SJ02_MP15_10_MG | ecosystem: Environmental > Terrestrial > Soil > Wetlands > Peat | place... | reverse complement strand
TTTTACGGGGATGCAAATGTGTGCGTCAAGAAACCTGTGAATCGTCTAAAGACCCCCTGTGAACGCTATCCTTGGACAGTTGAGTGCTCACGTGAATCTTGTTGCCTTCGCTTCTAAGATTATAATTCAGAATGGGCTGTAGGTCCGACTTACGTGAATTCGGCAGGAAGAGGCGGCTGAGGCGTCTATGTGCCTTGCTCTTAGTAGTTTGTTCAATGATTTTCGGCATGTGTCGGGTCCAGCGATCTTGAGACGCGTTGCTACGAGTTACTCAGATGATCTGGAAGATCCCTTACGCTTTTTATGATTAGGTCAGGGTTCTCCTTTTGCAGGTCTTTGCGAGAGAAGATTCCTGATAGGACTGCCACGGTTTTTGTTCCGGCGTTCTTTCCTGCCCTGACGTCTGCGACCGAGTCGCCTACGACGGCGCATTGCTCCACGTTGACGTTTAACTGTTTTGCGCATTTGACTAGAGCTTCTGGGGCCGGTTTGGGGTTGTGCGTGTCAGACGCGGTTATTATGCATTCGAAGTAACCGATAAGGTCGAACCTTGCCAGCTCTTCAGTCACGCTTTCCTTAGGGACGTACCGCATCGTGATGAGCCCGATCCTGAACCTTTTTGAGATTTCCTCCAAAGCCTCACGGATGCCCGGGATGAGGCTTGTTTCTTCGACGGTGGCTTCATAGTAGGCCTTCAGGTAATGCTTCAAGAATGTTTCGACGTCAACACCTTGAATCATATCCTCTATGGACAGGTTCTGTTCGAGCCTCCTCGGTATCTCAATCGCCAAGCTCAACTTCGGCGTATCTTGCCTGCCCATTTCTAAGAGTGCGGTTTTCAACGCTTTCGAGTATGCTCTCTTTGAATCTACGAGGGTTCCATCCAAGTCGAAGAGTATGGCTTTGACTCCAAGTTTCCGCGTCATTAGTTCGTTCACATGCCGTTTGTTACCGTTATTTGTTTCGATAGGTTTTTATGTGCGGTCACTCGTCTAAGGTAGATACCTGATTTGGCTCATGATAACAAAAAAGTGGGGCTGATGAGCGATGGTTAGAAAGGCGAGAATACGCCTGACGAGTACCGACTACATAAAATTGGAGGGCGTCTGCGGTGAACTGAAGGCGATCGCTCAGAAGACTGGCGTGAAAATGAACGGCCCGGTGCCCCTTCCCACCAAGAGGTTGAAGGTTCCGGTTCTGAAGTCGCCGTGCGGCGAGGGCACTGCCACGTGGGACAGGTGGGAAATGCGCATACACAAACGCCTAATTGATATTGACGCTGAAGAACGAGTCATGCGGCGAATCATGCGCATTCGCGTACCAGAAGAGGTACATGTCACGATAGAACTTTTGTAAGTTTCGGTTTGATCACTGTTTCTTCTGTTCTCGCAAAAGTTTCCACGTTTTTCGGTTGCGACGTCGCTACTACTCATTACAGTGACCATTGAGATGTTTGTCGAACAATTGTGTTTCGCAGTTCTTAGGAGAGTAGCAACTCTAGTTTCCCAATCTGAAGTTGGCAACGCGCATTTAGGTTTACTTGTCATCTGAGTATGGATGAATTGTTGCTGTGACGAATCAGAGTTTTTTCGCTTTGACCGGGACATAATCGGCGTAGAAAGTGCATGAAAACGTGCGGACGTTCTCTGTTTGCTATTCCTCTTCGGCAGTTTTTATTTCTTTGATTATCAGCATGTTTTCTTTTCCGCCTATGATCCTGAAATAGTCTTTCAAGTCTTGCTGGTGGAGGAACTTTTTGAGCAGCACTCTAATGTACGTTCTTGAGGCCGCCTTTCCTTCTCCTCTTATCGTGAGGGCATCAGTCGTAGTTTCCACCTCTCCTTTCGTCTTTTCTTGGAGGAGTTGGCTCAAGTCTTTGATCAAGTCGCCGCCTGCATTCTTGAGCTCTGATGTGTTGATCTTGGTCTCGGGCATTTTTTCTTTTACCTTCTGATCATTATGATCTTGATTTGATCGCAGTCTTCCTCGCAGGAGTCTGCATTCATCTCTATGGCTTCGCGCTGGCTTATTAGGACTGCTGTTGCTGCTTTGGGCAAGTCCTCTCCTGTTATGAATATTCTTGCTTTTTCATGAATGTCGTCGGCTTTTTCATCTCTTCTGACATCAGGTCGCTGGAACGCTTCTCCTTTGTTGAAGGATATTTGGGCGATTGTCTTTCTGTTTGGAACCTTGGTAAGCTTTGTATGCAATAAACTTCATTTATGAGGTGGTTGCTTGTGGTTCGCTTTATTGTGCAATGCGGTTTTGCTCGGCAAGGACTGCGCGTCGTTGTGTTTTGTCATGTTGTAATAATCTGTGCGGATTGTAGGCTTTCCGCTGAAGAAATGCTGACATGTAATCACGAACAAAGAAAAAAAGTGAAAAGGATCAGCAATCTTAAACGATGTCTACAGGCAGAAAAATGTGTTGACATTACTTCTATAGATAGTTGGACAATAAGTCAATCATAGAATCATTTGAAACAGCGTAGTCCAAATAGAACTAAGTTCCAAAAGACTTAAAAAGCTTCAGCGTGCTGATTAATAGTGTCAGGGGAGAAGGGAACTCGTGAAGCTACGCGTGGGTATGTTAATACTTGCGGTCTTCTTAGTATTGACATACTCGATTGCAGTCGTTCATGCGACTAGTGTTGTTTTCTTCAAAATGCATAATACGCCCTCGACGTTTCAGGACCCTTCACAGACGTATGACGGATACACTAATGGAGCTAACATTAGATACCACATCTACTTGAACGTCACTGCGAGTCCTGGCGGCAAGGTCGTTGCAATAACGAACGTTACCTTTACTGACACACTTCCAGCAGGCTTGACTTATGTTTCTGGCAGTCAGATTAGTGATCCTTCTGCTGTATCATTTTCAATTGCAGGTCAGGTCTTGCTTTGGAATTGGAGCAGCACAAATCTTAGCACGGTTGTCAACCCGCCTGAGGTGCCAGCCGGCGTGCTCTACCAAGCTACGGTTGAGTTCAACGCCACGGTGGACAGCAGCGTTCCGGACAATACGTACCTGACCAATGATGCCCAGGCCAGCTACAACGAAGTCGTTACGCACGTCTTGTCTCGGCCTGCTACTACCGACACGATATGGATTGCGAGGCCAATTCTAGACATTATTAAGCAGGGTCCGGCGGTGGTTGAGAATGGCTCGAGCTTCAGCTATACCTTAACGTTGAACAACACTGGAAACCTTGACGCTGTCGGTGTTAACGTCTCTGATCTTCTGCCGAGTGGAGTAACACACACTCCAGGCACGTCTACCGCATCGTCAGGCTCTTTCCCTGTTGATAGCGGAACAGAAGTGGTCTGGACAGGTACGATAGGTAATTTCACAGGTACACACGTCGTGACCATAACGATTCCAGTTACTGCCAACACGCCCGCGACTTCGGTGACTAACTCTGCAAACTACACTGCCTACCCGGTCACTTCAGAGTTCACGCATGCCAGCGCAACCTGTACGACCCAAGTGCTTCATCCGAGTATTTCTTTGACGAAGGTTCCGAGCGCAACGATAGTCGAGAATAACACGAGCGTGACGTACACGTATAATGTTACCAACACGGGTGACACGCCGTTGAGCTCGGTAAACATTACGGACAACGTGTTAGGATCCATAGCCTCTGGGCAATCGTTGGGTGTGGGTCAATCTCTGCAGTTCACGAAGATTGTTCCTCTTACGATGAATACTACTAACGTGGCTATGGCAGATGGCGTTGATGAGTTGGGCACTAATGTTACGGCCACGGCTTCGGCCACTGTAACCGTTATTCCGCCTATCACGGTGAACATTGTTGAAACGTTGTCAAAGATAAAAATCGGAGAAAACACGACTTTCACAAGTTCTGTATCTGGAGGTTTGCCACCGTACAGTTACCAATGGTACCTAAACGGAAGTGCAGTCTCAGGTGCAACATCCTCTACTTGGATGTTTGCACCGACTTCATTGCAGCCGATAGGAAACTATACTGTTTACGTGGTGGTGATGGACAGTTTTGCTCAGAGCGCACAGTCGAACACAGTTACGGTTTCGGTGGCTCCTGCGCTCACATGTCAGATTTCGCCATTATCGGCCTCTGTGCACGTGGGACAACCGGTTGCTTTCACGGCGACGAACGTGTCAGGAGGATACCCACCGTACAGTTATCAATGGTATCTTGACGGTAACCCTGTTCCGGGAGAAACCTCGAGCAGCTGGATATACACGCCGGCAACCCCAGGCATCCACTACGTCTACTTGAAAGTAACGGACACCACGAACAACGTCGCCCAGTCTAGCACCGCGAGAATTGTCGTCACACCGACCCCAGTCGGAGGCTACTCGGTTTCGTATGACGTATCGCTTGCGAAATCGGCAGCGACAGCTCCTATAGCCTGGTACAGCGGAATTGCAGCAGTCCTCAGTGCCGGAATTTGCCTAGTCGCCCGCAAGAAAAACCACAAGATCAAGCGATAAGCGCGCGGCAGCGATAAGTAAATTCATTGATCACTTGACTTCCAATTGATAGATCTTCTTGGCTTATTCGTCGTAGCTGCATATGAGAAGCCTCGATAGGTGCCCTTAAACAAAGATCCCCGCGCGTCGTTAGCCTCATGTCTTTTCAACAACAAAAGACCAGAGCCATTCTCCTCTAAAAACCGATTCTCGTCCGCATCAGAAACGCATTCAAGCCGCTTCGTCATGCCGCGCCCAAAAAAAACGCTACATTTGTGAGAGTTTTTCTTGTGTCAGTTCGCCCGTCGAGTCACATCACAGCTTTAGCTCTGTTGACTCTCGGTTTCATCATCCGCTCGATGGTGGAGCTTGTTCAGACTTAAAGTTTTTGTTATGATCGTTCCGAGCTAGAAAAGTCGTTCGTTTGAGAGGGCGTTTGAAAGTTAATTAAGACAATCCCAGCTGCTGTCGAAGCCTCAGAACAGCCGTGTTTGATGTTCTTTTGGCGTTTTACTCGGAGGTTTGTGTGCGCACAGCCTACCCCCCGGGTCTAATATATGATCCAAATATGCTTGAAGAGCAGAAAGAATAGTAAGGTCCCTCTCAAACGAACGGATTTGGAAAAAACGCTGGTGTGCCGATTAGGTTTTTGGGCTTGCAGGAATGGTTAAATGATTGTCTGGCTCCGAGTACGCTGGATTTGGGTGGTCGAGCCATATGATGGATGTTCTTGAGGCAATAAGCAGTAGAAGGAGTGTTCGATCTTTCAAGACTGGTACGGTTTCAGATGATGAAGCTAGAACGCTCTTGGAGGCTGCTCATTGGGCTCCATCGGCTGGTAATATTCAGCCGTGGGAGTTCATCCTAGTCAGGAAGCCCGAAACGAAGAGGGCACTGAGTGAAGCTGCTTTTGACCAGTCGTTTATTGAAGCGGCTCCTTTGGTAGTCGTGGTCTGCGCCGATGAGCAGCGTTCCATTCAGAGCTACGGCCTTCGGGGGAAGAACCTGTTCTGCATTCAGGACACAGCGGCCGCTGTGCAGAACATTCTCTTGTGTGCGTGTTCGCTGGGGCTTGGCACGTGCTGGGTCGGAGCCTTCGAAGAACAAAAAGTCAGACGTGTGCTGAGAGTTCCTGACGGTGTTAGGCCTGTGGCGTTGGTTCCGATGGGCTATCCTGCCAAGGCGCCGGGTGCGGGGAGCAGAAGGCCTCTTTCTGAAGTTGTCCATGAAGAAGTCTTCTAGGCCAGAGTGACATGCGCGTTTAGCGCTCACAGGGGTTTATGCAGAAGATAAGCGCAGGTTGACGTATGAAATTTAATATTCTTGGTTTTCTCTTTGTTCAGACTCAGATGTGAGGCTTGACTGTTGCAGTATTCCGTGATTGCTGATGCTTATGAGAGGATTGAAGCCACGACGAAGAGGCTGGAGATGACGGACCTGCTGGTCGGTCTTCTTAAGGATACGCCGAAGGGAGTCATTGACAAGGTCGCTTATCTGACGCAGGGCAAGATATACCCTGATTTTGTGGGTGTGGAGATCGGTGTGGCTGAGAAGTTGGCGGTGAAGGCTCTCGCCAGGGCGTCGGGGAGGAAGGAGGGCGAGGTTCAGGAAGACTTGAAGAAGAGCGGGGACATCGGAGAGACGGCTCAATCCTTCGTTTCTAGTAAGAAACAAGTGACTTTTTTCCAGGAGCAGCTGACGGTTCAGAAAGTGTACGAGACCCTTGACAAGATGGCCAGGACCTCCGGGTCCGGGGCTGTGGACCTTAAGCTTTCACTCTTGGCAGGACTCTTGGCGGCGGCAACTCCGAAGGAAGCAAAGTATATCATGAGAACAGTCACAGGGAACCTGCGTCTAGGCGTGGCTGACATGACAGTTCTCGACGCTCTAGCCGTCGCCTACGGCGGTGGCAAGGAGGCCCGCGAGGACATCGAGCGGGCATACAACATCAGTTCCGACCTTGGCAGAGTAGCCAAGACCCTTGTCGAGGAGGGCATGAAGGGGATCAGGAGGTTCCGAGTATCCATCAGCGAGCCCATAAGACCGATGCTGGCTGAGAGGCTTCCTTCTCCTGAGGAGATTCTTGAGAAGCTAGGCGGAAGATGCGTGGCCGAGTACAAGTACGATGGGGAACGCTTGCAGGGACACAAACAAGGCAAGAACGTTGTTCTGTATTCTAGGCGTTGTGAGAACATTTCCAGCCAGTATCCAGACGCCGTTCAACTGTTCAGAGATTACGTGAAGGCCGAAGAGGCTATCCTAGAGTGCGAGTGCGTGGCGATTGACCCCGACACGGGTGAGATGAGGCCTTTCCAGGAGTTGATGCACAGAAGGCGCAAGTACGGGATCGAGAAGGCGATTGAGGAGTATCCTGTCTCGCTCTTCATGTTCGAGGCGCTTTACGTTGACGGCGAGGACCTGACTTTGGAGCCTTACCCTAGTAGGAGGAAGTTTCTCGAGAGGACGGTGAAAGTGAGCGATAGAGTCAAGCTGGCCAACAACATAATCGCTAGTGACGTGGATGGACTGGAGAAATTCTTTCTGGAAGCTATAGAAAACGGCTGCGAGGGCCTGGTGTGCAAGTCAATCAGTAGGGACTCGGTGTACCAGGCAGGCGCCAGAGGCTGGCTCTGGATAAAGTATAAGCGTGACTACAAGAGCGAGATGACTGACACGGTTGACCTGGTCATCGTTGGAGCCTTCCACGGAAGGGGAAAGAGAGCAGGAAGCTACGGAGCTCTCCTTTTGGCGGCGTACGACCAAGAAAAAGACACTTTCGAAACGGTCACAAAGTGCGGAACCGGGTTCACCGACGAGGACCTGGGAAAATTGCCTGACCTTATGCAGCCTCACTTGATTAAGCAGAAACATCCGAGGGTAGATTCTATGCTCAAGGCAGACGTCTGGTTCGAGCCCGCGGTCGTAATAGAGGTCTTGGGTGCCGAAATCACCCTGAGCCCGATCCACACCTGCGCCATGGATTCCGTGCGCAAGGGAAGCGGACTTGCCATACGTTTTCCAAGGTTCACCGGAAAATACAGGGATGATAAGTCTCCCGAAGACGCGTCGATGTCCGTTGAAGTGCTTGAAATGTACCGTAATCAACTCAAGAAGATAAGTGAAACCTAATCTTACAGAAGTTGACGGTGACCATAGTCTAGGTATCTGGCGAGAAGACCTAGTCAAAAACTTGGAAACACCATGAACACGATTGTCTGTGCGGTTCTCTAGTTCACTCGGAAAAAAGGCAATTTGCCGTGAGCAAAGGCTTGAGCGCCCGCTAGTAAGCCCGTGCGAGGCTCTTGCTTTATGTCTATTGGTTCTTTTGTTTTCTCGCTTTGCGATGACCATGCAGTTTCTTAGAAACTGGCTACCTTTGAGACTATTTATGCTTCACAAGGCTTGGAGTTTCTATTTCACCAACGTTTATATCGGTGTTTAGGCGTCGTGTTATCTTGGTGATCCAACATGCCTCAAATCACTTGTCCCAACTGTGGAACGACTATTAACTTGGAGAACCGAAGAGAGTTGGACTACACGTTGATCAAGAATGCGACTGATAAGCGTGCGAGAACGTTCACGGAACTCTTACACATAACGAAGCTGTCTCGGAAGACTCTGAATTCGAGGCTCAAGGAGATGTGTGCGGAGGGCATCCTGATGAAGTCTGAGGGCATGTACAAGTCGAACGGGACAACTGAGTTTGGGAACAATGGAGGGCACAAGTTGAACGGTTTGTCGAGAGTGTTCGACGATAAAAGAATGCGGACAGGCTTGATGCTCGTTGCGCTTCTGGTAACCTTCTCCCTCTCCGGGTACGTCCTTGCGATGATGGTTCAGCCTTTCACAAGCGTTCGGACCGCGAGCACGGAACCCAAACCCCTGGGCACTTTCACTATGACGCTCTACGTGAACAACGTCAACGACCTCTACTCTTGGCAGGCTGCCATCGTTTTCAACCCGACTCAGATAACAGTGGCCAACGCCTCCGCCGGAAACTTCCTCAGCTTGGAATCGGCTCCACCGTACCTTGAATACTCTAATGACACTGCGCGAGGCCTCGTGCTGCTCAGCGGAAGCCTCGAGGGTAACATTGCCGGAAAGAGCGGTAGCGGAACACTGGCTACGATAGTCTTCGAGTACTACGCCAATGGTTATGACTTGCCTAGAATAGTGAGCAACGACGCAGGGTTCGGCACATGGTTGGAGGACTCAACGCTTTCAAACATACCCGGAGGACAAGCGCTGCTTACTCTGAGCCCCACGGGCTGAAGAGAACCATGATTCGACGTTGGTCCGCCACTTTCTCCCTTTCTTTGCTTTTGACACGTTTCTGCCATGTCTTAACTGGATTTTGGCGTAAGACGGTATGGTGTAATCTTTGAATTTGGAAGTCACTAGGCGCACGCGTGTAGTTCGGTTTCTGTGGAAGTCCGCGGTCGCTATAGGCATGGCTGTGTTTTTGGCTCTACTGGGGCTCTTCGGAGGTTTGGGTTATCGTGTAAGTCATCTGCAGGAGCTTTCGTTCCATCCTAACGACCAGCTTGAATTCGCGAATGCAACGATTAGTTTTGCTGCCACTTATGATCCTTTTCTTGACCCTTTCTATTGGTTTACTGGAAATGGGCATATTAATGGAACCTTCTCGGTGATCTATGTCCCAACGTCTGACAATCCTAGCGAATTCGGTGGTCCATACTGGGGAGAAAAGCCGGAGGACCATTATGATTATTATACGACGCAAATGTCATCTTGGGCGTTCTTGCCGAATCTTTCCGTTCTTCTTTTCGTCACGATTCTGATAGAAGTGGCGAAAGTGAGAGCGCTCTATCTGGCCCTGTTCTTGGGGATTATGGGATTCTACGTTGACGTTGCCGTGGGCGCATTGGTGGGTTTCGCGGTCGGGCTCGTTTTCATATGCTTCATAATGTTCAAGGCCCCTAAAGATAACGTCCTCTCCAGATTCTGGGATTCACTGTGGCGATGATCTCGCTTAATGGCATTATCAACTTCGAACCTGAATTAGAAGCAGTGCTAGCTTCGGCTCACTGCCTGATGACGGCCGACGCACTTGTTTATTCTCTTGTCAATGCTTTTCCGTTCCTTTGGTTCGTGATGATGGGTTCACGACTCACGACGGGGGAGCAGGTGGCTAGAGAGGCAAACAGGAAGGTGAACGTCTCGTCTCCTTGGATTGATTGGGTGAAAATGCTTCTTGAGTCTGCGAAGAATCGATGAGGCGGCTGTACAATACTTAGAGGTTGCCCACAGCATAGCAGTAGTCAGAGTCTGGGAGGCTTCTGGTAAGGTATGAATCCTGTTCGACTACGTTTGAGTTTGATGCGTGGTGAAGAACTTCATGCTATGTTTGGTGTGGTGATGACGTTAGAGCTTAAATGCTTCGCTTCGTTACTATTCCAAAAGACTTGTAAGGGGTAGAAACTGGGTCTTGGCTTCTGAAGTCGCTAGAGACCGACGCTCCGTGCGCATCTTGAGGAGGTGTGCTATTGGGGTTCTTATGGCTTTTCTGTTGGCTCTCTTGGGTACCGTCGGCGGGTTGGGTTATAATCTGAATCATCTGCAGGAGCTTTCGTTCGTGCGTCACGAGGACCTGGAATACGCTGATGCAACGATTAGTTTCTCGGCTACTTTTAATCCTCTTCTTTTTCCTTTCTACTGGCTTACACGAAATGGGTACATTAATGGTACCTTTGCGGTGGTCTACGTTCCAGAGAGTTCGAGTGTAAGTGAGTTTGGCGGTGCGAGGTTTGGTCTTGGGCCTCAGGACCGTTATGATTACTATACGATACTGATGACAACCTGGGGGTTCTTGCCAAACCTTTTGACTCTTCTTTTCGTCACGATTCTCTTGGAAGCCGCCAAGGCAAGAGCGCTTTATCTAGCGTTATTCTCAGGCGTGTTGGGTTTCCATTTCGGCATGCTACCTGCCATGTTCGCCGGATTGGTCTTTGGATCGGTTCTCACGTGGTTCGTGATGTTTAGGCTCTCGAAAGAAAACCTGCTCGTTAGATTGTGGAATTCCCTGTGGGAATGATCGTTGAGCCTTGCAGTCCTCTCGAAATCTTAGAGCAGTAGATGAGCTTTGTTTCCATCCTAAGTATTGCTGCCCTTACTGTTGGTGGGTGAGAACGCCTTAATCGTCGTTGCCAAAGCTAAAATACGCGTTTCTTGACTAATCATCACTGATCTTGCCATGCTGAACGAAGGAGTCGAGAAGGATGAGCCCGACTTGCCATGGTTCTACAAGCTCATTCTTAGGCTCCCTCGACTCAGTCTAGAGGATTTTCCGGAAAAACTTCAAGGCGTTTTCTGGGTCGTGGTTCTCCCGGTCTTTTTGATGGCTGACTTCTTTGTCAACCTTGCCCTGCTAGGATGTCTGCCTTTTCCTTATAACTTTGTGTCAATGTTCGCGTTCACGTCAATTGTAGTAATGCTCATACTCAGGATCTTTCTGGAACGCGCATTGAACGCCAGAAAAGCGATTGTCAGCGAAGGACGCTTCCGTTGGGATCTCGAAAGGAGCTTCGACCAGTACTCGGAGCTTTTGGAGAGGCACAAGAAGGATAAGGAAGAGGAAACTGGAGAATAGCTAGGCCCATCCCGGGTATCCGTGGCTGACAGGAATCCTCGGATGTCCTGACTCTTCAGCCTTTGGATCTTTTCTTTTCGTCGGCTCTGCTAATTCGTCTCATACGCTTGAGCCTGGTCCGAGCTCGCTGAGAGTTCAGATCGTAGACGATCAGCCCCAACCCGACAAAGGCCACTGCAGCGACTAATGAGGCACTCCAAGATGAAAGAACAAGAACAGGCCCAGGTTCAAACCACGACTCTTGGACGCTGATGAGAATAGACCGATTTTGAGTCTCGTTTTTCAGTCCTCTGAAGAGTAGAATGTAAACGCTGCAGTTGTCCAAACCCACAAATTCGAACGTGTTAGTCGGGAAGGTGCTGTTCAAGAATGACCGCGTATAGGTTCGGCTGGCGTTCCAGGCCTGCTGCGAAAAGCCGTCGAATATCAAGAGAGAAAGGCCCGTCGAGTTCACTGCCGCCATGTCGATGGCTGGATTCGGATCTTGGTCCGCGGGTGCTATTGCCCCAGCAGCGCCGTAATCTGTGTCTTGTTGGTGGGGTAGGGTGATGTTGAAGCCCACCCATCCGCTCGTACTGTTCCATGGTGGAACAGACACGGTCGCACGGTAGACGAGCTGGGTTCCGTTTGCAGTTCGAGCCCAGTCCTGTTTCTGGTAGAGGACCTTTACGTTCGACCCAGCAACGCCTGCGACGAAAAGAGAAACCACTACTAATG
>Ga0187771_10002970_pt1 | contig 11782 bp, 11 predicted proteins | sample 0116_SJ02_MP15_1_FD_133139 | JGI IMG/M metagenome (GOLD analysis project Ga0187771, IMG submission 133139) | Tropical peat soil microbial communities from peatlands in Department of Meta, Colombia - 0116_SJ02_MP15_10_MG | ecosystem: Environmental > Terrestrial > Soil > Wetlands > Peat | place... | reverse complement strand
TGCACAACAAGATAGGACTGCCAATAGGAGTTGATCTAGTGGCCATGCCACAAGCGTTTCGTATTAATCAACGCTGACTTAGGGGCGGAAGAGGACCTCCTGAAGAAGCTCAGGGAGATCCCGAACGTAAGAGAGGTCTACGTAGTCTACGGCGTCTACGACATCGTCGCCAGGGTGGAGGCAGACACGATGGAGAAGGTCAAGGAGACAATCACCTGGCACATACGCCGCCTCGACAAGGTGAGGAGCACCCTCACCATGATCGTGGTCGAAGCGTAGAAGCAGCCTTCCCACGTTAAAATAAGACGAGCGCCCACTCTGTTCGTGCGCTGCCTGGTGGGTATAGACGACACCGACTCGTCCCGGGGGTACTGCACGACCTATCTCGCCCACAGGATTGCCTGCGACCTTCGCCCCGATGTTGCCGTGCTCCCGTACCCCAGGCTCGTAAGGCTGAACCCGAACATCCCGTTCAAGACGAGAGGGAACGCAGCCGTCTCTCTACTCCTTGAAACCAAAGACGCCGACCGCGCCTTCGAACTCGTCTCGGCCAAGGTGAAGGAGCTGTCGGACGTGCGCGGTGGAGCCAACTCGGGGGTGGTGTTCTTGGACGACACCTCCATCGCCCCGAGGTTCGAGCCTCTGTATCTCGATGCGCTGACTGGACTCGTGAACCCCCACCGGGTCAGACGGCTCGTCAGGGACCTGGGGGCGAGGAGTCTGGAACTGGGAAACGGAATGGGGGTGGTCGGAGCGGCGAGCTCTCTCGGATTCAGCGCGAGGTTCGACCACACCTTCGAGCTCATCGCCTACAGGTGGAAGGAGTTCTGGGGGACGAGGCGCCAGATCGACAGCACCTCGGTCAGGGACATGGACGCGAAGACATTCCCTCACACCTTCAACAACTACGACTACCAGAAGCGGAAGGTGCTTATCGCGCCGCACGGGCCCGATCCTGTCTTCGCCGGTATCAGGGGGGATTCACCCCGCGCCGCGATTGAAGCCTTCGGCATGCTCCGGTACGACGAGCCTCTGGCGGGTCACATGATCTACCTCTCCAACCAGCACACGGACGCCCATCTTCAACAGGAACTCCAATGGAAGGTCTACTCGTCCGGTTGGCTTGACGCCACAGTCGAGGAGGTTAGAGTGGGCGCAGGAGGGCACGTGTACATAACGCTAAGGACGGGCGGGAGGAAAAGGCTCGCCGCCGCATACGAGCCTACCGGAGACCTTAGGAGGACGGCCAGGCTCCTCCGTCCAGGGGATAGGATAAGGGCCTTCGGTGGGGTGAGGAGACCGACCTCTCTACATCCTGCGGTGCTGAACCTCGAGAAGTTCGAGTTCGTCCCGCCGATGGGGACGAAACACGTCCTGCCCCTGGGAACCTACATATCGTCACCACGTGCGAACAGGCACCTCACCAAGCCCCTGATCAGGTACAGCCATGAAGACCACGAGAATGAGGCGGCGGTCGAGGGATGGTTCGAGGGCGCCTCTACACGGCCGCTAGTGCGCGCCTGAAGTCTTCCACTAGGTCGTCGGTGTCCTCAATGCCGACCGATACCCTCACGAGGGTCTCAGGTATCCCTGTTAGGGCCCTCTCCCTAGCAGACATCTGAGCGTGCGTCATGTTATAGGGTTGTGACACCAGAGTCCCCACCCCTCCGAGGCTCGCGGCCAGGGTGGCGACCTTGAGAGACTCGGTGAACTTCATGGCGTCCTTCGTGGTGCCCTTGATTTCGACGCTCAGCATGCCCCCGAAGCCCTTCATCTGCTTCTTTGCGAGCTGGTACTGTGGGTGTGTCTTCAGGCCGGGGTAGTGGACCTTCGTCACTTTCTTGTGGGCCGAGAGGAACTCCGCCAGGACCATCGCAGTGGCGTTCTGTTGCCTGACCCTGATGGCCATCGTCTTCATCCCTCGAAGGATGAGCCATGCCGGGAGGGGGTCGAGGGTCCCCCCGAAGTGCCTCCTCATCATCTTGATCTTGTGGGCGTTCTCCTTGCTGGCCACGATCGCGCCTGCGGTAAGATCCATGTGGCCATTGATGTATTTGGTCACGCTGTGGAGAACGACGTCCGCCCCCAAGTCCATGGGGTTCTGGTTGATGGGCGACGCGAACGTGTTGTCCACCATCAGGACCGCGCCGTTTGAGTGAGCGAGCTTCGCCGCCTTCCGTATGTCTACAATCTTCAGGGTCGGGTTGGTAGGGCTCTCGATGTAGACGATGCGGGTGTTCTTCTTCACCCCTCGCTCCAGGGCAAGGTCGGTGCTCTCGACTAGGGTCGTGTCTAATCCCATTTCGGGGAGAATGTCATGCAGAAGCGCATAGGTCCCCCCATAGAGGTCCTTGATAGCCAGGGCATGGACCCCCTTCTTGAGGAACGATAAGACCGAAGTCGAGATTGCGGCCATCCCGGACGAAAACCCGGCCCCGTCTCCCCCATGCTCGAGAGCAGCGAGCTTCTTCTCAAGCCGGACGACGGTGGGGTTCTCCCACCTGGAGTAGGTGTAGCCTTTCTCTCCGAAGCCCCCAACAGCCACAGGAACGTCCTCCGCTCTCCTGAATCCGAACGTCGACGTCTCGAAGATTGGGGTGGTGACCGATCCCGTTTGCTCATCGAATGGCTCGGCCTCGTGAACCGACTTTGTTGAGTCCCCAGGCAAGTCGCAGGCGCCTAAGGAGGGGGGCGTAAATAGGTAGCGAGCCGGAGATTCTTCATAAGAGACCGCGACATCACTGAAGGCATGAGCGAATGGGCGCTCCTGGGCGTGCCGATCTACACCCTTACCAGCTACAAGGGGATGGGGGACGCTCCGATTGAGCTCAGGAAGAGAGGCATTGCGGAATCTCTGGGTTCCCCGCTTGACTGTGGTGACGTTGAGATACCGCGACTAAAGAAAGACATGGCGGAAGGAAAGACCAAGAACCTGACACACTTCAGAAACTCAACTTCGGCGACCTATGCCCGGACGAAAGCGTCGAAGCAAGAACGCTTCCTGATTCTTGGAGGTGAGTGCACCGAGACGGTCGGGGTTATGGCTGGGCTCGCCGAAGCCTACGGTGGGAGGCCGGGGATGCTCTGGCTAGACGCACATGGTGACTTCAACATCCCTGACACTTCACCTTCGGGATACATAGGGGGGATGTGCCTCGCGTTCGCATGCGGGATGGCTCCTGGCCTCGATCTGGGGACTGGTGGGGCGCCACCTCCACTGGCGGGAGAGCGCCTCGTGCACGTAGGCTCGCGAGCCCTCGATCCGCCCGAGGTGGCGGCGTTCAACGCCTCTCCCGCAAAGCTCTTCACGGCGCAACAGGTGAGGAAGATAGGGGCGGCCGACGTAGCGGAGGAGGCGGCCAGGCATCTCGACAACAGGTCTGACTGGATAGCCTGCCACCTCGATGTCGACGTAGTTGACCCCGGACTCATTCCTGCAGTGAACTACCCCACCCCCGATGGGCTTACGATTGAGGAGACAATAGTGGTGATTCGCAGGCTTCTCGGAACGGGGAAGATGCGGGTGCTTGAGCTTGCGGCCTACAACCCATCCAAGGACAGGGGTGCGTCATCGGCAAACAGGATTATGGAGTTGATGAGAACTGTCTTCGACTAGGGAAATTCGGAAGTAGCGAGGGGAGGACTTTCCGGGGATCTCTCCCCTTTTGAACGCACAGTCGGGTTTTGGGCCCGATCTCCGCTCTGCGGGTCTCTCGGCTTTCGCTTATGAGCCCGCCGGGATGATCCTTACCCCCACAGGGGGTCTGGCTTCCCCACCTCGCTTCGATGGGTGCCTTCAGGTCGGCTCTTATACGCTTCGGGCGGTTTCCTCAACCTCGTAGGGGGCGGACAGTCCTTGAACACTTCTGCTGATGGGTGTCGCCCTGGAATACTTCCAGTGTTACCGAAGACCTTCAGAATTGTTAATGCCCTGCATCTCTTCGAGGGCTCGGTCAGGAACGGCCCGACCTTTCGCAAGATTTCGATAGCTTTGAGCTCCGAAGCCTGGGCGTACCATCCCTTCAACACACCATGGTCTCTCCGGACATAGGGTCTCACACCCATGATTCTGCATGCTTCATCAATGATTGGTTTAGTTGTGGAGAAGATCCTGAGACGCGGATGAGTCGTATCTCGATTCTTTCTGTAATGTACATGGACGAAGCCTTCGCCATCAATCAGTCCAGCGAGCCACCCCCACTGCCAATCCTCACTTTGTACCTCGAGCACCCAATATCAGAGATGCTCGTCTAATAACGCCGCACGTCGAACTTGTGAAAACAGGGACTCACGCAGGAGTGGGGTATTGCATGCAGGCTGCCCTGTAGTATCTGCAGCAGGTGCACTTGGAGCAGCTCTCGTAGTCCTTGTGCTTGCACACTCTGCAGATGCAGGAGGCCATTATTTCGCCGCCTTCGACTCGGATTCTTTAATTTTGTCGAAGATGAGCTTCTCTGGGTCCGCTCCCAAGTCCTCCGCCAGGCCCCGTTTCAGCGCGAGGAGCCTCCCCACGTCGTGTGACTTCGAGGTGAACCTGTGGACCTCCTCTCCGAAGGGTCTGACCTTGTCAGCGTCCACCATCTTATCGGCGAAGCAGACTATCCTCTCCTCGATGGTGCGAGGGACGTAGTCGAAGTCTGGGAGCCCCAACTTTTTCGCCTCATCAGGAGATATTCCCGCACCAACGTGTCGCCTCACGATCTCGACCACTTTCTTGTCCACGCCTTCCTTCTCGAGGATCTCAGCTCCCTGTACGCCGTGCATGACCGTCTGGGACCGCGTCCTCCCGATATCGTGGAGGAGTGCTCCTGCAATCACTGCCTGTTTGTCCACAGTGCGGCCCCTACGCTCTGCCTCGTCAGCCATTATCTTGGCAGCCATGGCCACGGCCTGGCAGTGCCTGACGATGTAGACTCCCGTCTTGTTCTTTGCATGGATCGCCATGGCCTCCCCTTCGGAGGGGATCACTTGGCGAGTTCCTCTTCGAGCTGGTTGATCTTCCAGCCGAGCGCATCCTTCAGCTCGGTGTTGTCCAGGCGGTTGAGAGGCTTCCCGCATGTCGGGCACTTGAAGAAATTCTCCATCGCATCCTCGAAGGTCCTGGTCTGGCAGGTAGGAGTCCCACAGTGGTAGAACTCGTGCATCTCCTCGTACTCCAGCCTTTGCTTCAGCCTGTTGAGGACCTTCCTCCTCTGGGTCTGGATGAAGCCATCGGTCTGGTCTCGCTGGGCTTTCCACCTGTACACGAACCAACCCCTCTTCGGGTCCCTCACCCTGACCCCTGTGATCAGGCTCCGGCCGAACAGGTCGTAAAGAGCTTTCCTAACGGTCTTGATCTTCAGCCCGGTAGCCGACGCGATCTCCTCGTCGGTGGCGTTCTCGTTGTTCAGGAGGGCCCTGGCTACCCTGACGTAGTCCGGGCCGCCTATCAGTCCGGCTACCTTGACAAACGTGTCCTCGTATTCTATCTTCAATTCTCTACAACTCTCTTGCCGTGGGCTGTCGGCAAGATTCTGAGCTTACTTTTCGGAAACGTCCTCTTAAGCTCTTCCCCATTTTGAATCTCGTGCAATGCAATGGCCAGGGCGGCCACCTCAGAGTGGGGCTGAGACGTCACGGCGACGTTGAAATCCGCTTCATGGTAGACCCTCCCAGGGACCTTTGGCCCGCCGACCACCACCAGGATGCGGTCTAGCTTCCTGAGTTCTCCGATCACGTCCTGGATCGGCAGGCCGTACATGGTCAGATGGACAACGCTCCTTCCCTCCCCCTTCGCCTCCTTGATCACCTTCCTCCAGGACGCCCCGAGAACAGCCCTGAATTCGCCCCCCCACGTCCTGTTTACCTCCTCGAGGGTGCCTGTCACGTCCTTCTCGGCGTCCTCCAGGTATATCGACTCGGCCCCCAGCGCCCTGGACACAAGGCAGAGGTGGGTGAGTGTCCTATCGTCCCGGACGTAGCGCTGCCCCACACGGAGCACCTTGATGTTCTTCATCCGCGGCCTGACCGCTTCCACATCGACTAGATGAACGATTAGAGTCAGCCCGAGCCCTCGAGGCGAGTACTCAGGAACGGCGGCGAGGCTCAGTCTTATCTACCAAGCCCCAATTGGGAGGGCAGTTGGTTGACCAGTCAGTCATCGCAATTCTGACCTTCCTTCACATCGTCACTGCCATGGGCTGGCTTGGTGGAGTGATCTTCTTTCTGTCGGCTGTCGGACCGGGCGCGAGGGCTTTCACCCCCCCTGCCTTGCTCGAATTCCTGACAAAGGTGGGGCCGAAGCAGATAATGTTCTTCGCCGGAGTGGCGACCGGCACTATAGTCTTTGGTCTGGCGTTACTCTTCGCCACCTTCGGGACAGACTATTCGTCCTGGCCTAACTACATAGAGGCAGGCTTCGGCTTCGGGCTGATAGCGTACCTCATCGCCATCCTTGTAACAGTTCCAACCCTCATGAAAACCGTTAGGATTGCCCGTCAGGCGATGGGTGGACCTCCAGGGCCTCCCCCTCCCGAACTCCCCAAACTCCTCAAGAGGGCAAACATGGCAGCGATGGCGGTCGCCCTAGTACTGTTGCTAGCACTGGTCTTCATGGTAAGTAGCGCAGTCTTCGACTAGACAAATCGCCACCACTTTATCAGGGGTGGTCAAGGGTGACCAGGTCGACGGCTTCGTTGGGTTCCCATGCCGATGTCAGGCGTTTAGCGATAATGGTCGACTATCTCTTCGGCAGGGGGGTCAGCAAGGCCCTTCCGAAGGAGGGGTTCCGGCTCTACTACTCGCGCAGATCGGGGAGGGTGAAGACCGTCTTCTATGACGGGAAGCTCTTCGCCACGATTAAACCGAACGGGGCAATGGCGCTCTCCGTTGCCGCGGCCGCAATGCTCGCGCGGAGCCCCAGATTCCGGCAGAACTGCGTCCAGGTTTCTGACGAAGTAGCAGAGTTCGTCAAGGGAGGGAAGTCGGTCTTCTGCAAGTTCGTGAAATGGGCTGGGAAGAACGTGTATCCCAAGAGCGAGGTGACCATCATTGACGGCAGCGGGAGGGTCCTAGGGGTCGGCATGGCGATCCTCAATGGAGCCGCCATGGCACAGTTTAAGTCGGGGGCGGCCGTGAAGATCAGAGCAGGCCTAAGCAAATGAAGATGGACAACAGGAACGCCAGGCGTATGATGGACCGCATGGGGATCAACATGAAGGAGATCCCGAACGTCCAGGAGGTCGTTATTAAGACCCCTGATAAGGAGTTGCACATCACCAACGCCTCGGTGTCGGAGGTGAACGCCCAGGGGAACAGGATGTTCCAGGTGGCAGGAGACGTGGAGGAGGTCGAGGTCGAGAAGAAGACATTCAGTGAGGAGGACGTACTCCTCGTCCAGCAGCAGACGGGAGCATCGAAGGAGAGGGCTGTGGCCGCGCTGGAGGAGTCGGACGGGGAGGTGGCGCGGGCGATTCTGAAGCTGAGCTCCTAGCCGTCGCGACGCCGCCCGTTCTACTCTCTAGCTTGATAAACCACCCAGGCAGAATTCACCGGCTTGGACTGGTGCGCGAAACACAAGAGAGATGGGGTCTCAGCGGTGGCGGTTCTGGCAGCCGTGATACTCGTCACCGCCGGGGTCGCTCTCGTCTACCTGTATCCCAGCCTTTCGGGGACCAACGGCCTTTCGAGTACTGAGTCGGGCGAGACGACTGGGGCCTCGTCTGCCACCCTCCTTCCAACCACTTCTCTGATTAACTCTACCTTCACGACGTACTCCACCTCTTCCGTGTTCACAACCTCGGAGACTACTTCGAGCTCCGCCTCGGGAGGATGGCAGGAGTGGGCCGTTCTGAACGCCACTCTTGGCTACAATAGGACCCAGGAATACATCCACGACGCCTGGAACTACACATACAACGTTGTCCAGACTGCGACCAACGGACCCACGGTATTCATCTCGGACTACATCGTAGTGATTGGGCCACTGAGGGTTACAGGGAACTGGACAACAGGGTACGTCCTCAACTACACCCGCCTAAGTTCGTTGAACGTCACCGCGCAGTATACGCCCGGGAGCGCCTACTACCCAATCGTATTCTTCTCCGCGCACAACAGCACCGGGATCACGGAGCCGATACAATTCAACCCTGCTCAGCAGAAGGCCATCTCGATAGCCGTAACGAGCACAACGGCAGAGAATTTCACACAGCACTATCCCACCTTCGTGGACGATGCGTGGGTCTTCCCCTCAACCAACAGCACCTTCGGAGGGGACTATCTCGTCTGGATCTTCCAGACAAACGGTCCAAGAATACTTGGTGTCTTTGTGAACGTCAGCTCTGGCCAGGTCGTTTCGACTTACGACGACACCAGAGCGGTCACGAGCTGCTTCTCAAATGGGGCTTGCTTCACCAGCCCTTGGGGTGCTTGACTCGACGACCCGAGCTTGTCTGCGATGAAAATCAGGTATCAGACTTATTAGGCCGTCCCGAAGAAACTCTGTAATGTCCGGTCGGGTCCACGAATTCGTCTCTGCAGCCCTAGGACAGAAGAGGCTCACCTTACTCATAAGGAACGCGAGCCTGCTTAACGTGTTCACGGGCGAGACTTACGAAGCCACGATAGGTGTTTACAAGACCAGGATAGTGTATGCCGGCCCTGACTCTGACGCTCCGGCCGCGTCCAAGTCAATTGATGCGAAAGGGCTGACCGCAATCCCGGGCTTGGTCGAGTCCCACATGCACGTAGAGAGCAGCATGGTCACGCCGTCCCGGTTCGCCGAAGCGGCGCTTCCACATGGCCTCACCACGGCATTCGCCGACCCTCACGAGATTGCAAACGTCATGGGAAAGGCTGGGGTTAAGGCGATGGTGGAGGACAGCAGGGGGTTGCCGCTCAAGCTCTACTTCTACGCTCCCACCTGCGTCCCTGAATCGAAGGCGGTGACCTCCGGTGCGGAGCTCACCCCCGAGGACATCGACGACATGCTAGGCTGGGAGGGCATCTGGGGGCTAGGAGAGGTCATGGACTACCCCGCCGTCCTGAAGGGGGGGAAGAAGATTTCACGGATCCTCGACTCGGCATCCGCCAGGGACGTGGTGATAGACGGTCACGCACCACTGCTTTCCGGCCGTGAACTCAACGCCTACATCGCCTCGGGTGCCGAAGCAGACCACGAGAACTTCAGCGTCGAGACGACCCTGGAGAAGCTGAGGCTCGGGATGTATGTCAAGCTGAGAGGTCCCTACGTCCTTGACGCGCAGAAGTTCGCGGACGCGCTGAAGACAGTCCCCACCCTTACAACCTGATATTCTGCACAGACGACGTGATGCCCGACAACCTCGCCCGCCTGGGGCATCTCGACTATGCCTGCCGCGCTTTCATGCAGGCCGGAATGGACCCAGTTGAAGTGGTGAGGAGCGCCACGCTCAGGCCCGCTCTCCATATGAGGATGCCCCACCTGGGCGCCATAGCCCCAGGGCGAGTTGCTGACATTCTGCTGTTGAAGGATCTGAAGAAGTTCGCCATCGATCTTGTTATCGCCAATGGTGTTCCAGTGGCCAAAGAGGGGAGGCTCCTTGTGCAAATCCGAAGGAGGACCCTTGACGGCCCCGCCAGGAAGACCATGAAGCTGAGCCCCCTGAGCGTGGAAGACTTCAGGGTCGAGCCGCCGACAAAGAACGGCCCGGTCCATGTCAACACCGTCGACTTTGGGGAGTCGAACCACGAGGACACGGGAGAGGCCTTCGCTGAGATGATTCTGACAAGGCTCAGCAGGGCGAAGGTGAACGTGGTTGACGGCAAGCTCTCCCTTGGCGAGACAGCACTGGTGTTCGTTTTCGAACGGCATGGAAAGAGCGGGGGGAAGGCCTTCGGCTTCGTCCGGAACCTCATCAGGGACGGTGCGCTGGCCACAACCGTCGCGCATGACGCCCACAACCTTCTCGTCGTGGGAACGAATCCCGAAGACATGTGCACGGCTGCAAACCTAGTTATCAGGAGCGGGGGAGGAATCGCTGCCGTCTGCAAGAAGGAGACCCTCGCCAGAATCAAGCTCCCCATCGCAGGGCTGATGTCCGACAAGTCGTTGATTGAAGTCTCGAAGGAAATGGACGCCCTCAGGGGGGCGTTCAAGACCATGGGGGTCCTTGACCACCCCTACATGCCTCTCCCCAACCTTCTCGCGCTCTCCGTGATTCCTCACGCCAGAATCACAGACAAGGGCATCTTCGACGTGGACAGACAGAGGTTCGTCCCTCCTTTCACTAACTGAGCTGCGTCACCGAGAGCGTGCGATGGGTTCTCGCTTGATTCCCATCAGGACCTTCTCGGAGGTGACAGGGAGGTCGTCCACCGATACCCCGGTCGCGTTCAGCACAGCGTTCCGTACCGCCGCTCCCGGGAGAACTATCGGCGGTTCTGCTATGATCTTAGCGCCGAAGGGACCAAGAGGTCCAGGCACCTCCACGATGAACGCCTTGAACTCCTCGGGAATGTCCATCGAGGTAGGTATGTAGTAGTCTCCGAGGTTCGGGTTCACGACGACCCCTTCTTTGTGGAGCAGTTCCTCCATCATCGCATAGCCGAGCCCCTGCACCGTCCCGCCATAAATCTGGCCGAGAACACCACTTGGATTGACTGCCTTCCCCACATCATAGGCGGCGTGGGCCCCAACGACCCTGTAGTATCCAGTCCCCATGTCGACCTCTACCTCAACAACGAGCGCTCCCCAGGTATACTGGACGTATGGTGTCCCCTGTCCTACTTCCTGGTCCCAGGGCGCTGCCGGCGCCATGAAGAAGCCCTCCTCCTTCAGGCTCACCCCTCTCCTGTATGCTTCGGCGACGATGTCGTCCCACTGCACCGTCGTAGAGGGGTTGCGGCGGTCGAAAGCTACGCCGTCGGCGATGGCCACGCCAACGGGGTCGATCTTCAGCAGCTCAGCCGCGAGGGGGATTATCCTACTCCTCAGCTTCTCCGCTGCGAGCTTGGACGCGTTCCCTCCGATTACCACCACCCTCGACGCGACGGTCGGCCCGCTCTCCCTGTGCTTGGAAGTGTCCGGACGCTCCAACCGGAAGCGGGACAGTGGGACGCCAAGGACGCTCGAGGCGACCTGCATCATCCCTGAGATGGCGCCCGTCCCGTACTCGGTCAGGCCGGAGCCCACGGACACGCTGCCGTCGGACAGTACCTCAATATGGACAGCACCGTAGTCGTTCCCTTCAGGACCGAGCGAATTTCCATGCATCAAGAAGGCTATCCCGAGTCCTCTCCTTGTGTTCCCCTCTTGGTTCCTGTAGCGGCGCGTCTTCTCCATGTAGTTGCTGGAGGCGACGACCTTCTCGACGCACTGCGGAAGACCGCAGCTGGCGTCCATCACCGCGCTGGTCGCATTCTTCTTCCCAGGCACCAGCATGTTCCTCAGCCTGAACTCGAGCGGGTCCATCCCGAGCTTCCGGGCTAGCTCCTCCATCTGGCTCTCAATCGCGAAGATGGCCTGGGGGCCCCCGAACCCCCTTAGGCTTCCAGTGTAGGTGTTGTTCGTGTAGACGAGGTAGGAGTCTGCCTTCACGTTTGGCACCTCGTAAGCTCCTACGGTGTGGAAGGTGGCCCGGACAATCACGAAAACACCGAGAGAAGCGTAGGCCCCCGTGTCCCCGATAATCCTCGATTCGTCGGCGATAAGCATCCCACTATCACTCACGCCTGTCTTGTGGCTGATGACGAAAGGGTGCCTCTTGGTGTGCATGACCATGGAGTCCTCCCTGTCCATGCCGCAGTACACCGGCCTGCGGAACTT
>Ga0187771_10002969_pt1 | contig 11786 bp, 8 predicted proteins | sample 0116_SJ02_MP15_1_FD_133139 | JGI IMG/M metagenome (GOLD analysis project Ga0187771, IMG submission 133139) | Tropical peat soil microbial communities from peatlands in Department of Meta, Colombia - 0116_SJ02_MP15_10_MG | ecosystem: Environmental > Terrestrial > Soil > Wetlands > Peat | place... | reverse complement strand
TGTGAGGCGGGCCTGCTCGGGCTCCGCCGGGGCCTGCGGGTCTTCGCCAACCTCCGCCCGGTCCGGGTCCATCCGGCCCTGGCTGACCGCTCGCCGGTCCGCCGCGAGGTGGTCTCGGGCACCGACCTGATGATCGTCCGGGAGCTGACCGGCGGGGCCTACTTCGGCGAGCCCCGGGAGAGAAGCGGCGAGGGACCCACCGAGGCGGCGCGGGACAGCACCGTCTACACCGCCCTGGAAATCGAGAGGGTGGCCCGGGTCGCCTTCCGCCTTGCCTCCGCCCGGCACCGTCGTCTCATCTCGGTGGACAAGGCCAACGTGCTCATCACCAGCCAGCTGTGGCGGGAGACGGTGACCCGGGTGGCCGCCGACTACCCGGACGTGGCTCTGGAGCACCAGCTCGTCGACTCCTTCGCGGTCCGGCTGATGCGTCAGCCCGCCGGCATCGACGTGGTGGTGACCGAGAACCTCTTCGGCGACATCCTGAGCGACGAAGCCGGCGTGCTCGCCGGCTCCCTGGGGATGCTGCCCTCGGCTTCGCTGGGAGACGCCGGCCCCGGGCTCTACGAGCCGGTGCACGGCAGCGCCCCGGACATCGCGGGGCGCGGGATCGCCAACCCCTATGGGGCGATCCTCTCGGTGGCCATGCTGCTCCGCCACTCGCTGGGCCGCGACGACCTGGCCGGTGCGGTCGAGGCCGCCGTCGACGGCTGCATCGTGGCCGGGCTGCTGGGCGCAGACCTGGCGGGGTCGGCGGGAACCAGGGCGATCGGCGAGGCGGTGCTCCGGGAGACCGGACGCCGGCTGGCCGCGGCCGGGGCGGATCGATGAGCGCCGCGCGGCCGAGCCGGCGGTTCGAGCCATCTCCGCGCGCCCTGCAGATGTACGACACCACGCTGCGCGACGGGGCCCAGGGAGTAGGGATCAGCTTCTCGGTCTCCGACAAGCTGCGCATCGCCGAGCAGCTCGATCAGCTCGGGGTCGCCATCGTCGAGGGCGGCTGGCCGGGTTCCAATCTCACCGACACCGAGTTCTTCATCCAGATGCGCGACGTGCGTCTGGCCCATGCGGTCCTGGCCGCCTTCGGATCCACCCGCCGACCTGGCATCAGTGCCCATGACGATCTCCAGCTCCGCGCCCTGCTCGACTCCGGGGCTCCCGTCATCACCCTGGTCGCCAAGAGCTGGCACCGCCAGGTGCGTGACGTGCTCAGGACCAGCGGCGACGAGAACCTGCGGATGATCTCCGACTCGGTCGCCTGGCTGGTCGAGCAGGGCCGCCGGGTGGTGCTCGACGCCGAGCACTTCTTCGACGGGCACCGGAGCGATCCCGGCTACGCACTCCGCTGCGTGGAGGCGGCGGCGACGGCGGGAGCCGAGACCGTGGCCCTCTGCGACACCCGGGGCGGCATGCTCCCCGACCACGTGGAGCGGGTGGTCGGCGAGGTGGTCGCCCGCTTCGGCGCCATGGTGGGCATCCACTGTCACGACGACTCCGGCTGCGCCGTCGCCAACTCCCTGGCCGCCGTCCGAGCCGGCGCCACCCAGGTCCAGGGATGCATCAATGGCTATGGCGAGCGCACCGGCAACGCCAACCTCTGCACCCTGATCCCCGACCTCCAGCTCAAGATGGGCCTCCGGGTGGTCAGCGATCAGCAGCTCCGCGAGCTGACGGTGATCGCCCGCGACGTCGCCGAGATTGCCAACGTCGCCCCTCCCCACTCGGCACCCTACGTGGGCACCTCCGCCTTCACTCACAAGGGCGGTCAGCACGCCCACGCCATGGCTCGGGGCGAGTACACCTACCAGCACGTCGATCCCGGGCTGGTGGGAAACCGCAGCGAGACCGTGGTCAGCGCCCTGGCCGGGCGAGCCACCGTGCTCACCAAGGCGGCCGCTTTCGGCGTGGATCTCGGTGACGATGCCGCGCTCGCCCGGCGGGTTGCCGAGGAGGTCAAGCAGCTCGAGCATCAGGGCTATTCGTTCGAGGGCGCGGAAGCCTCCTTCGAGCTGCTCGTCCACCGGGCCCGGGGACACCGGCCGCCCTTCCGCCTCATCGACTACATCGCCCTCGTGGAGCAGCGCGAGGGCCGGACCCTGGTCTGCGAGGCCACCGTGAGAGTCCTCGTCGACGGCAGCGAGGTGCACACCGCGGCCCAGGGGAACGGCCCGGTCAATGCCCTCGACGCGGCGCTCCGCAAGGCGCTCACCCCGGGGTTCCCGGAGATCGCCAACACCCAGCTCTACGACTACAAGGTGCGGGTGCTCGACGGTCGCGACGGAACCGCGGCGGGGGTCCGGGTCCTCATCGAGAGCGGCGACCACCACCGGCGCTGGAGCACGGTGGGCTGCAGCACCAACATCATCGAGGCCTCCTGGATCGCCCTGGCGGACGCTTTCGAGTACGCGCTGCTGCAGGCGGAGGGCAGGCAGGAGGGTGGGGGCGCTCTGGGGCAGTCGGTGGCGGAAGCTGCGGCGGGCTGATGGCGCGACCCGGGGTCTGGCCTTCCCGGTCATCGGCGTCACCGACATGGCGAGGGCCGCCACGTCGGTTTCAAGGTCGACGACGTCGACCGCTGGGCCGGCCGGGTCCGGGACGCCGGCGCCCGCTTCACCCGGGAGCCTCTCTCCGTGGCCGACCGCGATCGCGCCGTCGACTTCTACCGCCAGGGGCTGGGCGCGGAGGTGATCGGGGAGCTCGACTCCGATGCCGAGCCTCGCGGCTTCCGGATCACCTACCTGCAGGCAGGCCCGGCGGCGCTAGGCTTCTCTCTCTCCGCGCCGGGCTGGCTCGCCGCGGCCCTTGTCGCCGATCGCCCTACTGGCGGTCGGTCGAGGCCAGGGCGGGTTCGCCGGTGGCGGCCGGGGTGCGCCCGGGAGCCTGGTGGCTCGGCTCCGGCGCCCTGTCGATGCGGCTGGCCGAGAGGTAGGCGACGCAGCCGATGATCAGCAGGGTGAAGCCGATGCTCACCGTCCCATGCCCCCAGCCCAGCGCCCCGGCGCTGCGGGGGAAGCCCATCCAGTCGGCGAAGGAGGCGCCCAGCGGTCGGGTGATCACGTAGGCGAACCAGAAGGCGAGCACTGAGTTCATGGCGGCGAAGCGGTGGGCGAGGGCCGGCACCGCGATGACGACGGCGAAGACGATGCCGGCGGTGAGGAACCCGAGCCCGAGGGTGAAGGCCATCAGGTCACCCCAGGCGGTGCCCAGAGCGAACGTGGCCAGCACCGCCGCCCAGTAGAAGAGCTCGCGGCGGGGGGTGACGATGCTGTGGATGGAGAGGGTCCCCTCGGTCCGGTGCCAGGCCCAGAAGATCACCGCCACGGCGATCGCAAAGCCCACCGTGGAGGCCCAGTACGGCACCCCGAGCTGGATGTGCAAGGCGTCGGCGCACATGGTTCCGAAGATCGCGACCATTGTCACGGCCAGCCAGTAGATGCCGGCGACGTAGCGGTGGACCCGCAGCTGGAGCGCCATGACGCCGAGGAAGACGATCCCCGCGCCGACCACCGCCAGGTACGGGTTGATGGCATGGACGAAATAGTCGGAGGTCGCCTCGCCCTGGGCGGTGGTCAGCACCTTGACGATCCAGAAGAGGGCGGTGATGACCTCCGGGACCTTGCTCCAGCCGGGACGGTTGAGCCGCATGAGGCCCAAGGTAGCATCCGGGCGGGGGACCTCCAGCCCGTCGCATACTGGTGATCGCCATGCGGATCGCCATCACCGGCGGGACCGGGTTCGTCGGCAGCCACCTGACCGCTCAGCTCTCGGAACAGGGCCACGAGCTGGTGCTGCTGACCCGCACCAGGCGGCAGCGCCGGGCCACCCGGCCCAACGTGACCCTGGTCGGAGCGGACGTCGTCACCGGCGAGGGGCTGGCCGAGGGCCTGGCCGGCTGCGATGCCCTGGTACACCTGGTCGCCGTCATCGTGGAACGGGGCCGGCAGACCTTCGACGCGGTCAACCGCCGGGGCAGCGCCAACGTCGCCGCGGCCGCCCGGCGGGCGGGGATCGGCCACCTGGTCCACCTCAGCGCCGTGGGCGCCGATCCGGACCCCCGATACGCCTACCTGGCCAGCAAATGGGCGGGGGAGCAGGCGGTGCGGATCAGCGGCGTCCCCCACACCATCATCCGCTCGAGCCTGATGTTCGGCCCCGGCGACGGCTTCTTCACCAAGCTCACCAAGCTGGTGAGACGGACCCCGCCGATGGCCCCACTGCCGGTGGCGGGGGACGGGAGGACGCTATTCCAGCCGATCGCCGTCGACGATGTGGCTCGCTGCATCGCCACCGCCCTGGAGCGCGGTCCGAGCGACCGGGTGGTCTCCATCGGTGGCCCCGACCACCTGAGCTACGAGGAGATCATCGACATCATCAAGGCCAAGGTGGTGAGCCTGCCCCGGATCAACGTCCACGTCCCCGTGCTGGCGATCAAGCCCATGGCCGCGATGATGGCGGCGGTGATGCGCGACCCGCTGGTCACACCCAGCCAGCTTGACCTGCTCGGGCGCAACAACATCACCACGCCGAACGCCGTCGCCACGGCCTTCGGTTTCACCCCCAGGCGCTTCGCCGACAACTGCGCGTACCTGCGGGACTATTGAGGCTGACGGGGGGAGGCGGGGGAGCCCTGGGCTCCGACCGCCGAACCGAGGATCCGCCAGTGCCAGAGGTGCTCAGGCTGAGGACGATGCGTTCGCGGAACTACACTCCGAGCGCTCGGACAGGAGTTCGGAGGGCAGCCGACCGATGACAGTCAGTGAGCGACTCGCGGAGCTGGGCATCAGCCTCCCGCCGCCGACCACCCCGATGGGGAGCTATGTCCCGGCGCGCCGCGCCGGCGACCTCCTCTACCTCTCCGGGCACGTGGCCAAGCGGGACGGCCGGGTGGTCTCGGGCAGGGTGGGCGACGACATCGACGTCGAAACGGCCCGCGCCCTGGCGCGCCAGGTCGCCCTGGACCTGGTGGCCACCGCGGCCGAGGCCGTGGGTGGAGTCGATCACCTGGCCGGGGTCGTGAAGGTCTTCGGCCTGGTGCGCAGCGCCGCCAGCTTCGACCAGCAGCCAGCGGTGATCAACGGCGCCTCGGATCAGCTGGTCGAGATCTTCGGCGAGGCAGGCCGCCACGCCCGCAGCGCGGTCGGGACCGGTGAGCTCCCCATGGGCGCCGCCCTGGAGATCGAGGCCATCTTCGCCGTCGCCTGAGGGGATGGCGGCCCCGGGAGCTGATGCGGCATCCCGCCGCCGAGCTCCCGGGTCGTCTTCCTCAGCTCAGGCGAACCAGCCCTCGATGTCGACGATGGCGTCGATCCTGCCCTGGTCGTTGTAGAGGTCAAAGGATCCGGCCTGCCCCCCGCTCGTGGCCAGTGAGATCACGGCCATGTTGGGCACCACCTGGCCCGGACCGGGATTGAGGTCCGAGGCCAGCGGCAGTGGCTCGCCGGCGGGGTACAGGGTGAGGAAGGTGCCCGCCGTCCCGGAGACCCCGGTGACGTTGGCGATGACCGCCACCGGCGCACCGGTGCCGGTGATCTGCGACATCCCGGCCACCGGGACGTTCATGGTGGCGCCGGTGGTGAGCGGGTCACCCGTGCACTCGGTCGTGTAGCCGACGCCGGCCGCGCCGCGCGTGTCGCAAAGCCGGGTCGGGCTGATCGCGTAGTAGTGGAAGCCGGTCGCCTCCTCCTGGCCGTTGCCGAACCAGCCGTCGACGTCCAGGACCGCGTTCTCAGTCCCCTGTGAGTTGTAGACACAGACGTCCTGGTCCGGCCCGACAGGAACGATCACCCGGTTGGGCAGGGTGCTGCCCGCTCCCATGTTGAGGTTCGAGAACTCCGGTGGGGCGGAGGGGCACTGGTCGCTCGAGTTCGGTGGAGCAACGCTCAGGAAGGTTCCCGCCGTTCCCCCGGTTCCGGTGACGTTCATGACCACCGCCTCGGCGGTGCCATTCGAGGGCACCGAGCCGGCGCCGGCGAGGTCGACCTTGGCCCACATGCCGGCCAGGATCGGATGCCCGGAGCAGGGGGTCCCCGTGCCGGCGCGGGTGTCGCAGAGCCGGATGGGGCTGAGCGCGTGGTAGAGGCCCGAGCCGCCGGTGCCGGGGCTGAAGTAGCCTTCGACGTCAACCACCAGGTCGACAGAGCCATTGGAGTTGTAGATGCTGATCTGGCCGGTCGAGTTCAGGGTCCCCACGACCAGGTTGGCCTGGATCGCCCCGGGGATCAGGTTGAGGTTGGAGGCAGTGGGCACCGAGTGCCCGCTCGGGTACACGGTCAGGTATGTCGGGGCGCTGGGCTGGACAGCGGTCACGTTGACCACCACCGCACTGGCGCCCGCCGGCACCGCCTGATACTGCGGGCCCTCCACGCCGGTCACCTGGATGACCAGGCTCTCGCCAGCGCCCAACCGGTTGTCGGCCGCGTCGCCCGAGCAGGGGAAGCCCGCTCCGGCCCGGGTGTCGCAGATCCGGAACGGCTGGAGCGGCGTGTAGGTGGTGGCGCCGCCGCCACCGCCCCCACCGCCCTGAGGGGCGTCGACCACCTGGGTGACCGTGTTCGAGGCCGGCGACGCCATGAAGTTGGCATCGCCGCCGTAGGTTGCTGTGACGCCATAACTGCCCGCCGCGGTAAAAGCGTGCTGGCAGGTCGCCTCACCGTCCGAGGTGCTCACTGTCACCCCGGCGCAGAGCGAGCCACTGGGGTCACTGAAGTCAACCGTGCCTCCGTCGGGCCTCGGCGAGACGGTGGCCGTGAAGGTCACCTGATCGCCCACGGTCGAGGGATTCTCGGAGCTGGTCAGCGATGTCACGGTCGCCGTCTTCGCGCTGACCGTCACGGTGTCGCTGCCCGAGGAGCCGCCGTAGTCGGTGTCCCCGGAGTAGGTGGCGGTGACGTCGTCACTGCCCACCGGGAGGCTGGAGGTGCTGCACTGAGCCTGCCCCCCAGCGACGGCCACCGGGCCACAGCCAAGGTCAGTCCCGTTGTAGCTGAAGCTGACCGTGCCCCCGTCCGGCGCCGGTGTCACCGTGGCCGTGAAGGTCACCGTCTGGCCATAGGTCGCCGTGCCCGCGGCGTCGTCGCTGAGTGACGTCGTGGTGCCAGTGGCGGCCAGGACCGGGTAGACCGGGCCTGAGGGGAAGACACCGAGCCCCATGGTGACCGCGCCCAGCGCGGCGAGAAGGGTGACCAGGACGCGGGTGCGGTGGTGACCGCGGGAAGGGAGTCGCGACATGGTGCGAATTCAACACGGCGGTTGTGAAGACGTTGAATCGCGGCGGTGACGATCGATCGGACACCCGGGAAGCTGGCCCGTCCCCCCGGCCGGGTGAGATGCTTCACCAGGCCCAGGGGGTTGGTCCCGGCCGGCGTCGAGGGGCGGCGGTCGTCGTACTCGGAGGGCCCCCTCCAGCTTCCACAGCAGGATGCCCCGCGCCTCCTGCAGGTGCTCATGGAGCTCAGCCTCGGGGTGGGGGCGGCGGTCACCGCACCGTCTTCGACCATGGTCCGGAGCGGTCCGCCCGCCGAGGCCACCGCACTGCCAGGCGCGCCTCTAGAATGGGGCCGGTGTCCGGTCTCCGGCTGCGCCCGTTGGGGGCTGGTGACCCCGGCACGCTCAGTGAGATGCTCCCGGTCAACGCCGAGCGCTGCGCCCAGGTGGCCGCCCGAGCTTTTCCACCGGCCCGCCGTGGAAGGCGTTGCGTGGCCATGGTGGTGACGTGCGACACCTGGATCGATAGCCCGATGTCGGTGCCATTCGGTGAGCAGGCATGGGTTGCGCGCGTCAGGCCATCATCATCGGCAAGCGGCTGACATGATCCCACCGCGCAGATCTGCTCCCTTTCCGATCCTGCTCGGACTGGCCATGCTGACCAGCGCCTGCAGCAGCATCGGGCCGGCCGCCGCCTCGCCCGGCGCCGCAACCACCCCTCCATCCCTGGTTTCGGGGACCTCAGCGGCCTCGGGCACACCGCTGGCGAAAGCGTCCGGAGCCGCCGGCTCGCAGCCCGGGCAGACCGGATCGGCAACGGCGAAGTCAGCTCCTTCGGATCCATGCCACCAGGGTGGCATCACCTACTGCGTGCTCAACCCGGCGGTCACCCAGGCCACCATCGACCAGACGATCTGTGTGTCGGGCTGGACCGCCACGGTCCGCCCGCCCGAGAGCTACACGGAGAACCTGAAGGAGGAGCAGATGGCCGCCGAGGGGCTGCCGGGAGGCCTCAGCGAATATGAGGAGGACCACCGGATGCCCCTCGAACTGGGCGGGTCCCCCAGCGATCCCATGAACCTGTCACCCGAGTACCCAGCCTCCCCCAACCCGAAGGACGCCGACGAGACCGCGTTCAAGCAAGAGGTCTGCTCCGGCACGCTCACCCTGCTCCAGGCCCAGGAGGAGATGGTCGCCAAGTGGCTCGCACCCTACCCCGGCTACAGGACGCCGGGGACTCAGACGGCCGCCCCCGCGCCTGCTCAGAGCGCCACCGGCTCGCCACTGCCGACCAGCCACACCCCGGCCCCATCGGCAACCTCCAGCCCCACCCCCAGCGCGCCGGCCCAGGCGTATTCCTGCCGCGCGTCGGTCAGCAACCTTTCGCCACCCCAGTACACCGACGAGACCGTCTACGTCACCTCCAACGTCCCCAATGTCGCCGGCACGGTGGACGCCCACTACAAGACCACGACGCATCCGTTCAGCATCCAGACCGACGGCTCGGGGAGCGGTCAGGTCACCTTCGACATCAGCGGAGCGACGGTCGGCTACACCGTGGAGGTCGATGTCGACCTATCCGGCCAGGCTGAGTGCTCCACCAGCTTCACCCCCAACTGATGCCGACAAGCCCCTGGATGCCGGGCTTGCCGCCGGACCGCCACGCCGATCTGGTGGAGGGGTCATGAGCCGGCGACACCGCCACGGCGACATCGAGCGATTCAGCGGGATGGCGCGGCGCTACGACCGCGCCCCAGGACAGTTCCTGCTCCAGCGCATCGACGGGACGGTGGCGCGCGCGCTGACCTCCGCGACAGGTACGCCGAGGCTGATCGTCGATGTCGGATGCGGCACCGGCAGGCTCTTGGAGGCACTGCTTTCCGACGTGCCTGAGGCTGAGCTGGTCGGCGTCGATCCTGCACCCGGAATGATCGAGGTGGCCCGGGACCGCTTCGCCAGCGAGCCGAGGGTGCGCCTGGAGGTGGCCACCGCCGAGCGCCTGCCACTCCGCGATGGCAGCGCCGAAGCCGTCATCACCACGCTCTCCTTCCACCACTGGGAGCAGCAGGGTGCTTCGCTGCGCGAGGTCGCCCGGGTTCTGCGGCCGGGCGGCAGGCTGTTGGTTGCCGACATCCTGGGCATCGGCCTGGTCGGCAGGCTGATCAGGCCGCACGGGTGGGGCCACGGCAGCGGGTACCGGAGCGCCGACGAGCTGAGCAGCCTGCTCCGGGACGCCGGCTTCTCCTCCTGGCGAGTCCGCCGCCTCTTCGGCCCGTTGGTGCCGATTTTCCTGGTTGACGCCAGGCGGGCGACCCGCTGAGGGCCCCGGGAGCCGCCGCGGCGGCGCTGTGTCCACGCCACCGAGGTTTTGGACACAAGAGTCCCAAACTTGTCTGACACGCACGGGGGGCTGAGCCGCGCCATGCGGCAGGCTGCTGGGACTCCAGCCGCTGTCCAGGAAGAAACCGCCGGCCGCGCAAGCCGGTGGCATCAGCCCGCCGCCAGCTGGATGGAGCAGGTCCCGTCAGCGGGCACGGTGAGCAGGAGGCGGGCATCGGACGCGTCCCACGAGGAGGTGGCGCCGCAGCTCGAGGCGACCGAGGGCTGTCCGAGGGTGTACTCGGACCAGGCGACCTCGATGACCCCGGTGGCGTGGCGGGCTGCGACCGAGATGTCCAGCCGGCCGAGCACCCCGTCGCCCGCCGACGCGCTCACCCCCCGGGGAGCGGCGGCGAGGTAGGGCCGGGCGAGCAGCCGCAGGAAGGTCACGTTCAGCGAGGTTCCGGTCGCGCTCCGGAGGCTCCAGGGGTCGTTGACACCTCGCCACTGCCACCACGCCCAGCCGGCGTCGTGGGCGTCGTAGGCGTCGAGGGCGTCGGTGATCCACTGGGCCGCCGAGGGGTGGTTGCTGCCGTCACCGAACTCGCCGACCCACATCGGCGCGGAGAGCTGCGCGGCCTCGCCGGCCAGCTCGGCGACGTGGGTGTCGAGCGCCTGGGGCTCGCCTCCGAGGGCCGGTGAGAGCACGCCGGTGTAGACGTGGGGCGAGTAGACGATGTCAGGGGCCTTGATCGGAACCACCGCGGTGGGAAGGTCGTCCAGGGCGTCGTTCTCCAGAAAGAAGAGGTGGTTGGGGTCAACGGCGGCGATCGCTGTGACGGCCCGTGCGTAGAAGGGGAAGAGCTGATCCCTGTCGAAGCTGAGGGGCAGCAGGGGGAACGAATGGGCCTCGTTGAAGATGTCGTAGCCGGCGACCCCGCTGTCGCCGCGAAACCGCTGGGCGACGAACTGCCAGGTTCGGAGGAGCTGCGATTGCCAGCCCGAGGTCAGGAAGAAATAGGCCTCCGACGCATTGAGCGCCGGTGATGCCAGGCGCAGCACGGTGTTGCCGCTCTGGCCGAACTTGAAGTCCGGGACCCATCCCAGGGTGGCCCAGGCGGGGGCGCCGGCGCCGCCGTACACCGGGCTCCAGGCCAGGAAGTGCATGTCGAGGACGACGTAGAGCCGGTGGGCGTTGAGCAGAGCCACCGCAGCGGCGATCCTCTCCAGGTACGCCGAGTTGAACTCCCCCGGCTCAGGCTCGAGCTCCGACCATGCGATCGGCAGACGGACCACGTCGAAGCCCGACTCCTGCATGAGCCGGGCGTCCGTGGCATCCAGCGGCGCGGGCGACACCGTCTGGCTTCGGGGAAGCAGGTTCTCGTCGTCGAAGCCGTGGAGCATGACGGCCTCGCCCGAGGAGGCGACGATGGCGCCATCGCGGGTGGACAGCCAGGGCAGGCCGGCTCGCGCGGTGGGACGGTCAGGAGGAGGGACGCTGGCACTCAGGGTGGGCACGGGCATGGCCACCCATGCGGCGATGGCGACGGGCAGCGAGAGGGCAAGCAGACGGAGACGCGGGGCGCCTCCCAACTGATCCCCCCAACGGGGGCGGCGCCGGCCCCGCCGGTGCATTCGCACCGTGGCGCCGGCTCTCCTGCTCGCCCCGTTGCGCCGCATCGAACCGGCTCGGCTACCGCGGCCGCCCGTCGCCGACCGGTTCGAACCGCCCGTGCACGCCGCCAACTCTAGCAAGGCCACCAGGGGCCCTCTGGCCCCGGGAAACCCGGCTGCTGCCCCACTCCGCGGATGGTTCGCCGCGCCCCGGTCACGGGGTCGTGGGCATGATGCCACTGGGGTGCCGGCGGGCAATCGGATCAGTCCGCGCGCCGTCACGCTCTCGCAAGAGAGGGCGCGTAGAGTGGGCGAGCATGAACGGTGAGCCCACTCCCCCCCGCGACGATCCTCCCAACCCCTCCGGCCCCGACCCCTCGCCGTCGGCTGGCGCAGAGGGCGGGAGCGACCAGCAGTCGGCGGGTGCCGGGTGGGGCACGCCTTCCTGGGAGCCCGGAAGCGGCGCCCAGACGCCGGGATCGGGCTCCGCGGGCTGGGGATACCCCTACCAGGGTGCCGATCCGTCACAGGGTGGACAGGGCTACCAGGAGCCGCAACCGCAGAGTGGATGGGGCCACCAGGACCCGCAGCAGCAGGGCGGTTGGGGCTACCAGGACCCGCAGCAGCAGGGCGGTTGGGGCCACCAGGAC
>Ga0187771_10002968_pt1 | contig 11787 bp, 10 predicted proteins | sample 0116_SJ02_MP15_1_FD_133139 | JGI IMG/M metagenome (GOLD analysis project Ga0187771, IMG submission 133139) | Tropical peat soil microbial communities from peatlands in Department of Meta, Colombia - 0116_SJ02_MP15_10_MG | ecosystem: Environmental > Terrestrial > Soil > Wetlands > Peat | place... | reverse complement strand
TACGATGTTGCCGCCGTACGCGATTATCTGATACAGCTTTCCAAGGTTCATTTCCTCGACTCGTTGCCTCAGCGAATGAATTGTACAGTTCAACCCTGCTCTTGCGGCGTAAGCGCTCGCGGATGCTGCGAAGTTCCCCGAATCCGCCTGGCAGCTTAGTGTCCTCAAGCCGAGTTCGTTTGCTCTTGATATTTCAACCGTCATCCCACGATCAAGGAAGGACCCGGTGGGGTTTGTCGTCTCATCCTTGATGAGCACGCTTCGAAGCCCAAATGCTTGAGCAAGTCTTTGGCACTTCAGTAACGCTGTTCCGCCTTCTCCGAGGGACACAATCTTCCGCTCTTTAATGTCGGGCAGAAGCTCGCGATACCTCCAAACACCCCAGCCTCTGTGTTCGAAGGTCCTTCTAGTTACCCTCTCTGAAATCGCATCCAAGTTCATGTACAGGAGAAGTCGACCGCCACATTTCCTACATGGCGTGTAATACGCTTGAACCGGGTATTTCGCCCTGCACTTAGAGCAGATGAGTTCGGCTGTATCCATCGTGGCCGCACATAGTTGTGGCGAATCTCATATATGGGTATTCACTCATATATGTCTGCGCGTTCCGTCATAGAGGCAGGCGAACGTTCCACGACGGCTCAGGTCTCTCATGTATTCGTACGTGAGGCGACGGGGCTTGTTAGAGAATTATCGTCGTTTGATGTGTTCGTTTGGAGCATCATTTACTTCCCATGGTTGACCAGCTGGGCAGGTATCTTTTGGGTTACCCCGAGTTACTATCAGAACGTGAACTACTATGCGGGACTCAGCCTTTGGGCAGTAATGGCGATAGTTATAGTTGTTTTGTACTGGCAAATCACGGCCGTAATGCCGCGAGCTGGAGGAGACTACATTTTCATCTCAAGATCCCTCAACGGCCCGACAGGGTTTGTGGCAAGCTTCCTGTTTCTTATGGCAGTGTTGATTTCTGCGAGCGGCGGTTCTTATTGGGCCTTCGCAGAGTCTGGTACTCAACTTTCTTTTGCGGGTCAAGTGTTGAATGACACGAGCCTAACCGGATTGGGAAATTTGATTACTCCTTGGACTACTACAAATCCTGGATTACTGTTTGGAATAGGCCTGATCATCATGGCACTGGGCGGGATAGCGATAGCGATGGCAGGGAAAGTGTTTAGGACAATTGTTTATGCGTTCTTCTTCTATGGGTTCGTCGTCCTCGCATTCTCCGCCATTGTTTTTCTAACCCATACCTCAACTGATTTCGCAGCGGCTTACGCCCAGTACTTTCAGGGTGGTGTCCCGAAAGTCTTCTCCGACGCTGCTGCAAAAGGCTACTCGCCGGGAACCACGCTGGCTAATTTGGGCCCCCTGGTGCCTGTCCTCTTTGTGAGTATTGGATCCTACCCGGTGATGCAGATGGTTGGCGGTGAAATCAAGAATCCCCGTCGCTCTCTGCTGTACGGCTTAGTTGTTGCTGAACTCGTATCTATACTCGTTTGGTTCGGGCTCACGTTCCTCTTTGATCACGTTGTGGGAATTTCATTCCTTGAAGCTTGGACGCTAACGGTTGGAGGCGGATCATCAACTGTTCCGACGGTCTTCGTCTCCCTGTTCTATCCGAACAGGACATTGCTCTGGCTGATGTTCGTCGGGCTTTTCGTAGGGAACATTGGGTGGTCGTGGCTTGGCCTAATCTTCATTAGCAGACTCTTCATGGCGTGGTCGTTCGACGGCGTACTCCCATCGGCGTTATCAAGAGTCAGTGATCGTTTTCATACACCTTACGTGGGTATAGCCTTGGCGTGCATCCTCGCATGCGTACCAATGTATCTGACATACTTCACATCGTTCATAACAGTCCAAGTCAATCTCGTATTCTTATTCTCTATCGTATGGATCTTGACATCAGTAAGCGCCATCATACTTCCGTACAGGAGGCGGAGCATTTTCGAAGCATCTGTCGCGCATAGAAGAGTTCTAGGAGTTCCGATTCTATCTTTGCTTGGATTCTTAGGGGTGATTTTATTCGGCTATTTGGGCTACAATTCAACGACGAATTCTGCAGTAGGGCCTTTCGCGCTTGGCGCTCAACTCTTCGTCGTGGCACTGATAATTGCCTCACTAGTAGTATACGCCATATCCTTCTATTACAATAAAGCTCGGGGTTTAGATCTAACACTGGTGTTTAGGCAACTCCCGCCCGAATGACATTGTACCAGACTTAGACTAGTCCTTGTCACGGCCCCATTAACTTCGGATCGGATTGCTGAACTGAGTCGCTAGAATCCTTAACCGGGCTTGGCATGTTTGATCCGAGCACTTTCAGTCTCTCGAAGCTGCAGCGAACCTTCTAATCCAAGGCCAAATTTAGCAGATCTTAGCGCGGTGTCATAGCACGCAGCGTAATCGGAACGCTCACAAACACAACGAATGTGACGACGGATGCTATGATTGCTCCCTCCACAATTGAGCGTAGAAACGACGGCCCCACAACCAATTCAATGTGGGCAATCGAAAGAACAAGGACGGTTAACATCAAAACAACATGCAGCCTCCTGAGTGGCCCGAATTCTCGAGATTTCCTCTTTGACTCTGTGAGTAGACCAGACAAATTCAGTACGACCAATACGATGAAACCTGATACCCCGAACCAGATCGCAAGGCTGACTTCTGAGATACTCGGGAAAAAGAGTGCTCCATGAATGCCTATCAGTACCGTTGCCGCTATAGACAAAGCGGTATGAATTCCGCCCCAACGATTAATTTCAAGCTTGTAACGAACTAGCCTCCGCCTACTGCTGTGAGGTTCTGATCGTTTCTTCATTTTTCGATATCCCTGAATCGTAACGGCAAGCGCACCGACCATTCCACTCCAGCCTAAAAGGGCGCCATAGCTTAAGACGGAGGGAGCGGGTTCGAGAACGAAGTACGTGAGAAGTAGTGCTAGGACGGCAGCAGTTCCGCCGCTAAAAACCCAGCTCTTAGCCTGCATTCCGACCTAACGCCTGATACTCGACCTCTTGCGGTTTCACAGTTAACTCGTTATTCCGGATCCACATCCGACTATTTAGTTCGGTTTTCCAAACTCGTAGGCCAAGTTTGCCAGCGAGAGAGAACCGTACTTGAGAATGTCTTCATCCACTTTGAACTCCGAACTGTGGCTAGCATTCATGCAACCCTTCCTTGGGTTGCGGGTGCCTAGGAAGTAGAACGTGCCTGGGGCTTTCTGGAGGAAACGTGAGAAGTCTTCTGCACCCATTATTGGTCCGCCCTCGATCGTTTTGGTGCCATGAATTTTTCTCAGTATTGAAGTAACCTTCTTGGTCACGGTTGGATCATTCACCGTGACTGGGTACTCGTCCGGTTTGAATTCGACCTCTGCCTTAGCTTTGAAGCCTCTGCTTACTGACTCAGCAACTTGTCTTACATACTTCTTAGCTTGGGTTCGGGTCTTATCGTTGAAGGTACGAATCGTACCCTCCAACTAAGCTTCGTCAGGAATAATGTTGTCTTTCGTCCCCGAATGAATTCTGCAGACCGACACAACAAATGGTTCACGTTGGTCGATGATCCGACTCGCGACGCCTTGAAGTGCCATCACAATGTGGGCGGAAACGAAAATCGGGTCAACGGTTGTGTGCGGCGTCGATCCGTGTCCTCCCTTTCCAATTATCCTGATTCGGAACGTGTCGGGTGCGGCCATCAGAGGCCCAGATCGGAGCATGAAGACGTTTGATGGTTCAGTTCCACTGATGTGCAGTCCAAACACATAGTCAACCTTCGGGTCATTCATAGCTCCATCTTCTATCATCGGCTTAGCGCCTCCTCTGCCGCCGGCCTCTTCGGCCGGTTGAAAGAGGAATTTTACCTGCCCGTGCAATTCATCACGATGCTTGGCTAGAAGCATGGCAGCGCCCAGCAACATCGAAACATGCGTATCATGTCCGCAAGCATGCATGACTCCCGGCCGTTTAGATTTGAATGGGACATTCACGTTTTCAGTGATCGGCAACGCGTCCATATCGGCCCTAAGCGCAACCACGTTCCCGCCCCGAGCACCCTTGAGGAGACCGACAACGCCGGTCCCGCCCACTCTCGTCCTCACTGCTATGCCTAATGTTCGCAACTTCTGAGCAACAAGTCGTGCCGTCTCATATTCTCTATACGATAATTCTGGGTCCGCGTGAATTCTTCGCCTGATTTTGATTATTTGAGCCTCGAATTCCTTCACGTCTGACACGTCAAATGCCAAGAGCTGGCTGCACCCGTCAGCACGAGTTCACTTCCTCGCAGCCAGATAAAGGGTGGTGGAACCAGTATCTTCGAAGTCGAACCAAGTCGTCGTAAACAGTCCGTGGATCAATTGCAGACTTCAAATATTGTCCAAGCTAGTTTACTCTCGGTGGTTTCAGCCGGTATGGCGAAGATTCTAATCTCCTTTCCCGCAGACGACAAGTTTCGCAATGCTATTCTCAGAATTCTAGATCCCGTTGCGAATGTAGTCTTTCTTTCGGATATTCGGAAGGAAGAACGTTCATCGGAGCTAGCCACTGCTGATGTGTTGATGTCATGGCAGCTCGATCATGAACTGAAATCCTCCGAATTCACTACGCTCTCAAACGTAAGGCTGCTTCAGCTTCTCTCCGCAGGAGTAGATCACCTACCTTTTTCCCAAATACCTCCGACCGTCACAATCGCGAGTAACGCGGGAGCCTACGCCGAGCAAATCGCGGAACACGTCATAGCAATGATCTTGGCAATCAGTAAGAACCTGCTCGATCGTCACAATAAACTCGTCAAAGGTGTCTTTGACCAAGAAGGCATGAACCGGATGCTGGGTGGATCCACATGTGCGATCCTAGGGTTCGGAGGGATTGGGAAAGCCACCGCACGACGCCTATGCTGTTTGGGCGTAAAAATCCTCGCAATCAATACTTCCGGGAAGACGAATGAATCGGTCGAATTCGTCGGAACACTGAAGGACCTTGAATATGTGTTTCGGCTCGCAGACATTGTGGTCATTTCGCTCCCGTTGACAAAGTTCACGCGGAACCTTATCGGAAAGAAAGAATTGGCCTGGATGAAGGATAACGCCACACTTGTAAACGTCGCACGCGGAGAGATAATTAATGAGGCGGCACTCTTCCAGAAACTGAAAACGCAACCGAGTTTTAACGCAGCCATCGACACTTGGTGGGCGGAGCCTTTCAGTGAAGGAAAATTCCGAACTCACTATCCATTCCTCAAATTACCAAACGTCCTTGGGTCCCCGCACAACTCAGGGCTTGTAGCAGACTCCATGGTTATCGCCGTTGCCTGTGCGGCCGAGAACGTGAAACGATCCCTGAAAAATGAACGAGTTACGGGCGTAGTGAACAGAAGCGACTACACATGGGCCGGCTGATATGAGGCATTTTACAACCCTTTTCTCCTCTGAGGCTATCGGCAAATTGTACTTTTGCTAGAAAGGATTGGACATAACCTTCAAGGAACGCTCATTGAAGTAATGCAACGCGGCTGCACGCGAATCTGCTCAGATCCAGTTCCGTTTAGATGAGTCATTCGCGCGCTAGATTTCTCTCCATCTCGCTTTCGTGGCGGCTACAACAAAAAGTACTGCTGTCACTATAAGGAGCACCGCCCAGTCGACGACGGTTGCAATGAAAGGTAGAGGTAGGTATCCGGCGGCGTTCTGCGCGAGCTCAGCGGCGTAGGTTGTTGGGGAGAGATATGCGATGTACCTGTAGGGCAACGGAATGTAGGTTATCGGGTAATAGACTGGAGGTATGGTGGAGAAGAGGGTTGAGATTAGGCGTGAGAATGCGAAGCTTTGGACGATGTCGGTTGAGAATGTTGAAAGCGTGAAGCCGATCGCTATCGATGTCAGGAACATGAGAAGTAGTACTCCAACGAATATCAATACGCCCAGTGTGGGTAAGTTCATGAAATAATACGCGAGCACAACTAGCACGACTAGCGCCGGGAGGGAGTAGACGATTTCGGAGAGAGCCATTCCAAACATGTACATCTGCCATGTTGTCGGGGAACTTACTACCATATCCTGAAGCTTGAAATCATTCTTTAGGTGAGAAAGGTCCCCCTGCAATCCTGCGCCAGCAGAGAACATGCTCATTATGAAACCTCCTAGAATCGCCTCGCCGAGTAAGACGCCGTGGCTAACGAAGACTATTACCAACAAGAATGAGAGGGGCGAGAGAACCGTGTTGATTAGGACGATCGGAAAGTTACGCATCTCGTAAACGGAATTAACCATAATCCCCGCAAGGATCTGGCTAAAGATGCTTCGCTGAGACAAATTTCTCAGGGTAACGGACTCACTCACTTGGGCTTCCCCACTAGATACAGAAAAATGTCATCGAGCGAGATGGGGGTTACTGCGAACTTCAAACCCCGTCTCGCAAGGTGCCTAGACATCTGGTAGGCTTCCTCCTCAGTGGTGAACACAGTCACATTGCCGTCGATACCGGTAACAATTTCACCCTCCTTCGGCTTCGGTATCTGATCCATTTCCGGTGAGAAAATCCGTAAACTGTAATTGTGGCTCACGCTTTCCCTCAGGTCCTTCAACGTTCCAAACCCAATGAGTTTACCTTGGTCTAGAATACCAACATGATCTCCTAGTTCCTCAGCTTCTTCTAGGTAATGCGTGGTGAGGAATGTGAACCGTTCTTTTCCGACCGCCCTCAGCGTTTCCCAGAATTGTCTTCGAGAGATTGGATCGAGACCCGTTGTTGGTTCGTCTAGGAATATTACCTCCGCTTCCGAGGCGAGGACTGTGGCTACCATTACCTTCCTCCGCATTCCACCCGAAAGCTTCCGGTTAAGTTCATTGCAATAGTCGCCCAACCCTAGCCGACGAAGCGTGTTGAACGCCTTCTCTTTGGCTTGAGAGTATCTGAACCCTCTCCAGAGAAGGTACGATTGGGCATTTTGCATCGGCGTCATCCATGGAATCGGCCTAGCCTCCTGTGGGACGATCGCGATCCTTTCCCTTAATTTCCTTGCTTCTCGTACGACATCTATTCCGTTTATCGAGGCCACGCCCGAGGTGGGCTCAAGCTCCGTCGCCAAGATTCGTACTAAAGTCGTTTTTCCCGACCCGTTTCTTCCGATAAGCGCGAATATGCCGTGCGAAGGGAAGGAGAAACTCAAACCGTCGAGGGCTTTGGCTGTACTCTTCCCGTAGACCTTAGTAAGGTGGTCGCAAACGACAAGTTGAGAAATTCCCACTTTCTAGCCGGCCCATCCCAACACTGAAATTCTCTAGATCGTACGCCGTGCACATCGAGCGACCGCAAAGTTATCTACTTTTGCCTGATGTGCCTAGCTCGAACCTCAATGGATCCTATTCTCCTAAGGGAGCTCGAATCAATCGTTGGAAAAGATCAGGTAATTACGAGAAGAGAGCGCATGCTCAGTTACTTGTCCGACGAAACCCCCGCCGTAATGGAGCCTAAGCCTGCTAGCGACATCGTGGTAGTCAAACCCTTAAGAACCAGTGAAGTGTCGGCCGTCATTAGGCTGGCAAACGACCACAAGATTCCTGTATTTCCGCGCGGTGGCGGGACGGGACTGGTTGCGGGAGCGGTGCCAACCCTAGACGGCATCGTGTTATCCCTGGAACGAATGAATCAGATTCAGATAGACAAGGAAAATCTCATGGCGGACGCGGAAGCCGGTGTTACGCTGGGTAAGTTGACCGAAGCAGCTAGGGAGCATGGGCTATCCTTCCCGCCACACCCGGGAGACGAGAACGCTCAGGTCGGCGGATTGGTGGCAACGAACGCCGGTGGTTCGAGAGCGGTCAGACATGGGGTTATGCGAAATAACGTAAGAGCGGTGCAAGTTGTCCTTGCGTCGGGAGACATCGTCAACCTCGGTGGAAAGATCCATAAGGATAATGTCGGCTATGATTTGATGCAACTCATTATTGGCAGTGAAGGAACACTCGGCGTCGTAACGAAAGCGACCTTGCAACTCTATGGAAGTGAAAGCGCCTCAATCACCCTAGTCGTTCCCTACACCAGCCGTGCGGCCGCAATTGCTACGGTCCCTAAGATTCTACAAGGAGCGGGACCACCTCAAGCGATTGAGTTCGTTGAGAAAGATTTGATGGAACGAACAGCTGAACACCTTGGAACCCATTGGCCTGTTGCAACCGGCCAATACTACCTAATCGTAATCCTAGCGGAAGCAACTAGGGATGAGGTTATCGCCAAAAGCCTGAAGATATCGGATGCATGCAAGGAGTACACATCCTTGGATGTCTTTGCGGCTGAATCAGCGAGGGATCAAGAAAACATCTTGTCAATTAGAAGCAACCTCTACACGTACCTCAAACCACACATTCTCGACATACTAGATATTGTTGTTCCAATTTCTAGGCTTGTAGAAATCGTAACAACTATACAAGATATCGCGAATGAGTCAGGACTTCCGATACCAGTCTACGGCCACGCAGGCGATGGAAACCTACACGTTCACATCATGCGGAAACAGGGGGTAGAAGCATCGGAGTATTTGGATGATTTAACTGACAGAATCTACAAGGCCACCACAGAGGTTGGCGGAGTCATAACGGGCGAGCATGGTGTAGGGAGAACCAGAATTACCAAGGTTGAGAAGTACCTAAGTGAAAAAGAGGTTGAACTTATGCGGAACATGAAACGGATTTTCGACCCAAATGCCATCATGAACCCCGGAGCGAAAGTACCGCTTTGAGCAGAAATTCATGATAAGGGGAGAACGTCTCAGGTCAGAATCCTAAACCCGCAAGAGGCGCTCCGCATCTGCCACAATGGTGTGCAAACGGCGGGTTCCTGAAGTAGCATACCGGGCAAATACCGGTTGCGGTTAATCTAGCGGGCTGAGCGAGGGGCGTGCCACAGATCATACAATACCTATAGCCCATTGGGTTCACAGTTCCGCAGACCACGCAATATCCAAAGCGGTACAACAAACAACCCAAGTTTACTGAACGTCACTAGCGGATTAAAATCTTTGCCACATTTCTCCATACCATCCCTTTTCAGGTCCATGCAGAAAGTTGGGTCAGCTTCTCGCGACTCCTCTTTCTTAGGAGACGCGCATGAGGGAGTAGATGAGTATGGTGGAAATGGAGAGTCCCACGTTCGTCTACAGTGGACCGCTATTCAAGAAGACCATACGAGGTTGAAGGCGGAAGGTGAGTCGCGATGACTCCGAGTTCGCCGATAGTCCCAAGACACTAGGTTTTCGATGATTCGCGGCGGTATAGGTAAAGCGGGATCAGAATTAGCAGTGCGAGCTGAAGAGCTGAACCGATAAGAAACGTGGCAGACGCCAACGAAAGACCTGCTTCAACGAATGAATAATGCTCCGGCTGCGGTAACGAAACTGCCAGTGTGAGAAGCGCTAGCACAAAAGCCAGCGGATAAGCGATAGATCGACCCGTCGCAACCAATACGGCAACAACCAGATAAGCTAACCACCCAACTAGGATCGAGAGAAGCAACCAAGATGGAACTAATCCGTACAATTGAGGGAGCAATGCGACACCTAACGCCACCGAGATGTAGATCAACAAATCCACGGCACACTTAAGCCAGGCCATCCATTGTGCGCCTCTGGTTAGTTTGCGATCTGTGTGCGCCATAGCTCAATATGAAGTTAGAAGTAAGTGGGGTGGAGGATGCAGAGCGTTAAGCTTATTGTTGCTTTAGCTCTGCGATCCGTTCGTTGACGGCTTTCAACTCATTCTCCAAGTTGCTTCTGTAGTCTTCAAGCCACTCGATCCTCTCTTCTTTCGTCAGGAACCTTCGTCCGCCGTAACACATGCTTTTAACACCTCCTTCCAATTCGACTCTCGAATTACACCGTCCATTAATGTGCTCGGCTGAACTTATCGACTGACTCTGATGGAACCCCGTCAGTCGGAGTGCAGCATCACATTTTGGATCAGCTCCCGTGTTCCTTAGATGATTCTCGGTTCAGAGTTTTGGTGTTGCATTCGTTGAAGACAGTTTCCGCGACGTTCAGGCGAGCAGAGGTTTGACACGACGGTATTATAGTGTGTTCGCGTTCTAGATTATACTAGCTGATCGATTAAGGAGAGCATGGAGATCTAAGCTCCGTTGGCTGCTGTTACTCAAGATCCATTGGAGGCAAAGCCTCACACAGCAGTTTATAGAATGCACAAGTATTTCGCCCGACGTCCATGGAACGTATTCTCATCCCTCGTCGGTCAGTATTCATCTGAAGGAGATATAGTCTTAGACCCCTTCTTTGGCGGAGGAGCCACCATTGTGGAGGCTATGAAACTTCGCCGAAAAGCTGTCGGCGTAGATGTCAACCCGATCGCTGTTTACGTCACATCTATGGAATGTGCACCTGCGAACCTAGTCCAACTTACCTCAAGCTTCGATGAACTTCGTGCACGTGTTGAGGACGAATTGCAGTCGCTCTACCGGACGAGATGCAGCGAATGCGGGTCAGGTGCGGTCGCCGATTGGCTCGAGTGGGATGAAAGGACGAAGCGGGCCTTGCTAGTGAAGCTTGACTGCCCGCATTGCGGATCGGTTGTGAAAAAAGCGGACAAGAAGGATCAAACGTTAGCAGAGACGGTTGAAGAGGATTTCGACCGGCGAATCAAACGGTCGGGATTATGGTTTCCTCAGACAAAGATTCCGAGAGGAGACAAAACGGATTCGCTGTTGGCAAGGAATCTAGTCTCCTTTGACCAGCTCTTTACGAGAAGGAACCTGTTGGCTCTGGCTACGTTGCGTCAGCAGATTCTGAAAACACAGGGCGATGCTCCAAGAGAGCTTCTCATGTTCGTTTTCAGCAGCTCTTTGAAGTGGGCGAGTCGTCAATCCCATCTTCGGGGACGAATCGTTGAAGGTTGGGCTATGCACGCCTACTGGATCTACCCGAAAAGCCTCGAGATGAACGTATGGAAAGTGTTCAAGCGGCGATACCAAGCGATTTTTCGGGGCAAAAAATACAGCAATGAGCACATAGGGTCATATTGCAGGTTCACCGACGACTTCACTAAATTACTACACGGAGATGCGACGTGCTTTCTACTGAATAGAGATGCGGTCAAGCTCCCGATTCCTGACGAGACGATAGACGTGGTAATTACTGACCCGCCATACGGTGGAAACGTGAACTACGCCGAATTATCGGACTTCTGGTATGTTTGGCTGAGTAATGGTCGGACGATCGATAAGAAGGGGGAGGCGGTGATAAACAGAACTCAGGAGAAGTCGATCGCAGAATACCAGAGGCACCTCGAGTTGGTGTTTAGGGAATGTCATCGTGTCCTGAAGCAGAGTAACTATTTTGTCTCAACTTTCAACAGCAAAGACTCTCGTATCGTGGCGAGCTTCATTCTAGCGGCATCGATGGCCGGCTTCACACTTCTGCCTGACGGCGTGAAATATCAGGCCCCAATTAGACCATATGCGACAACTTTTCACGCCATGCAAATTGGTGCGTTCGTGGGAGATTTTGTCTTCACGTTTCGAAAGGGTTCCTCACAACCCAAACCGAATTTCAATGACACTGAATGGCGTAGAATCCAAAAAGAAATCTCTGAACTCGTCGACGAAGGCGTTAGGAGCGGGCGGCCTGAACCGAACCTTAGAGAAGAAGCGTACAGACTGCTTATCCCCTTCCTCGCCAAGTACGCAGTGACAAACGCAGCTAAATGCAGGTGTGCGGCTGACTTTTTCGAGCGAAAGATTCGGGAAAACGATACCTGCCTCAAGCGCACACGTGATG
>Ga0187771_10002967_pt1 | contig 11787 bp, 8 predicted proteins | sample 0116_SJ02_MP15_1_FD_133139 | JGI IMG/M metagenome (GOLD analysis project Ga0187771, IMG submission 133139) | Tropical peat soil microbial communities from peatlands in Department of Meta, Colombia - 0116_SJ02_MP15_10_MG | ecosystem: Environmental > Terrestrial > Soil > Wetlands > Peat | place... | reverse complement strand
TCGATATAACAATGACGTTCGGAAAGATCATCCATATCCGCGAGCATGACCTCTTGTCGGGCCTGATACGCATTCACGTTCTTTACCATGCCTGCAAGGAGCCCATCTTCGGACTGGGAATGATCGAGGAGTTGCAGCGTCATGGATACAAGCTCAGTGCCGGGACGCTCTACCCTATGCTCCACGGCCTCGAAAATAGGGGTTTGCTCCGTTCCAAGAGAATTCGTCTGGGCAGGAGAGCACGCCGAATGTACCGTGCGACGGCTGGGGGACGAAAGACGCTCGCCAGGGCAAAAGAAAAAGTGAAGATACTTTTGGGCGAGCTATCGGAATGAACTAGCCGCGTTGCTGCGCGATGACCAGGGTGTCCGCTGTCTCCCCATAGGGATACGGTAGCTTCTCAAAAAAGGTGAGAATCATGAATACCTATCTTCGGACCTGGACGCGGTTTCGAAAACGCCACGCCATTCTGTTGGCTCTCGTCCTTCTCCCGGGCTTGTCAGCGGCCCAAACGACCAGCGGTTCCCCAAAAGTCCTGTCGCTCGAAGAGGCGCTAAGCTACGCGTTACAGCACTATCCTGCGGTGCGTGCATCCCTGGAACAGGTAAACGCGGCCCGCGCTGGCGTAACGCTCGCGCGGGCGCAGTATCTTCCATCCCTCAATGGCATCTATCAATTCAGTCGGGCCACTCAGAACCAGGTGGACGGTATTTGGCTGCCGACGCCGCTGAATCCAGCCGTCGAGGGACCTGTTGGTTCATATAGCGGGCAAAGCTACTGGGGCAGCCAAGCAGCTGCACTGTTTTCTTGGGAGCCCATTGATTTTGGATTGCGTCCGTCGGCCGTTGGGCTGGCAAGATCGGCGCAAGACAAGTCCAATGCCGACCTGGCGGTGTCCCGGCTCCAAGTGGCGACAGCGGTCGGCGATTACTATCTAAGGGTGGTTGCGGCCGAGCAGGCGGTGATGGCCGCCCAGGCAAACGTGGATCGCTGGCAAGTATTCGATCAGTCGGTTCACACGCTCGTGGATAATGCTTTGAGGCCGGGTGCCGACGCTTCCCGTGCTGATGCACAGCTCGCGTTCGCAAAAACTCAGCTCTATCAAGCGCAACAGGCGGAACAGGCGGCCAGAGCCACACTCGCGGCGCTGATGGGAACAGCGGGTACTCAGATTCAATTAGACACGGGAAAGCTACTCGATCTGCCGCCCGTGGACTCTTTGCCGGGTGTCGAGCCTGCGGCCAATCCTATCGCCCAGGATCAAATGGCTGCTGTGCGACAGGTCCAAGCGCAGGAAAAGGTGTTGAGTAAAACCGATTACCCGCGCATCTTCCTTCAGGCAGAAGGATTCGCCCGCGGCAGCGAAATCCCAAATAACGGCTCGGTCATTGGGAATTGGAACGGCTTGGCGCCAGCGCGCGGCGACTGGATCGCCGGGGTGGCCCTTACCTTTCCCAACGTCTTCGATTTCAAGGCGTTGAGCGCCGAAAAGCAAATGGCAAAGGCGAACGAAAATTCGCAGCGAGCTTTGTATGACAAAACGATTCAAGACCTGACAGGCCAAGTTCAAGCGGCCCTGGCCCAGTTGAAGAGCTCACAACTCGTGGCACAACAAACCCCTGTTGAACTGGCAGCCGCCCGCGCGGCCGAAACGCAATCACGCGCCCGCTACGGCGCGAGTTTGGCGACTCTCGTGGAAGTAGCGGACGCCGAAGGCCTCCTCGCGCAGGCAGAAATGGATGATGCCGTTGCGCGCCTGATCGTCTGGCGAAGCCTCTTCGATTTGGCATACGCACAAGGCGACTTGCAGCCTTTCTTGAACGTTCTCCGAAAGCCTGGGCCATAGTCTGCGGTTGTTCCTGAGGACGAGTTAGAGGAGCGGGTTCTATGTGGCTAATCCGAGCGGCCCTGCGGCGGCCGATCACAATTCTGGTAGCTGTGGTCGCCATTGCCCTGGGTTCCATTCTGGCGGTCAGCCGCATGCGAATCGATGTCTTCCCGGACCTGAACCTCCCGGTGATCTACGTCGCGCAACCTTACGGAGGCATGAGCCCGGCGCAGATGGAAGGTTATCTTGTTTACTACTACGAATACCATTTCCTTTACATCAATGGAATCCAGAGCGTCGAGGACAAGTCCATTCAGGGAAATGGCCTGCTGAAACTGACGTTTTATCCCGGCACGGACATGAGCCAGGCTTTGGCGCAAACGATTTCCTATGTCAATCGCGCGCGCGCGTTCATGCCGCCTGGAACTGTTTCTCCATTCGTGATCCGTTTCGACGCGGGCACCGTGCCAGTGGGCTATGTAGTTTTTTCGAGCGACACGCGCACGGTAGGGGAAATCCAAGATTTAGCGCTCAATCGAGTGCGTCCTGCCTTTGCCACGTTGCCGGGTGTCACCTCGCCCCCCCCGTTTGGAGGCAATCAGCGAACAATCGTGGTTACGGTCAGTCCCGAGTGCCTGCGCGCGTATAACATGTCCCCGGACGAAGTCGTGCAGGCGATCAATAACGGCAACATCCTCCAGCCAGCCGGGAATGTGCGCACAGGCACGCTGCTGCGCATCGCCGAGAGCGATTCCATCACACCGGACATCCAAGCGCTGAAAGACCTGCCGATAAGAACAGGAGCGGGTCCGACGGTCTATCTTCACGACATTGGAGTCATCCAGGACAGCAGTGACATCCCCACGGGATATGCGCTGGTCAACGGCCGACGGGCAGTCTATATCCCGGTAACGAAGCGGCCGGACGCGTCAACCGTGACAGTTGTGAAGGAAGTGAAAAAGAACCTTCCGCTCTTCAGATCGCTCGTTCCCGAGGATATCAAGATTACCTACGAGTTGGACCAGTCGCCCTATGTCACCAGCGCCCTGAGTGCTGTCGCGAGGGAAGGGTTGCTCGGCGCCGTGCTGACCGGTTTGATGGTGCTGCTGTTTCTGGGGGATTGGCGAAGCTCCTTCATTGTGGTGACCACCATTCCCTTCGCCCTGCTGACGGCTGTAGTCGCCCTGTGGTTTACGGGACAAACCATCAACATCATGACGCTTGGCGGACTGGCTTTGGCCATCGGCATTTTGGTGGATGAGGGCGTAGTGTTAATCGAAAACATCGACAACACGCTTCAGCAGGAACCCGGCGTTCCCATTGCCCGCAGCGTTCTCAAGGCCACGCAGACAACGATAGCGCCCCGATTCCTCTCCTTGCTTGCGATCGTGGCGGTCTTTGCGCCTTCCTTTCTGATGACAGGCGTGGCGCAAAACCTCTTTGTGCCCCTGTCTCTGGCAGTTGCTTTCGCCATGACTGCCTCGTTCCTGCTGTCGAGTTCTTTCTTACCGGTGATGTTCTTGTGGACGCATCGGCAGATTGAACGGGGGCACAAGGCTCTGATCGCGGGACGCTGGGACTTTGATAAGGTGCGCGACCGCTGGGGCGCGTTCCTCGAACGTCGGCGAGCGATTCGCTTGTACATCGTCGCGGGCTACGCGACGGGCGTGCTGGCCATCGTGCTCTTGCTGGGTCCGCTTCTCGGTAAAGAGTTGTTTCCGAACGTGGGTGCGACCCAATTCCGGCTTCGCTTCGACGCTCCCATCGGCACGCGGGCTGAGGATACCGAACTCCTCGCGGGCCGAGTGCTAGAACAGATTCGGCAAGTTGCCGGACCGAAAAACGTGGCCATCACTTTGGGCTATGTTGGCACGCAAGGCGCGAGCTATCCCATCAATACGGTTTTCCTTTGGACCAGCGGACCTCACGAGGCGGTCATGAACGTGGCCCTCCGGCCCAAAGCGGACATGGACATTAGCTCTCTTGAGGAAAAACTTCGTCAGACGTTACCCTCGCAATTTCCGGGTTCGGCGTTCTCGTTCGAGCCGGGGGACCTCGTCAGCCAGATCATGAACTTCGGCGCCCCCACGCCCGTCGAGATAGCCGTCGTAGGGCCGGACCTCTCCGCCACTCGTGCCTACGCTGAGCAAGCGAAGAACGAACTCAGCAGAATCCCGGACCTGCGTGACCTCCAGTACGAACAACCTTTGGATTATCCAACCGTGGACGTGAAACTTAACCGCCTGCTGGCGGGCCAGCTAGGCGTAACGGCAAGTCAGGTGGCCCGCTCGCTATCCGAAGCGACTTATTCCAGCCGCTTCACAACGCCGAACTATTGGGCTGATCCGAAGACAGGAATCGCCTACCAGGTGCAGGTGCAATACCCTCAGCCAAACATCACCTCGGTGCAGGACGTGGAGAACATTCCGGTGACGCCGGGTCAAGCTCAGCACCCGCTGATTGGGGATCTCGCCACTGTGAGCACAGGCACGACTATGGGAGAGTACGACCGCCGAAATGGCTTCCGCATGCTGATGCTGTCAGCGAATATCGCGGGACAAAACTTAGGAAGCGTGTCGAAGAGCATCGATGCGGCGATCCAGCGCGCCGGCGCCCCACCACGCGGCACGACGGTGCAGGTGCGCGGTCAGATCGCGCCCATGCGCGACACCCTCTCGAATCTTGGTATTGGACTGATTCTTGCCATTCTCGCCATTTTTCTTCTGCTGGCCGCGAACTATGAGTCCTTGCGGTTGGCCTTCGTGGTTCTGACCACCGCCCCGGCGACAATCTCTGGGGTGATCCTCATGCTCCTTGTCACTCGCACTACTCTCAACATCGAGTCGTATATGGGAGCCATCATGGCGGTCGGGGTAGGAACGGCCAATGCCATTCTGCTGGTCACATTTGCAGCTCAGCACAGGCGCAGCGGGGCCTCGGCGTTCGACTCCGCCATCCAGGGGGTTAAGGAACGCATGCGCCCCATCCTGATGACTAGCGCTGCCATGATCGCAGGGATGATTCCCATGGCCGTGGCTACAGAGGTGACGGCGCCGCTCGGAAGGGCCGTCATCGGCGGGCTGCTCGCCGCTACATTCGCCAATTTGACGGTACTCCCATTCGTTTTCTCGATCGTCCAGCAACGTGCAGGAACTTCATCGCCCTCGCTTGATCCGGACGACCCGGAGAGCCGTTATGCCGCCGGCTAGCACAGATCGAAGCTGCCGCCTGTCCCTGGAGGGATGTTATGAATGCTGACCATATGACCCTTGTCCTGCTTGCGGCCGCTGGCCTAGGTTGCTCATCCTGCGGTCCTAACCCAAGGGCCACGATGTCTGCCACAACTCAAACCCTTCCTCTCGTCGAGGTAGTCACGGTGAAATCTGGAAAACTCAATACCACCGAGCGATTGCCCGCCGAGCTTCTGCCTTATGAAACCGTGGATATCTATGCCAAGCAGACGGGATTCGTGAAATCCATCCAAGTCGATCGCGGCTCGAAGGTGAAGCAAGGTCAACTCCTAGCTGAGTTGGAGGCTCCGGAGCTGGTGGCCCAACGGGCTCAAGCCAATGCCGCTTACCAAAGTTCTGAATCGCAACTGGCGGCGGCACAGGCAAAACTTGCCGCCGATGAGGCCACCTATGAGCATATGAAGGCTGCTGCGATGGTCCCCGGCGTTGTGGCTGCCAACGACCTTGATATTGCCCAAAAGACCGCGCAAACGGACAAAGCAAATGTCGCAGCGCGAAAAGAAACCGCGCAAGCAGCTCAGGAAAACCTCAGGGCGGTTACCCAACTCGAATCCTATCTGAACATCACCGCTCCCTTCGACGGGCAGGTCACTACTCGATATGTGCATCCAGGCGCGCTCGTAGGCCCAGCCGCTGGACCGGGAGCAACCACGCCCATCGTCAAGATCGAAACAACCACGCGGCACAGGCTGGTTGTTCCGGTGCCCGAGAATGATGTCGCGGGCGTCCCAGAAGGCACGGTAGTCAGTTTTGCTGTACCCGCGTTTCCTGGGAGAACGTTCCATTCTCCCATCGCGCGAAGCTCGCGCGATGTGGACGTCAAGACGCGCACGATGCCCGTGGAATTGGACGTAAAGGATCCTCGCGGCGAACTCGTTCCCGGAACGTTTTGCGAAGTCGAATGGCCGGTCAGACGGACTTATGCGACGCTTTTTGTGCCCGCTTCGGCGGTGGCGAACAATCTGGAACGCACATTTGTCCTTCGCATCCGGAACGGCATGATCGAGTGGGTGGACGTTAGAACTGGAGCGACAGCCGGGAATCTTATCGAAGTCTTTGGAGACTTGCACGAGGGAGACCAGGTTGCTGCACGCGGCACGGACCAACTCCGCCCCGGCACACAGGTATCTGCTTACATCCCCGGTTCCCGATAACTGTTCGCTTCAGTCGGAAAAGGGCGCTCTGTAAAGGGGGACGGCAGTATGCCTACGTGGTTAAGGGCAGGTCCGTGCGGCGCAGTGTTTCCCCTTGCGCCGCAGGCCGCGGCGGCATTCTTGACGGCGGAGCAGTCCTCCGTTAGCGTTGCTGGAAGCCGGAACTCGGAGATTACGACTTGTCGAACCCGATCATTACCCTGACTACCGATTACGGCACCTCCGACCATCTGGTGGGAACGCTGAAGGGCGTCATCCTGAAGATCAACCCGGACGCGACCATCGTGGACATTACCCACAACATCGTGCCCTGCGATGTCCTCGATGCCGCCCTGGCCATCGCCGCCGCCTATCGTTATTTTCCTCCCAAGACCATCCACGTCGTGGTCGTGGACCCTGGCGTGGGAACCGAGCGGCGCCCCCTGCTGGTCAGCGGCGAGAACCAGTATTTCGTGGCTCCGGACAATGGCGTGCTTTCGCTGGTATTCGAAAACGAACAGGACGTCACCGTGCGGCACATCAACGCCGAGCACTATTTTCTCCAGCCGGTCAGCCGCACGTTCCACGGGCGCGACATCTTTGCCCCTGTGGCCGCGCGGCTTTCCAAGTCCTGGCAGCCGGCCAGCATGGGCGACGAGATTCAAGACTTCAAGCGCTTCAGCTTGCCCCGGCCGAAAGTTTCCGGGAACCAACTGCAGGGCTTGGTCCTGCGGGTGGACACGTTCGGCAACCTGATGACGAACTTTACGTTGGCCGATGTGCCCGAAATGATGACCAAAGAAGGCGCTCTCCGCATGCAGGTCGGGGGGCAGGAAGTGAGCCGACTGGTGGGCACCTTTGAGGAAGGGGAGCCAAGCCGGCCCGTGGCTCTGGCCGGCTCAAGCGGCTTTATCGAGATCGCAGTGAATAAAGGCAGCGCCTCGCGCGCGCTGGGTGTCGGCCGGGGCGCTCCGGTGGTCATTCCCCTTTCCTGATCCCCTTTGTGATTCTCCTTCCTGCTTTCTGCTCAGCGGGACAGCTCGGTGATGATCAGCTGCGCGCGCGTGCGTGGGTCCAGCCAATCCCGCCAGGCGTCACCGAGCAAATTGAAAGCCAGCACCGCGGTCATGACCGCCAGCGCGGGGAAAATAACCAGGTGTGGCGCGTCGAAAAGATGGCTGCGCGCGTCGTTGAGCATGGCGCCCCAACTCGGCCGTGGCGCCAGCACCCCCAACCCGAGAAAGCTGAGCGTGGATTCCGCCAGGATCGCACCGGCCATTCCCACGGTGGCCTGAATCAGCACGGGCTGAAGAATGTTGGGCAGGACATGGCGCAGCATGATGCGCGTCCGCGAGGCGCCCAAGGATCGCGCGGCAAGCACGAATTCCAGCTCTTTGACCTTGAGAGCCTGCGCCCGGGCCAATCGCGCGTAGCCCGCCCAGCCGGTGACCACCAGCGCCAGTATGACTTTGCCTAGCCCCGGCCCCAGAAATGCCGCCAGAGCGATGGCCAGTAACACTCCGGGAAACGAGAGAAACGCGTTGATCAGCACGACGTTCACCACCCGGTCGAACCAGCCGCCGGCGTAGCCCGAAAGCATTCCCAGAAACAGCCCGGTCACGCCGCAACCCAGAACCACAGAGACAGCCACGGTCAGGGAAACGCGGGCGCCGAAGAGCACGCGGGAGAAAACATCTCGCCCGAGTTCGTCGGTGCCCATCCAATGGGCGGCGCTCGGCGGCGCAAGACGCTGAGGCAGGTCTTGCCTGGCGGGGTCGAACGGAGCGGCCCAGGGGGCCAGCAAAGCCGCGAGCACGAGGACAACTGCGGCGGCAAAACCCCAGCGCGCCAGCGCGCTGTGCCGGAGAAAACGGCGAAGCGGCGAAGCGCCGGTCATGACGCGCGCACCCGGGGGTCTACCGCTGCATAAAGCAGATCGGTGAGAAAATTCACCGCCACGTACGAGGTGGCGATGACGAGGATGCATCCCTGCAAGAGCGGATAATCGCGCGCGGAGATGGCCTGGACGGCGAGCCGCCCGATACCGGGCCAGGAGAAGATTGTTTCCGTGACGATCGCGCCCGCGAGGAGGGTGCCGAACTGCAAGCCCAGAATAGTCATCACAGGAATCAGGGCGTTGCGCAGGGCGTGGCGGATGAGGACGGCGAAAGGGGAGAGGCCCTTGGCCCGCGCCGTGCGCACGTAATCGCTCGAGAGTTCCTCGAGCATGGCGCCCCGCACCATGCGGGTAAGAATCGCCGCGAGCGCAGCTCCCAGCGTAGCCGCGGGAAGAACCAAGTTGAGCGGGCCGTCGCGGCCGGACACCGGAAGCCAGCCGAGAAAAATGGAAAACACTAGAATGAGCACCGGGCCCAGGGCGAAATTTGGAACGGCTAAGCCGAGCAGCGTGAATACGCCGGCGGCCCGGTCAGCAAACCGGCCCCGGCGGTAGGCCGCCAGTGCGCCTGCGGGGATGCCGATCGCCGCGCAGACCAGCAGGGCCACGAAAGCAAGCTCCAGCGTCGCGGGATAGCGCTCGCAAATGATGCGCGCGACGGGCGCCCGAAACTTGAACGATTGGCCCAGGTCCCCGCGCAACAAGCCCCGCAAATAGCGCGCGTATTGCGCTTGCACCGGAAGGTCAAGCCCCAAAGCGTGGCGCAACTGGCCCACCTCCGCCGGCGCAGCGCCCTCCCCGAGCATCTGCTGCACCGGATCGCCAGGGACGACGTGAATGAGGAGAAACACCAAGGTCAGCACGAGCCACAGGGCCGGCAAGGTGTATAGCAAGCGCATGCCGAAGCGGCGCAGCATGGGCGGCAGAGTATCACCCCTTTCCAGGAGCGGCACGCGAGCCTTTGCCGAGTTCGTCGCTCGTCTCCGTGGCAGGCTCCACGGCCGGAACATCCGGCGGCGTGCCGGCCGGCGTCTCCTGGGGAAGCGCGGCGTCAGGCCCCTCTTGAGGAAGCCGGAGCCGCTGAATTTTCACCCGGGCGATGCGCCGGCCGTCCATTTCCAAAACCGTGAATCGGTAGACGCCGTGCTCGAAACCTTCACCACCCCGTGGAATGAAGCCGAGCTGCGCGAGGACGAACCCGCCCACCGTGGAATAGGCCGGGTCCTCGGGGAGAAGGATGTTGTATTGGGATTCCAGGTCGCGCAGGCTGAGGGCGGCGTCAAAAACCATAGCGCCATCAACCAGCGTGAGCGGGCGCTCGATGACGTCAAATTCGTCATAGATCTCGCCGACAAGCTGCTCGAGGATGTCTTCCAGAGTGACCATGCCCAGGATGCTCCCGTGCTCATTCACGACGATGGCCAGACCGGCGCGACGAACGCGCAAATCCCCAAGCAGTTCGCCGGCGGGTTTGGTCTCGGGCACGATCAGAACGTCGCGCAGGATATGCCGCAGATCGAACTCCTGTGGCGCCAGGCCCTCTTCTAAACGGCGCTCGCGGTCGAGCAAGACCCAGATCATGTCCTTGATGTGCAGCAAGCCGAGAACATTTTCTTCGTTGCCCCGGAAAACGGGGAGCCGCGAACGCTGCGTGACGGCGAAGACGCGCAGAACCTCCTCGAGCGAAGCGTCGGAAGAGAGCGTGTGCATGTCCGGGCGGGGCACCATGATCTCGCGGACCTGCACCTGGCCAAGCTCGAGCGCGCTAAGCACGAATCGTTCTTCCCCGGGGGCCAGCAGCCCGCGCTCACGCGCTTGTTGTACCTGGATGCGCAGTTCTTCGGCGGAGTGCGGCACGGTGTGGCCGAGCGAGGGAGAAATGCCCAAGGCCCGGACCACCCAGCGGGAAGCATCATCGAGAAGGTCAATCACCCAGCGAAACGTGTGTAAGTACCAGCGAAAAGGCCGGGCCACGAGCAAGGCGATGCGCTCGGCGCGGGACAAGCTGATGCTCTTGGGAACCAACTCGCCCAGCACGGCGTGAAGAACCGTCAGCAGGAGGAACGACAGGGTGAGCGCAGCGCCGTGAACCACCAGCGCAGTGCGCGTCCCTGCGGCAGCCCGGGGAAGCACGTCCCGGAACATGCGTGCGAGTGTCAGCTCGCCTGCCGCGCCCAGCGCCAGGCTGGTCAGCGTGATCCCTACCTGAACGCCGGAAATCACGCGCCGCAAGTCACCCAGCAGTTCCAGAACGATACGCGCGCGCGGATTGCCTCGGGAAACGAGTTGCCGGACACGCGAGAGCCGCACGGCCACTAGGGAAAACTCGGTCCCGGCAAAGAAACCGTTGAGAGCCACGAGTGCCCAGATGGTCAGAAGCCCGGCTGCCAGCATTCTCGGCAACTCCCTTGCGAAATTGTATCAGGAGGCGGCCAGGGGCACGCCAATCCGCTTGCGCTTCGATCTCCGGCCGCAAACGGAAAACGTTTGCGGATCCATGGCATCCACGCCGGCAATAGCGCCTTCCATCGCACCGACCAAGGATGGTCAGCGGCCTCCCACACCGCGGTCAAAACTGCCAGCATCTCTTGGTTGTAGGTCAGCCCACGCCGCCGCTCTCGGCGCGTCAGTCGTTTTTCTTCGCGGTCCGTTCAGCAAGCGGATCACATATTCCCGATGGTAGCCGGGGTGGCGCAAAACGGGCTCAAGATCACCTTCTTGGCCTTCCACTCGGCCTTTCGGTAACGACCATAAGTCGCCTTCAGCGCGACGTTAGCTCATGCTGCCAACAGTCTTGGGCGCTGCGCTTCTTCCCGTCGGCGACTCCGCTCTGTTCTTGCAACCGTTCTACGCTGCCCGCCTGTCGTACGGTCTTCCGAGTCGCCGGTCAATCGGGCGCTGGCCACTTAGCTGGGTATAATGATCGTCGGGGCCCCTTGACGCTGCACAATTCATATGTCTACGCATGTATCAGTGACGATTCGCCGGGCCGAGCTGGCCGATGCGCCAGCCATAACCGACATCTACAACGAGGCGATCTTGACCACGACGGCCACGTTTGACACTGAGCCGAAGACCGTGGCGGAGCGCACGCAGTGGTTGCAGTCACACGACGACAGGCACCCGGTCTTGGTGGCCGTGTTGGGGGGCAAGGTTGTCGGCTGGGCATCCCTGACGCGGTGGTCGGAGCGCCGCGCGTACGACGAGACCGCCGAGTCTTCATTCTATGTGCACTCAACACACCGGGGCCGCGGCATCGGCCGCAAGCTCAAGGCAGCGATTATCGAAGAGGCTCGTCGCGTTCGCCATCATACGCTCATTGCGCGTATGGTTCAGGATAACCGTGAGAGCATTCATCTCAACGAAAGCGCGGGGTTTGTTCACGTCGGCACGCTCAAAGAAGTCGGACGCAAGTTCAACAAGCTTCTGGACGTTCACATCATGCAGAAAATCTTGGATTGAGTAGGAGCCTCCAGCGGCCGTTGCCGGGCGGCGTCCTGTCCCCAATACGGCTCCTGCTCCTTTAGCCGCTTCGGACTCGAACACCTCAATCCCCCATGGGGTAACGATGTCCCTTTCCAATTCCACTTGCACAAAGGCGTTGAGAAGGTTCTTGCTGCTGCTTTAGAATGCTGCATCCATCTTGCAAGCAAACTTTCGCTGCCTGGATGGGCGGAT
>Ga0187771_10002966_pt1 | contig 11790 bp, 12 predicted proteins | sample 0116_SJ02_MP15_1_FD_133139 | JGI IMG/M metagenome (GOLD analysis project Ga0187771, IMG submission 133139) | Tropical peat soil microbial communities from peatlands in Department of Meta, Colombia - 0116_SJ02_MP15_10_MG | ecosystem: Environmental > Terrestrial > Soil > Wetlands > Peat | place... | reverse complement strand
GGAGACCGGGCGGACGTTCGCCTACGATGTGTCCGTGGGTGCCAATGTGACCGCCAGCCTTGTCAGTCCCACGGGGACCAGCGTGTCGACCGCAACCCTCGCGTACCAGTCCTGCGCTCAGGCATTGAGGGTGTGCAGCGGAGGAGCAGATGTGATCTACGGACAGCTCCCTGTCCCGAGCGGAACGCCCTCGGGTCTCTACACGGTGATGCTGCACGCGAGCTACGGCTCTTTCACAGCCGGAGGAAACATTACAGGCACATTCTACGGCCAGATCTGGGTTTCGAAGCAAGACATCCGGCCAGTGGTTTCTATCCTGCCTGGCTCCGAGCATGTGTCGCCCGACCACACAATCGGCCAGTCGGCCGCCGATCAGGGGGGGCAGCTCTTCCAGGGGGAGCCAGCACACGTCGTCGCCAACATCGTCTACGGTAACGGGTCCGCTGTGACCTATGGAGAGTACACGGCGATAGTCTACCCCGCCTCGCTTTCTGGGGAGTACACAACGCTCATGCATCAGGAGTACGCAGGAGGTAGTCTGGTTCAGTTAACCTACGACCCTGGATTACAGGCCTGGGTGGGGAACGTGACGCTGCCTGGCCCTGCTAATCAGGGGGGGCTGAGCGGGGTTGGCCTCAACACGCTCGATTACTCTGGACCGTACGACGTCTACGTAACCGGGCTCTCCTTTGACGGAACCCCCACGACCTCTGTCCTTTCGGCTCAGCAGGCGTTCGAAGTCCAGCCGTACGTCTACCTCTCCGGGAGCGTTGGATCAGTCCCTCAGGGACCTCATCTAGCTTTCGACGATGCCGACATCACGGCTTCCGGGAGTCTCATCGGTGACCTCTTCATTGACTCTCAGGTCTCCAACACCCAGTTGAACATCACAGACTCCCAGGTTCAGGGGAGCTTCGGAGTCGGCTCCGCGAACGTGACTCTGACCGGGGTGACTGGAGGGAACTTCAACGTCAACGGGGGTACACTCACCCTCGTGGATTCCAGCATAGACAACCTGACAGTGACGAGCGGCAACGTGCGGCTAGTGGATTCGTCCTATCAGAACATTGAGCCGGCCCTGCCCGTCATTCGGGTCGGGGGTATTCCCCCCATCGATACGCCCGAGCAGGGGAAGATCATGGTGAATGTGACCGGCAGCGACCTTAGCAGCCAATCCTTCTCGGCTACCATCGACTACGGGACAGCAGCTCAAGCGACTGTAAACGCTACAGCGAGCGGGCTGGCGGCGATAGTGAGCATCAACCCGAATGTCCTGAGCGACGGGGTTCACACTCTGACGATAACAGCGACACAGTCGGACGGCCTGTCCGCGACATACACCACGACCTTCAGTACGGCTGCCTTTCAGCACTCCCTGAACAGTGAGGTAACCACCCTGAACAGCGATGTAACTACTCTGAACGGTCAGCTAAGCACCCTCTTCGACGTAACATACATCCTCGCGGCTGTCGCTGTCATCGCGTTGGCCCTGGCCGTATACACGGTAACTCGCAAGAAGAGTTCACCGCCTCCGCACGTTTAAGACTCCAGCAGGGCCGGGGGGATGGTTGCCTTGAAGGTCATTCCGCAGGGGTCCAGGCTCGATGGCACCTCCCTGATAGCCGGCTTCCATGGCATTGGAGCAACGGGGTACTGGACGGTCAAATTCCTAATCACAGAGTTGAAGGCCCGGCGGAAGTGCTTCATCGACTACGATTACGCGCCGGCGGTCGCATCTCAGGTGGACGGGAGGATAGCCACCCCCTACGAAATCTACGTCGCCGGTGACTTGGCCATGCTCAAGGCGGAAGTCTCCCCCGTAAGAGAGAGGGAGAACGAGTTCTACAGGCAACTTGCCGACTGGATAATGGGATCAGGGGTGAAAGAGGTGGCCCTTGTGGGAGGGCTGGACGAGGCACTGAGGAACGACGAGAGCCGGTACAAGATTGCCATGACAAGCGCCTACGTAGCCTCGGGCGGTCTTGCTTCCGAGCCCATCTTCGAGGAGGACCGGATGATCGTAGGCCCGGTGGCCTCCTTGCTCAACACCTTCGAGATGAACTCGTTTCCGGCGCTCGCTGTCCTTGCCTATTCGAACACTGAGCGTGTCGACCCGCGCGCCGCGGCCTCCGCTGTCGAATTCCTCTCGAAGAAGTACGGCTTCGTGGCCAATACGGGGCCCCTGATCAAGGGCGCCGAAGTCATCGAGAGCGAGCTGAAGATGATCGAGGAGAAGGAGAAGCGCCCCGCCGGTTCAGTGTATTCCTGACACTCGTCTTGGGTTGAGGTTCACCCGCATCTATCTTCACCGTCCTGTAGCCAAGCTTACGTAACCTCCTCACCGACTCTGCCGGGGTCATCAAAGGGACCATGTCTCCGATCTCTGTCTGGCTGAAGGGGTAGTTGTACTCGAGCTCAATGGGGTAAGGCCCAAGGACTGGGTGATTGCGGTACACGTCTTCAGCTCTGCCTTCCCCTCTCTTGGCCATCGGCGTGCCAGCAGCTTCGCTCGAGATTACTGCGACTGAGGAGTCCCTGCGAGAGACCTGTGACAGGCGCCTCTGCGCAGCCAGGAGCTCTGGGCGCATGAGGTCCCCTGCACTCCGGACAAAGAGTCCCCGCTCCTTCAGTGCCGGTGTTCCAGGAATCAGCTCCTTAGAGAACTTCGCCATTTCAAGAAAGGCTTCCCTCAGCCTCGGGTGGGCCATCGACTTCTCCTCGACCAGGTCCCAGAGCCTCCCCTCTGCGATTGCCTCCTTGCAGCCTTCGAGCTCCTCTCTGAGCACGTAGAGGTTGTGCATCGATAGGAGCCTCGTCCTCTCCTGGTGGTCCAGCTCGAGCAGCCCCTTCACGCTGGTCTTGGTGCAGATGGGGCAACTGCAGGGGAGGTACTTCATCGATTTCAAAGTCAAGACGCCGCTCCGGCTCATGTAGCGCCCCGTCCTCGCGAATATCACGTAGCTTGCTGAGTCGAAGGTGTCGCACCCCAGGGCGATCGCAAGAGACATGGTGAGGGGGTGCCCCGCTCCGAACAGGTGGAGGGGGACGGCGTAGGGGATGGCCCGTTTCGCCGCCATGACCATCCGCACGAGGTCAGCAAACATGTAGTTCTCCATCACCTGGACGGGGCTCCCGAGCGCGAGGAACCGGAACCCCCCCGCGACTAACGATTTTGCTGCCTTTCCCACGAGGTCGAAGTAGAGGCCCCCCTGCACCGGCCCGACCCACACCGTCCCGCTTTCTCCAAACTCCCTTAGGGTGGCGAGTGCGTTGCGGAGGCTGTAGTCGACGGTGTCACGTGCGACTGACCTCTTCTGTGGATAACCCGTCGGTCTGTCCAGTGTGACTGCGATGTCCGACCCGATGCCAGACTGAAATGCGGCAATGTCGCGATATCCGACCTCCAGGTCCCCGTACTCGAGTACTTGGTACCCCCCGGAGTCAGTGATGAAGATCCCTTCGAAGTCAAGGAGTTTGTGAATCCCCTCACGGAGAGCCTCCTCCCTCCTTCGTGAATGGATGATGTACGAATTCGTCATCAGTCCCGCGAACCCCATATAGCTGAGGTCCCCCGTCGGGACGATCTGGCTCACAGGGTGGATTACCGGGAACAAACAGGGGGTCTCGACAGACTTGCCCCCTACCCTGAGAGTCCCTGTCCTCCCCATAAGGTCCGAATCCCTTACTTCGAAAGCGAGGTCCAACGTTCCTCCCCGCGACTGTTGGGCGCTATAAGCTGTGGCGAACGCCGAGAGGGCGGGCCAGGCGTTTGACATTCGCGCAACCCAGCGGACGAATCATGGTACAAGTTTCCTTCCGGCTCGCGGCAAGAGGGTGGCAACAGCGCATGTTATGCAGGGTGAACGCCTGCAAGCCGTATGTCCAGCAGGACAGTGCTTGCAGAGCAAACAACCGTTATAACGGCATTTACGAACACACGCGGGCAAGATGGCAAACGACAGGGCGGTCGGGAGTGCAATACTCGTGGGGAGTGTCCTGGGCATTATCGTGTACGGCCTGCTGCTTTACTACTGGCCGTTGGTCGTGCTCCAGATTACGGCGTTTGTCGCTGTTGCAGTGATTCTTGCAATCCTTGGGTGGATTGGGTACACGATGGCCACTACGCCACCCCCGGAACCGATAACGGACGTTCCTGAGACCCCCGGCGAGAAGAAAGCCTGACGCGACGTTAGAACTTGAGACACATCATCTCCAGAGGGTGCCATCTCTTCACTTCTGCCCAGGCTTGAAGTCGAGCTAGAGCCAGACGGGCGTCATCGGTCTTCTCACGGATGCACAATGGCGCAAAGAAAATGGCAGGAGGGCATACACTGATTTAGCTCCTCCTGTGAACTCGTGAGGCGGGGGGAAGCTATGAGCAGGGTGGCGGAGGTGAAGACCCGCATTTCCTCGGTCGAGTTGCTTGCTACCCTCAAGAAGAGCTACAGCTACAAGGAGCTTTCTGCCGTCCTCGGACTTTCCGCTCCAATCCTCAGCAGGTACGTGAGAGGGCACGTGCTCCCGAGCGCGGCGAGATCTGAGAAGTTCATAGCAACATTCCGCGATAGGCTCCTGAGGAAGATGATCCTGGACTCGGTAAAGGTGAGCGCCGACGGGTCCTACGACATCAGCGGAGTGGTCTCAAACATGGGCCTACTGAGGCAGATTGCGAAGGTGGTCTACAGCGAGTTCAGTCCCGTCCCCGTTGACAGGGTCGTGACAATGGAGGTGGACGGGATACCATTGGCGGCCGAGGTGGCAGGGGAGTTCAACGTCAACCTGGCAGTGGTCAGAGCGGAGCGAGACCTTGGGGTCGAGGAGTTCGTCGAACAGAAGGCAGTGTACTCGCCGTCGTCTGTCAAGTACCTCTATCTTCCCAAGACTGCCATCAGGAAGGGGGAGAATCTGCTGATAGTGGACGATCTGGTGAGGTCAGGAACAACAATCGAGGCCATGGCCCGCATCGCGGAGAAGGCAAAGGCCAAAATCGTGGGCATCTTCGCCATTGCCTCCGTGGAACAGTCAATGACCAGGCTCAAGGGCAGGCTCGGGCTGACCTGCCCCATCGAATCAATCGTGACCCTGGAGCAAAAGCAGAAGCGGTACAGCTACTAGGTGTATCTTGTGAGAAAAGTAACAATAGACTCTGATTTCGTCTCGGGAGTTATACCTCCGCGCAGGAGAGATGCCCACAAGCGGATGAACGGGACTGTCTGTGTGGTGGGAGGTAGCAGGCTCTACCATGGGGCGCCCTACCTCTGCGCGACGGGTGCGATGAGGTCGGGGGTGGACCTCGTATTCGTCGCCGTGCCGGCCAGCATAGCGACGCCGATCCGAGCGCTGTCGCCCGATTTCATCGTGGTACCCCTCCCCGACTCGAAGCTCACAAGGGGGAACGTGTCCAAGCTGATTGCCTGGGTCCCCGAGGTTGACGTCTATGCTGTCGGCCCGGGCCTCGGAGCCCAAAATCCGGAATTCGTGGCCCAGGCGCTCAACAGGATGAAGGGAGATGGGAGGCGGCTCGTAGTCGATGCAGACGCCCTTAGGGCGCAGGTGCTCCCTTCGATCAGGGACGCGAACGCCGTCGTCACCCCACATGCAAGAGAATTCGAACGCCTTTTCGGTGTGAACCTCCCCGACGGACTCGATGAGCGTGTGGACGTGGTGGCCGGGGAGGCGAAACGGTCAGGGGTGACGGTACTGTTGAAGGGGCCCACGGACGTGATTTCGGATGGAGAGAGGATTGGGTTGAACGAGACACACACTCCTGCCATGACGGTGGGTGGCACCGGGGACGTGCTCACGGGGATAACAGCAGGGCTTCTCGCAAAGAAGGTGCCCCCGTTCGAGGCGGCGTGTGCGGCGGCGTACATCAACGGAGCTGCAGGAGTGGAGGCTGTGGAGGAGCTTGGGTTTCACATAACAGCTTCAGATGTGGCGAATCGGATTGCTAATGTGATGAAGAAGTATGACGTACTGGTCTGACCTCGATCAGACCCTTTCGGACCCGCGAGTTATTTCTTAGCTTCGAAACCTCTGATCTTCTCTTCGATAGCGGCCCCTTCTTCATTTGACCAGCGACCTATCTACGAAACGCAGAAAGGGAACACGGGGTGAAGGGTCGCCAGAGTGGGTCAGAGGAAGCCGGGGCTGCAGAGGAAGTGGGCCTACGTCGTAAACTCGCTGCAAGAGATTCTACCTTCGTACGAGGTGGCTTCCAGCAGAATCTCCCTGTTCATGGACAGGAGGATGAGGAGAGAGGCGGTTGCCTTCGCTGTGAGGCAGGGGGACCTCGTGCTGGACCTGGGTTCGGGTCCCGGTACCCTGTCAAGGGTAGTTGTAGGGGCTGGGGGGGACCCAGTGCTCCTTGACGCATCGAGGGTCATGCTGAAGGCGTCGCGGTTTCCCAACACTGTCCAGGCCGTGTTCGAGTACCTGCCGTTCAGAGAGGGGGTGTTTGACGGAGCAGTTTCGGGGTTCGCCGTGAGGGACGCTCACGATCTGAAGGCTGCACTGGGCGAGCTGGCCAGGGTGCTCAGGCCGGGGGCGAGGTTCGCGATATGCGACCTCGGAAAGCCTGACGATCCCCTCAGGGCTCTTGTTGTTGGGATGTATCTCAGAGTGGTTCCAAGCGTGATCGGACTGGCAACCGCCGGCAGGGTAGGCTTGCGGTACGGCTCGCTCTACGACACCTACGTGCTTGTCCTGCGCAACTCGGATCTCGCCGCGCTGCTGGGGAGGTACGTGGGACGTACCTCGATTCACGAGACCCAAATGGGAGGGGCTATCGTGGTAAAGTGTGTGAAAGCCTAGCGGCTCCTAGACTTTCGTTGCCAGTGCTTTCAGCATCTCGTCAGCCTCTGAAACGGGTATTCTGCAGCCTGCTGCCTTGCGGTGGCCGCCCCCGCTCCCGCCTAGGCGGGCAGAGATCCTCCCTATCGTTTTGCCCAAATGGATGCGCGCCTCAGATGTCGAGCGGAGGCTCACCTCGTACCACCCCTGCTGCTGTTCCCTCATGGCCACACCGACGGGGACTTCGAAGGCGCCGATGAGGAGCTTGGCCACGCTCCCCGTTGAGTATTCGTCTGTCACCATGTAGGCGAGGTGCCCTACCTTCCGTCCTCTCTCCTTCACGACCTCTCCGAGATGTGCTTCTCTCTTCAGCTGCTCGATGGCAGCCTCGGGGATCCCCCTAATCTCGTGAGGGTGCTTCATTTTCGCGAGCTCTCCAACCACCATCTCCGGGAAACCCTCTTCGGCCCCTTTCAGCCCGAGCGCTTCTGAAAGGAGGGTGGCCTCAAGGAGGACAAAGTGCCTGTCACCCTGCTCCATTAGCCTCCTCGCCATGGGGGAGTCGTCCATGTAATCGGTCACCGCACCGCACAGCGCGATCAGACGCGCCCTTTCGGGGAGAACCTGCTTGAATGTCTTGTATGTTAGCATGCTGGCGCATTCAGTCACGTCGTGCACAAGGCGCACACCCACCTTCCTGACCTGACTCTTGGCCGAAGGGGACATGTAATGGTGGTCGATGTGGGTAACTTTCGCGTGTCTTGCAATTCGTTTGATTTCATCCAAGTAGAGGGGAAAATCGGCGCTGTCTGCGCCTACATCGGTGATTACGAGGCTGTTCGCATCGTCAGGGACTTTCCTAAGGTTGTCTACGAAGTCGTCGTAGTCAGTGAGAATGATCTTCCCCCCCGTAGCAGCCACAGCCATGGCGCCGGAACCGAGGCCATCGACGTCCTTACGATGAGAGATGCAAAATGAGTTCAAGGCCTTCATGGGCCCAGGTTGGCACATTTAACGGCTGGCCTCGCTCCAAGACGGAGACATGGCATCTAGGGCAGCGACCAGCCAAGTTCCCTGATTTCTGCCGAAAGGGTGTGCTCCCGCCCTAGGAAACAGGAGATGCGGCAGGAGCGGAGGATACCGCCGTCTTAATTGCCCTCCTCCAGACCATGTACGACAGCGGTGCCCGAATGGCAGCCCAAATCGAAGGCAGCACCAGCACATAGAGCATGAGCCTGAAGCTGACAGCTATGGTGATCCCAGCAGTTTCGACTCCCAGAACTCCCCCGTTTGTCGCGTACCAGATGTAGACTACCGTCAGGAGCGCGACGGCTGAGATCAACGGGACCGCCACGGCCTTCCCTTGGAAGAAGGCCGCCCCCACCTCGAGTATAGTGAATAGTATACCGAACTCGTAAACGAAGGTAGGCACCGTGAGGGCACTCTCTGGCACCCTACCTGCTAGGAAAACACCCACGTAGTAGGGAATCACAATCCAGAAGATTGCGTTCACAACGAGTGCCCAGACGGCGCTCGTAATCCTCTTTCGAGTCGTTATGGTCGGGTCGTACAACGGTTAGGCGCCCCCCGTCTTGACGAACCCGCCGAAGTCTGTCCCGACCGTGAGACCAACGAAGGGCGTCATCGATATGGCGACCGTTCCGTTGATCATCCGATTGCCAGAGTTCTCGAACTGTGAAACGTTAGAGACGGTCATCAGGAACCTCAGCACTCCCTCCCCGCCCGGAGATACATCGACGCTCGTGCGCTGACACACTACGTTTGAAGTGGGATAGTTGCAGGTCAGGGTGACGTTGAGAGGGTAGAGGCCGTCGTTGGGGACGGTGATGTTAATGGACACCATCTCCATCGAGCCTCGGAGCACAGCCGCACCCACGGCCTGCTTGGAGCCTCCCACCAGCTCTGCCTTCACAGCGTTATAATCTTCATACGCAGAATAGGCTACTGTCCCGATAACGAGCAACACTACCAGTGCAACCGCAACTGTGACGCCTCTGAGGGCCCAGATGCCCATCGGGGTCTTCCGCTTCACCTGCACGACAACGGCCGAAATCGTCGGTCGCTATTTAACGGTCGTCGACTCCAAATCCATGATTTCTCACGGATTGGGCCCGATCCTAACGACCACTCGGCCTTTGCCCTGGTCGAACCATGCCCTGCCCATCGCTTCAGTGTTGTAGGCTGCACCCACTCCTCTTTTCCTGTCAATGGTGACTATGCCAGCAGTGCCACGGCCGCGCTCTTTCGAAATGAACCTGATGGCCGTGCTCGCGGCGGTTTGAGCGTCCATGGTCTTCATGAACTCGCAAGCCTTCATAGACAGCGCGCATCTCATTATCTCCTCCCCCATCCCAGTAGCGCAGGCCGCTCCGAGCCTGACGTTAGCAAACACACCCGCTCCCAGTATCGCCGAGTCGCCGACCCTCCCGGGGAGCTTCATCCATCTCCCGCCAGTGCTGACGGCTGCGGCAGGGATACCGTCGGAGCCGATGGCCACTGCGCCCACTGTGTCTCCTGTCCTGAATCTCCTTACCATCCGCAGGTTTGCCCTGTTTGCCGCTTCTCCCTTCATTACCTCGAACCTTGCCCTAGCGGTCCTAGAAGGACGGACTTCCTCCACTTTGATACCCGCCAGCTTGGCGTAGTCCGCACACCGCTCCCCCACGATTAGAGCGTGATCCGTGTTCTCCATCACCCACCTCGCCAAAGAGACAGGGTGATAGGTGCAGGTGACGTCTGCAACGCCCGCGCCTGCCAATCCTTTGCCAATCATGACGGCGGCATCCTGCTCTACGTTCCCATCTGCGGTGAGGCATGATCCCCTTCCGCAGTTGAACAGGCCACTCTCCTCCATGAACTCCACGGCGGCGACGACACCGTCAACCCCCGAGCCCTTCTTCATGGCTGACAGCCCCGTGTCTACGGCCTGTAGAAGCCCGCCAAAGCGCCTATCGTTCTTGCCGTACCTCCCACTCCCCGCACCCCCATGGACCATGATTGACGCTCTCAACAGAGTCGCCAACCTGCTACGAGTGACATATTTAGAGGATTGAAATCATCCTGGGTGGATGATGATCAGCGTCCCCAAGGGCGTACTCCGACTCGCCGCCCTGAAGATGCTGTCGGAATCCTCCCTCTCTGGCACTGACCTTGCGCAGCAAATCAAGCGGGTCACGGGCGGGGAGTGGAACCCGGGCCCTGGTTCCATCTATCTAATGCTCGCCGAGCTTCTCAAGAAGGGATTGATCACGGAGCTCCCGAAACGGGAAGGAAACGTGAGAAGGTACATCATATCAGGGAAGGGGAAGGAAGAGCTCTCCAGGCTGACGAAAGAGACCGAGTCCGACGTCGCCAGGCAGCTGCGCCTCCTTGCCGTCTACTCGGCACTGGCAGGAAGGAAGGAACTGAAGACCAAGGTGCTTTCCCTCGCTGACACTCTCGGTGTCAGCCTCGACGCAGGCAAGAGTTAACCGTCCACCCCTGCGCGCCCTGCCACGATGACGGACAAGCCGGTGACCGTCGAACGGACGGGCATCGAGCACATCCCACTTGAGGAGAGGCACGGTTCCCCCGGGCGAGTGTTCACCCTCTGGTTCGCTGCCAACCTGACCGTCGCCGACTACGTGATAGGTGTCCTCTGTGTCCAGGCTTTCGGCCTCACAGTTGCCCAATCAATACCCGTCCTGCTTCTGGGGAACCTGCTCGGGGGCGTGTTGCTAGGGCTGTCAGCCGCCATGGGGCCTCGGCTGGGGTTCCCACAGATGCTCTCCTCGAGGAGTTCCTTCGGGAGGCGGGGGAACTACCTCTTCGGCGGCCTGAATTGGATTAGCACAGTTGGATGGTTCACCGTTAACACCATTCTCGGGGTGGAGGCCCTGCAGGCTGTGTTTCCAGGAGTCAACTTCTACGCCTCTGCTACCGGTCTGGTGGCGCTGCAGGTGGTGGTCGCCGTCTACGGCCATGATTTCATCCATCTATTCGAGAAGGCGATGTCGTTGGTTCTGGGGGTCCTTTTCCTTGGCGTGTTCGTTCTCACCCTTCCCAAACTAGGGGCGGCCTTCACTTTCGTGCCTCTTGGCGGATCGACCGGGATACCCGCTCTGGGCCCGGTAGGGGTTGTGCTCGCTGCCTCCTTCTCGTACCTCATGAGCTGGTCACCATACGCCTCTGACTATAGCAGGTACCTCCCCGTTGACGTTTCTGGGAAGCGGGTCGCGCTCTTCGCCCTTGCCGGAGGAGCAGCCGCGTCTTTCGCCATAGAATTAATCGGGGCTCTCGTAGGAAGCCTCACGCCTGGGGCAGGGTTCTTCACCGGCCTCTACAATTTCGCGGGGTCGTTCGGTCCACTTGCCATAGTTGCGATCATCCTCGGGGCAATGGCAGCAAACGCGCTGAACATCTACACAAATGCGCTATCGGCTCTCGTGCTAGACATCAGGGCGAAGCGTTGGCTGATGGTCGTTGTCGGAGGCCTCGTCGGGCTCGCGCTGTCCTTCGCGGGTCAGGCCAATTTCGTTCTCAACTACCAGAACTTCCTTTTCCTGCTCGACTACTGGATTACGCCGTGGCTGGGGATTGTGCTCGTGGACTATTTTGTAGCGAAGCGGACTACCGTGGACAGCTCTGCGAACCCTCGTCTGTGGGACTGGAGGGCTCTCGCGGTTTATGCGGTGGCTGTGCTTGTCTCAGTTCCCTTCATGGTGCCTGTGAACCCAATCAATGGGTCGAGCCTGGGATCCCCCTTCGGGGCCCTTGCGTCGGTCTTCGGAGGGGCTGACTTCAGCTACTTCATCTCGTTCGGGGTGGCCGTGGTCCTGACCTACATCCTGAGTAGAAGGTCGCCCAGGAAGTCCTCGACACCGCCTGGGTAGATTTTTATCCAGTTGTAGCCATGCCGTCTCCCGTGTCCGCAGAGACCAAGTTCAAAGTGAACATCTACCCGTCGCCCAAGCCGAAGAAAGTCCCGAAGGCCGTTTC
>Ga0187771_10002965_pt1 | contig 11791 bp, 12 predicted proteins | sample 0116_SJ02_MP15_1_FD_133139 | JGI IMG/M metagenome (GOLD analysis project Ga0187771, IMG submission 133139) | Tropical peat soil microbial communities from peatlands in Department of Meta, Colombia - 0116_SJ02_MP15_10_MG | ecosystem: Environmental > Terrestrial > Soil > Wetlands > Peat | place... | reverse complement strand
GTCGATCCACCGGCACACTGGAGGGTTGTACGACATGCACCTCGATTCCCTTTGCGATCAGCCACCGGGCCAGCCAGAACCCGGACCAACCAGCTTCGTAGGTGACGATTACCCGCTCTAGTGGGTGGCCAGTGGCGATAGAGCGAGCTTTATAGCTCTCGATCGCAGATTGAAGCGCCAGCTTATCGGGCTCAATGGTACGCTTCGATTTGGTCTGCCGCAGGCCAGGCACCTGCGTCGACGGAACCCAGCTCTTGTTACTGAGTTCGATCGCTAGGACAAGCGTACGGTCGTATTGAACATTGTCCGCGATATCGAGTGACTGCAACATGATCAGGTCTCCTACTGCTTGAGGTGACGCAGCCTATCTCGCCTGCGCCGCAAATCATGGGATCTGTTGATGCGGCGATGTGACCGCTGGCCCTGATGCAATCCGCGGACTGGCTTCCAATCAGTTTTTCGCGCTTTATGGCGCACGACTCTAAGCAGGCTCTGCCAATCGTGGGACGACCTTAGCAAGCGCGACGGAGACAAGGCGCGCCGGCCGTCGCGCAAGAAGCTCGTTGATCCATTGAGCGCCAGCGGCATTCTTACCGCGAGCGTAGCGTATGACCGACGTCGCGCCGATAACGAGGAGCGTACGCAGATATCGGTCGCCCATCTTCGAGATGGAACCGAGTCGGTCTTTTCCGCCGCTTGAGTTCTGCCGCGGGACAAGGCCCAGCCACGCTGCAAACTGTCGACCAGATCTGAAGTGTGAAGGATCAGTGACGGTCGCAGTTATAGCGGTTGCCGTGATGAAGCCGACACCCGGGATCGTTTCCAATCGCTTGCCGGCAGCGTTCGTTCGATGCCAAGCGAGTAGCTCGGCATCGATAGCTTTGATTTGCGCTCCGAATTCCCGCACTTGTGACACCAGGGGAGCGAGCGCATATCGTGCCAGGGCTGGAATGAGGGGAGCATCGGGGCTGTCGTTGCCGAAGACGCGTTCGATAAGTGTAGCCAAACCCTTGGCATCCTGCGCGGCGATAAAACCGAACTCGGCAAGGTGGCTGCGCAGGGCATTCACCGTCATCGTTCGCTGGCGCATGAGCAAGGCTCTCGTGCGATGCAACATGACGACGGCCTGTTGCTCGGGGCTCTTTATCTCTACGAATCGCATTGTCGGTCGCGTCACTGCCTCACAGATAGCTGCCGCGTCAGCCGCATCGTTCTTCCCACGTTTGACGTACGCTTTCACATACGACGGGGGCATGAGCTTCACCGTATGGCCCAGCGCACTCAGCTTGCGCGCCCAGTGGTGCGCCGAGGAACAGGCCTCCATGCCAACGAGACACAGGGCCAACTCCTTGAAGAACAACAAGAGCTGTGCCCTTCGCAGGGCTTTGCGCACAACAATCTAACCGTTAGCGTCGACTCCGTGAACCTGGAACACGTTCTTCGCAAGATCGAGACCGATCGTGGTAACTTGCATGGCGGACGCCTCCTCTCCTTGTGGCGAGTCTTCATCGACGACCACGCTATGGCACATCGATGCCGGTGAGCAGGGGGCGTCCGCCCCATCAGTTTTGCAGCCATGAGACGGACCTGGATATTGGGATGATCGAAAAGTCGAAGAAGCGCAGACCTTTGATCACCCGGACGGCTCCGTAGCTCTTCCGTGATCTCGCGCATTTGAAGCAATAGTTGACTTTCCTTTGCAATTTCGCCAGGCAATTCAGCCTGAAATTCGCCGACGCCAAGAGCGGCAAATCGGTCGACCAGTTCTGCAACTGATATTTCTCTCAGATCGAAAGGCTTCACGGCTTAAGCAATCTCAAAGCGCGCCGTGGCGGTTCAAGTTGGCTTGAAAACACCGCGGTCAAGATTCCATAATGACATGCCGGCTTCGCCTGCCTGCGGTTGGCACGCTAACGCGCTGATTTCCTCAAGTAGCTGCCGCGCCGCTGCTGGCGCGACGGCAAGGCTATTCTTTGCCGCCTTTAGGCGAACCTGCATGTTCGGATGCGTATACAGGCTGAGTAACGCGCGCCGCTGATCGCCCGGCCGTGTTTTCGGTTCCTCGACAACACCCTGCATGCTTCGAAAAAGGCGAGCGATTGAACCGGTCGTTTTCATTTCCGAGCAAAGCTTCATCTTGAGCCGCGCTAAGTTCGGCGACGATCCAGATCCGGGGCCCTAGCGCGCGCGCTAGACCACGGACAAGTGTATTTCTGAGCCGAGTGGTCGGCGGCCGCTCCTCCGGAATCTCCGGCGGAACACCAGTCGGAATCTCCCCTGCCAAGCAGATGCGCGCCGTCGCAACAGGATTTCCGTTCGCATCCGTCCATCGCCCGCGCTCATCTCGCGGTTCCGCCGGGTTGTAGCCGTATTTGTAAGCAAGCTTCAGCGCGCGGTCGTGACGCCTGAGCGCGATCTCAAAACGCGTGGCCGCGGCGAGCCACTTGAGCCGCAGCAACTTGGACCGGATGGCGCGCGCCGCCATCATGCTGCGGAGCTCGGAATCGGCGCACGACATCGCCGCTCACCACGCCTGCCGCCAGGCGCGCAGGCTGCCGCAACACAAGGTCCCGTCGCGCCGGCGATAGATCAGTTGCCGCCGCGGCTGCTTGCGCTGCCGCCACGGCCCAACTTCAAGGGCTTCAAAGGCGGCGCCTTGGTCAAGACCGGCGAGCACACCTTCTGCATTGTCGGCGAATGGGCGAGCTTCAAGGCACTCGCCGCCGCCCGCCCGCAGGTCGGCGAGACCGAACACGACGTGCGCGAGGTGATGGTCGAGGGCATCTCCAACGTGCTGGCGGTGCATCCGCTAGACGAACGCCCGCAGTGGATTCCCACGCGCCGGCGGCTTCCAGCCGCAGCGGGTACAGCCGACAAGCCCGAGCGCGAGCACGACGAGGCACACAAGAGCGAGGGCCGGTGCATGGTTAACACTTTACGCGATTTACCGGCGACGCGCGAGCGACCCGGCGTTCAACTCGTCAGCGCCAGCAGCGGCGGCGCCGGCCGCGGCTTGAGGTCGAAGCCGAGCACGAAGACCGGCCGGTGATCGGCGTCGACCACTGTCATCGTCCAGCCCGACAGATCCTGCACGTGCCGCTCGCATAGCGCCGCCTTGAGCTCGCGCACGTCCTTCACCGCATGCGCGCGCGCCGCCCGCAGGCCGTTCAACTCGAGCCCGTTGCCGTCGGTGAACCAGTGCGTCCCATCGCAGAAATGAAAAAAGTAACGCGGCACGCTGACAACTCCACACTCCAGACCGTCGGGCAAGCTAAGCGGGCGTCGATGACACCGGTATTACGCGCGAGTGACGCGGGCCGCGCGCATCCGCCTCGCAGAGGCCGTCGAAAAGGAAAGGCCCGCGGCGGTTGTGGCGTCTGGCCTTGCGCGCGTGCCGACACTCTGGATTTTTCTCTCGCTTGGCGTATGGTTTCGGCAAGGGCGGCGACCGATGAAAGGTCGCTCAAATGGACTACCGACAAAGAAACGTCTTCTCCCCGCTCCGCCACGAGTTCAGCCGTCGAACCCTGCTCTGGGGCGCTCTCTTCATCCTCGCCATCATCGCCGGAAGCTACGTCGACATCGATGCTCTCCTGGACTATCTCAAAGTCCTGCACGGCTCGGCGAGCGACACTGTCGAACTTGGCGCCATGATTTTCGCGGCCAGCATTGTACCCTTCCTCGCGATGGGCATGTCGATCTCGGCGGATTCGCGTCGGCATAGATAGCGCGCGTATGCCGCAAGTCCATTCGCGCACTGGTCTGCGCGACGCTGAAATCGCGCGCCCTTTATGGGGTCTTTATAAAAGACCCTTTATTCCGCCTTTATAATTCGGCCGCTGCCAACGGCTGGAATCTTTATGCGGCGACAAACACATTGCCCGGCAGCAAAAACAATAACAGCGGTGATATTCGATGATGTCTCTTCTCTTGCGCAGCTATCCCGTGCGGCTCCTGTTGGCGATCGCCGCGCCGATTGCCGCCGCCGAGGTCACCTACCATCTGCTGACCTGGATGTCGCCATCAGGCCATTAGCGCTCGGCCTTAGGGCCCTACCTTGCGCCGGGCGCTCGCGCTCGCACACTGCGTCAAACCGCCGCCTTGCGTCCTGGATCGCCGGCCGGCTCCTGCGCGCCCAGGCGCCGAGTTCGCTCACCGGCTCGAGCAGCGAGCGGCCAAGCCGGGTGAGCGCATAATCCACGCGCGGCGGATTGCTCGGCGTCACCGTGCGTGTGATCAGGCCATCGCGCTCGAGCGCACGCAACGTCAGCGTCAGCATCCGCTGCGAAATCGAGCCCAGCGCCTTGCGCAATTCGTTGAAGCGCTTCGGCCCGTCGCCCAGCGTCGAGACCACCAGCACGGTCCACTTGTCGCCGACGCGCGCGAGCACCTCGCTCACCGCCCGGCAGTCCTCGGGCACATGCAGGTTACCTGGTGTGGGGGCTGTGCCCTCTTGCGCGCTGTGAGCGGTCATCTATCTAGCCTTGGTATAAATTCGTAACCACAAGCTAGAGGCCCCCATGGCCAAATTCAAGCTCGGCATCGTTGTTGGCTCGAACCGCCGCGAATCCATCAACCGCAAGCTCGCTGAGGCGCTGGCGAAGCTCGGTTCCAATGCGTTTGAGGCGCGTTTCATCAAGATCGACGACCTGCCGATGTACAACCAGGACCTCGAGCAGCCGACGCCCGAGCCGGTCGCCCGCATGAAGGCGGAGATCGCCGCCTCAGACGCGATCCTGTTCATCACCCCGGAACACAGCCGCTCGATCCCCGCCGTGTTGAAGAACGCCATCGACTGGGGCGCGCGCCCCTACGGCAAGAGCTCGTGGATCGGCAAGCCTGCCGCCATCACGGGAACCTCCGGCGGCGGCATCGGCACCGCGGTCGTCCAACAGCACTTGCGCCAGGTGCTCGGCAGCGGCGGCGGAATGCATCTGATGGGCGGCGAGGCCTATATTACCTTCAAGCCCGACCTCATCGACGCGCAAGGCAACGTGGCGGACGAGAGCGTGCGCGGGTTCCTGAAGGCCTTCATCGACAACTTCGCCGCCTTCGTTGCGCGCTTCGCGCCGCAGAGCGCCCAGCGCGCGGCTTAACTGTCGTCCATCGTTGCGGGGTTCGCGAGCATCGCTCGCGCCCTGCAATGACAGTAAGATTGAGAGAAAGGCCAAGACCCATGTCCATCCGCCCGGTCAAGCGCGTGATGCAATCCGAGCCCACCATCGAGGGCGCCGGCGTCAAGCTGCGTCGCGCCTTCGGTTTCGGCGACACCAACGAAACCGACCCCTTCCTGCTGCTCGACGATTTCCGCAACGATCGGCCGCAGGATTATCTCGCAGGCTTCCCCTGGCATCCGCATCGCGGCATCGAGACCATAACCTACGTCCTCTCCGGCACCGTGGAGCACGGCGACTCGCTCGGCAATCGCGGCCTGCTCGGCGCGGGCGACGTGCAGTGGATGACCGCCGGGCGCGGCATCATGCATCAGGAGATGCCGCAGGGCGACCCGCAGGGCCGCATGCACGGCTTCCAGCTCTGGGCCAATCTGCCCTCCTCGCTGAAGATGACGGCGCCGCGCTATCAGGACGTCAAGGCCGCGGAAATCCCGGCGATCACCGACGACGACGGCACACATGTACGCGTGGTCTGCGGCGAGTTCTGGGGCAGACGAGGCCCGGTCGAAGGCGTCGCCGCCGATCCGCGTTATCTCGACGTGTTCGTGCTGGCCGGCAAGCGCAAGACGCTGAAGGTCGAGGTCGAACGCCATGCCTTCGCTTACGTGTTCGAAGGCGACGGCCGCTTCGCCTATGCGTCGCAGCCGTTCGGCGTCTTGAGCGAGAAGCAGGCGAACGGCGAGGAGATCCTGTTCCGCGAGCCGGTCGGCGACCGTTCGCTAGTGCTGTTCGACCGCGGCGACGAGGTCACCGTCGAGGCCGGCGACAAGGGCATCCGCTTCCTCTTAGTGTCGGGCAAGCCGATCGAGGAGCCGGTCGCCTGGTATGGGCCGATCGTGATGAACACGCAGGCCGAATTGCAGCAGGCGGTCGCCGAATTGCGGAACGGCACTTTCATCCGCTGATGAAAGCGCCGTTCGCCGAAACGCAGATGACACGGCGCCGCGCACGCGGCGCCGTTTTGCTTATTCGTGGATGGTGTCGTTCGGCAGTTGATGCTCATGCCAAACGGCATTGAGAATGCCGCAGCCGCAGGCAAAACCAAGGCCGAGGATCCAGGCGAAATACCACATCGATCGTCCTCCTCAGTAGAGATTGGCCGAATTGGCTTCGATCTGCTTGGCGGTGACCGGCCCCTTGAGCACGCGGAACACGAAGCCGGTATAGGCGAGCACGATCGGCAGGAAGATCAGCGTCGCCAAGAGCATGACGAACAGCGTCATGTGGCTCGACGTCGCGTCCCACACCGTGAGCGAGGCCTGCGGCGTGATGCTGGACGGCATCAGGAACGGGAACATGCTCACGCCCGCCGTCGAGATCACGCCGAAGATGCCGATCGCGCTGGTCATGAAGGCAAGACCCGCCCGCTTGCCCGCGGTCAGCGCGATGGTGAGCAACGGCGCCAGGATGGCGCAGGTCGGCGCCAGCATCATCCACTTGTAGACGTGGTAGTTGGCGAACCACTGGCCGGGCACCTGCGTCACGGTCTTCATGAGTGGGTTGGACGGCCCGCCCGGCGTCACCGGGCTGGTGATCACATAGCCCTTCAGGAAGAAGGCGGTCCAGATGCCGGCCACAATGAACAGCACCACCATGACCAGCGCGCCGATGTGCACGTAAGCCGCGGCGCGCTCCTTCACCGAGCCCTCTGCCTTCACCGTGAGGTACACGGCGCCGTGCGTGGTCAGCATGGCGAGCGAGACCAGGCCGCACAGCAGGCCGAACGGATTGAGCAGCTCGAACAGCCCGCTACCCTCGTAGAGGATGCGCAGGTCGCTATCGATGCGGAACGGCACACCCTGCAGCAGGTTGCCGAAGGCGACGCCGAACACCAGCGAGGGCACCAGCCCGCCGACGAACAGCGCGTAGTCCCAGAACGAGCGCCAGTGCTTGTCCTTGATCTTGTTGCGGAACTCAAAGCCCACCGGCCGCAGGATCAAGGAGGCGAGCACCAGGAACATGGCGATGTAGAAGCCGGAGAACGAGGCCGCGTAGATCGGCGGAAACGCCGCGAAGATTGCGCCGCCGCCGAGGATCAGCCAGACCTGGTTGCCGTCCCACACCGGCCCGATGGTGTTGATGGCGACGCGCCGCTCGGTGTCGTTGCGCGCCACAAACGGCAACAGCGTGGCAACGCCGAGGTCGAAGCCGTCCATGATGCCGAAGCCGATCAGCAGCACGCCGAGGAACAGCCACCAGATCACGCGAAGGATTTCATAGTCGACGGGAATGGGCATGACGGGGCTCCTTCACGATACGGTCTGCGCGCGAAGCGCGGGCGCGACATCCTGGCCGAGCGCCTCCACCGGCCCCATGCGCACGTATTTGCGCATCAGGATAATGTCGACGACCAGCAGGGACGAGTAGAACAGGACGAAACCGCACAGCGTGAACACGACCTGCGCGGTGGACACCGAGGACGAGGCGAGGAAGGTCGGCAGCACGCCGTCGATCGCCCAGGGTTGCCGTCCGTATTCGGCGACGAACCAGCCAAGCTCGGCCGAGATCCACGGCAGCGGCAGTGACCACAAGAACAGCCGCAGCAGCCAGGTGCGCGAGAAATCGAGCTTGGAGGTAAAGTAGAAGGCGGCCACGAACAGGAAGATGAAGTAGAAGCCGAGCGCGACCATGATGCGGAAGGTCCAGAACAGCGGCACCACGCCGGGCACCGTGTCGTTCGCCGCCTTGGCGATGGTGGCATCGTCCACCTTGCGCGGATCGTCGACGTAGCGCTTGAGCAGAAGCGCGTAGCCGAGATCGTGCGCATGCACTTCGAGATCGGTGCGCGCCTTGGCATCCTGCCGGTCGGTCTTCAGCCGCTCCAGCGCGTCATAGGCGACGAGGCCGCTCTTGATGCGTTCCTTCGCCCGCGCCACCAGATCGTCGATGCCGGGCATCGGCTTGTCGAACGAGCGGGTAGCGATGATGCCGAGCACCCAGGGAATCTTCACTTCCATGCGGTTCTGCTGGGTGGACGGATCGGGCACGGCGAACAGCGTGAACGAGGCCGGCGCCGGCGCCGTCTTCCACATCGCTTCGATCGCGGCGAGCTTCATCTTCTGGTTTTCAGTGATGGTGTAGCCGCTCTCGTCGCCTAGCACGACCACCGACAGCGCCGAGGCGAGGCCGAAGGCGGAAGCGACGATGATCGAGCGCTTGGCGAAGGCTTGGTGGCGGTTGTTGAGCAGGTAGAAGGCGCTGATCGACAGCATGAAGATCGCGCCGGTCACGTAGCCCGCGCTCACCGTGTGCACGAATTTCGATTGCGCGGTCGGATTGAACAAGAGATCCCAGAAGGAAGCGAGCTCCATGCGCATGGTATCGGGATTGAACTGCGCGCCGACCGGGTTCTGCATCCAGCCGTTGGCGATCAGGATCCACAGCGCCGACATGCTCGAGCCGATCGCCACCAGCCAAGTCACCGCGAGGTGGCCCCGCTTGCTCATGCGGTCCCAGCCGAAGAAGAACAGGCCGACGAAGGTCGATTCGAGGAAGAAGGCCATCAGCCCTTCAATCGCCAGCGGCGCGCCGAAAATATCGCCGACATAGTGCGAGTAGTAGGCCCAGTTGGTGCCGAACTGGAATTCCATGGTGATGCCGGTGGCAACCCCCATGGCGAAGTTGATGCCGAACAGCTTGCCCCAGAAGCGCGTCATGTCGCGCCAGATCTGCCGGCCGGTCATCACATAGGCGCTCTCCATGATGGCGAGCAGGAAGGACAGCCCGAGTGTCAACGGCACGAACAGGAAGTGATAGAGCGCGGTCATGGCGAATTGCAGTCGCGCCAGGCTTACCGGATCGATGTGTTCCATAATCTCTTCCTTTCGTTCACGGGTGTGACGACGGGCCGAGCAGGCGGTCTATGGCCGCCGCGTCGACGGCGGCGCTCTGATCGGAGAAATGTGCGAACACCCCCATGCCGGCGACCGCGATCAGCTTAATCGCCAGCACCGTGACGACGGCGCGTGCGAGCAGGCTCTGCGGCCGCAAGGCCGCTACGACAAACGCCGCCAGCGAGGAGAGCAGCGGCCGCGATAAAAGTCGGTCGCGTTCAACGTCCAATTGCGTCGTCTCCTTCGACAGCCCTTGTAGCTGCGTCGAATGACACCGGTTTGAGCGTCGAACGGTCACCATGACTGGCGCGTTCGCACTTGCAATGACCTATATCAATGCCGAGACCGGCCGACGAGCGGGATCCGGCATGCCGCGCGTCAGCGCGCAAGTGGAGCCGCGGCTTTGTCGGCGGCGGAACTTCGGCCGGAGCGGCTCCACTCACTTTTTATATCATCTTTATGAAAGAGCGGCGAACTCCACCACTTTATCATCCATCGGGGCGAGCCTCGCGCCGCCCCGTCGCGTCCGCGCATCAACGCCGCCGCTGCCATGACGCTCGGCGCGATGCTCACGGCCCACGTAGCGCGCCTGTCACAAAACGGCGCGTCTGGCGAATCGTGCGTTTTGTCGCGGCGACGACGCGATAATTGCTTGCCTATTGCAAGGGGTCCTTTTAGGTGTCTGCGCGGGCGCTTGTTCGGGAGGCAAGCGCCTCACGAGGGGACAATCATCTCGGCTGCCGGCGGTCACGACCGGACAATCCCACCAACTGGACGACGCAACTCATGCGCGGGACGATGATTCCTATTTCCGTCGAGCAGGCCGAGCGCGTCGGCACGCGTTGGGACCTGCTCGCCATCCTGCTCACCTTCGCCGTGCTCGTCTTCTTCGCTGAGGCGAGCCGCAACCTGCTGCAGCCTTTGTCCGAGCTGCAGATGACGCCGGTCTCGCTCGATCCCGCCAATCTGCCGGAATATGCCTCGCGCACCACGCTGCGCATGCTGCTGGCGCTCGCGCTGTCGCTGGTATTCACCTTCACCTATGCCACGCTCGCCGCCAAGAACCACCGCGCCGAGATCCTGCTGGTGCCACTGCTCGACATCCTGCAGTCGGTGCCGATCCTCGGCTTCATCTCGGTGACGGTCGTGTTCTTCATGTCGCTCGCCCCCGGCCGGGTGCTCGGCGCGGAATTCGCCGCCATCTTTGCCATCTTCACCAGCCAGGCCTGGAACATGGCGTTCAGCTTCTATCAGTCGCTGCGCACCGTGCCGGTGGAATTGACGGAGGCCTCGCGCATGTTCCGCCTCTCGGCCTGGGCGCATTTCTGGCGCGTCGAAGTGCCCTTCGCCATGCCGCAGCTCATCTGGAACATGATGGTGTCGATGTCCGGCAGCTGGTTCTTCGTGGTCGCCTCGGAGGCGATCAGCGTCGGCAACACCACCGTCACCCTGCCCGGCATCGGCTCCTATATTGCGCTCGCCATCGAGCAGAAGAATTTGGCGGCGGTCGGTTGGGCGATCGGCTCCATGCTGGTGGTGATCCTGCTCTATGACCAGCTCTTGTTTCGCCCGCTGGTTGCCTGGGCCGACCGCTTCCGCTTCGAGCAGCAGGCCGGCACCCTGGCACCGCGCTCCTGGGTGCTCGACGTGCTGCGACGCTCGCGCATTGTCGCCATGCTGAGCGCGCCATTGTCCGATCTGTGGCAGCGCACCTATCGCCCGGTGGCGATCCCCGCGCTCGCGCTCGCCAAGGCCGCGCCGTCGGCGGCGCGCACGCGCTGGACCGACCGGCTTTGGACCAGCCTCGTCATCCTCGCCGCGCTTGGTGCGCTGTGGCAGGTCGGGCAATTCGCCCTCGGCAGCGTCACCTTCGCCGAGGTCGGCAAGGCCGCACTGTTCGGACTCGCCACCCTTGTACGCGTCATCGTGCTGATCGCGCTGGCGAGCGTCATTTGGGTGCCGATCGGCGTGATGATCGGCACGCGGCCGCAGCTGGCCCAGTTCATCCAGCCGATCGCGCAATTCCTGGCGGCGTTTCCGGCCAACGTGCTGTTTCCCATCGTCGTCGTCATGATCGTCGCCCTGAAGCTCAACCCGGATGTCTGGTTGAGCCCACTGATGATCCTCGGCACGCAGTGGTACGTCCTGTTCAATGTGGTGGCGGGCGCCGCCGCCATGCCGTCCGAACTGCGCGACGTCGGCGTCAACCTGCAATGCCGCGGCTGGCTGTGGTGGCGCAAGATCGCCCTGCCCGCTGTGTTTCCTTATTACGTCACCGGCGCCATCACCGCCTCGGGCGGCTCCTGGAATGCCAGCATCGTCGCCGAGGTAGCCTCCTGGGGCGACACGCACTTACAAGCGAACGGCCTCGGCGCCTATATTGCGCGCGCAACCGACGCCGGCGACATGCACCGCGTGGTGCTCGGTATCGCCGTGATGAGCTTGTACGTAGTGATCATCAATCGCTCGCTGTGGCGGCCGCTCTACTGGTTCGCCGAGCGCAAGTGCCGGCTCGGCTGAGAGGAGAAGTCCGATGAACGCCCCGCTGTTGGAACTCCACTCGGTCTACCAAGCCTTTCCCAAGCCGGATGGCAGCGACCTGCTGGTGCTCGACGACATCAACCTGACGCTCGCCGACAAGCAGATCGTCGGCCTGCTCGGCCGCTCCGGCTCCGGCAAGTCGACTTTGCTGCGGCTGATCGCCGGGCTGGCGCGCCCGCGCAGCGGCAGCATCGATTACCTCGGTAAGCCGGTGACCGGGCCGGCGCCCGGCATCGCCATGGT
>Ga0187771_10002964_pt1 | contig 11794 bp, 10 predicted proteins | sample 0116_SJ02_MP15_1_FD_133139 | JGI IMG/M metagenome (GOLD analysis project Ga0187771, IMG submission 133139) | Tropical peat soil microbial communities from peatlands in Department of Meta, Colombia - 0116_SJ02_MP15_10_MG | ecosystem: Environmental > Terrestrial > Soil > Wetlands > Peat | place... | reverse complement strand
TCGGGCGATACGAATCCGAGATTTGAACTTGAAGATTCCCCGCAACCCTTATGCTCGCGGTCCTCGTAGGCCGGGGTGAAGCGCGATGTCGATCCCATATGTAAGAAGAGACAGTGAGGCAGAGATCTTTACGGAATGGGGCGGAATAGTACAAGAACTAGTTATGCCGCCCGTAGCACCAGTGAAACACTTGACGCTGGAAGTTGGTATCTTCCAACCCGGCGAGGAACTGAAAGAGCATGTTCATCATGAATCAGAAGAAATCTACTTTGTAATCAAGGGCTCCGCCTTGGTGAACGTAGATCATAAGGAGTATGGACTAACAGACGGAATGGCAATGGTAATTCCCTCAGGTGCATTTCACAACGTGAAAAACGTCGGAAAGGAAGAGCTTAGAATCGTTTTTGCGACGTCGCCTCCAGAGAAGTACTAGTCACCTGTATCTCGACACAAATCTCAACGCGCTCTAGACGCCAAAGACTTACAAGCATACGGCTTACGTTTACGCAGGACCAATTTTGGATCCCAAGGTTCTACGACAGAAGAGGGAACATGCGGTAAGACTTCTGAAGCAAATGGTTGCGATTCCTAGTTCCAACCCGTTTGTCTCAGATAAAGACGAGAAAAAGATCGCGGAGTTCTTGAAGAAAGAAGTCGAACGCGTAGGCTTTCAAGTTGACCTCCAGAAGGTTACAAGCAGGTCTGCCTACTACACCTTTGCCCCAGCGAAAGGAAGACGAAGTTGCACCCGGCCCAACGTAATAGCTCGGACAGGAAGAAAGGGCGGAACCAGACTAATCTTGAATGGCCATATCGATACAGTTTCGGGAGAGATCATGAAAGGAGCTTTTGAGCCACGTGTGGTCGGGGATCGACTCTACGGCAGGGGCAGCGCAGACATGAAGGGAGGGATAGCTGCAATGATAGCCGCTTCAGAAGCGATACTCGAATCACGTGCGCCGCTCACAGGTGAGCTCGTACTATCACTCGTAGTGGGTGAAGAGACTGACGGAGCAGGAACCAGAGAATTCCTGAAACATGAGCGAGGAGACTTTGCGATAGTTGCCGAACCCACAGAGAACACGATGGCCATTGCCCAAGGAGGTTACATTGACTTCAGTATATATTGCAAGGGAGAGTCCACTCATGGCTTAACGACCATACCCGACCATTGGGCGAGCGCCTTCGTTCAGGCAACCAACCTCTGCAACCGCATACTAGAAGACCGACGTATCATGGCGAAGAGGAAGTATCACGGAACTGAAATGAATAGTACGTTCAATTTTTCACCTACCGATTATTCTCCACCTCCTTCGTACTCTATGATGACAATGCCAGAGTACAGGACTCACTGTCAACTCGGGCTCGTCCCGAATACCAAAGTCGCGAAATCCATGCGATCCGCACATTCGGCAGTGAACCGGATCAAGGAACATGTAGCTGAAGGAAACAGACTTGGCATGCGAGCAAGATATGAGCAAGTAGATTCGAAGGTCGGGTTTATTCAAGGAGAAAACGTGTATACACGGGCTTTTCAGAGAGCAATGGACAAAGTACTAGGACACCATCGGGAAAGTTACGAGATCAGTTTCTGCGACGCCTCATACTTCTACTACAAGCACATCCCAGTCATTCTGTTTGGTCCGGGGAACATAGAAAATGCACACGGCTCCAATGAGTACGTGAACACAAAAGAAGTCAGAGACGCAACCAACGTCTTCTTCTACGCGATCCAGAACATCCTGACAGAACCAAGTAACTGAGGCTGTATCCCAAGGATATAGCAAAACCGTCCGCAACTCGTAAGTTAGCTAAAGTGTTATAAGCACAACAGTAGGCGTTGACGTTTTTGTAACGCGGTGGCTAATGCTTGGAAAAGAAAGCCCCGGTATTTCTTCGTGAAGCTACAGGTCTCAGGAAGAGCATCTCGCCGATAGATGCGTTCGGGCTAAACACCCTGACGGTAAACATCGGCCTTGGAATTCTGTTCCTTGCGTTCCTTGCGCCCACAAGTTTTCCCGGGGGTGATATGGTGTTCGCGACGATTCTCACGATCATAGGATGCGTGATCTTCGCCCTGGCATGGTCGTTCGTAGCCGCTGCCATGCCGAGGTTAGGTGGAGACTATGTCTACGTTTCAAGAATCGTTCATCCGCTACTCGGGGTGATTTCTAATTGGGGAGTAGTACTTTTCGGGTGGCTGTTCGATGTAGTTGCCATATACATACTAGTAGCCGACAGCCTTTCGCCTTCGTTTTACGCTCTCGGTTACTTGATGAATAATAGCGCTCTAACCTCTCTTGCTGGTTCAGTTTCAGGCAACACATCAGTGTTTTTAATTGGAACTGCCACAATCACTCTTCTGTCTCTTATCGTATTTCTAGGCACCAGATACTTTGTCTACGTGATTAGGATTTGCTGGGTTGTAGGAATTATTGGCGCGGCCGCCGCTCTTATCGCTTTCCTCGGGGTCAGCCCTCAGCAATTCGCCGCGAATGTCAACGCATACGCGCAGAGCGCAATAGGCGTTAGCAATTATTACTCGTCGGTCCTTTCTGGCGGGTCGGCAGGTTTTGCACCCGTTCAGCCCTTTAGTCTGCAGACGGTTATGATAATTCCATTTGTTTTCTTTGAATTGGGTTTCTTCTTCTATTCAAGCTATATTGGAGTCGAGCTGAAGAATGTGCAAAAAGCCCAGATCTATGGAATGGTGCTTTCGGTTCTAGTGTGCGGCATCTTCACAGCTCTATTGGCCTGGGCGTTTGAGAACACCGCTACGTATAATTTCATCTACGCATCGACGAACCTGTACTTTACTAACGCCACGGCCTACGCGTTGCCAGCGCCGCCCTACATTAACTTCTTTGCTATGATTGGGAGCGGGAATGTTGTCTTGTCCCTTCTGATCATGATTGGTTTCATTTGCTGGGGCATAATTTGGACCGGCGTTGGCACGTTCTATCCCCCAAGAAACATGATGGCTTGGTCCTTCGACCACCTAGGTCCTTCGTTCCTCGCACAGGTGCACGAACGGTTCAATACTCCGCACTGGGGCATTCTTGTCGCTGCTATAGGACACTATCTGCTATTTGCTCTGACGTTCGTTGCAGGTTCGTTCATACTCGGGCTTAGTGCCACTGTTGGCAATCTGCTTTTCACGTTCATACCGATGGCGATTGCGGCGATCATCTTCCCATATGCGTCAAGAAGCAAAGAGATCTTCGAACAGTCTCCGGGTTTGATCAAGAGGAAATTCGGAGGGATTCCGATCATTGTGGTTCTCGGGATCGTTTCACTCGTCTTCCTGATAATGAACGTCTATTTCTTCTTAGGCAACTCTGCATATGGAGCTAATTCGGCACCCTCCCTGGCGGTCATCGTAGGAGCATTCGTATTTGCAACGCTCTGGTATTTCATCTGGAAGTATTACAGAAAGAGCCAAGGTATTGACGTTGCATTAGCCTACCGGCAGATACCTCCAGAATGATATCCTAAACGGAGATTAGTTGATTTATTCGCAAGACAGCGTTTCCGTCGCTCCGGGATGAAACGCGACTAACGTTCTGTTCGGAATCGAATTCCAATTTCTTTCCACTAACTTCTCTTGGCAAATGACGACGCCATCGCGCAATGCACAGTAGTGCAACGTGTAATAATCCTCGTCAATCTCATTCGGAATATCCCTCAACGCGTAGATCGATTCTCCATCCGACAGTATGCATGTCAACGACGAATAAGTCCGTCTCTGACTATCCGGATGAAGAACTACGTCGTTACGAATTTTCTTCACGGTAGCGCAAAGGTTTTCTTCAATTCTGCCTGAATTTCGGGGGAGTCCAGCCAGTACTCGTCTGAAATATGCTTCGCTGTCCGTTTCCTTTTGCTTTGCATTGATTTTAGATGACCAAATTGTTCCGTTGTGACCGAAGCCCCATTTTGAATTTACATACGGTTGAGTGTTTGCGATGGATTTGGCACCAATGGTTGCTTTTCTAAAATGCGCGAGGATGATCGTAGGCCGAATTTTCCTGACTTCGTCAATCGCATGGTCGTAGTTGGGGTCGTCTGCAGGGTTAGTAGGGAATCGACCTGCGTAGATGGGGGAATTTCCATTGTAAGTGAGGATGCCCCATCCATCTTGATGGCCAGCTGGTTCCCCTTTCGGTACTTTACCCTTCACAGATAAGTTTCTGAAGGCAGTGAGTAAGTTGCTCTGGTCGTCATAAGCTCCGCGGATGGCAATCATTCGGCACAGATCTTGTCGCCTTCGGGGTTCAGCTATCGATGATGCCTACTACTCTCACTGGGGCGCCGGTTACGCCCTTCACTTTCAAAGGGAGCGCTATCATCCTGAATCGTCGCGTGGAAATCGCGCTTAGATTGACTAGCCCATTGATGTATGGGATGCCGTTCTTCAGCAGGATTTTGTCGGGAATCAAATTGGTTGGCGGGATGCGAGGGTCGCAAAAAAGAGCAAGGTCGCCGGCAACTAGCTTCACCTTGCGCTCGACAAGCCATTGAGCCGCTTCATTCGATATGTAGGGCGTGCCCGTTACGTAGTCTTCTGAATTCCAGTGGGTTTCCCAACCAGTCTGCACCACGGCGATATCGCCTTCCTTTAGCGTAGATCCTACGCGTGTCAAGTCCTCTCGAGTAATGCAAGAGAGCGGACTGTTCTTGTTCTCGAATTTCAAAATCTCAGCGTCGCCGACGAGTAGGTCCAGTGGTAGTTCAGAACTGTGCATCGTATTGGCGAAGAAGTGTGATGGAGCATCTATGTGAGTGCCGACGTGATCGGCGAGGATGATTCTATAAGCCTCATATCCTATTTCCCCTATGGTTGCGATCTTCTCTATCTGAATGGGTGGAAACGGTGGCCCGTAAGTCCAGGCGCCTGTGGTCACTTCTCCTGTGAGATCAACGATCCTCATGTTTCAGTCTCCTACGAGCAGGTGCGGTTCATTTTGTTAATAGCTTTTGGTGAACTATACCAGTTAAGCTAAATGCCCGTCACATGGCCTTCGTCAGCGATTCTCGCCCCAAGAGTGATGGTGTCGTGGAGCCCGAGCCTGATTTCCTGCAAGAGGCCCAGAGGGTCGTGTCCACCTCTCAACAGAAGGGGTTGACGCTTAGAAGTTTAGGTGCTGCTGCCTTTCGACTGCATTGTCCAACGAGCGTGCTCCTGCATCTTGCGATGGGGCGAGAACTCTCTGATCTTGATTTTGCGGGTTACAGTAAGGATCGCTCCCGAATAGAAGGCGTCCTTGAGAGTCTGGGATACCAGGTGCATGCTTCGGCATTACTTGAAACACAAGGCTTGGCGCCAAATCGTGCGTTTTTCTATGACGCGCGCAACAGGAGGGTCGTCGACGTTTTCTTTGATCGGTTGGAGATGTGTCACACAATTGAATTCAGAGGACGATTGGAGAAAGACTATCCGACGATTCCGCTTGCGGACCTATTACTCGAGAAGCTTCAAATCGTCAAACTGAACTCGAAGGACATTAAGGATACCATAATCCTCCTTCTGGAGCACCCCGTAGGCGATTCAGAAAAGGAAACGGTGAATTGTCAATATATTGCGAAGCTAATGGCTGCTGATTGGGGCTTCTACTACACAGCTACGACGAATCTTCGAAAAATCGACACAGCCTTGGCTACTGTTCCGCAGTTGTCTGACGACCAACGAAAGTTAATTGGTTCTAGGATAGGAGAGCTTACGAAAACTATTGAGCAACATCCGAAGGGCCTCCAATGGAGAGCCCGGGCGCGAATTGGGACTAAGAGGAAATGGTACAATGATGTTGAGGAAGTCGTAAGGTAGAATGCACTCTAATAAACGATCATGGTGCGTTTTTTTAGGTCGTGACCGAGAACGTGGACAATTCAACTCTTTGGTCTCCATTTTAAATATGAACAGTGCAGCTCACTAATTCGAGGTAAGCAGAGTGTCATCTGATACTTCCGAAGTCTTCGCAAGAAAAGCCAGTGGTCTCGTAAGGCATGCGTCTTGGTTCGACGGCTTTCTGACCAGCATCGGGACTATGAATATGATTTGGATTGGTGTTTCCTTCATCTGGGCCCTCTCAATTTTCCCGGGGGCCTACTTCGACGTCTCGATAATCCTCGCCACGGTGCTCTGTCTATTCGACGCAGTTCTCTTCGCTCAGTTCGCCTCGATGATGCCCCGTTCCGGTGGCGATTATGTTTACAACAGTCGTAGCCTAACCCCAAGCATTGGTTTTTCAGTGAACTTCAGCATGGTCGTATGGAACCTGTTCTGGATTGCGTACACTTCCTGGATCCTTAGCTCTGTTTACGCCTCATCTGTTTTCACAATTATCGGTGCGGTTCTGAAGTCAGACTTTTGGACGGCTTTGGGAACACAGGCTGCGCAACCGACGGTATCTTTCATAATCGGCGCTATAGTCGTACTCTTCATTGGGTTCATTACGTACGCGGGCCTTCGTCCGTTCTTCAACGTCATGAAGGTAGCATTCGTCATCGGCATGATCGGAATCTTCGCGCTCGTCTTCGTTTTGGCAACGTCATCACAACCGGCTTTCGTAAACGCCTTTAACGGCTTCATCGGTCCAGATGCTTACAGTGCAGCGATCAGCACGGCAGTTAAGAACGGCTACACTGCCGGAACAAGAGACTGGAATGGCACAATTATGGCCGTTGCGATTGCTTTTCAACCACTTGGCTTCTCAGTATGGTCATCATACATCTCAGGCGAAATCAAAGACGCCAAGCGATTCAAGACGAATGCGCTGGCGATAGTAGGCAGCCTGATCGTGATGGCTGTCTTTCTCCTGATCTTCTGGTATCTTTCCGTGGCAGTCTTCGGCTACGACTTTATGGGCGCCACAGGTTTTCTCTATTACAACGTACCAAGCGCTTCACCGCTCTCAATCCCTCCTAGCACGAACTTCTTCGGCTCACTTCTGGCTCCCAACCTGACCATGGATCTGATAATTGGAATAGGCTTCCTGGCATGGGCTTTCCTGTATGCCCCGCAGTCAATGCTCATGGTGAACCGGTGCATGTTGGCTTGGACAATCGACCGCCTCGCTCCGAAAAAATTCGGAGAGGTGAATTCACGGTTCCACACCCCCACATATGCAATTCTACTATCGACCGTTCTCGCACTAGTGTTCTTGGCTGTATTCGTCTTCACAACAGGGTTCTTCTCAATTTACGGATTCAACGCATTCATCGGCGGTGGCACAATCACCTTCATTGCAGTGGGCGTCGCGGGCATCGTCTTTCCCTACCGTAAGTCAACAAAAGACATCTTCAACTCTTCACCGGCCAATCAACGAGTGCTCGGCATACCGGTTATGGCCATCAACGGAATCATAACCGTACTCTTCATGAGCTTCGTAACGATCCTATACCTCCTACCCTGGAGCGGCGTCGACACGGCTCCATCAGTTGGGTTCATCGTCTTCCTGTACGTGCTGGGTTTCGTGTGGTACTACGCGACCAGGGCATATCAAAAGAGAAAAGGCGTTCCGGTAGAACTAGCCTTCAAGGAGATTCCGCCAGAATAGGACATGATTCATCTAGTATTGATGTATTCCAGATATCTAGTCGACTCACAAAGACGCTAGCATGAACTTGGGCTGCAGCAAATAATGAGCGTTAAGCCTCTAGCATTCGAAACTGGAAAAAAGAAAATCAGGCTCTACTATACAACAGATGTGCATGGATCAACCACGTGCTTCAAGAAATTCCTCAACTCCGCTAAGGCCTATCAGGCCGACGTAATAATATTGGGCGGCGATCTTTCAGGCAAATTAATTGTACCCGTTTACAAGGAAGGCCAAGACACTTACTCCTCGAAATTCCAAGAACGCCAGGTAATAGTGACCGGAGAACTTCAACTGAAGGAGTTACTGGCGAATATTCGTTTCACCGGCTCATACTACGTAATTCTAGAGAGAGCCGAAGAATCTAAATTCGCCGCGGAGAGCGAACGAGAAAAACTGTTCACACAGGTCCTAGTAGATGCCACTCGTGAATGGATACAACTCGCCGAAGAACGTCTCAAAGACTCGAAGACAATATGCCTAATCATGCCAGGCAACGATGACCCGATGGATATCGATCCAATCATAGAGTCGAGCACCCGAGTAGTAAACCCAGATGGCAAACTAATCACTCTAGACGGAACCTACGAAATTGGAAGCACATCCTTCGGGAACATAACGCCGTGGAGCTGCCCGCGGGACATACAGGAAGATGAGCTGGAAAAGAAACTCGAAGCAGCCTGCTCCGCAATTAGATCTCCGCAGACAGCTCTATTCAATTTCCACGTTCCGCCGTATGACTCAGGACTAGACTTGGCGCCGAAACTGGATGCAGATTTAAAGATCGTGACGGAAATGGGGCAGCCAGTGATGATACCCGTCGGCAGTCACGCAGTCAGAAAAGTCATAGAAGAATACCAACCTCTCGCAGGTCTTCATGGGCACATTCATGAATCAAAGGGCACTGCCATGATTGGTCGAACTTTCTGTGTCAACCCTGGCAGCGAATACGGCGAAGGACTCCTACACGGTGCAGTCTTAGACCTTGAGCAAGGAAAGCTGCAATCTTATGTGCTAACCCAAGGGTGAGCGAAATGAAACTGTTCTACGTCACGGACATTCATGGAGCCGACATATGTTTCCGGAAGTTCTTCGCGGCCATCCGAGAATACAAGGTTGACGTTGCTCTCCTACTAGGCGACCTCTCAGGGAAAGTAACCGTTCCGATTCAGAGCAGGGACGGAACATACACGTGCACAGTTCTGGGCTCGGATCTAGTCGCCCGAAATGAAACGGAGCTAACAAAGTTGCAAGCAAGAATCGCCAACATAGGGTACTACAGCTACGTGGCTTCTCCAGGGGAAGTTGAAGAGCTGTATAAGAATCCTGAGAAGAACGACGAGTTATTTCAGAAACTAATCGGTGAAAGATTGCAACGCTGGATGCAAATCGCAGACGAAAAACTTCGTGACTCAAAGACCAGAGCCTATATTGGGGCTGGAAACGACGACCCATTCAGTATTGATCCAATCTTGGATAGTTCGGGCCTAGTTACGAATATGAACGAGCGGTTAGTCGATATCGAGGGTTACGAAGTCATCACGACCGCCTACTCGAACCCAACTCCTTGGAATACACCTCGCGAGTGCAGCGAAGACGAGTTAAGCAGCAAAATCGAGGGACTTGTCGGCAAGATCACCAAAATGGACACGGCGATATTCAACTTTCACGTCCCACCGTACGGAACACTCCTCGACAACGCGCCAGAGCTCAAAGATCTACAACCGGTTGCAGGTTCTGTAATAAACGTAGGCAGCACAGCGGTCGCAAAAGCAATCGAAAAGCACCAACCACTTCTTGGATTGCACGGCCATATCCACGAATCTAAGGCGGCACAAAAGATCGGAAGAACCTTGTGTGTTAATCCAGGAAGCGAATATTCAGACGGGATCCTGCGTGGCGTCACAGTGACACTGGAAAGCGGCAAGATCAAGAATTACATCTTCACATCTGGCTAAGTGGAAACCAAAAGCCGTCACTGATTCCAACATAACGACTTAGTTCTCGTGAGTTGGGCTTCCAATGAGGCTGGGACTACATGAGTCGTTAGGGAAGATGCTCAGAAACGAGATGCCGAGTAGGTCGCCTGCGCCTACTCAGGTGGGAGTTCCCTAAAGGCTTGGTTGACGTCGACTCCTTTTCGTTTCTGGAATGCAGCGTTTGCGAAGTACCATATTCCACAGACTACCAAGATGCCGGCCGTGTACAAGATTGGTACGGGGGCATTGTAACCCAGCTCAGGAGCAGTTAGGTAAACTACGAATAGCGCGCCGCTCACGATCGCTGCCAAGACGCCCACTATGGTGATCAGTGGAACGGGGCCCAGATTGTAGCGGCTCATGGGTGATGATTCGAAGGTCTGGGGGCGTCTCTTCCAGAAGACGATCGCCGCTAGTGAGGTAACGAACACGACACCTGTGGGACCTGCTACGGCTCCTACTGCGATGACCGAGTAGAATGGTGGCCAGAAGTCGAACAGATAGGCCGCGATCAGGCTGACGGCGAAGCATAGGATCGTTGGCTTTACAGGGGTGTGAGTGCGTGAGCTAACTGATCCCATCCACGCCGGCAGCATCCGGTCGAGGGACATGGCGATCCAGATCCTAGTGACGATGACGAATTCGCTTGCTGCTATGAAGAATCCTCCGGCAATCAATCCTAGCGAGACCAGCACAATCAGAACAGGATTTGTGGTCAGCATGGACACTAAGAGACTTACAGTTGGGTAGAAGGGAACGACACTGTTGGGTAGGTAGTATGCATTCGCTATTCGATTCATGAAATCCCAACCTACAACGTTTGTGAATAGCGCGATTGGGATGAAGAGGGCGATCCATTGTAGGTAGAGACCCGCAGCAGAGAACGAAAGGAGTAAACGCTTGAAATCGTTCGCGCGTTTCACTTCTCCAAGAATTCCGGTTGAAGCCCACATAGTCCAAGCAATGTAGATGCTCAGCACGCTCATCAAAAGGAAGGTGTTCCGCCAGCTGAACGCTGGGACCGTGTAACCGGCAGTTGTGGTTGCCTGAACTATGCTCTCGTAAAGATTCTGGCTTCCCATCAAGTTACCCCAATAGTTGAAAGCGCTATGGAAGCTCTGAGGATTCGCACCGGCCAAGAGATAAATCAAAACGATATTTGTAATCAGGGTAAAGGGAAAGAGGACCCACCGCTGACTTCGAATCCACCACTTTAGAGGCACAACCGTAACAGCTAACGAGAGTATCCCTGTAACTACAGAAGTAGCAAACTGCCCGTTGGCAACTTGCAACCAGTTAGCCCATCCTATCCATACGCTATTGTTCTGAAGCGTTCCGATCAGGAGGAAGACCGGGGCGAGCCCGAGACTGGCAATTACGTAACCCCCAAAAGCCACGAATGTTGCAATCCAAATTACCGTGAACCAACCCAGGGGAAAGATAACGCCAATGGCTGGATGTAGAATCCTGCTTTGATACACATAGTCGCCTCCGGCTCTAGGCATTGAAGACCCTAAGCCCGCGTAGAGCGCGTAGAGCGGAAGCATTACGAGTAAACAGAGCGCGATTGCCCATCCAAGGTCGGCGCCTGGTAAGTAGTATTGTGCGTAAGGCATAAAGTAAAACAGAAGGTAGAACCCGCCGGAGCCCGCAATGCCCCACCACGCCACATCAAACAGGGACATCTCCCGAACAAGGCCAGAAGATTTTCGTCGGAATAGTTCTTGACTCATGGCAATAGGCCCTTGTTAAGTCTCTAAAAGACTTGCGGTCCGCAAAAAGGAGTGTTGCGAGCGGTAATTGATCGCAACTCGTTCAATCTCACGATTTCCCAAAGGGTAATTAGGTTCTTTTCACGGATGTCCGAATCGGCGGTCAACACGAGCTCGATGACTGGTAGGGACATGTTGACTCTTCAAGAATATGCTCCCAATGAGGTAATGCATATCCTCGAAGTGGCCAGCAGCCTTAAAGACAAACAAAGGCAGAACCAACCCCATCGCCTTCTCGAAGGAAAGCAGTTGGCTTTGATCTTTCAGAAGCCATCCACCCGAACATCGGCTTGATAGAAAGCCGATCGGAAACGTGTATCTTTCCAAGTTGCGATGAGCGAGCTGGGCGGTTCAGCCCTATACCTTAGTGCGAACGATATGCAACTTGGGCGCGGAGAAACAATTGCAGATACTGGAAGGGTGTTAAGTAGATTCGTTCACGGCATTA
>Ga0187771_10002963_pt1 | contig 11798 bp, 10 predicted proteins | sample 0116_SJ02_MP15_1_FD_133139 | JGI IMG/M metagenome (GOLD analysis project Ga0187771, IMG submission 133139) | Tropical peat soil microbial communities from peatlands in Department of Meta, Colombia - 0116_SJ02_MP15_10_MG | ecosystem: Environmental > Terrestrial > Soil > Wetlands > Peat | place... | reverse complement strand
GTAGTTTTGCCGCATTGCCTCTTCTTCTCGGATGGCTCCAAATGAGTTGGATGATCGTTCTTTTAGGGGCAGAAATCGCTTATGCCAATGAACATTATGAGACATTTGGTTTCCACCCAGACTATTCAGGGATCAGTTTTTCCTCAAAGAAACTGCTCGTTCTTAGGATATTTCACCTTCTTACAAAGAAGTTTTCTGAAGGAGAAAAACCATTAGGCGCCAAACAGATTGCTCATGCATTGGAAATTCCAGTTCGACTCGTTCGACATCTTCTCTATGAATTAATCAATGTCGGGCTTGTGGTTGAAACAACAAGGGGGACTGAGGATGAGGTTGCGTTTCAACCAGGTCGGACGATTGAAAACATTACAATGAAATATACTCTTGATGAGTATGAGAAGTTCGGAACTGGACAGATTCCCGATAATCAATCTGACGAGGCAGAGAAAATTTCAATGTTTCTAAAAGATATCTCTGAGGCTATCGAGAGATCGGCCGGGAATGTCAGGTTAAAAGAGATATGAGAGAAACATTGAAAATGGAATTTCCGTCTCAGGACTTGACCGGGGTTTAGGGATTATCTGAGGCTTTCTCGATTTCTAAAATAGGGAAGAACAATTGACATGACGGCTGCCACCAAAGCACCAAGCAGCAGGATTATTGATATCGTGGATTCCCAGAGCCCACCTATTTCACCTTGAGAGATAATCAAGGTCTGTCGCAACGATCTCTCCATGACAGGTCCAAGAACCAGCCCTACCACTAATGGCGCAGGCTCGTAATCGGATTTTCGCATGAGGTAACCCACAACGCCAGCCCCAAGCATTACCCAAACATCAAAAAGGTTAGTGTTGTCCCCATAAGCTCCCAAAATGCATAATACCAAAACAGAGGGCATTAAGTATTTGGAGGGAACCTTCAGAATACTTGCAAAAATCCCTACCAGTGGAAGGTTCAGGATGAGCAGCATCATGTTCCCGACATAAAAACTGCCGATCACACCCCAGAATATTTCGGGGTGATCACGCAAGAGTAAAGGCCCAGGAGTAACCCCATGAAGAAGCATGCCACCCAGCAAAACAGCCGTCGCCGGTGTAAACGGCAAACCCAGAGAGAGAAGGGGTACCATCGCTCCTCCCACGGCAGCGTTATTGGCTGATTCCGGTCCAGCGACGCCTTCTATTGCTCCTTTGCCAAACTCTTCTTTAAACTTGGAAAAACGCCGCTCAACACCATAGGACACAAAAGAAGCGATCGTGGCTGCTGGCCCTGGAATGAGTCCCACCAAGAACCCCAGAACCCCACCACGAAGCATCGGCGGGAGAGAACGCTTGAACTCATCACGGTTAGGATAGAGTTCACGAAATTTTACCTCGACCATCTCGACTCGATTATCGCCTTCTGCCATTAACGAAAGAACCTCAGCCACCCCAAATAGCCCAGCGGTGATAGCAATGAAACTCAGCCCTCCTTGTGCCGACGTGAAGCCAAAGGTAAAGCGGCCGACTCCGCCCAGGGGATCCATCCCAACGGTGGAGAGCATCAAACCTATCGCCATCATAAATAAAGATTTTGTGTGGGATTTTCCGGTCAGAATCGATAGCACGACTACCCCGAGCACTGTTAATGCAAAATACTCTGCCGGTCCAAAAGCCAGAGCAGCATGGGCAAGTACCGGGGCAAAAAATTGTAAGGCCACGACGCTCAGGGTCCCGGCCACGAACGAACCAATTGCCGCAACAGCCAGAGCAGCTCCTGCACGACCTCTTCGCGCCATGCGGTACCCCTCAAGACAAGTTACCACGCTCGCAGGTTCGCCAGGTACATTGACCAAGATAGAGGTTGTCGAACCTCCGTACATGGCCCCATAATATATGCCTGCCAGCATAATCAGCCCTGCCGTTGGTCCAAGCCTGAAGGTCATGGGCAAGACCAAGGCCATGGCAGCTGCTGGACCAAGCCCTGGCAGAACACCAACCAGCGTGCCTACAACAACGCCGATAAAACAACCCAACAAATTTGTCGGCTGTAAGCTGATGAGAAGCGCTCGGAGAATACCAGCATTGGCCACTGAACCACGCCTCCCTCGTTAAATCAAAAATCCCGTGGGCAAGGACAATTTTAGCCAAACCTCAAACAAGAAGTAACAGAAAAGCATAACGCCAAATCCAAGGCCTACTGGTCGAACCCAGTCTCGTGCGCCCATCAGTTTGCTCGATATGACCACGAGCAGAAAAGTGGAGGTCAGAAATCCTATCCAGCTTACTGCGACCAAGTAAATGATAAGGATGACAACCATTAAAAATGGCTTTTGCTCCTTCTTCAAAGCTTCGGAAAATCTTATAGGTTCTCTTTTTGCTTTTTCTCCTTTAAACTTCAACTGGATGCCCTTTTGAAACAACTGCCAGGCTATCAGGATGACCGTGAGCAGCCCAACAACCAATGGAAATACGGCTGGCCCTGGGTTAGCCAAGGTGCCCAAGGGATAGACACTATTATAGATCAGATAGCTAATCCCAAACAGGGCCAGAATGATGCTGGTTATTACTTCCTTGTGAGCATTCATCCCCTTCTTCTCATTCAAAGAAATTTATAGTTCAGCGATTTTTGATGTCAACAAATGAAGGATTAATTACTTCTTCAGCCCGGCTGTCGTCATGATCTCTGAAGTGATCTTGTCCATCTCTCCCACGAACTTGCTCATGGTCTCTGGATCACGATATTGTGGCGTGGTACCCACGGACTTGGCAAATTCTATCCACTCCGGTGACTCGACGGACTTCTTAAAAGCAGTGGCCAGCTTATCGACAACCGGCTTAGGCGTGGACTTAGGAGCTGCCACACCACGCCACTGTTCATAGACCACATCTACACCTATTTCCTTGGCTGTAGGAACATTTGGCCATAGGTCAATACGCCTGGCAGCGGTAATAACAAGAACCCGCACCTCGCCCGCTTTCACCTGAGGCAATATCTCGGCCGGGTGCTGGCTTGAGGCGCTGATCTTGCCCCCGAGCAGTGCGGCGAGGGCCAAGCCAGTGCCGAAGGGCACATGGGTGAACTGGACACTGGCCTTGTTGGCTATCGCTACCGGTACCATGTGTGTGACGCTTCCGATGCCCGAGTTACCCACAGAGACTTTACCGGGATTCTGTTTGGCATAGGCAATGAGCTCTTTAAAATCTTTCCATGGAGCATCGTTTTTCACTGCGATAGCCACTGTCTCCTGTCCAACACCGCACACTGTCTCAAAAGCGGTATAGTTAATAGGAATCTGGCCGCTATTAGCTAAGGTATTGATAGCACCTGAATACCAGATCAATGTATATCCAGTGGGCTTGGCCCTATACACCTCGTTGTAAGCGATAGCGCCACCCGCACCCGTCACGTTGCGGACAATCAAAGGCTGTCCCAGATGCTTGGATACAATTTCAGCCAATTTCCGTGCCTGCACATCAGCGGCACCGCCTGCGCCGAATGGGTTGATGAGCTCAACTGCTTTAATGGGGAATTGCTCCCCTTTTGGACTCGAGGCTGCCTGATGAAGAGGAGCCCCAAGCAATGCGATCAGGCTCAGCAAAACAATGTTCCGCAACCTACTGCTGTTCTGACTCATCTCTTTCCTCCTTTTGTTTATTCCCCGCTTCCCTATGCCTTGGCCCAAGCTTCCCGGATGACGCGTTTCGCATTGGCGATAACAACCTCTGACTTCTCCCCAGCCATGACAGGCCGCACCTCGACGCTGACTATTGGTGGCTCTGCCCTGTCGAAGAATCCGTTTTCACGGAGCACTCGGAAGTAATGAATCACTTCAGCTGTGTCTATCTCGCCACCAGGAAGCCCGAACCGAGGCTGGATATCGCCATAAGCTGGATGGCGTCTGTCAGTACAAACACAGTTCCCCAAATGCACAGCTTCCAGATGGTCTTTGATGAGTGGGATGCTTTTCTCCGGCTTTTCACCCAGAAGTGGAAAGTGACTCAGATCGGCGAGCAAACCAAAATTTGGGTAGCTCGGTCGAAGCGCTTTGGAGACATCCAGAGCATCTTTGAAATGGCCAATCAGGTTTTTCTTGTCAATATCGCGGTCAAAGACCTTCAGGGTAAAACCTATCTCCCCTTCTCCTTTAGCATAGTCTATGATCTGGGCGATAGAGCCGATGAGGAGCTTTTTAGCCTCTTCGCGCCTCATATCGCCTGGATCCTTTCCAGCGATAAGGCGCACCCACTTGGCCCCTAAGTCGTAAGCTTCGTCAACACAACTTTTTACGCTATCGACTGCTGACTGACGCTCCTTCGGATCAGACGAATTCAGATTCAGTTTCAAAGTAGGCACCTTAGGTTGAGTTGCGTAAGCCACTGTCAAATGGCTTTCATCGAGCAGGCGGCGGGCTTCGTTGAGCACGCGGTAGTCACGCATCCAGCCTACCTCCACGGCTGTCCAGAAATCATCAGCTGCAATTTTGGCCAGCGTCTCCACAATTGGCCCTTCCCCGCGCTCGATGCCTGGATAGGCCTTAAAATGAACGATTCCCATTTTCATAAGAGCATAGATTGATTCGATCATAACCTCCTCCTATGTAGCCGGCTACCCCATTGATATGCATTGCCTTGGCTGATTATTTTCCGATAAGGTTCGGAAGACCTTTTGTGGCTTATTTACTTAATTTGCACAACCACCTTGATGGCATCGCCGATACGCTCGCGGAAAGTACGGAAAGCCTCTTGTACCTGATCCAATGGGAATCGGTGAGTGATCAACGGTGAAAGTTGAAGTTTCCCTTGCTTCGTCAACGAAATGGCCCTGGCCAGATTATGTCGGCCCTCACCGCGAATGGTATAGATGGTTGTGTCGTTGCGCACAGCTTCGGAGATGTCAGCCGCGACCTGCCCTTGGTAGAAGGTTAATAACAGTACATCGTGACCATTCTTGACCATCCGTATGCAATCATTCAGGGTGCCGGGCCCGCCAGCACAATCAATCGCCAAATCCACACCCAAACCACCGGTCAGCTCTCGTATGCGAGCCACAGGGTTTTCTCTGTTCACGTTTAGGGTAACATCGGCGCCGAACTGCTTGCCCAAGTTGAGACGCGATTCGCGAGTACCGATGAGGAAGACTTTATCGGCACACAAGGCCTTGCAGACTTGAACCGCCATCAGCCCGATTGAGCCAGGACCGATAATGACAATTGTGTTGCCTACGATATAACCGCCTGCTGTCTCCAGACCATAAAGTACGGTCCCAGCCGTGGTGATAATAGTCGATTCTTCAAAGGTCACATTTTCAGGGAGCTTGTGCAAGGTGTTTACATGGTTGAGGGCGTACTCAGCATAGCCGCCGCCAATGGTGAAACCCCAAGAGCGGTGCCCTTTGTCCAGGTGGCCATAATTGAGACACGCGGTATACATACCCTTAAGACAGTTATCACATCGACCGCATCCCTTATGCACCTCAACAGCTACCCGATCACCAACCTCAAATTCATCCACGGTAGGGCCTAAGGCCACAACCGTACCCGCATATTCATGACCAGGAGTGAATTCACCATAGGGGGGTTGGTTGGGAAAGGGTCTTTCGGTGATATGCAGATCGGTGCCACAGATAGCACAGCAGGCCACCTTGACTAACACTTCGCCTGGGCCGGACGTAGGTACATCTTTTTCCACTACTCTTAAATCACGAGGGCCGTAAAGCACGGCAGCCTTCATCGTTTTGGGAATGATCATGCCGCATCCTCCTCAGGAGAAGAACTACGGAAAAGCTTCCCAATCATTACTGCCATCCATACCGTAATCGCTCACTACGTGGTCATGTTCAATCTGCTAAAACTGAGGCATCATGTGAAATACCGAAATGGAGCCTTAGAGTGAAAGAGCATCGCCTTAACACCTGCCCTTAATCTGGGGAAAATCTTCACCCCGTCTCCAAGGAATGGAATTCTGGAGTCCAAACGAGTCCGATGCCCCGTCCAGAATACCAATACCCATCCATCATCTCCCCTCATCCGCATTACAAAAAATCTGTGCCTAAACTGTACCATAAACCATATTCGGCTCGACCAGAGCAGGATTGACCACGAATGAGATAAATTTTATGAGCTAAATCAATAAAAATCTATAAAAAAGTTTATTACATTCGTCCGTAGAGTTTTCCCGTCCTTCAAATATTCTGCATAACATTCGAATAAGTTGTTGCCAGTTCTAACAACGGCGGGCAGTGTTACCTTAAAGCTTCTTGGCGACCCAAATTCCACATCCTTCGGCTTTACAGCGAAACAGTTTGGACCCACCATTGATGCACCCGCAGCTTGCCAAGAGAAGCAAGCCCTTCTAATTGTTGGTTCGCCATCGGCTTCAAATGTAATCTTGAGCTCATAAGATGTGCCATAAAAGGCGTATCCGCCGGGACTAGAAGAACTCCCACCCAACAGCCTCAACTCGCCTGGAGCGAGAGGTTTCGTTGGTGCTGTGGCGCAAGAAGAAGCTCCCAACAAAATCGCTCCACTCATTAAAACAGCTTTCAATAGAAACCTCGATTTCATCATCACACACCTCCTTGACTATCGCTTACTTTGCTCAATTGCCCTTGTTACTTTAAAGTATCCCCATCCTGCCATTATTATCCTGCCGCCTTTACCAATATTTCAGAGAGATAACCAATTGCCCCAGCACTTAAACCTAACACAATGGACAGCAGTAGCAATGCCGGGTGGCGTTTTGGATTATTTTGGACAGCAACGATCAACGGATAGTATTGATTGAAATGAGGAGCCATTATATTTTTAGTCGTGTCCGTCCCGATTGTTTTCACTCGGGATGTCAGATTTTAGGTGGGATGGCAAGTGGTTGGCAGCATAGAAAACCGTAAAGGAGATAAAGATGGTAATGCAGCCGAGTGTGAATGCAAGTGATTTTCCATGCCATAACCCAACAAACCCACGCCTCAACTCATCCGCAAGCTCATTTGCCTTTCCGCCATAGAGTTGCAAATCCCGTAGATATTTCTTGGAATCCTCAGGCATAATTGGATAAACGGATCCACCTTCTACTTCGTAACCCAAAACGCCGTAAGAATTATTCTCAGCTGTCCGATAAATCAAGATGGCACTACCCAAACCAACCAGCAGGATAATGGCGCTGATGAGATTAAGGCATGTATGGAGATCTGCGATTTTCCATTTCATGTGGTGCCTGTTTTCACCGTTATATCCCTAAAAGGGTCGATTCATCCCAACCTAATTCATCCTGCCTCCGCCTCTCTTTTCAAACAAACCCCCTGATGATGACTTCTCTTCCCATTGATTTTGAAAAAAAGTATAAGAAAAAATGCCCTGTGCTGTCAATGGCTAACTCTTTTTGTTTCATTGACAATAGAGTATAAAACCCTTTATAAATCTTTTATTGGCGCTGGGCTACGAATGCAGGATTAAAATGTCTAACATCTTAGTGACAGGGGGGGCAGGATATATTGGAAGTCATGTCGTAAAGGAACTTCTCCGTCAAGATTGTCAACCCATCGTTTATGATAATCTCCAGACCGGACACAAAAATGCCATAAAGGATGTCCCCTTTATAGAAGGAGAGCTATCCAACCAGGAGAAACTGAAAGAGATTTTTCGTTTTAACTCTATCCAAGCCGTAATGCACTTCGCAGCTTATTGTCTGGTTGGAGAATCGGTTGAGAATCCATTAAAATATTTTAACAATAACGTTAAAAATAGCTTGCAACTAATTGAAATTATGAATGACTTTAATGTTAAAAAAATTGTTTTTTCCTCATCCGCTGCTGTCTATGGAGAACCTAAAATGATACCCATACCAGAGGAACATCGCTGTCTCCCGACAAACCCGTATGGCGAAACCAAATGGATCTTTGAAAAGGTTCTAAACTATTTCTGCGAGACTGGAAAATTGAATTATATCTCTCTGAGGTATTTTAATGCGGCAGGAGCCGATCCAGAGGGTGAGTTGGGAGAGGATCATTCCCCTGAAACCCACCTCATTCCCTTAGTTCTCAAGGCAGCCTTAAAAGGAAACTCCATTTCCATTTACGGCACTGATTATCATACACCTGATGGCACCTGCATCCGTGACTATATCCATGTGACCGATCTTGCCCACGCCCACATCTTAGCTCTCCAAAGATTAGAGGAGGGACAAAATTCCGGGATCTATAATCTTGGAAATGGAAATGGTTATTCGGTGAGGGAAGTGATCGAGAAAGCGAGAAAGGTCACGGGCAAAAGGATTTCTTCCGTTGATTCGCCGCGAAGGCAAGGCGATCCTGCGCGGCTGGTGGCCGGTTCAGGAAAAATTAGGAAGGAGTTGGGATGGGCTCCAAAATACCCCGATCTCGAGACGATCATCGAAACCGCCTGGAACTGGCACCAAGAAAATCCCAACGGATACGAAGATGAAGCATAGAGCGGAGGGTATAAAGCAAAGCGTCTGTCTATTAAGATACGCGCGTTACGCACTAATGCTTTTGATCTCGGCATTTCAAACCGAAAGATAAAGAAAGATGTGTGGCATCTTTGGCATCTTTAATCATTCTGAAGCATCCAATCTCACCTATTTAGGTCTCTATGCCCTTCAACATCGCGGTCAGGAGAGCGCAGGGATCGCCTCCTCAGATGGGGGAGAGTTCCATCATTACCGTCAGATGGGTTTGGTTTCGGAAATCTTCACCCGGGATATTCTAAAAAAACTTTCTGGGAGAAGCGCCATTGGCCATGTCCGATATTCCACTGCTGGGTCGAGTGAGCTCAAGAACGCCCAGCCCTTTGTTGTAGATTATGCCAAAGGAGATATGGCCATTGCCCACAACGGCAACCTAACCAATGCCTTTCTCATTCGAAGTGCACTCGAATCCTCAGGATCGATCTTCCAGTCGAATATGGATACCGAAGTCATCATTCATCTCATTGCCCGGTCTAAAGAGAAGGCGTTCGTCGAGAGGACCGTCCAGGCCATCAAGCAGGTCGAAGGTGCTTATTCCTTGCTATTACTTACAGAGAAGGAGATGGTTGCCATACGGGATCCATTTGGCTTCAGGCCTCTGGTCTTAGGTCAGCTTAAAGATGCGCCGATCATCGCCTCTGAGACCTGCGCCTTTGACTTGATCGGTGCTAAATTTGTGAGAGAGATAGAGCCCGGTGAAGTCCTCCTCATCAATTCTGATGGCATTCAATCTTTCAGACCTTTCAAACAAGTAAAGCATCATCAGTGCGTCTTCGAGTTCATCTACTTTGCCCGGCCTGACAGTTACATCTTTAGTAGAAATGTCTATGAGGTCAGGAAATCGTTTGGAGTTCAACTTGCAAGGGAAGCACCAGCAGAAGTCGATATGGTCGTCCCGATCCCGGATTCTGGATTCCCTGCTGCATTGGGCTATGCTTTCGAATCGAAGATTCCTTTGGAGCTTGGGATGATCCGAAATCACTATATAGGCCGAACCTTCATCGAACCCGAAGAGCGAATCCGCCACTTCGGTGTGAAGATCAAACTCAATCCAGTAAGAGAATTACTGAAAGCTAAGCGGATTGTCTCAGTAGATGATTCCATTGTCCGGGCAACCACTAACAAAAAGATTAATAAAATGTTTCGGAATGCAGGCGCTAAGGAGGTTCATGTGAGGATCAGTTCTCCCCCGATCACCCACCCCTGTTTCTTCGGGATTGATACCCCAAAAAAATCAGAATTGATCGCGTCCTCCCAAAAAGTAAAGGAGATTAAGAGGTTTATCAATGCAAGTTCTTTAAATTACTTGAGTTTGGAAGGCTTGAAAAAATGCATTAAAGATGACGCTGAAAAGTTTTGTTACGCCTGTTTCACAGGCGATTACCCGATCCGATTGCCGATGGATGAGTAGCCACGGCCTTATATTTTTCGTAGGCAAGTTTTTCGTGCCCAGTCAATCCTCCCTCTTTAAATGTGATACAAAGCCTCTTTTTAAGAGCATCCAGAAGAGCGTCTCTAACTTCTAAATCATCAGGTCGTCTTCTTAACTCCTCCTGGATCGAGGTCAAGGGTTCTAAAACCTTATCCTTCACCTCTGGCGGGACAAAAATGGCGCTAAAGAAGTCTGTAGGATCAAAAGGAGTGAGGAAACAGACCATGTTTAAAATATATATGTCTTCAACCTCGAAGAAGGAAAACCCGGCCAATTTCTTTCCCCCTACCCTCAGGCTCCCTCGATGTTTGTACCAGACCTCCTTCAAACCCAGTTTTACAAGCGCCTCTACGAAAACCTCTCCTAACCTTTGATAGGCATCATCCAAGTCATGAAAGACCTTCTTAGATAACACCCCTTGGAGAAAGAATGTTGAATCAGGATCGGCAAAGGTGAGATTCCGCTCCCCAGTGGTGATGATATGTTCTAAGTTAGGAAGGTCTGGCTTGATTTCGTTGATCAACGGGACTGCACTGCTAAGGGTAATGATTGCTTTGGCACCACAATCTTTAAGGATATAAAATATCTCACCTGCCTTATACATTGTATTGAAAGGGACAGCTATTGACCCGAGCTTCTGACAAGCCAAGAAAGTGTAGACAAACTCTGGGATATTTGGGAGCATGATGGCTACCCTATCCCCTTTCTCTATCCCAAGACTTTTCAAGCCATTAGCAAGTCGATTGACGTTTTTATTGAGCTCTTCAAAACTTATGACTCCCCCCGCAAAGAGAATAGCAGTTCCTTGAGGATGTTCTTCGGCCTTTATTTCTAAGAGCTTACCTAAGTTCACTTCTTTTCTATCACCCTAATATCTTTATACCCCTGCCGTAACTCTTTTTTCAATATCTTACCCGTAGCACTCTTGGGCAGGCTTTCTCTGAATTCAACCCTATCCGGAACCTTATAAGGGGCAAGTTTCGTTCGGCAGTAATCAATGATCTCTCCTGCTGTTAACTGCACTCCTCTATTAGGAACAATATAGACTTTGATTGCTTCTTCTCGACCTCCCTTCTCTTGTTCACCAATAACAGCTGCCTCCTTTACCTTCGGATGAAGAACTAAGAGACCCTCTATTTCTGCCGGAGAGATATTGAATCCTGCTTTGATGATGATATCTTTTTTTCTATCCGTAATGTAGAGATACCCCTCTTCGTCCTGATACCCTATATCCCCTGTGCATAGCCAGCCATCGGGGAGAAACTCCTGCATCTCTTCTGGCAAATGATAATATCCCTTCATAATCATCTTCCCTTTAACCCTGATCTCACCTTGTGTATGAGGAGGCATGACATTTTCATGTTCATCCATTATCTTAATTTGGACACCCTTGATCGGTAAACCAACAGATCCTGGCTTTGTCTTGCCTTCTGGATTGACTGCGACCGCAGAGGTAGTTTCAGTGAGACCGTAACCTTCTAATATATCAACCCCAAACGCTTCCCTGAACGCATGAATGATCTCAATCGGCAATGGGGCAGCCCCAGAAATGCAATACTTTAAGTACTTTTTTCTTAAAGGTCTTTGTTTGGCAGCGAGCAGCAGATGATGGTATTGGGCAGGAATAGCAATGAGAATAGAAACTTTCTCTTCGTCCAACTTTCTAAGGAAATGGCGAGGAGAGTACTGGGGAATCAAAAACGTGCAGCACCCTCGAAAAAGAGGGACCACCAGACCTATGGCCAGACCATAGATATGAAAAAAAGGGACAAGGCTTACAAACCGATCCTCTTCAGTAGTCGTGATGATCTCCAAGGTTGCCTCGCATTCGGCTAAAAAATTCTCATGGGTGAGCATCACTCCTTTTGGATTTCCAATGGTACCGGAGGTATAGATGAAGGCTG
>Ga0187771_10002962_pt1 | contig 11799 bp, 10 predicted proteins | sample 0116_SJ02_MP15_1_FD_133139 | JGI IMG/M metagenome (GOLD analysis project Ga0187771, IMG submission 133139) | Tropical peat soil microbial communities from peatlands in Department of Meta, Colombia - 0116_SJ02_MP15_10_MG | ecosystem: Environmental > Terrestrial > Soil > Wetlands > Peat | place... | reverse complement strand
GGGTTATGAGCAGAGGCGCTGATCCTTTGGAAATCGCCCGGATTTTCGATGAAGCTGGTGTAAATGCGATTTCAGTTCTTACTGACAAAAAATTTTTTGACGGAAGTTTCAATATTCTGAGAAACATTTCCAGATTCGTGAAATCTCCCCTTCTCTGTAAAGATTTTATTTTAGACAGGGTGCAGATCGATATGGCACTATGGAACGGTGCTTCTGCGGTTCTTCTGATTACCGAGATCCTCGATGACGGAAAACTTGCCGACCTGTACGGTTATGCATTGAAGCTCGGTCTTGATGTGCTGGTTGAAGCCCATTTTCCTGAGAATATCAAAAGAGCAATTGATTTAAAAGCCTCTATCATTGGCATAAACAACAGGGACCTGGATACACTCGAGGAAAATCCTGATAATGCTCTCCTCTTATCGAAGCTGATCCCAGAAGGAATTGTTAAGTTATCACTTTCAAGCTGCAAAAATCGATCAGATGCCTTGAGACTGGCCCGGGCAGGTTTGGACGGTGTGCTTATTGGCGGCGCCTTAATGAAAGTAAATGATTGGAGACAGGCCATAATGCAATTTTTAAATATTCCAAGGTTGAAGAATGATTAAGGAGAACACGATTGACTCGTTTGTTGGTATCTCTGATTATAACCGTTATCCTTTCTTCCTGTATAAAATTGACAGATGAGGACAGGGCTGCTCTCAAGGATCAGCTGTCAAAAGTGAGGAATTTTGAAACAATTTATCTTATGGAGCTTGCTAAGCTTCACAGTAAGAGAGATTTCATTAAACTTTTTAAAAAGGTCAGAGTCGATGTGCAGGAACTTGTAAGAGCAAGGGAAAACCTCGTTATAAAAAGTCCAGCTTTAAAAAATTATAGAATCTATAAACGGAGCATACCCCCTGAATACAGGGAAGAGTATCTGGAGATATTAATAGAAAGACGTGATATATCGAAAGAAGAACTTGATCTGATGAAAAAATTCAATGCCTTGGAACTGGATACCCCGGATGTATATATTCTTGGAGACTCCATTAAAAAATCGGCGTTTATTGACGACTGATGCCTTTAAGGATTATAATATTAGAGGTTCCGAGAGGATTTTAATGTCTCAAGATATGCAATTAAAAATATTCAACAAGGGTGAAATTCAAGTACGTCAAAAATCAGAAGTAAAAGAGCCTAAGCTTTACAAGGTCATTATACATAATGATAATTATACAACAATGGATTTCGTTGTATCCGTTATTATAACTATTTTTAACAAGCCGGCCGCTGAAGCGACTAAGATAATGCTTCAGGTGCATAATGAGGGGTCAGGTGTAGCCGGGATTTATACTTATGATATGGCGACCACTATGATTAACCAGGTTCATATTATGGCAAGGGCGAAAGAATTTCCTCTTCGATGCAGCTTTGAGGAAGCTTGATCTTTGAAGGGCCTTAATGCTTTTAAATGAGGTAATAAAAGGATTAGACGTTGTTCTGCCATGCACCCTGAATAGAGATTTTGATGTGCAAGTTCTGGAAAACGATTCGAGAAAAGTAAACTCTTTTTCTCTTTTTATAGCCTATTCCGGTTATGCGGGAGATGCACACCGTTTTATCGATCATGCCTACGGGAATGGATGCAGGCATTTTGTTGTTTCAGTTCAAAAAATGAAGGAACTGCATGAGAAATATCCAGAAGCTTTTTTCATGGGTTCCGATGATCTGCCTCGAGCCCTTTCTATTTCAGCGGCAAATTTTTATGATGATCCCTCATCAAAACTCTGCCTGATAGGCATTACAGGTACCAGCGGGAAAACGACAACTGCTTTTGCCATTCAATCCTTGATCCAGGACTGTGGATTTAAATGTGGCCTTATCGGTACGATAGAATATCATATCGGGAATAAGATAATACCTGCCGGCAATACGACCCCTGACGTGCTTTTTTTAAACAGCCTGCTTTCAAGGATGGTTGAAGAAGGTCTTCAATATTGTGTTATTGAAGTCTCAAGTCATGCCTTGTCCCTCGGGAGGATTTCCGGTCTCAATTTCGATGTTGCAGCCTTCACCAATTTTACCCAGGATCATCTGGATTTTCATGTGACAATGCAGAATTACCTGGAAGCCAAGTTGAAAATTTTCGACCTGTTGAGCAAGTCAAAAAAAAATAACCGTATTGCAGTAATCAATTCCGATATGAGCATATACGGGAGCATAATGGCATATCTCAGGCGCTTCAATAATATATCCGTGAAGAAATTCTCCCTTGAAGGAGGAGAAAGCGATTACAGAATAAGGATCGATTGCATAAACCAATCAGGATCGGATTTCGAATTTGAGGGAGTACCGATGCGCATAGCCATGATCGGGATGACAAATCTTTACAATTTCTCTATGTCTTGTGTCATATTGACTGAACTCGGTTTTCACCCCCAAAAATTTTCAAAATCAATCTACAATATTAAAGTCAGAGGAAGGATGGAGCTTCTCACATCACCGGGCGGCTTTACAGTTGTAATCGATTATGCGCATAAACCGGACGCATTAGAAAAGCTACTTTCCACTCTCAGGGATACGGTAATGAGCGGCGGACGTATTATAACAGTTTTTGGGGCCGGAGGAGACAGGGATAAAACAAAGCGTAAGATAATGGGAAAAATCGCCGGAAGGCTCTCCGATATTAATTTTATAACTTCTGATAATCCGCGGACAGAAGACCCGCTGACAATCATACGCGATCTTGAAGCTGGCCTGAAAGAGACAGGCAACTGTTCCTATACTGTTGAAGCAGACAGGGCACGGGCGATAAGACTTGCCATGGAAGGTGCAGTAAAGGGAGATATTGTGGTAATAGCCGGTAAAGGACATGAGGACTACCAGATAATCGGAAGAAAAAAGAATCATTTCAGCGACAGGGAAGAGGTCGAAAAGTTCTTTCTTAAAGCACAGGCCGGGGATTTATCATGAAGGGGAAAATTCCTGAAAGCGCCATTAAAAATCTTTCTCATTCTATTAAATACACGGTAAATTTCACACTCATGCTCCTAAAAAGGGGAAAACCAGATTTTGTTTGCGAGAACATTATCCAGGTAATAAGGGATATCTTCCTGCTTAAAAAGGGCATGCAGCTCAGGGATGATGCCGCTGCAGGGGTAAAAGAACTCGGGATAAATCTCAGCGAGGTTGAATTATATACGATTGGCATCATTGAAAAGTCCATGCGCAAGGAAAAATATTACATGGAGACATGCGCTTTCATAAAAAATGAAATTCTGAATGCCATCCTTCTGAAAATAGAAAGATATATGGCATGAGAATAGAAAATAATAATTGTCAATTCAATATTTTTCTAAAAACAGGACATTTCTATTTTCATGACACATATTTTTCTAAAAATTATTGACTTTTTAGGATTTACGCCGTAAAATAAGCTGAGACCCATATCTAAAGGAAAGTCTATCCGATTCAACCCTTTGAGTTTGCCATTGCACTTAAGAACGGAGTAAGGCAGTCCACTGCTATGGGCAAATTCAGAGGGAGGTAAACCTCATGTTTCAGGACAAAACCCTAACGTGCCGTGATTGCGGCAATTCTTTCACTTTCTCAGCAGCTGAGCAGGATTTCTATGCGCAGAAAGGCTTTAAGAATGAGCCTGCCAGATGTCCGGATTGCAGGAAAGCGAAGAAAGAGGCTATTAGAGCTTCAGGCCGGAGAGACCGGCAGATGTATGAAACCACTTGTTCTTCTTGCGGTGAACCCACACAGGTTCCTTTTAAACCAAGTGGCGAAAGACCTGTTTATTGCTGGGCGTGTTACAGCGCGAAAAAATAGTGTAGTAAACAGTTTCGAACATTAATTGTGGCTGGGCGGTAATACCGTCCAGCTGTTTTTTTAGGCATTTCACTTCTTATATTCAATCCTTTTATGGTGATACCCACCGAGGATCTTAAAAAAAGCGTTCGCCGTTATTTTTAATTCGCGCAGTGTTATATTGCATTCATCAAACTGACCCTGGGCTATTCTTTTCTGTATTACATCTTCAATTATGTCTTCAATGATCTTTGTCGTAAAGTGCTCATTGTTCTGAGCATAAGCCCTGACGGTAGTCTCGATTCCATCAGCGAGCATCAGTATTGCCGTTTCCTTCGATTGCGGTTTAGGGCCGGGGTATTCATAATCGGCAATATTTACATTTTCATCGCCTAAAAGGCCGAGGGCCTGGTGATAAAAATAGGAAATGGCAGTTGTACCATGATGTTCGCGGATCCCGCTTATAATTTCCTCGGGAAGGCGGTACTTGCGTGCAAGTTCAACGCCTAGTTTTGTATGTGATTTTATCACAGAAACGGAAATGCTTGTCTTAAGTTCGTCATGCTTGTTTTTACCGTCCTGGTTTTCGATGAAGTAATCGGAAATCTCTGCCTTTCCTATGTCATGATAATACGCGCAACCCTTAGCGAGGAGCGAGTCAATATTGAGCTTTTCAGCGGCTGCTTCGCACATATCTCCAAGCAGCAGGGAATGATTGTAAGTTCCGGGAGCTTCTGTCCTTAATTTGTTTAGAAGTGGGGAAAGCGTGGGATTGGTCAGCTCGAGAAGCCTGAAGCGGGTAGGAATATTGAATAAGTTTTCCAAAAGGGGCATTAAACCAAGCGAGACAATAGACGATATGAACCCGTTTCCGAAGGAAAAGATCAGAATGATCCCCCATTCCCTGATATCGGATAAATTCCTGTAATATAGTATGTAAATAAAAGAAAACAGAAGTTCAATTAACCCTATGAAAATTCCGGCTATAAAAAAATCATTCCTGTTCTTTAAAAGCTGTGAAGTATAGATTGTCGAAAGAGATATTATAATAAGGTTGAAAAAGGCGATAATATCAAAAAGGGGGTAAAAAAATAAAAATAGGGAGTAGGAAATCAGAATAATTATAGCCACACGGTCATTTTTGAGAAGAAGAGGAAGTGATATTGAAATTATCGCGAATGGCATCAGAAGAAAATTAGGGACTTCCGGGATATCCGTATATATATAAGCAGAATAGTAAATAAAATTTACAGCAGCGAAGCCCAGCAATGTGAGATAAATGTTGTATTTCTTTTTAAATGTTTCCTTTTCAAACTTGATAAATCTGTAAAATAGAAAAGTTAGCAGTATGAGATATATGATATTGAGAGCCCAGAATTTCATACGGAAATCGTTTTGTTTATAATCAGAATAGGCGATAATTTTAGCCAGTTGTTCAGCATTAATAATATCACCTTTTTTTATGAGAAAATCTCCCTTGTTGATTATTTTCTGTTTCCTTGTCTGCAGTAATTCCCTTTTAATAACCAGATCCCTGGCTTCTGGATTCAGAAGGGCTGTAGGTTCGACCAGGTTTATGAGTATTTCAGCTATTATAGTTTTGAAATCCTGGCTCATCCCGGTATAGATTCCTCCGATGAAACTGATCATAAAATCTTTTTCAATGGGGCAGAGAAGCAGCTTTTCATCAGGTATCTTTTTGTCACCGAGCTTCGTTATCAGCTTTATTCCCTGTAAAGGTTCCGGGCTCTCTTTTTTGTTGACAAGGTAGTATTTGGCGGTCAATGCTTCATAAAGGTATATAAGCCTGTTTGTGTAGAGGCTTAAAAGACCACGATTTGAAGCGAGCCAGTTCAGAGACTCAGCTGAGAAATTATACCTCCCTGATCTGATGCTTTTAGTAAAATCCCTGTCAGGTGTCTTGTACATTGCACTTAAAAAGTCTGAGAGCTTTGAGTAAAATTGAGTCTTATGGTTATCCTGAAATGTGTAATACAGAGGCTGGTTAGATTCAATCGTTTTTTCCATGTTCTCTGTTTCAAATTTATCATCATAGATAAATGTATATTCCGAGCGTAGAGTTTCTTTAGAACTTTCCCCGACTCCGTAAAGTGAACTATTGGGAGCGATATGTGATAGAAAAATAAAAAACAGGCTGAAAAAGTAAACAATCGCCGATAAAACTGCGATTTTGTAGTTTAAAGAGATTGTCTTTAAAAGCTTCCTGAGAATTACTTTACCGACATCTCTTTCCATGAATCATTTTCTCTCTTCTCGTATATTTCCAATATTTTCTTGACCAGGCCATGACGCATAACGTCCCTTTGATTGAAATATATAAACTTGACACCCTCGATATCCCGGAACAGGTCTATGCTCTGAGTGAGGCCAGATTCCTTACCATATGGAAGGTCGATTTGAGTTATATCGCCGGTTACGACCATTTTAGAATTTTCACCAAGCCTCGTTAGGCACATTTTCATCTGCATAGGCATCGTATTCTGGGCTTCATCAAGAATAATAAAACAATTTGAAAGAGTCCTGCCTCGCATATAGGCCAGCGGCGCCAGTTCTATTATCTGATTTTCCATTAAATATTTTAATTCTTCCGGTCCTAGCATTTCTTTGAGTGCGTCAAAAAGCGGCCTTAAATACGGGTCAATTTTTTCTTCGATAGTTCCCGGTAAGAATCCCAGATTTTCCCCGGCTTCAACGACAGGCCTTGTGAGTACGATTTTCTTCACTCTTCCTATATAAAGAAAGTGGAGAGCCATACCTACGGCCAGGAATGTTTTACCGGTTCCTGCAGGTCCGATTGCAAAAGTGAGATCATTATTCAGAATTTCTCGAATATAATCCTTCTGATGGGAAGTTCTTGGTTTTAATTTGTATCCCTTTTTAGAAATACTAAGACCGTCGGATGTGAACTTATCAGTCCCGTAATTATTGTTCTTAACGACCTCTTCAATCAAAAGCTTGATATCACTGTGAGAAACGGGCATTGCTCCCCGGACCAGTACGAATATGTTGTTCAGTATATTCGAAGTTTTCGTGATTTTGTCTTCATCTCCTTCAATAGAAATATCTTCTTCCACAGGGATGATTTTCACAGCCATTACCCTCTCAAGCAGTCTTAGATTCGAATCATGGACCCCGAAAGCAAGAACCGGATCAATGCTTGGAGGGATATGAAGTTTTATTTTCATTTTATTGCAACCAAAATTTAAAATAACTCAGCTTTAAATATATAATAACGCGTGAAGTATGTCAATATGCTTATAAATGCCCCCAATTTTGAACGGGAGACCTTTTATGGCCCTGTTTACTGAAGTAATTGTTATATTATTTATACTGAGGAGGGTCCTCAGTATCATTCTTGAAATTATCAATATATCGTATCAGCGGAAAATAGGCCCCTTTGTACCGGCGACCCTGTCTCAAGTCATAGATAAATCAACTCTGGAAAAAAGCCTTTCATATCTGGGATTGAAGTCACGTTTCGGCATATTCCGATCAGTGTTCTACGATATTCTGGTTTTCATATTTATCTTTACTCCATTATTGAATATGTATAATTCAAAAATCATCGGCCTGAATATTAATAACTTCATGGAAGGCCTTATTTATTTTGCAATTCTGTCGACCGTTATACAAATACTTGATATTCCTTTCTCTCTTTATGATACATTCTTTATCGAGAATAAATTTGGCTTCAATCAGATGAATATCTCACTATGGGTTTCCGACTTTATCAAGAGTTTCCTAATAAAAACTTTACTTATCAGCGGAGCAGTCCTGGCTGTCATCTATATAACTGACATAAGCCCGATATTCTGGTGGGTAATATCATGGTTATTCTTCTTTGTTTTAAGCATAACACTTATGTATATCAGTCCTTTTGTGATAGAACCCCTTTTTAATAAATTTACACCTCTGGGAATTATAGAACTGGAAGTCAGGATAAAAGCCCTTTTTTTAAAGGTAGGGATTCAAGCTTCCCGGGTGCTTAAAGTAGATGCTTCGAAGAGGAGTATGCACTCGAACGCTTATTTTACCGGCATAGGCAGGGTAAAACGAATAATTATCTTCGACACATTGCTTGAAAAACTATCCGGGGATGAGATACTCTCGGTACTGGCCCATGAAGCCGGGCATTGGAAAAAGAAACACATAATAAAAGCCATTATATCTTACGAGCTTTTCTCACTAGCCCTGTTTTACTGCTGTTTTTTGATTTTCCGTACTGATATTTTACCAGGGATTTTTCAAATATCGGAGAGCGGGTTATTTGTCAAGATAATTCTGGCACTATTTATCGGATCTCTGCTGTCTTTTTTTCTCTCCCCTCTGGTTTCCTATATATCGAGGAGGAGGGAGAGTGAAGCCGATAGATTCGCCGTGACCCTTGCAGGAGGAGAGGCTTTTCTTCAGAGTTCCCTTATCAAGCTCTCCAGGGACAATTTGTCGAATCTTTATCCCCATCCTCTATATGTTTTCTTTTATTATTCCCATCCCCCGCTTGTTGAAAGGCTGAAAAAGCTGTCAATTTTCGGGATGGAATTAAAAAAATAATGCTATTATTTGCTAAACCTAATTTTACCATTGCCGATATAATTAGTAATTAGGTATTAAAATAAGCAGGGACCCCGATCAGTTTTTTTACTTTTGGTTTATGCTAAAAGTTAGAGGATATTTGCCTATCCCTAACCAAGAAGCCTCAGCACTAGCTGAGGCTTTAAATTTGCCTGGGACAGCATAGACACATTGGCCTGGGTAAGGATCTGATTTTTTATAAAATCACTCATTTCCTGGGCCATATCAGTATCCCTTATTCTGGACTCTGAAGCATTAGTATTTTCGAACGCAACATAAAGTCCTTTATAAAGTTTTTCGAACCTGTTCTCATAAGAACCAAGATCAGCTCTCTGTTTGAGGACTTTCTCAAGGGCTTTGTCGAGAACTCCAATCGAACGGTTCGCGCTATCCATATTGCTCGCAGAAACTGCCTTGTTTCCCTCAGCGGAAACCAGGCCTAATGCCTGAGCATTCATATTGCCAACGAACACCTGAACTCTCTGGTCCATATTTGGTCCAATGTGGAACCACAGGCCGGCTGATTGGGTAGAAGCAGCTGAACCGGTCGTTGTACCGGCTGGTTCCTCAAATCTTCCAGTCAGAATATTCATTCCATTGTATTGTGCATGATGAGCTATTCTATCAACTTCGTTTATCAGCTGGGACATTTCCACATTGATAAGAGACCTGTCAAGGTCGCTGTAAATTCCATTTCCGGCCTGAACAGAGAGTTCCCTCATTCTTTGCAGAATCGTTGTTGTTTCATCAAGATATCCTTCGATTGTCTGCATGAATGATGTAGCGTCCTCTGTATTCCTCATCGCCTGATGAAGACCGGAAATCTGGCTTCTCATCTTTTCAGATACCGCCAGACCGGAAGCATCGTCTCCTGCCTTGTTGATCCTGAGACCGGACGATAGCTTCTCGATGTTCTCATTCAAGTTATAATCATTTAGAGCCAGGAGCCTGTTGGCAAAAATTGAAGATATATTGTGGTTTACTATCATATAACCCTCCTTGAAATGCTTGATCATCCTTGTAACTGAAGGGGTCCCTGCCTTCTGCGCTGTCTTTATGATGAAAGCGCAGCTTCAGGAGGGTTTGTAGTAGTTACCACCAATGCCTATAACCGTATAATTTAAGGAAAGATTATCCCGGTTTATGCCGGGATAATCATAATTTTTATTCTTAGGCTGCCTATCCCAACTTTTTTCACCTTAGGAGAGATAACATCAGTTGGGGTTTTTGGTTAGCCTGAGCTATCATTGCCGTAGAAGCCTGGGTCAAAATCTGATTTTTTACGAATTCACTCATCTGCTCTGCCATATCAGTATCCCTTATCCTTGATTCGGCAGACTGCAGGTTCTCGTAACCAACCATGAGACCTGCGGATAATTTCTCCAGTCTGTTCTGATAAGCACCGAGATCTGCCCTCTGTTTGGAAACTTTTTCCAGTGCATTATCAACAATGCCAATAGCCATGTTGGATTTTTCAGGAGTGCTGATACTGATATTTGTCTGAGATGTAGGATCTTTAATGCCGAGAGCTGTAGCTGTCATAGTATTGATAAAGCTTCTTATCCTCTGATCCATATTGGGGCCTACATGAAACCATATGCTTGCTGTCGGAGTGTTCCCGCCGCTGTTATAGGCAAAACGCCCTGTCAGCATATTGAGGCCGTTAAATTGGGCATGCGAAGCTATTCTGTCAACTTCGGCAACTAACTGAGAAACTTCTACCTGGATCTGCATCCTGTCTTCCGTGGAGTAAATCCCGTTGGAAGCCTGGACGGCCAGCTCTCTGATTCTCTGAAGGATCGTGTGGGCTTCTGCAAGATATCCTTCTGTTGTTTGGATGAACGATGTAGCGTCTTCAGCATTTCTCTCGGCCCTGCGGAGACCAAGGATCTGAGAACGCATTTTTTCGGAAACTGCGAGTCCGGAAGCATCGTCACCTGCTTTGTTAATTCTCATGCCTGAAGAGAGCTTTTCAATGTCCTTGTCAGATTCATGGCTGTTGACCCACAACTGACGATTTGCGAAAATCGCACTGATGTTGTGATTAATGATCATAGGTATCCTCCTTGATAATTTTATTTCCGCATCCTTGCGGAAATATTACTCTTTAAAGCCTAAAGGCTATTCCGGAAGTTCCGATACACCTATTAGGCAGGAATTTAGAAAAAACCTCCTATATTAAAATTAGAATTTCTCTTATGAATGTATCGGCGGGCTCCAATTTAAACTTTATGAAAAAATATTTTTATTTTTGCAATTATCCTGAAGATAGATAGTCTGTGGGCAAGAAGTTTATTATACCTTCTTTAAGCCGGCGGTTGGAATCGGAGCCAAGAAATGGGTCGCTTTTCAAAATATTCTTAGCATCCTCTCTCGCCAGAATAAGTAGCTTTTCGTTTCTTATATAATCGGCAATTTTCAGTTCCGGCATTCCAGACTGTCTGATCCCTAAAATTTCACCTGGGCCCCGCAACTTTAAATCCTCTTCGGCTATCCTGAAACCGTCGGAATTATTCAACATTACATTCATCCGGGCCTTCGTTTCATCAGATTCGTTCCCTGAGGTCACGAGTATGCAGAATGATTCATATTTGTCCCTTCCCACACGGCCTCTTAACTGATGAAGCTGTGAAAGTCCAAATCTTTCCGAACCTTCAATCGCCATAACCGTAGCATTTTTAACATCAATGCCGACTTCAATGACCGTTGTTGAAACTAGAACCTTGACAGAGCCCAATCTGAATTTTTCCATTACATCATATTTTTCGACGGCGCTCATCCTCCCATGCAAGAGGCCAACCGTATAATCGGAAAAATGCTCGGAAAGAATGCCATGCATCCTGATCGCATTTTCAGTATCGATATTCTCCGATTTTTCAATTAATGGATAGATAAAATAAGCCTGGCGGCCCTTGTCGAGTTCCATTTCGACGAGATTTAAAAGTTCGGTATAATTTTTTTTTGTTATCCACTTTGTTAAGACCTTTTTCCTTCCTGCCGGCATCTCGTCGATCAGGCTGATGTCAAGGTCCCCATATACGGTCAGAACCAGAGTTCTCGGGATAGGTGTTGCGGTCATGACGAGAATGTCAGGATTGTTACCTTTTTTTGAGAGGCTGATCCTTTGAAGTACACCGAACCTGTGCTGCTCATCGAATACGATTAAGGAAAGTTTACTGTATTCCAGCCCTTCCTGGATTAAAGCCTGGGTCCCGATAATAATAGATACTTTTCCGCTGTTAATATCATTATAAATTGAGCGTTTTTCCACTCCCTGGGCGCCGCCTGTAAGGAGTACCGATCTGATGGCGAGAGCGTCAAGATAGGGTTTTATCGTATTGTAATGCTGTATCGCCAGCACTTCTGTTGGTACCATCAGAGCACCCTGGAGCCCGTTTTCTGCTG
>Ga0187771_10002961_pt1 | contig 11801 bp, 11 predicted proteins | sample 0116_SJ02_MP15_1_FD_133139 | JGI IMG/M metagenome (GOLD analysis project Ga0187771, IMG submission 133139) | Tropical peat soil microbial communities from peatlands in Department of Meta, Colombia - 0116_SJ02_MP15_10_MG | ecosystem: Environmental > Terrestrial > Soil > Wetlands > Peat | place... | reverse complement strand
CCGCCAAGTTCTTCCTCAGGATTGGGGTCCGGGCTCTTCGCGGGAGGGTTCTGGATGGTCGTGGCCATACTTGGGAGCCGGATCGGACGCGCTCTCCGGGTAGCGGTCCAGGTTCTTGATTTCCTCTTCCAGCGAGTTCTTCAAATCATTCGACGCGCGGCGCAATTCCCCCATGCCTTTGCCCAGCATCCGCGCGATTTCCGGGAGCTTCTTGGGCCCAAAAAGCAGGAAGGCGATAAACAGTATAAAAGCGATCTCCGTGAAACCGCCACCAAACAAGTTTAACCTCTCCGACCGATGATAGGTGAGCCCCCGGTGGTTGTCAAGGCAAACTAAAGTTTCCAGCCGCCTTTTGCCGCGACTTTGCATCTAATGCACAGCAAGGGCAGGGAGTCGCTTTTTCGCTGCCCCTGCCCTATGTTATACTGGCAGTCGCAGGGTGAGGAGCTGCACACAGATGAAACGAGCGCAACGGCTGGTGTGGTTTGTGCTTACGACCGTTCTGGTCTGTGCCCTTCTGGGAGGCGTTTACGGTCGTCGGGTCGAGGCAACTCCCGGCAGCGACGACTCGGACGTCAAGAGCGGTCTTAACGCCCTCACCCGCGTCTATAACCTCGTCGAGCAAAACTACGCCGACCCGGTTGATCCCGATCGCGCCCTGTTCGGGTCTATCCGGGACCGGGACGCCTTCCCCGCGGCGGGCGCGGGCGCCATTCCCGGCGCGCTGCGCACCCTCGATCCTCACTCCTCCTTTTTCGACCCTAGCGCCTTCAATCGGCTGCGTGAAGACCAGGAGGGCAAGTACTACGGCGTGGGGATGACCATTCAGGCGCGGCCGGGCAAGATGGGCAAACCGGTCGTCGTCGTGGCCGCCCCGATCCCGGGTTCGCCGGCCTTTCGCGCAGGTCTCCGTCCGGGAGACGTCATCATTAAGGTGGATGGGAAATCGACGGAGGGCCTCAGCACCGAGCCAGTATCGAAGATGCTAAAGGGGCCGAAGGGTACGGTGGTACACGTCACCATTAGCCGCGAAGGGTACGACCAGCCCCTGGAGTTTGAAATCACTCGGGACGAGATCTCGAACCTGAGCGTCACAGACGCCTTTATGATCCGGCCCGGGACCGCCTATATCCGTATCCTGAAGTTTACTGAGAACACGAACGACGAGCTCACGGCTGCCCTCAAGAAGCTTAATGAAAAGTCTCTCCAGGGCCTGGTTCTCGATTTACGCGAAAATCCGGGCGGGTTGCTCCAGGAGGCCGTTGAGGTCTCCGACCACTTCCTGGAAAAGAACCAGTTGATTGTCTACCACTATGGGCGCCACTCTCCCGAAAAGCGCTATTACGCCGCCAAAGGCGACGGGGCGAATGAATACCCCATCGTCGTCCTGATCAACCGCATGACCGCCAGTGCCTCGGAGATCGTAACCGGGGCGCTCCAGGATCACGACCGGGCTCTGGTAATCGGGGAACCCAGCTTCGGGAAGGGTCTGGTCCAAACCGTCTATCCGTTAGACGAACATACGGGACTGGCCCTGACCACCGCCCGTTACTACACGCCCAGTGGGCGCCTTATTCAGCGCGACTACCAAAACGTCTCTTGGTTCGACTACCTGTTTCGCCCTGAGGACGCCCCCACTCCGCATACGGAAGTCCGCCTGACCGATGGCGGGCGCGAAGTTTACGGCGGGGGGGGAATTGCTCCCGACGTCGTGTTTACGGAACCCAAAGCGACTCCTACCCAACTGATGCTTCTGCGTGGCGCCGTCGTCCAGGACGACGCCTTCTCCGACTTCTCAAGTATTACTTGGGGATACACAAAACCATTCCCAAAGACTTCCAAGTCAGCGACCAAACCATTCAGGACTTCAAGCAATTTCTCGCTACGAAAGGAATCCAGGTATCCGAACAAGACATGAATGATAACTTGGATTTTATCCGCGGACGCATTCGGGTCAACCTTGTTGCCACCGTGTACGGCAAAGACGAAGCGGATAAGATCGCCCTGGAAACCGATCCACTGATCGAGAAAGCGCTGGGAAGCCTGCCCCAGGCAAGAGACTTGTTGGCCAAGGCTAAGCGCTATATGGCCAGTAAGGCCCAGACGCAGAGGTAGGGGCCGGAATACACCAAGCCAAGTCTATAATCTTCAATACTCTCCTGGAACCAGGGCCGATCCCCCAGGGGCGGGACGTCAACCTGCACCTCCCCAAGCAGAGAAGGCAGGACCACACCTGCTGTTCAGGTCTGTTCCGAATCTTATTCGCGCAGAGCGGTTACAGGTAAGCCCGAAATGACTACTCTCCTCGAAGCAGCGACCGGATGTACTTGAGGAGGGAAAACCCGCCCGTCACAGGCAGTAAGATAATCTGCTTGAGCAGCGAGGAGCGTGTCTGAACCCGATCACGCTGCAGTTGTGCATCGTCCTTCGCCTTAAAGACCATCATGGCCAGATATTTGGCAAAGTCCACGCCGCACTGATCGCACTTGCCCCCGTGACTTTGCACGTGCTTGCACGCCGGGCAGATGTACCGCAGGGTGGTGTGACATCGAATGCAGAACTGCGCTGTATCGGGGTTCTCGGTCCGACACTTAGGGCATTGCATGGGCAATTGTAAATACGCGCTTCTGGTGGACGCGAAGGGATTCGAACCCTCGACCTCAGCGTTGCGAACGCCGCGCTCTCCCAACTGAGCTACGCGCCCACGGCTCAATCCAGCCTCTACAAATATATCATGCAGGAAGAGATTTGTCCGTTGTTCGCCGCATGTCGTTGGTGATCCATTATCTGTCAGCTAGGGTCCCGTCCCCGCCTCTTTTTGCTTAAGGGCCTGAACCCGGTCACGCAACTGCGCGGCCCTCTCGAACTCAAATTTCTTTGCCGCCTCGCGCATCTGGCCCTCGAGTTTTTTGATCAACTCCTCAAGTTGGTCCTCGGACACAGCGTCCTCGGCGGCTTCTTCCCTGGGGACAGTGACAAAATCCGCCTCGACGATAGAGGCCAGGGCCATATCCACGGGTTTAACGATTGATTCGGGCGTGATGCCGTTTTCCTGGTTGTAGAGCATTTGCTTCGCGCGGCGGCGCTGGGTCTCGGCGAGGGCTGAGCGCATCGATTCCGTGTGCGCGTCGGCGTAAAGGATCGCCTTACCGTGAATGTTGCGCGCCGCCCGGCCCATCGTTTGGATCAGCGCCCCTTCGGAACGCAGATACCCCTCCTTGTCGGCGTCCAGGATGGCGACGAGTGAGACCTCCGGCAAGTCCAGGCCTTCGCGCAGCAGGTTGATGCCAATGAGGACATCGAACTCACCTCGGCGCAAATCCCGCAGGATCTTGACGCGTTCCAGCGTCTCGATCTCGGAGTGCAAATAGCGGCAGCGGACGCCCACCTCGGCGTAGTATTCAGCCAGGTCTTCGGACATGCGTTTGGTGAGCGTGGTGACCAGGACGCGCTCCCCAGCCTTCGCGCGCTGGCGAATCTCATCCAGCAGGTTCTCGATCTGGTTTCGGGTGGGCCGAACCTCCACCTCGGGATCAATCAGGCCCGTGGGGCGGATGATCTGCTCCACCACTTCCCCGCCCGTCCGGGTCAGCTCGTAGGGTCCCGGCGTTGCCGATACATAGATCCGCTGGCCCACGCGGTGCTCGAATTCCTCAAACGAGAGCGGGCGGTTGTCGAGCGCCGAGGGAAGCCGGAATCCATAGTCGACCAGCGTCTGTTTTCGCGAGCGGTCTCCATGGTACATCCCGTGCAACTGGGGGACGGTCTGATGGCTCTCGTCGATAAAGAGCATGGCGTCCTGGGGGAGGTAGTCAAGCAGGGTCGGGGGAGGCTCGCCGGGCAGCCGGCCAGAAAGGTGCCGCGAGTAGTTCTCGATCCCGTGGCAATAGCCGACCACCTTCATCATTTCCACATCGAAGTGCGTCCGCTGCCTAACCCGCTGAGCCTCCACTGCCTTGCCCTGCTTCTCGAGCTCCACTCCCCACCATTCGAGCTCCGCCAGGATGCGGTTGCAGGCTTCCGCTTTTCGTTCCGGCGGCAGCACGTAGTGCGTGCGGGGGTAGATGGGCAGGCGCGTCGGCGTTTGTTTGACTTGGCCGAACAGGGGGTCAATCTGAGATAGCGATTCGATCTGCTCACCCCACGTTTCAATTCGATAGGCGTGATCTTCGTAGGTAGGAAAGACCTCGATGACGTCGCCCCGCACGCGGAACGTCCCTCGGCGGAAGTCAGCGTCGCTGCGCTCGTATTGAATCTCCACCAGCCTTCGGAGGATTTCATGGCGCGGAGTTTTCTGCCCCTTTTCGAGCAGGAGCACCATCCCGTAATAGGCCTCAGGCGACCCCAGGCCATAAATGCAACTCACACTGGCAACAATCAGGCAATCTCGACGCTCGAAAAGTGAGCGCGTCGCAGACATCCGCAGCTTGTCCAGCTCGTCGTTAATGGTCGCTTCCTTTTCAATGTATACGTCGGAGGCAGGTATGTAGGCTTCCGGCTGATAGTAATCGTAGTAGCTGACGAAGTACTCGACCGCATTGCAGGGAAAGAAGTTCCGGAACTCATGAAAGAGCTGCGCGGCCAGCGTCTTGTTGTGGGCCAGCACCAGCGTAGGGCGGTTGGCCGCCTCAACGACTTTGGCCATGCTGAATGTCTTTCCGGAGCCCGTAACACCCAGCAGTACTTGATGCTGCTTCCCGTCGAGCACGCCGCGTACCAACTCTTGGATGGCAGTCACTTGGTCGCCGCGCGGCGCATAGTCCGAAACGAGCTTAAAGTCCATAGCCCTAAATCCGCCCTTTGAGACCGCATCAAGAAGCTATCACAGAATGTGGCCCAATGTCCGGCAGCGCCACCTGACACGTCACGACCGCAAACACCACGGAACCTAAGCCCCAGGAACGCCGCAAGCTGCCTGGACAAATCTCAAGTACGACAAGAAATGTTGTGATTTATTTCTTTCGCCCTAAAGAATTTATTACTAAGGCCCAAAGCTGCACAACAGTGTGATCAGAGATGCGGCAATTGATCCCTTCTCAGCAAGTCAGTTTCCAGTGATCGGAACTGAAGCGCGCTTACGAAAGGCGCTTTTTCAACAGGTCTGTTGAAAACCTTGTGGAAAAGGCAGCCCGGTTTTGCTCTAAGGTTAAACGTGTAAACAGCTTTTAACAGATTGCACCATCCTGTAGCAATTTTTCAGATCGCTCCGCAACACTCCTAAAAACCACAAAAAAATCTCTCTCTGCTGCTGCGAGCCAATAAATAATGATGCGCAAGCTGACACTTTGGAATCGCGGTTATTCTCGAGCGCCCCCATCTAGGTGCGCGTCCCAAATTATTTTTTTGAGAGAATCCTGCGGGTTCAAAGTAGAGGTTGCGGCTTTTTGAGCTGGACCTCAATGACTGGGTTATCCTCGGTCACTTCGAATTCCTTGCCGAAACTCTGGCGATGCTCCGAGGTGACCGTAAGGTGAATCGTGCCCTTGGGTATGTCCTGAAACTTGTACCGCCCCTGAGAGTTGGTCTTGGCGCTGAAAGCCATGGGCTTGGCGGCCCGGTACTTGCGCGGTTCCATGAACTGCAGCGTCAAGTGAGCATTGCTGATGGGTTGACCGGTTTCAGCTTCCTTGACTGCAACGGTTATGCTGGTCCGCGGGACGACTTCCGTCTGCGCGTGGGCGGAGGTTAGCACAGCAAGCATGAGGGGCGCCGCACAGGCCAGTAGCGGGATAAAACCCTTTCGAGGAACGAGGGGACTCATGGTGCGTACATTCTCCTGAGTGATTTCCGCATAGAGTTGCCCGGGTGTTCGCGTCGCGAGCAATCCACTTACCATGATAACTCAATTCTGATTGATTTTCGGTGGGAGGATTGCCTTTGTGCAGAAATCACACGTCGTCCGCAGGCGGGGTGGGAGTCTTCACAGAATCACCGACCCACTGCAGGTAATTCCGCGAGCCGTCAATGATTGGCAGGCAGATGATTTCAGGCGTGTGATAGCTGTGAATCCTGGAGATTTCCGCTTTGATTTCGGGAAAGAGGCCTCGGGTGCTTTTGATGAGCAGCACAAACTCCTTCTCGTCGGCAATCTTCCCTTCCCAGTGATAAAGCGACTCTACCGGCGCCGTAATGTTAACGCATGCAGCGAGCTTCGCTTCCACCAAGTGGCGAGCAATCTTGCGGCACTCCCGCCGGCTGGCAGCGGTTACCATGACGACCACCTTGTCGGTCACGACTCCTCCTAAGGGCAAGGACCCACCGGGACGCGTTGGTTGCGCAGAGCGGGTGCCAAAGATACAATAATTCCACTGTGGCGGACAACCCCATCCACTTCGGGACTTCCGGCTGGCGGGGCGTGATCGCGGAAGATTTTACATTCCCCAATGTCCGCCTCGCCGCGGCGGGCATCGCGCACTTCCTGCTGTCGCATTCCGCCCGCCCGCGAGTCATCGTGGGTTACGACACCCGTTTTCTCTCCGAGAGATTCGCCGCCTGCGCCGCAGAAACCTTGCGTTCCCATGGGGTTGAGACCCATACATGTTCACGGCCCGACCCCACGCCGGCCTTGGCCTTCGCCGTCGTGCACGAGCCGTTCGACGGCTGCGTCAACATAACCGCCAGCCACAACCCGGCGGAGTACAATGGGTTGAAATTCTCCTCATCCGACGGCGCCCCGGCCTTGCCCGAGGTTACCCATGCCATCGAGGACGGGGCGGCGCAGGTCCTAGAAGGCAAACTTTCGCTTACCGGCAACAGCGCGGACGCTAGCCTTTCAAAGCCCGGCGACCCGCGGGCTGCCTATCTCGATGACCTCCGCCGCAAGGTCGACTTGCGCGCCATCGGCGACGCCAAGCTGCGGCTCGCTTACGATCCGCTCTACGGCACCGGGCGAGGCTACCTGAACGATCTGCTCCTGGAAGCGGGCGCCAGCGTCCACACGCTCCACGATCAGCGCGACGTGCTGTTCCAGGGCGTGGGGCCTGAGCCCAGCGAACCTAACCTCGCCGAGCTTTCCGGCTTCGTGCGAGAGAACCGCTGCGCCGCCGGCCTTTCCACCGACGGCGACGCCGACCGCTTCGGCATGGTGGACGCCGATGGGACTTGGATCCATCCCAACTACATCCTGGCTTTGCTGGCGGACTATTTGATCGAAGTCCGCAAAATTCCAGGAGGGATCGGCCGCAGCGTCGCCACCACCCATTTGCTCGATGCCGTGGCCAAATTTCATCAGGTCCCCGTTTACCAGACGCCCGTGGGGTTCAAATACATCGGCGAGCTGATCAAGGAAAACAAGATTGCGCTGGGCGGCGAAGAAAGCGCCGGCCTGACGATCCGTGGGCATGTGCCGGAAAAGGACGGAGTCCTGGCCGGCCTGCTGGTGGCTGAAGCGATCGCCCGGCGGGGCGCTTCCATCAAACAACAGCTCGACGCGTTATTTAAGAAGGTGGGACCGTGCGCCACGGTTCGGGTCAACCTACACCTGCAACCTGACGTTCAGAAGCGGCTGCTCGACAAACTCCGGCAGGACTGGAACACGTTTGATTCACAAAAGGTTGTGAAGATCGACCGGACTGACGGCCTGAAGATGATCCGCGCGGATGGGTCGTGGGTCCTGATGCGTCCATCGGGGACGGAGCCGGTGGTGCGCGTCTATTGCGAGGCGCCCTCGCAGGAGGAACTGGACCGTCTGGTCGCCTCCGCCAAAGCCTTCGTTTTCGAGCCATGAAAAACTTGCCCTGGGACAAGGCCACGCTCTACCGCACTGGCGTATTTGTAGCGATGCTCCTCTGCCTTGCCCTCCTGGTGCATGAGGTTTTTGGCCCCAACGGCTTACTCGCCATGCGCCGGCAGCAAAGAGAACTCGAAACTCTGCAGCAGAAGATCCAGCAACTTCAACAAGAGAACGAGGAACTCGAGCGGCAGATTAAGGCCTTGCGCTCAGATCCCAAAGCCATCGAGCGGCTCGCTCGCGAACAGATGCACATGGCGCGCCCGGGTGAACTGATTTATACCCTGCCCGAGAAAGACCGTCAGAAGCACCCGCCTGCGACCACTCAGGAGAGCCCTCCCAAGTAGGGACGACCCCTGTTCGCCCTGTCCTGTAACCTGCACCTACCTCACAACACCTGCCAGCGGGCTCGATGCGGTAGCATACAGTTTCCTGGCTATGCGGCCGGCCAGGTAGGCCTGGCGGCCGGCCAGGACGGCATGCTTCATCGCTTCGGCCATGAGGACCGGATCCTGGGCGCCGGCGATGCCAGTGTTCATCAGCACGCCGTCGGACCCGAGTTCCATGGCGATCGCGGCATCAGATGCCGTACCGACTCCCGCGTCCACAATGAGGGGAACACTGGTTATCATCTCGCGCAGGATTCGAATATTGGCGGGATTCTGAATTCCAAGCCCCGACCCAATCGGCGCCCCCAACGGCATCACGGCCGCGGCGCCGGCATCGATCAGCCGGCGGGCGGAAATCAGGTCATCGTTAGTGTAAGGCATGACGACAAAGCCTTCCTTGGCCAGCACTTCGGTCGCTTTCACCAATTCGAAGTTGTCCGGAAAGAGCGTTTTCTCGTCGCCAATGACTTCCAGCTTGATCCAGTTCGAGAGGCCCAGTTCGCGCGCCAAGCGGGCCGTGCGGATGGCTTCGTCGGCGCTATAGCACCCGGCGGTATTCGGTAAGATGATGAATTTGGTCCGGTCGATATAATCGAGCAGCGATTCTTTGCTCTTGTCGGTGAGGTTCACGCGCCGGATGGCCACGGTCACCAGCTCGGCCCCGGAAGCTTCGTGCGCTCGAGCCATCTCCTGAAAACTCTTGTACTTGCCCGTCCCCACAATGAGCCGCGAGCGGAATTCCCGGCCCGCAATGCGCAGGACATCGTTCTCCATTTTGGTCACCTCGAGATCCATTCTAGGCACTGGGCAGACAAAATTCAATTCACTGAGGGGCGTCGCTGGTTCGGTTCTTTGGGGATCATGAACGGCATCGATTAGCACTCGGCACTCGAGGCCTTCGAGATTCGCCACCCGAACTGGCCCTGCTGTTCGCGGGACCCTGCGCATCCACCAGGAGAACTCGCCTGGTTGCCCGCTGGACGTGGTAGGCGATCCAGGCACCAAAGACCCCTGCCCCGATCACCGTCACGTCATAGGTCCTGTGCGCGCTCAACCGTTGTCCCCGGTCATGTTCCTGCTTCACGCTTCGTGCCGGCGACCACCGAGTGGGCCTGCGGCGCCGGGCGGGAGAACATCTCCTCAATCTCCTTCCGGTATCTCTCCTCAACCACGCGGCGCTTGACCTTGAGGGTGGCGGAGAGTTCTCCCGAGTCACTAGTGAATTCTCTAGGCAGCAAAACGATCTGCCGGATCCTTTCGTGGGGAGGCAGCCTGCGCGTTGCCTCATCCACTTGCTCCTGCATGAACGCACCGACCTTCGGCAGCGTCACGAGTTGTTCGCGGCTCTCAAAAAGCAGGCCCCGCCCCCGGGCATAATCTTCCAGGCGCGCGAAGTAGGGGACGACCAGGGCGCCCACGAATTTGCGCGCCTCCCCCAGCACCACGAGCTGCTGGACAAACGGATGTCCCTGAAACAGGTTTTCCAGTTTTTCCGGCGAGACGTACTTCCCCCCCGAGCTCTTGAAGAGATTCTTCTTCCGCCCGGTGATGTAAAGATATCCATCGGAGTCCATCATTCCCAGATCGCCGGTGTGGAACCAGCCGTCGACGAAGGAGTCGCGGTTTTCATCGTCCGAATGATAATAGCCGGGAGTCACGCTGGCTCCCCGGACGAGGATTTCCCTGCCTTCGCCCTCCAGCGGTTCCCGGCTCTCCTCGCCAAACCTGACCTCGACTCCCGGCACGACCCGCCCGACGGATCCGATCTTGGTGTGTCCCGGACAATTCACCGAAACCACGGGGGATGTTTCTGTTAGCCCGTAGCCTTCGTAAACGGGAAAACCCAGGGCGAAGAAAAACTGCGCCAGGTCTGGGGATAGCGGCGCCGCACCTGAGATTAAAGTTGTCAGCCGACCGCCCAATTGCCCTCGGACCGTCGAAAAAACCAGCCGGTTGGCGACCGCATGTCGGACACGTAAGGATGCCTTGGCTTCCCGAGATTCGACCAGATGAGGTATATAATCCTTCCCCACACCGATTGCCCATTGGAAGACCTTCTGCTTGAACGCCGGCATCTGGCGGACTCTCTCCAAGACTTTTTCCCGGATCTTCTCGAGCACCCGAGGAACGACGGCCATCACCGTGGGTCTCACTTCGAGCAGGTTTCGAGGGAGCGCTTCCGGACTTTCCGCGTAGGCAATAACCACCCCCTTCCAAAAATACGTGAAATCCAGCATTCGCTCGAATACATGGCAGAGGGGGAGGAGCGACATCCCAACGTCCTTGTGACCGAGCGGGAATAACTCCTGGCAAGCCTGGATGTTTGCAACTAAGTTCGCGTGCGTGAGGATGACACCCTTGGCCTGGCCCATGGTCCCGGAGGTGTAGAGGATGCTCGCTACATCCTCGGGCCTCGCTGCCAAGGCCTTGCCCCGAAAGGACTCCACAAGCTCACTGCCCCAACCTAGCTCGGTCGCAACAGCTCCTTCCCAGCATTCGGCACCGGCAGCCGCCGCGCGCGAGCAGTCCATGGATAAGACAAATTCCAGGGCGGGAAGCTGCCCCCGGACATTGACCGCTTTCTGCAACTGAGCATCCGTGGCAACCACAATCCCCTTGGCCCCGGAGTCCCGCAGGATAAACTCGATGTCCGGTTCGAGCAGGGTCGGATAGATGGGGACAGAGGCCACGCCCAGACCCAGGAGAGCGTAATCGGTCAAGGCCCACTCCACTCGGTTTTCGGAGAGCAAGGCCACGCGGTCGCCGCGCCTGACTCCCAACCGCTCCAGCGCCGCGGCTAAGGCCGCTACCTTCGCCAAGGCATCGCGCGACGAGAGGGCCTGGTAGCGTCCGGAGGACTTGTGGAGGAAGCAATTCGGCTTGTCGTGTTTCTCAATTGCCTTGAGAAACAGTTCGTTTAGCGTCTTGAAATCGGCGCCCATGCACCAGGGTTCATTGAGTCTTGGACTTCAACCAGCATCTTAGCACAGTAAGAGCCGAGGATTCTCGGGGAGGATGGCAGTGCCCGCATTAGGGACGTCTTGTCAGCCAGGCTAAGCTGTCAGGTGGTTTGTTTTCAATCAGTTGACAGCTTCGTTTTGCAAACAAGCCCCTCGCTGGGGCCTTTTGTCGCCCTATCAACCGGATTTATCGCGGGTTTGCAGGTGTCCACAACGGGTGAGCGCGCCCGGCGTTGCTGCTTGGGTGTCCTTTCCGCTCCTGCCCCCATTCAGCGCCCCGTGTCTGGCGATTGCCCGTGCCAGCCATTTGTGCCCAACCCCGCTGGCACGCGCTTTAGCGATTATCATGTGTATATTATATCATATGTCATCACAGATGTCAAGGAAAATTTCGCCTCGCCTTCGCAAATGCTGAGATCATCGGCATTGTAGCGCACTCCTCAATCCCGGCCCTTCGAGGTTTCCTTGCCCTCTGCCCTCTGCCCTCTGCCCTCTGCCCTCTGCCCTCTGCCCTCTGCCCTCTGCCTTCTGCCTTCCGCTTTCCTCCTCCTTGGGCTAAGATTCACGACGGGGGAAGCGTCATGACTCAACTGGGTATTCTGGAGAAGGAAAAAGGCTATCAGCCGGTGCGTGCGCCTCGCGGAGCGGGCCTGTCCTGCAAGGGTTGGCAACAGGAAGCTGCGATGCGCATGCTCATGAACAATCTGGACGAGGAGGTTGCGG
>Ga0187771_10002960_pt1 | contig 11806 bp, 8 predicted proteins | sample 0116_SJ02_MP15_1_FD_133139 | JGI IMG/M metagenome (GOLD analysis project Ga0187771, IMG submission 133139) | Tropical peat soil microbial communities from peatlands in Department of Meta, Colombia - 0116_SJ02_MP15_10_MG | ecosystem: Environmental > Terrestrial > Soil > Wetlands > Peat | place... | reverse complement strand
GTGCCAGCTTGTTCACGGCCATGCCCAGTTTCTTGGCCATCACCCCGTATACTTCAAGGGCTCGCGCGACATCCAGCTTAATCTCCCCGCCCAAGAAATAGTCCGGGTTCAGGACGCCCGACAGCAGGAAAGCATCGGTCAGCGTCGGCTGGGTTCCACCGCGCCCATAGCTCGCGGGCCCCGGCACGGCGCCCGCACTTCGAGGCCCCACCCGCAGCGCTCCGCTTTCGTCCTGCCCGAAAATACTTCCTCCGCCTGCGCCGATTTCCACGATATCGAGTGAAGGCACCTTGAGCGGATAGCCGGCGAAATACGTGCTCTTCTCGATGAAGTAGTCGGTGTTGACAGGCACTTGGCCCTTGTCGATCAGCGTCGTCTTGGCCGTGGTTCCCCCGACGTCCAGCGTCAGCACACTCGGTTCCCCAATCAGATTCCCGATCGCCTGCGCCCCGATCACTCCGGCCACAGGCCCCGATTCGACCACATGGATTGGCGCCTGCCGGGCCTGCCCGAAGCTCATCACGCCGCCATTGGATGCCATGGCGTAGAGATGGCTCTCCACCCCGCGCTCGCGCAACCCCTGCTCCAAATTGTCGAGATAGCGGGCCACTGCCGGCTGCACATAGGCATTCAAGACCGAGGTGTTGGCCCGTTCGTACTCGCGGTATTCCTGCGTCAGGTCATGCGAGCAGCAGACGAAAACTTCGGGCCACTGCTTGCGGATCCACTCGGCGCACTCGCGCTCGTGCCGGCCATTGAGGTAGGCGTTGAAAAAGCAGATGCCGATCGCTTCGACCTTTTCTTCCCGGCAACGGCGCAGATGTCCCGCCACTTCTTCCAGCCGTAGCGGTTCCACGATCTTCCCCTGCGCCTCCATCCGTTCTTGCACCTCGAAGGTCAAACGGCGCGGGATGAACGGCTTCGGTTTGGCATAATTGAAGTTGTAGATGTCCGGGCGGTTCGAGCGCTGGATTTCCAGAACATCGCGAAACCCTCTGGTGATGAACAGCGCCGTCCGCACACCCTTGCGTTCCGTCAGGGCATTGATCACGACTGTCGATCCGTTGGCGAAATATCTCTGCACCGCCGCCGGGTCTATCTTCGACTTCCCTAGCGCCGCGAGCACTCCCTGGGAGAACTCGTCCGGCGTGGTGGATTCCTTGGCGACGATCAGCTGCCTGGTTTTTTCATCATAACCAACCAGATCCGTGAAGGTCCCTCCAATGTCGGTCGCAACGCGTATGCCCATGGCTGTACTCATTACTTTTTCACCCGCTTTCACTTCATCACAAAGGCGCCGATACGCTTCTTTGCTGAGCCAAAAACCTTCAAAACAGAATTCCCACTTCCACCCGGGCTCTCTCCAGAGACACCGGATCAATTCGCAACGTAGGAGTCTCGACATCCGGGTTGGATCTCACTATCGCCGGCAACTCCTCCCAAATTCGGTTACTGAAATAAACCAACTGCCATTCCCGCCGCTCCAGCCACTCCGAAAGCGGCTCGATGTCCTCCATAACCACCGCGCCGAAAACCACTTCGGCATTCGCAAATTGCCCCTGGATTTGTTTGAGGAAGAGCTGGCCATATTCCACGTAGTCCCGCCGTTTAAAAACCAGCGCCACATGGCTACCAGGCTTCAGGCTGCGGATGCGCTCTAACATCTTGGGATCCCAGTGCACGGATACGGTAACGACCTTCAGGTGATGTTTCTTCGCGACTTCGCAAGCCTCTTCATAGTGAAACGGAATGGTACACAGGTGCCGTGCTCCCTGCAGTTCTTTGCGCTTGGCCCGCCGCAAGCTATCAAAATCCATGCCTCGCACCGGCACTCTCCAGGCCTTCGCGACATCCTCCGCGAATTGATCCGCCTGTACGCGATTGCACTCTCCAAAGAGGATCAGGGATTCGTTGTTTTTGGATTGCCGTAACCAATGCTGGAGGTAGACGGCAAAGCTCTGTGGATGCACGCCCAATTTCAGAACTTGCGGCAGAATCTTTTCCGCCAGTTCGCAGATCTTTTCCTCGGAGTGCTTGCTCTCCCGGCTGTCGCGCACCTGGCGATGGACGATGACGCGCCGGCTCCGGCTGATGTCCAAAATGCCAGCACCCGAAAGATCCTCATAAGCCCGCCGTACAATGGCGGCGCCGACATTCAATTCGGCAGCCAGTTCGCGAATCGAAGGCAGGGTGTCGCCCGGCCGCAGTTCCCCAAAGGCCAGCGCGATGCGCACACCCTCCTTAATTTGTTCGTGCAGCGGATACTTGCTGGTGGGGTCGATGAGAAATTTTGCCAATATCTCGCCTCACATCTGTTACATAATCAGCACAAGTGTGCGTGCAACGACATTCTTGTAGCACGGGACATCTCTCCCGGTCAACTTGATTCGCGCTCTCTTGGAAGCAGATCATCGGCAAGATTCACAACAGTTTAGTCGGCGAAAAGGTCGCCCCCTTTTGCGACGGGCCCCTTTCCATCAACCGAACCCCGCGTGGCTCGCCTTTTAGTGCGACAGCGGTTGCGGCATGTTCGCAAGCGCATAAGCGAGCACAGCCATCGCCGCGGCATTCTCCGCCAACTCGGAGGGACGAACCTTGTCCAGGGTATCCGCCGCAGTGTGGTGATAGTTATAGTAGGTTCGCCCGTCCTGAATTATGCCAAAGACCGGCACGCCGGCGTTCCCCATTGGCTCGATATCCGTACCGGCATCTGCCCCATCCTCTAGCAGATCGGCGCCAATCGCTTCTAGCACCTTGGTAACTGGCTTGAACAAATCTACCGTGGCCGGCTTAAGTGATCCACTGAAACCGACCGGATGGTCACCGCCCCCGTCGCTTTCAATCGCCCCCACATGATTCGCTAGCTCGGATTTGTGTTCCTCGGCATAGGTCTTAGCCCCATGCTGGCCATTTTCCTCGTCCATCCAGGCGATGACGCGCAGCGTGCGTTTCGGACGTAACCCGAGTTGCTGGAACAGATTTGCTGTTTGCATCGCCATAGCCACGCCCACGCCGTCGTCAATTGCGCCGGTACCCAGATCCCAGGAATCCAGATGCCCGGAAACGATGACCACCTGTTCGGGGTGCTCACTGCCTTTCAGGTCAGCGATTACGTTATAGCTCACTGCGTCGGGCATGGTCTGCGGTGTGAGGACAAGATGCATCACTACGCGTCCCTGCCGCGTTAAGTCCGCGAGCAGATCCGCGTCTTCGGCCGTGACCGCTGCCGCTGGGATCCCCGCAGCCATGGTCGCCCCGGTATGAGGGAGACGGTAGTCCGCGCCGCCCGCCGAGCGGACCAGCGCCGCTACCGCTCCCAATGCTTTCGCAGCCGGACCCCCGCGCACGCGATACACCACGGCTCCCTCGTAGGCTGCATCCGCCTTGCCTTGCGCCGCCATACGTTTGTCGAACTGTTTATTGAAGAGCACGATGCGCCCGGCTACCTTTTCGCTCCCCAGAGCGGCAAGTTCGTCGAAGTTGCTGACCACCAACACCTCTGCGGTAAGGCCCTCGGACGGCGTCGCCGCACTGTTCCCCAAGGCAGTCACCACGATCTTTTGCGTCGTCCCGCGCGCCTGACCGGGAAAAATCGTCAGTTCGCCATGCTCTTCTCCGCGCACCCAGTGCGGCACCGTGAGCTTCTCAAGCTTCACCTCCAGCCCAAGAAGCCGCATCTCGCCCGCAACGTAGTTCACCGCCTGCTCAACCTGTGGTGACCCAGAAAGGCGTGGTCCGATGTTCTCTGTCAAGTGGGCCACTTGGCGCCAGGCATAGTCGCTGGCAAGCGCGGCGTCCCGCACTTTTTCCATATTGGTCACAAGTTCCGGCGGCCAGGCGGGAGGCGCTTGCGTTTGTTGCCCGCCAGCCCGCTCGAATGGCGACATCATTGCCGCCGCGGCAAGCCCGCCGCAAATAAGACTCTCGCTCCATCGTTTCCCCATAAGTTTACGCATGGGCCTCCTCCGCATTCTGGAACAGCCAAACCGAGCTTTGATAATTGCAGATTGCCGGCTGGTTGATTTTGCCTTGACAAGCCCTTTCCGCAATTAGAACGTGCGTGCGTTGTTACTATTGTGCGTACATTAGCACAGATGAGCGCATTGCTGCCCGCATTGGCGGGGTTTCGAGCTGCACTCGGCATTCGGGGCCGCGCAGAAGCATGTCGCTCCGGATGATTTGAACGACTTCTCCGATACCTACGCCTATGTGGGAGCTCAAAACGACTGACCGCGAGCTGCTACCTTATTAAGCATGGTGACGATTACATGCTCTGGGATACTGGTCTCCCGAAGAGCGATTTGGGTCTGCCACTTCAGGGCAAGGCCTCGACAGGCGAGACACTTTCAGTATCACTCGTCGACCAACTAGCTCAGCTTCGTATCGATCCACCGAAGATCACAATCATCGGGATCAGCCGCTATCACTATGATCACACCGGGCAAGCTGATGATTTCCACCAGGCACGGTTACTGTTGGGGCAGCATGATGTGAAGGCTTTACAAGAGCCGAGTAATCCCCTAGCAAAGGCGCTTGCCTATTGGCTGAGTGGTCCCGGCAGGCTTGACGAAGTGATCGGGGATCGCGACGTTTTTGGGGATGGCTCAGTGGTCATGTTGGACTTGCCGGGGCATACGCCAGGACACCACGGCCTTCTCGTGAGACTTTCGCAATCTGGCTATGTTCTGCTCAGTGGGGACGTAGCGCACTTTCGAGAAAATTACGAGTCGGATGAGGTGCCGAGCTGGAATACGGATCCCGCTCAATCGCTGGCGAGTCTCCAAAGGGTCAAGCAAATCGATCGTAATCTGCGCGCGAACTTCGTGATCCAGCACGAAACGGAAGATATCAAGAAGCTTCCAAAGTTCCCTGAGGCAGCCGAATAGGCGATAAATTATACCTTCCGGAGGAGATCTACTCGCATGCCTAACGACAAAGAAAGGTCTGGGCCACAGGAACCTTTGCAAGTCATCGTGATCGGTTTGGGCAGTGCGGGTGACGTTCATCCGAATATCGGTTTGGCTTTGGCTCTGCAACAGCGGGGTCACGAAGTTCTGTTAGTGGCTCCTTCCGTTTTCCGGTCCTTAGGGGAGCGTGCCGGACTGGAATTTGCCGCTCTTCTCAGTGACGACGAGTATGACGCCGCGATTCGTGATCCGAACCTCTGGCACCCTTTTCGGTCGTTTTCTGTTGTGGCGCGCCGTTTGATCCTGCCCGCTCTGCGTCCGGTCTACGAAATCGTTCAGAAACATCGGCGTCCTGGAAGGACGGTCGTTGCCGCTCCCGGGCTTGCCTTCGGTGCACGCATCGCTCAGGAGAAACTCGGTGTCCCGCTAGCCACGGTTCACCTGCAACCGATTATGTTCCGGAGCGCAATCCAACCTGGATGCTTCGGGTTTCCAGACATCCTCGCTCACTTGCCTTATCCTCTGAGGACACTTTATCTCCGGGCAGCCGATCGATTCTTACTCGACCCATATTTAGCCGACGAAACCAATTCTCTTCGCGTGGAACTCGGCCTTCCACCGGTCTACCGTTTATTCAATGGGTGGGTGAATTCACCGCAACTCGTTATCGGGATGTTCCCCCAATGGTTTGCGCCACCAGCACCCGATTGGCCTTCCAACGTCGTGCTGACGGGGTTTCCACTTTGGGACGAAGGCAGTTTGCGAAGCCCCTCGCCGGAGTTGGCAGAATTCCTGGCAGCCGGGCCTCCACCGATCGTGTTCACTGCTGGTTCAGCCATGCTACAGGCTCAGCGCTTTTTCCAAGTGTCGGCCGATGTTTGCCGATGCTCTGGGCGGCGGGCAATTTTCCTGACGCAATTTCCGGAGCAGCTTCCCATGCCTCTTCCCAGCGGGACCACTCATTACGATTATGTCCCGTTTAGCGCTGTCTTGCCGCAAGCTGCGGTTTTAGTACATCACGGCGGAATTGGAACAACTGCCCAGGCAATCGCGGCCGGGATTCCTCAGTTGATAGTGCCGTCGACGCACGACCAGCCCGACAACGCCATGCGTGTTCGGCGCCTGGGAGTCGGGGATTTCTTGTTGCCCAGAGCCTATACAACTGCAAACGTCGAGAATAGTCTGCTCCGCCTGATGAGCCCTGATCTTAGGAAGAATTGCCAGCGGCGAGCTGAGGACCTGGCAGGAAGTCGATCGCTCGAAACGGCCTCCCAGCTGATTGAGAAGCTAGGCAACCAAGCGCCGTGATCTTGGTGAGCTAAACTCCAATACACAAGACCCAAGTTATCTGCTCAACTAGGAGAGGCGTGCCACCAGAAGTGCGCCACCTCCGCATTAGGTCGCGGGCTATCGCCGCTCCGACAGCAGGAAAGACGACGCCATTTATTCGCTCGATCACGCACGCTCCGGATCACACTTACATACGGCTTCAGTATCTCCATTGTCCTCTCGATCTCGCCGCTTCGCGCCTTCATGAATTATTGCTTGGCTCTAACCGATTTTCATGGAGTTTCGCGGGCTGGAGGCCCTAGTCAACTTACATGGATGTCGGCAACTCGGAAGCCGACTTCCCCCCCCATTTCTTATATGTTTGATGGGCCAGTTGCGCGTGGGATCGCATCCTCAACTGGCGAACCGTCCGGACTGATTGCGACCGACTGAACGAACGGCATCATGGAACGTAGCCGTGCTCCGACCTGCTCGATGAGGTGCTGTTGTTCGTGTTGGCGCTGGGCGTTAAACCACGGCCGGCCAGCTTGGTTTTCCTCGATCCACTTTCGCGCATATGTGCCCCGTTGGATCTCCTCTAGCATGCGACGCATCGTGCGCCGTGTTTCATCGGTGATGATCTGCGGCCCACCGGTGTAGTCTCCGTGTTCCGCCGTGTCGCTGACCGAATACCGCATGTAGTTCAGGCCGCCGCGGTACATGAGGTCCACAATCAGTTTGAGTTCATGCATGCACTCGAAATACGCGATCTCCGGCTGATAGCCAGCAGCGACCAGCGTTTCGAACCCCGCCTTGATGAGCGCGCTGACCCCGCCGCAAAGAACTGCTTGTTCTCCGAACAAGTCGGTTTCCGTCTCTTCCCCGAAGGTGGTTTCGATCACACCCGCCCGGGTTGCTCCCAGCGCTTTCGCGTAGGAAAGAGCGACAGCTTTTGCGTTTCCGCTGGCGTCCTGGTGAACAGCCAGCAGAGCCGGGGTTCCGCCTCCCTCCATAAAAACCTCCCGCACCCGATGGCCAGGTGCTTTTGGCGCCACCATCACCACGTCCACATCCGAGGGAGGTTGAATGGTTCTGAAACGAATATTGAAACCGTGGGCAAAGAACAGCGTTTTGCCCCTTGTGAGGTTAGGTTCAATCGCTTCGCGGTAAAGAGCTGGCTGTGTGGTGTCAGGAACGAGCAATGCAACGACGTCGCCCCAGGCAGCAGCGTCGGCCGGCGCCAGCACTTCCAAACCGGCTTCTTGGGCGCGAGCACGCGACTTGTTTGTTGCGCCGAGGCCTACTGTCACCCGCACACCGCTGTCGCGAAGATTCAAAGCGTGAGCGTGGCCCTGCGAACCGTAACCGATCACCGCGACCTTCTTGCCACGGATGAGCGAAAGATCCGCATCGTTGTCGTAATAGATGTTTGCCATGTATCTTCTCCTTTGAACTTTCTGGTTCGAGCATGATTTGTCCCGGCGGGCCGCCATCGCGGACGGCGCCGCCGTCCAAAACTGTTTTGAGACCACCGCTAAACCGAATACGAGACGGACTCATCCGATAGCGAATCTTTGCGCTCCTCGGCACTGGTCGAGGCCTCTTTCCCAGATCCTCGGGTCATCGCGACGCGCCCGGTCCGCGCCATCTCAAGGATGCCGTATTCCCGCAATACTTCGATCAAGCCATCGATCTTGTCCTCCGTGCCGGTGCTCTCGATCACCAGCGATCCGTTATTCACGTCCACGATGCGGGCGCGGAAGACGTGCGCCAGCTGCATGATCTCAGCGCGCGTTTCCGCCGTGGCAGCCACTTTGATCATGGCCAGATCACGAAATACTGACGGAGTCGCGGTAACGTTCTCGACATTAAGCACGTTCACCAGTTTGTAGAGGTTAGCCTCGAGCCGCATCGCTCCGGATTCATCCGTGTCGACCACGATGGTCATCCGCGAGATACCCGGCTTCTCGGTGTGGCCGACGGTTAGCGACTCAATGTTGAATCCGCGTCGGCGAAACAACGACGCTACACGATTCAAGACTCCTGGTCTGTTTTCCACCCGCACTACCAGTGTGATCAGCATGTTTCCTCACAGGTCCTGCGCCGTTTCGACAAGCGGATTGGGACGGCGAATCATGGCGTGGAGATCGGAGCCAGCAGGGACCATGGGGAAGACAGAATCTTCCTGCTCCACGCAAAAGTTGATAACGTACGTTCCACGATGCTCGCGCGCCTCACGGGCAGCTGGAATGACTTCGGCGCGCTTGCGGACCGTCGCCCCGCGAAGCTCAAACGCCTCAGCGAGCTTCACAAAATCCGGACTGAACAGCGGGGTAGCTTTGTAGCGGCGTTCGTAGAAGAACTCCTGCCACTGCCGCACCATGCCGAGATAACCGTTGTTGATGACGGCGATTTTGATATCCAGACCTTCTTGCGCAATAGTGGCCAGCTCAGCCATGGTCATCTGAAAGCCGCCATCGCCCGCCACGACCCACACTTCGGCATCAGGCCGCGCGAACTTAGCTCCGATGGCGGCGGGCAGCGCGAAGCCCATCGCACCCAGGCCCCCGGAGGTGATCAGAGTGCGCGGCGTGTCGTGCCTGTAGTATTGCGCCTCCCACATCTGGTGCTGGCCGACGTCGGTCACCACGACTGCGTTGCCGGCAGTCTCGCGCCACAGGTCGTTCATCACGTGCGCAGCGTAGAGATGGCCATCGTCCGGCAGATTCTGAATGTCGCGCACGGCGGAGTCGCCTTTCAGTTCGTGGATGCGCGCCAGCCACTCTTCATGCTTGCTTGGCGCCACACCCGGCAGCAGCTCGCCAAGAACATCATGCAAGTCGCTGATCAGGGCCACATCCACCTTGACGTTCTTGTTGACTTCGGCGGGATCAATTTCGACGTGGATCTTCTTGGCCATCGGCGCGTAGGTTTTCAGGTTGCCGGTAACGCGATCGTCGAAACGCATGCCCAGCGCCAGCAGCAGGTCCGCCTCCTGGATTGCCGTGTTGACCCAAGCTTCGCCGTGCATGCCCATCATGCCAAGATTCAGCGGATGAGAAGCTGGGAAACAACCGATGCCCAGCAGCGTCATTGCCACCGGAATGTGGGCACGCTCGGCGAGCACGCTAACCTCATGCATTGCCCCTGACAGCAGAACGCCGTGTCCCGCGAGAATGACCGGGCGTTTCGCATGATTGATCAATTCCAGTGCCTCGGCGTATGGCGGCGCGCTCGAGCAGATAGAGGGGCGGCAAGTGCGCCGACGAGGCTCGGCAGCCTCCCAGTCAAATTCACAATTGGCCTGCTGAGCGTCCTTCGTGACATCGATCAGCACCGGCCCGGGCCGTCCCGCCTGCGCTACCCAGAAGGCCTCGCGGATCGCAGAAGCAATATCTTCGGTTCGGGTAATCAGGTAGTTATGCTTGGTGATCGGCAGCGTGATGCCGGTGATATCGGTCTCCTGAAAGGCGTCATAGCCGATGAGTTTGCTGCCAACTTGCCCAGTAATGCAGATTACCGGAGAAGAATCCATCATTGCGGTAGCGATGCCGGTGACGAGATTCGTGGCCCCGGGACCGGAAGTGGCAACGGCAACGCCCACGCCACCACCTGCGCGAGCGTAACCGTCCGCCATGTGCGCTGCGCCTTGTTCATGGCGGACCAGCACGTGGTGAATCTCCGGATACTTGCACAGCGCGTCGTACGCAGGCAGGATAGCGCCACCCGGGTAGCCGAAGACGTGCCGTACACCCTCGCGTTTGAGGCACTCCCAGATGATCTCTCCACCGGTTTTTTTCATCTCCCCCTCCTGCCACTAGTCAGTGACGGCACCCTGGGCTGCGGATGACACCTGCCGCGCGTATTTCGCCATGACGCCCGTCGGGTATCTCGGCTCCGGCGGCCGCCAAGACGCCAGCCGCTCTTGAATTTCAGTCTCAGATAGCTCCACGCGAAGCTCACGCCGAGCAACATCAAAGACGACGACATCGCCGTCGTGGACGGTGGCGATCGGCCCGCCACAGGCCGCCTCCGGCGCTACGTGGCCAGCCATCAGTCCGTGGGTAGCTCCGGAAAAACGGCCGTCGGTGAGCAGCGCCACAGAATCACCCAAGCCTTCACCCACGAGCGCTGCGGTGACCGCCAGCATCTCGCGCATGCCTGGGCCGCCGCGTGGGCCTTCGTAGCGAATAACCAGCACATCGCCCGCTTTGATTTGGCCCCGTTCCACAGCGGCAAATGCCAACTCTTCACCGTTGAAGACGCGAGCCGGCCCGCGGTGATAGACCAGCTCGTGGCCCGCCACCTTGACCACACATCCTTCGGGCGCAAGATTGCCTTTTAAGATGACGAGGCCGCCGGTCAGCTTGATGGGCTGGCTGAGTGGGCGCACCACTTCCTGGTGTGGCGTCTCGACTGCAGCTTTAGCTTCTTCGCCGATGCTTCTGCCGCTCACCGTGAGCGCATCACTGTGGAGCAGACCTGCCTCATGAAGCCGCTTCGCCACCAGGGCCGTGCCGCCCGCGCGAAAAAGATCCGTCGCCACGAACCTTCCACCCGGTTTGAGGTCTGCCAGCACAGGCACCCGCGCGGAAATGCGGTCAAAGTCCTCCAGCGCAAGCTGTACCCCGGCTTCGCGCGCGATGGCCAACAGGTGCAACACGGCATTGGTGGAACCGCCAGTCGCAGCCACGCTGGCGATGGCGTTCTCGAATGCTTCACGAGCAAGGATCTGTCGCGGCCGAAGATCACCCTCAAGTAGTGCCATCACCAGTGCGCCTGCCGCACGCGCGACTTCTGTTTTCTTGGCATCTAATGCAGGCACGCTGGCACTGCCCATCGGTGAGAGACCGAGGAACTCACAGACCATGGCCATGGTATTCGCAGTGAACTGTCCACCACAGGCGCCCGGTCCAGGGCAGGCGCTGTTTTCGAGTGCCCGCAATTCAGCGTCACTCATACGATGCTGCGCGTGCGCCCCAACAGCCTCGAATACGTCTTGAATGGTGACATTGTGCCCGTTGTAGCTGCCGGGGGCGATCGACCCGCCGTAAAGCACCAGCCCTGGGATGTCGAGTCGAGCCAATGCCATAACAGCCCCGGGAATGGTTTTGTCGCATCCTACCAACGCCACGATGCCATCGAAGTGGTTGCCACGGGCGACCAATTCGATCGAATCCGCAATGACCTCGCGGCTGACAAGCGAAGTGCGCATGCCTTCGGCGCCCATCGTAATGCCATCAGAAATCGAGACGGTGTTGAACTCCAGCGGCGTACCGCCGGCGTCCCGGATGCCTTGCTTGATAGAGGCCGCAAGCTCGCGCAAGTGGTAGTTACAGGGACCGATCTCGATCCAGGTATTGGCCACACCGATGAAAGGCCGACTTAAGTCTTCGTCCGTAAATCCCACAGCTTTCAGCATGGCGCGCGCCGGAGCGCGGTTCGGCCCGCGCGTGATCGCTGCGCTGTTGAGCTTCCCATCGTGCATGTTCATTCTTCCCTCTTGTCCTTCACCGGCAAGAACAGCCGCTCAAAAAACTTAAGGCCATCATCTTTTCTGGATGATGGCCTTTTTGTTGAATCTCTTCGGGCTACATCATCCGCTGGCTCCGGGTACTAGGAATACCCGG
>Ga0187771_10002959_pt1 | contig 11807 bp, 7 predicted proteins | sample 0116_SJ02_MP15_1_FD_133139 | JGI IMG/M metagenome (GOLD analysis project Ga0187771, IMG submission 133139) | Tropical peat soil microbial communities from peatlands in Department of Meta, Colombia - 0116_SJ02_MP15_10_MG | ecosystem: Environmental > Terrestrial > Soil > Wetlands > Peat | place... | reverse complement strand
GGACCAGTACGGCAACCAGATCACCACGGGCAACCCCGGCTCGACCGACAACATCGGGGTGACACTGTCCTCGGGCAGCTTCGCCGGCGGCACGACCACGGTGGCGGCGGTGAACGGCGTCGCCAACTTCACGGGCCTCCAGATCAACAAGGCAGGCCGCTACACGATCACCGCCACTGACACGACGGAACCCCTGAACGTGACCTCGGCGACGACCAACTCCATCACCGTGAACCGGGGGCCAGCGAGTCAGCTCGTCTACCTGACCGGCGTGCAGTCGTTCATCGACGGGACCGGTTCGGGCAAGGGTTCTGGCGCAATCACCGTCCAGCTGCAGGACGCCTACGGCAACCCGGTCGACGCCACCTCGGCCGCTGGGCTCACCTTCAACACGATCTCGGGGGTGAAATACGTCCCTTCGTACGGCTCGACGACAGCCTGTACGAGCACGACCTGCGCGATTGCGGCCGGGTCATCGACGGCGACCTTCTACATGACCGATACTGGTGCCGGTTCACCGGGCATTCAGGTGACCGCGAGCAGTATCACTTCAAGTGTCCAGACCGAAACGTCATCGGCGCCGGGTACCTTCAACGGAACACTGACGGTCGGAACTCAGAGCGGGACACTCGCCCCCACCGGGACGGCGACGTACTCGATCAGCGTGAAGAACACTGGAAGCAGCAGCGAGTACTTCGAAGTCCTCGTCGATGGCGTGCCGACAAGCGCCACAAGCACACTGTCGCCGACGGGATCGACCTGTGAGACGATCACGAGCAGCTCGACGGCCACATGGACGTTGAGCGTGACAAATGCCGGGAGCACGCCCGCCGCGGCGACGAGCCTCGCGGTCGTCGCTGAGCGCTTTACCACCAGCGCCTGTAGCACGCTGACCGCAGGATCAGAGTCCGCGGCGACGCTGACAATCAGTCCTGGTTCGGCGTCTCAGCTCGTGATCATGACGGCCCCGGTCTCCGGATCGCACACCGCCGGAAGGACCATCGGGCCGATCCTCGTTCAGGAGCAGGACCAGTACGGCAACCCCGTCAACGTCAGCTCGAGTACCTCGGTCGGCTTGACGAGCAGTTCGGGCACCGGGACGTTCGCCTCCACTTCCGGTGGAGGGGCGGTCACCTCGGTGACCATCAGCTCCGGTTCGTCGTACCAGACCTTCTACTACGGCGATACGACAGCTGGCAGTCCGGTGATCACCGCATCGGCGGGAAGTCTGAGTTGGTCGCAGACCGAGACGATCAGTTGATTGGTCATGGAGATGTCGACGACGCGAGGGGCCAGGCAATGAGACAAGTGCGCAGAGCGGGACTCGCCGCCCCCGAGCGTCGCGCTGGCAGCAGCACCCGCGCCCGACGGAAGGGGAGAGGCGACGAGGTTGGCGCCGTCCTCGTGCTGGCGCTGGTCTTTCTCATCATCGGAGCCGTGGTGATCGGCGCGCTCGCCAACGCGCTCACCAGTGACCTTCGTAGCTCGCAGGTATTTCAGTCAGCGCGCTCGGAACAGTACGCGGCGAGGAGCGCGACCAATCTCGCGATAAACAGCATCCGCTACGCGCGTTGTTCTCCCAGCGCTCCTGGGTGCAACACGAACACGTTGCTGTCCCAGACCCTAAACGCCAGCCCGCCGGGCTACTGCTGGGGAAACGGCCCGAAGTCCGAGTTCACGGTCGACGGCGTGTCGATGGACGTCTGGTGCTCCACGGCCTGGAACCCAACGAGCTCGGCCAGCCGGGTCGTAACCTTTTCAACCTGCCCAGATGGCGAGAGCGCAGCACTGTGCGCGGCGCAACCATTTCTCCAGGCTGTGGTCACTTTTGACGACTACCCCTCGGGAGTAAGCGCGCCATCCTCGGAGGAGTGCTACCTGTACTGCGGAACCGGCATGATCACCGATAGTTGGACGTGGTCGCCCACGGTCCCGACTGTCGCGTCCATCAGCCCCGCTTCGGGCTCCATCACCGGTGGCACATCGGTGACGATCACCGGGACCGGGTTTGCGACAATCACCTCCACTGGGTCTGTACCTGACGTAACCAGTGTCAACTTCGTCGAGGAATCGGGCGGTGTCCCCACGAGTGACAACGTCGTCCTGTCTGCGACGAACGTGGCGGTCAACTCATCCACGTCGATCACGGCCCTCTCGCCGCCGATGACGGAGGGGTCCACGTACTACGTCACCGTCACGACACCGACAGGGACCAGCGCCTATTGCGCCAGCGGCACCAACTGCACCAGCAACGTTTTCACCAATTCACCGGTGGCGCCGACCGTCACGGGCATCAGCCCCGCGACAGGCACGATCGCCGGCGGCGATGCCGTGACGATCACGGGGAGCGGGTTCTTCGAAGGCGCGACCGTCAACTTCGTTCAAGAACTGAACGGTACTCCCGTGACCGGTGGTTCGGTCCTTGCCTCCCCCAACGTGACCGTGAACGGGTCCACATCGATCACTGCGGTCTCGCCGGGAGTGACGGGCGGCTCTCTGTGCCAGGGCAGCACGGTCAACTACTGTTACTTCGTCACCGTCACGACATCGGCGGGCACGAGCGCAACCAGCAGCAACGACGTCTTCAGCTACACGCCGTTGGTCCCGATCGCTTCTTCGATCTCTCCAACGTCAGGCACGTCGGGGACAGTCGTGACGATCCTCGGGACCGGGTTCTTGACCGGCGCCGTCGTCAAATTCGTCCCGGAGAACAACGGCACTGTCATTACGTCGGACTCCATCCTTACGGTTCCCCAGGCCCAGACGACGATCACATCATCATCCACGATCACGGTTCCTGCGCCGTCGGGAGAGGTGGTGACCACCTACTACGTCACCGTAACGACCTCGGCGGGGACGAGCCAGTACCTACCCATCTTCACCTATTAGCGACGTGCAACCCCTTTCGACAGGGCAGGTGGTTCCTTGATCGGCGGGTGGGTTGTTCTCGGGCTTGGCGGGTAAGACCCGTTCGCCGTCGCCGAATCCGCACAAGCCTCGCCGTGCACTTTCGACACCTGTGCGAGATCAGGAGAGCTGCCGGCAGCCTTCCGAATGGTCGCGGGTTCGGCAAGTCGCGTCGCCGGCGGAACGCACGCGATTGGCTTCTCGAAAGGGGTCCGAGTCGTGCCCGTCGTCGCGTCGCCCGGCCGACCGCATCGACCCGGGGCTCTGGCGATGTCGAGGGATGCTGAGGCGGCGGCGAGGCCTTGGGTGCAGGCCCCGCGAAGAGCGCCGGTCCGCGAGAAAGACAGAGTCTTGCCGTTCACGTGAACACTCGTCGGGACTCGAGCTGTCAGCTACCTTCAAGGTCGTGGGGCCTGACCGATCCCGGTGTCCGTGACGTCGAGCGCGACAGGCCGAGCGCGCCGGAATCGGCGATGTCGGGGCCCGGGCGATGCCTTGCACCTGTTGGAGCGGGCCGGGACGCGTCGGTGGGGGGTCGTTCGGGGCCTCGAGGTCCGGGGGGACCTCGGGACGGACGCGAGGCGTGAGGGTCGGGGGATGTAAGGGGCGTGTTCACAGTCCTCGTCGCGGGTCTCGGCCTTTTCGGCCTGATCTTCGGTTCCTTCCTCAATGTCGTGATCTACCGCGTGCCCCGAGACGAGTCGATCGTGGTGCCGCGTTCGCGCTGCCCTTCCTGTGGCGTGACGCTCGACGCGATCGACAACATCCCGGTCTTGTCGTACGTCGTTCTCCACGGGCGCTGCCGGAGTTGCCGCGCGCCGATTTCGGCGCAATACCCGATTGTCGAGCTCCTGACCGCGGGCCTGTTCGCCGGGACGGCGGCCCGTTTCGGGTACGCCTGGCCACTACCAGCCTTCGAGGTCCTCGCCGCAGGACTCATCGTGTTGGCGACCATCGACCTCGAAGACCATATCCTGCCGAAACGGATCGTCTATCCCGCCACGGCCCTGCTCGCCGCGCTCCTCTGCGTCGCGGCCGCAGAAACCGGCGATTGGCGTCGACTCGTCACCGGCGTTTGCAGCGGCGCGGCCTGGTTCGCCCTCTTCTTCGCGATCCACGCCGTCAGCCCCCGGTTGCTCGGATTCGGTGACGTCCGGCTGGCGCCCTTCCTTGGATTGGCGCTCGGCTGGCTCGGCGTCGGTGAAGTGCTCGCGGGGTTCTTCTTCGCCTGTTTTTTCGGCGCGGTGGTGGGGGTCGGACTTATCGTCGCGAAGCGGGCCGACCTCACGACGAGGGTTTCCTTCGGCCCCTTTCTTGCCATCGGAGCGGAGGTCGCCGTCCTTGCCGGCTCGGCGCTCCTGCGCCCCTTCCACGGGGCCTGAATCGGGTCGGCACGACCGGTCGCCGGGTCTCGGCTCGCGACACGGTCAGTGGGAGCTATTCGCCACCGTGGCGAGGTCGCGGGGCACGTCGTACCAGACGAGGACGCCGCCGGTAGAGGTCGGCCGGCGGTCGAGCGCAGCGGTCATCTCACGAACGACGAGACCGGGATCGGCGCCCCGCATCGCGAGGATGAAGTCGTCGACGCCCGCCTCCCGCAGTCCGGCCCGGATGGCGCGGTAGGTCGTCTCGTCAGCAGGTGGGCGTCCGAGGTAGTACTTGAGATACGCGCCCTGCAGCAACGAGACGATCGTTCCAGGATGGATCGGCGGGGCGCCGAACCTCACGCCGCCGTTGTTCGCGACGTAGGCGTACCCGCCGACGAGCCGGAAGCGGAATCCCGAGGCGAGTTGCCAGACCTCGGGGTCGGTGTCGTTCGGCTCGGTGTAGGGGTACGTGAGGACGACCGCCCCGTCCGCGATGTGTTCGACGGCGGAGCTAGTGAAGTAGCGCGGGACGTCGGTCCCTTCCGAGGGGTACGGCCAGCGCGGGATCAGCGGGAACAACAGCACCGCGGCGACGAGGACGCCGCCGGCAAGGCGCGCCTGGGACGGCTGCAGATACCGGGCGAGAAACGCGCGAGGGCGCCACTGCCTGAGCACGAAATCTAGACCGACGGCGACGATGACTGCTGCCGCGAGGTCGACGAATAGGAAGAAACGGACGCTCTCCAGTCGGTCGAAGATCGGCAGATTCTCGACCGCCCGCAGCGGGAGCGGTATCCCGAGCGACCGAGTGTCAAAGTAGAGATTCGAGCCGAGGGAGAGGATGAGCGCGACGACGAACGTCACGGCGCTCACCGCGATCGCGCGCTCTCGCCAGTGGCGCGCCACGAACCACACCAGACCGACCAGGAGCGGTACTCCCAGGTACGTGCCGATCTCGTCGGTCATCCCGGTGAGGAACAGATTGCCGGTGGCGTTCGGGCTTGTCGGTCCGATGAGCTGATTCCGGCCGGGCGACACGAGCCCCGCGAGGTCAGCGTGGTACAGGCTGGGGAAGAAAGGCAGCGTCGTTGAATTAGTGGCGTGCTGGGGCCCGGCGAAGTAGTACCAGAGGAACGGAAGCGACAGAACGCCGGCCGCGAGCACCGCGACAGAACAACCCTCCAAGAATCTGATGACCCGTGCCCGGTCGGCGCGCCGCAAGACGGCGGCTCCCGAGACGACGACGGTGCACGCCGCGACGACGACCGCGTCGACCGTCATCTCCGGGTTGAGGTAGAGCTGTGCCGCGAGGAGGAGACCGAGGACGAGGCCGGTTCGCAGGACATGTTGTTGCTTGCCGCTTGCAAGCTCATAAAGGGCGAGGAAGATCAACGGTGGGAAGGGCGCGAAGCTGAAGTTCTGGTTGACCGAGCTGTGGGCCACGATGAACGGCGAGAACCCATAGAGAAGACCGCCGAAGAACGACGCCAGGTCTTTTTCGCAGAACCGCCGAAGCGCAAGGTACATCGCCAGCGCGGAGACGACCATCGCGAGGCGCAGGGTGACATTGATCGTGGCGATCGGGCCAAACGCGAGAGTCACGGGAGTCATCACCAGGCCGAGAAGCGGCATCGACTGGTTTACCGGGAGATTGACGCCCGTCGGATAGTCGATCCAGTTGGAGAAGAGCACATTGTGAGCATGTTCCAACGCATAGGCCGGCCAGGCGAGGAACCATCCGACGGCCACGGTGTCGCTCGGAAGTGTCGAGACAATGTGACTGTTGTCGAAGGGCAGAACGGGGAGAAACGCCACGATCGCGAGCAGCGTGTAGACGAGCGCCGCTAGGGCGGTATGCCGACCGCGGTGGACACCCCGCGGCGGTCGACCCGGTGACGCGGTGCTCACCGAGTAGGACAGTTGTGGCCGCATGTCGGCCGCTCGATATGGTTGTCGCGCTCATATCCAAGCAAGGCGCAGACCTCGGTTCGCTTCCTCGTTGCAAACGAGGTCGGACGCCGTGGAGTTCGCGCGACTTCGACTGGGCGGTGACGAGGTGGATCCGAGGTTCGGATCGGTCGGCGAATCCAGAGAAGGTGGCTTACGCCATCGCCCGGACAAGGTCCTTGGGGTACATCGACACGTCCAGAGCAGCGTCGTAGGAGATCGTGCCGGAGTCGACGAGCTGGATGAGGCTCATCTCGAGCGTTCGCATGCCCTCGCTCTGGCTCGTGGTTATCACGTTGCGGAGCTGGTAGGTCTTTCCCTCACGAAGAAGTGCTTTGCAAGCGTTGTTCGCGAGCAACACCTCGAAGGCGGCCACCCGCCCTCCGTCGACCCGATTGATGAGACGTTGCGCGATCACCGCGGTGAGAGACCCGGCCATCTGGATGCGGATGAGGTCCTTTCGCTCCGCGGGGAACACATCGATGATCCGGTCGATCGCCTGCGGAGCGTCGTAGGTGTGGAGCGTGGCGAACACGAGGTGTCCGGTCTCTGCCATCGTCAAGGCGATCGAGATCGACTCGAGGTCGCGCATCTCACCGACGAGCAGGACGTCCGGGTCCTCGCGCAACGCCTCGCGCAGCGCCCGATCGAACGAGGGGCTGTCGACTCCGACCTCGCGCTGGTTGACGATGGCCCGTTTGTGGTGATGGAGGTATTCGATCGGGTCTTCGACCGTGAGCACGTGGACCGGTCGATTCTCGTTGATGTAGTCGATGATTGACGCGAGGGTCGTCGACTTGCCTGAGCCGGTCGGTCCCGTCACGAGGACCAGGCCTCTTGGAGTGTTCGCGAGCGAGCCCACGACCTGAGGCAGCAGGAGCTCCTCGAAGCTTGGAATCCTCATCGGAATCATGCGAAGGGCGAGGGCCGGGCTTCCACGTTGGTTGAAAGCGTTGCCGCGCATCCGAGCCCGGTCCTTCCAGGAGAACGCGAAGTCGAAGTCCTTGCGTTCCTCGAAGGCTTCGAGCTGGACAGGAAGAAGGAGCGCGCCGATGACGTCGCGGATCTGGCTCGGCGTCAGGTCTGGCACCCCTTGGATGGGGACGAGCGCCCCATCGAGCCGGAGCCGCGGGGCCGACCCCGCGGACATCAAGAGGTCAGAACCTTTGTGATCCCAGAGGAGCTGGAGCCACGGATCTATCGCGGAGCTGTCGACGTTTGCCATCTGTCTAGTGCCGCCTCATCGATGGGTTTTCGTTGGAGACCAAAAGGGGTCCGGCTGATCGCCGGACCCCTTTTGTCCTCGATCTGAGATCGGATCAAGAATGCTCCCAGCCTAGGCGAGCGAGCAGATGTTGCCGCCGCCGGTGGTGGTGTAGGAGTCGTAGTTCTGCCAGTTGGCCACGGTGCCAACAGCGGGAGGCGGATTGCCAGCGTCAACAAAGACCTGACCCGCCGTCAGGCCGGTGGTGGTGAGGTTCGCGGTCGCGCCGGTCGAGGTGATGTACTGGATGTTCGTGGCCGACGTCGCGAGCCCGACGTAGTAGTAGGAATTGTTGCTCGGCCAGCTCCGCAGGGGCGCATTGGCACCGTTCGTGCCGGACGTGAGCATGAGCGTGATCGACGGCGGCGGGACGGCCGTGGGGTTGATCGTGGCGTCCGCCTCGTACGCCTGGACTCCGACCTCGACGGTTTTCACGTCGGTATTGCACGCCGACACGGCGCTGGTACCGGTGACTCCGCCGAGCGCGAAGACGACGACGGCGGCGAGGATGCCCATGATGATGATGACGATGAGGAGTTCGATCAGGGTGAAGCCTTCCTGGTCGATTCCTTCCATCTTTGCTCTGCGCATTTCGCGGTAACGGTTGAACATGGTGGCTGGTACCTTTCTTCAGATCGATGGCTCTAACGGGCTACGAACGAAGGGTAGCCCTGGTCATTCACAAAGTGGCGGATTTCAGTCCATGTGACTCAGGGCGAATGGTCAACCTGTGTCAGCTGTGGCGGCGCAATCAGGTCCCCCGCGCGTGCGAGCAGCGGTCGATTCAGGATCCGCGAGCTACCCGGATACGTCTTTCGCCGGGATCGGTCACCGGTGATGCGCGTGGAAGCGCGGCGCGTCGAATTCACCGGCCATTGCCGCGAAAACGGCCAGTTCGATTGGAACTGAAACGGCGTGCCGGTGGGCGATTTTCTCGGCCCCGATTCCGCGTGACGAGGAGCGAAAACGAGGCGTCGCGGGCCAGGACGAGATCCGGCTTTTCGCTACGTGACCTTCACCTGGCGGTAGATGCCGTACATCGCGGAGATGAGGGCCACGGCGACGAAGCCGACGACAACTCCCATGACGATGATGATCGCGGGCTCGAACAGGCTGGTGAACCGCTTGATCTTGAAATCGAGCTCGCGCGCGTAGTACTGCGCCGCGACCTGCAGCTGCTCGTCGAGCGTGCCGGTCTCCTCCCCGACGCGCATCATCTGGCGAGCGGCGCTCGGGAAGAGTTCGGTGCTGGCGACGGGTTCGGCAAGACCACGCCCCTCGAGCATCTCGTCCCGGATGGTGTCGAGACCCTTTTTGTAGACGATGTTCGACACCGACTCGGACGTGACCACCATCGCTTCGGGGAGTGAGACGCCGGCCTGAATCATGGAAGACAGGATTCGACAGATCCGTTCGACCATGACGTGCTCAATGAGATCCCCGGCGATCGGGAGGCGGAGGAGTAGCGAGTCGATGCGGGCCCGCCCCTGCTTCGATCGGAACGCTACGGCGATGATCACGACGACGGCCGCGATCGCCCCGAAGATGAAGTACCAGTCTTTTTCGAAGAAGTTCGTCATACGGATCAGCATCAGCGTGGGGAGCGGGAGCTTGGCGTGGAGCGACTGGAAGAAGTTCTTGAACCTCGGCATGACGAACACCCCGAGCACGACGACCGTCACGATCGACATACCGAGGACGATCGAGGGGTAGATCATCGCCGAGGTGACCTTGCTGCGAGCTTCCGCGTCCCTCTCCATGTAGTCGGAGAGCTGCCCGAGAACGACATCGAGGTTGCCGGCAAGCTCGGCAGAGGAGAGCATGCCGATGTAATACGGAGGAAACGCCTCGGGGTGGGCCTCAGCCGCCAACGCGAAAGTGTCGCCCGCCTGAAGCGACTCGACCATATCCTGAAGTGCCTTCTTGAACAGTTTGTTGCCCGTCTCGCCCTCGAGGATCTCGAGGGCGTCGAGAATCGGAATTCCTGACTTGATGAAGACACCGAGCTGGCGTGAGAAGTGCATGACCTCCTCGCGCGGCACCTTCTTCTTCGTGACCTCGTACTGCAAGACACTTGTTCGTTCTTCGACGGAGACGGGCTGCAGCCCTCGGCTCAGAAGCATGAGGTGAGCGGCGCCAGCCGAGGGCGACGCGATCACGCCTGAAACGGTCTTGCCGGACTGGTCGATCGCGTTGTACGAGTATCGGGCCATGGACTATCCCGTCTACAACGTGTAGATGCTTCGGACGACCTCGGACACCGTTGTGACATCCTGGGCGACGAGGTCGATGGCTTCCTGGCGCAACGTTCGCATGCCTTGTTCTTTTGCGGCGGCTCGGAGTTCCTCGTGCGTGCCGGCCTCGATGATGAGGCGCTTGATTGGTGAGGTGATCTCCAGGAGTTCGTAGACCCCGATGCGGTCCTGGTATCCCGTGCGGGCGCAGAAGTTGCAACCGTCGCCCTGGTAGAAGACCGACTTCTCGGGTCCTCCCGTCTCGTCGTAGAAGGCGCGCTCCTCGGGTGTCGGCGTGTAGCGCGTCTTGCAGGCGGGGCAAATCCGCCGCACGAGGCGCTGGCTCACAACGGCGACGACCGAGGCGGCGATGAGGAAAGGCTCGATCCCCATGTCGTAGAAGCGGAGGAGCGCGGTGACTGTGTCGGTCGCGTGGAGCGACGAAAGGACGAAGTGGCCAGTCATCGCGGACTGCACCGCGATGCGGGCTGTTTCGACGTCGCGGACCTCGCCCACGAGGATGATGTCGGGGTCCTGGCGCAGGATCGACTTGAGGCCCGACGCGAACGACAGACCCGCCTGCTCGTTGGTCTGGATCTGGTTCATCGACGGGAAGACGTACTCGACGGGATCCTCGATCGTCATGATGTTTCGTGTCGGATCGTTGAGCTCGTTCAAGGTCGCGTACAGCGTCGTGGTCTTGCCACTGCCCGTCGGTCCCGCGCAGACAACCATGCCGAACGGAGCACGGATGATGCCCGAGTACACGTCGCGGATCGATGCAGGCATTCCCAGGTGTTCCAGGCGGAGTACCGAACGTGTCTTGTCAAGGATTCTCATGACGCATTTCTCGCCCCAGATCGTGGCGAGCGTCGAGACGCGTACGTCGACAGACCGGTCGTCGACCGTCGTCGTGAACTGGCCGTCCTGAGGTCGACGACGTTCCACGATGTTCATTTCCGCCATGATCTTGATGCGGTTCACGAGACCGAGGCCCATGGCGGCCGGGAGCATGAGCATCTCTTTCATCACACCGTCGATGCGGTAGCGCACGCGTACGGCACCGTCCTGCGGCTCGATGTGGACATCGGAGGCTCGGTCACGGAGGGCCTGGGTGAGGATGCGGTTCACCACCTGAACGACGGGGGCGTCGTCGGCGATGACTTCCGGTTTCGTTGCTTCCGGCGTCCGGCGCCGTCCACCTTCAATTGTCTGGAACACCTGGACGAGGCTGGTAACTCCGCCGAGCGCGCCGTAGTTGGAGTCGATCGCCTGGCGCACGTCGCTCAGCGGCACGATCATGAGGTGCACTTCGCGCTGCGTGATCGCCTCGAGGAGTTCCTGCAGTTCGTCGCTCGGCTCTGCGACGGCGACGAAGATGATGTTGCCGTTCAGCGAGACCGGCAGCGCGAGCTGCGCTCTGGCGGTCTCTTCGGGTACGAGGGCGAGGGCATCATTTTGCGGGATCTGCGTGCGCAGATCGCACTCGGGCATGTCAAATTTCCACGCCAACGCGTCGACGAGCCCGCGTTCTCCGAGTACTCCCATGTCGACGAGGATCTGCCCGAGACGGCCGCCCGATTCGCGCTGTCGCGTGAGTGCGTCGTTGACCTGCTCCTCGGTGACGAGGCCACGGCCGATGAGAAGGTCCCCGAGACGGAGCGTGGCCTTGTCTGCAACGTCGTGCACGCCGAAGCGGACGATCTCACCGAGCCCATCGCCCTGGAGGTTTCCATTCCCGTCGAATCCGACGGTTGAGTACGCCTGGGTGAGGTCGCTCCACGGCAGCGCTCCGGACTCGGGGGGTTCCTGGGGCGGCTGCGCGGGTACTGTCGCGTCGGCGTCAGGGCGCTGGCGGGTGCCCGGGTGATCGCCGCGTCGGATCTTCATGTGGACCGATCGATGTCGCCAGTGGACAAAACCAGCATGACGACAGGCTACCGCCGCGCGCCACAAAAGCGGTGACTCCCGCGCGCGGCCGTGAGATCAGCGTGTCCGGTCGAAAGGGCGGGACACGTGAGCGCGCCGGTCGAAGACTCGTGCAGTCGCCTCGCGCAGGTCCGAGTCGTGCGGGGAACGGACTGCAGT
>Ga0187771_10002958_pt1 | contig 11810 bp, 8 predicted proteins | sample 0116_SJ02_MP15_1_FD_133139 | JGI IMG/M metagenome (GOLD analysis project Ga0187771, IMG submission 133139) | Tropical peat soil microbial communities from peatlands in Department of Meta, Colombia - 0116_SJ02_MP15_10_MG | ecosystem: Environmental > Terrestrial > Soil > Wetlands > Peat | place... | reverse complement strand
CAAACCATGTGATGGTGGCTGCGCCGGTTGTATTGGTGCTCGAAGCGGGCGATTCCGTCATGGAAGGCGACGGCGCCGGCCAAACCGCAGTCGGCCAGCAGTTTCAGAGTGCGGTATACGGTGGTGAAGCCGATGCGAGGGTCTTTCTTCTGCACCAGGCGGTGCAATTCGTTGGTGGAAAGGTGTTCGCGCGTCTCAAGGAAGGTGCGCAAGATGGTATCGCGTTGGGCGGTGTGCTTCAGTCCGACGCGTTTGAGATGCTGGTGCAGGATGCGCTGCGCCTCGCGGATCATCTCTCGCGAGAGGCTAGGCTGATCGTCGATTCGTTTTTGCAGCATCGTCTCCGGTTTCGGTGAGAACCGTGCACCCTACCCTGGATCGGCTCTCCGGCAGTCACCAGCATCATACTGAGCTTTCGTGGCCACGCCAACTGGCAGATTTGTCACTCCTTTCGCGCTGGCCCTAGAATCAATAGATAACATCATGGTGAGTGTGGGTACACCTGTCCATTCAGCATTGAGGCCGCGGGCCTGGGTTTGGCTTGCAGCTGTGCCAGCCGTGATTGTACTCATTGCGCTGGGCGCGGGAGCCTGGCTGTACTCGATCGCACGGTCAGCCCTGCCGCAACTGGACGGCACACTGCAAGTTCAGGGACTTACTGCTTCCGTCACAGTAACGCGTGACGGACACGGATTCCCCACCATTGCAGCCGACAGCTTTGACGACCTTTTCTTTGCGCAGGGCTATGTTACGGCGCAGGACCGGCTGTTCCAGATGGATGGGATGCGCCGTTATGCCGCCGGAGAACTGGCGGAGGTGGTCGGCGAGAGTCAGGCGGAACATGACCGGCAGCAACGGATTCTGGGGATGCGAGATTCTGCGCGGAAGAACTTGGCGATGGCGACAACCGACGACCGAGCGCAACTCGAGGCTTACGCGCGTGGCGTGAATGCATACATCGTCTCGCATCGGGACCGATTGCCGATTGAATTTCGGATTCTCGGCTACACACCCAAACCTTGGACTCCGGAAGACTCGTGGGTGATTGGGACCTATATGGTGCAAGACCTGAGCAGCACGCCGCGCGATGCGCTGACTCGCGAGAAGATCCTGGCTACGCTTGGACCGGAACTCACGGCTGACCTCTATGTGAATCGGTCATGGCGGGAGCGGCCTCCGACCGTATCGCGGCCCAGCCTGGATGTGAATGGCCCGGTGCAAGACGAGGACGAGGACGAAGATGAAGATGACGACTCGGACAGTTCGGTGGCCCAGCTTCTGCGAGCAGTGAGCGATCTCGGGCGACCGGATCTGTTTCCAAATGAGAGGTTCTTCGACAGTGACCTGCGGGCAGTAGGCTCGAACAACTGGGTCGTTTCCGGAGCGCACACGGTCTCGGGGAAGCCGCTTCTCTCGAACGATATGCACCTTGGCCACCAGATGCCCAATCTCTGGTATGCCATTCACCTGCGCTGCGGGCAATTTGACGTCGCCGGGTTCTCGCTGCCCGGTTTTCCTTATGTGATCGGCGGCCATAACCAGCGCATTGCGTGGGGGTTCACCAACATTGGACCGACGGTCGAAGATTTGTACGTCGAGACCTTCAACGCTGCCGGGCAATACCTTACTCCCAAGGGGTGGCAGCAGCCTGCGCGCCGCCAGGAAGTCATCCACGTGAAAGGCAAGCCGGATGTCACGCTGGAGGTTCAGCTCACACGGCACGGCCCGATCGTCAGCGAACTCGCGCCAGGGGAGACTCGCCAGTTGGCCATGCGTTGGACTTTGTACGACGGCATTCGCAATCCATTTTTCGCAGTGGATGCGGCGCAGAACTGGGACGAGTTCCGCCGTGCTTTTTCGCAGTTCGATGCGCCCGGCCAAAATGTCGTTTATGCCGATGTAGATGGCAACATCGGCTATCAGGCGACGGGCAAAGTCCCCATCCGAGCGACCGGCGACGGCAGCCTGCCGGAAGATGGAAGTAATGATGAGCACGAGTGGATTGGATACATTCCCTTCGATAAATTGCCCAGCGTGTTCAATCCTCCGTCGGGAATTATTGCAACAGCCAATAGCCGGATTTCTCCCGATGACTATGCTAACTCGATCAGCAGCGAATGGGAGGCACCGTGGCGCGTGGAGCGGATCTACAAAGTGCTGGAGTCGGGCAAGAAGTTCTCCGCTGCCGACATGCTGGCGCTCGAAAACGACATTTATTCTGAACTCGACCGCTTTGTGGCAGAACGGCTGGTGTACGCGGTGGATCACGTGAAATCTGCCTCCGCGCGGGCGCACAGTGCGGCCGACATTTTGCGGCAGTGGGATGGGCGCATGATCGCTTCGTCAGCGGCTCCAACGATTGCTGTACGGGCACAGGAAGAACTGCAACGGCTCTTGCTGGAGCCCAAGCTGGGCGCGGAGCAGAAGGGATCCGAGGCGGACCTCAGTTGGAAGAGCTATCACTGGATGATGGAAACGGTTTGGCTCGACAACGTGCTGCAGAAGCAGCCCAAGCGATGGCTCCCAGACAACTACAACTCTTACGATGAACTGCTGGCTGCCGCCGTGGACATGGCTGTCAACGGGCCGGATGCGCCCCAAGATCTTAATTCCTGGAAATGGGGAGCGCAGAATTCGGTGGAGATTCAGAACCCGGTGCTGGGCAAAGTTCCGCTTTTGAGGCATTGGACTGGCACTGGCGTGCAGCCTCAATCCGGCAGCGCTTATACCGTGAAAGCGGTGACTGGGCGAACGGGGCCCTCGGAGCGGATCACGGATGATTTGGCGAATCTTGACCAGTCCACTTTCAACCTGGTCACCGGAGAAGCCGGCAACTTTCTCAGTCCGCTTTACATGGACGAATGGGAGGCGTGGTACAAGGGCTACACTTTCCCTTGGCCGTTTTCGGAGCAGGCTGTCGAAGCAGCGCGGGCGCATCAACTAAGGCTCGAACCGGGTAAGTGACGGTTGTCTCTGCCGACCGGACTTTCAACGCGAACCGCTGATGTAAAATTCAAACCATCATGTCGAAGAAGATCCCGGTGGGGATATTGGGCGCGACCGGCATTGTCGGGCAGCGCTTTGTGCAGATGCTGGAACACCATCCCTGGTTTGAAGTCGCTTGGCTGGCGGCTTCCGACCGCTCTGAAGGCCGTTCCTATGGCGAAGCGGTCCGCTGGCGGATGAAAACTCCGCTACCTGCGCGGGTAGCGGCATTGCATGTTTCTCCGGCCAAACCGGACGGTGCTCCCCAGGTTATTTTTGCGGCGCTGGATGCTTCGATTGCTAAAGAACTGGAACCGCGATTCGCCGAGGCGGGCTGCGCGGTCGTCTCGAATTCGAGCGCGCTGCGAATGCAGAGCGATGTGCCGCTGGTTATTCCAGAAGTCAACCCGGACCACATCAAGCTGATCGATATTCAGTCGTGGCGCAAGAAGTCCGGCGGGTTCGTGGTCACAAATTCCAATTGTTCTGCCATGGGGCTGGTGCTGGCGCTCGCTCCTCTGCAGCAACATTTCGGACTGGAGACCGTTATGGCGGTCACCATGCAGGCGGTGAGTGGCGCGGGATATCCCGGCGTTGCGTCGCTCGATATTCTGGGCAATGTGATTCCCTACATCGCAAAAGAGGAAGAAAAGATGGAGGAGGAGACGCAGAAGCTGCTGGGAAAACTCGACGGCTCGAAGGTCGCGCCGGCAGAATTCGGCATGAGTGCGCACTGCAACCGCGTAGCGGTGGAGGACGGGCACACCGAATCGGTGTCGGTGAAACTGAAAAAGAAAGCGAAGCCGGAAGAGATCATCCGGGCGTGGAATGAATTCCCGGCGGTCCCGAAGGAGTTGAACTTGCCCACGGCGCCGCAGCATCCCGTGCGGTATTTGGGAGCCGTGGACCGGCCGCAGCCGCGCTTTGACGTTGACGCGGGCAATGGCATGACTGCTACGGTCGGCCGGCTCCGCCCCTGTGGCGTGTTGGATTGGAAGTTCACTGTGCTTTCGCACAATACCATCCGCGGCGCCGCTGGCGCTGCGCTACTGAATGCCGAATTTCTGAAGGCGCGGGGATACCTGTCATGAGCGCCGATGATGCATTGCGAACACGCTTCGCTGGGCGAGGTTCTTGGCGATGATCGTCATGAAATTCGGCGGGACCTCGGTGCAGGACTCCACCGCCATCGACCGTGTCGCTGCCATTGTTAAGGACAGGCTCAAGCTGAAGCCGGTAGTCGTGGTCAGCGCCCTGGCGAAGGTAACGGACCAACTGCTGGCGATGGCCCGGGCTGCGGGAAGCGGCGATCGCAAGACTGCGCTGGATCTTTCACGAGCGCTGCGCGAGCGCCATTACACAACTGCCGGCGAGCTGTTAGGGACGGGCATATTTACGAGCCTTCACGGCGAACTAGAAGAGGCTTTTGATGCATTGGATGAACTACTGCGTGGCATTGTCGCGGTGGGCGAACTCACGCCTCGCACCACCGACCAAGTAGCCGCGCAAGGCGAGTTGTTCTCCAGCCGGATTGCGGCGGCAGCGTTTGCGGCGCGCGGCATTGACGCCGCGCTGGTGGACTCGCGCCAGTGCATCGTCACCGACAGCAACTACATGAAGGCTGCGCCGCTCATGGAAGAAACGAATGAGCGCTTGAAGAGCAAGATTCTACCACTGCTTGACAGCGGCAAGGTCCCGGTGATGGGCGGATTCATCGGGGCGACCAAGTCCGGAGCTACCACGACTATTGGCCGCGGCGGTTCGGATTATTCGGCAGCGATCGTCGGGGCTGGGCTGGGCGCGCAACGCATCGACATATGGACCGACGTGGATGGCATGATGACCACCGATCCGAACCTGTGCCCGGATGCGCGGCGGATCAAGGTCATTAGCTTCGACGAGGCGGCGGAGTTGGCTTATTTCGGCGCCAAGGTGCTGCATCCTTCCACCGTGCTGCCGGCGGTGCAAAAGAACATTCCGGTGTACATCCTGAATTCCCGGAATCCGAGCTGCGAGGGGACGCGGATTGCCACGCGGGTGCCGTCCTGCCGGAACTTTTTCAAGGCCATCGCCGCCAAGAAGCGCATCACCATCATCGATGTGGCGGCTACGCGAATGCTGTTGGCGCACGGCTTCCTGAAAGCGATTTTCGAGGTTTTTGACCGACACCGCGTGTCTGTGGATGTGGTTTCCACTTCGGAGGTGAGCGTTTCCGTCACCGTGGATTCCAATGAGTCGATTCCGGCTCTGGCCGCGGATTTGGCGAAGCTGGCCGATGTAAAGTACGAAGGCCGCAAGGCGATCGTTTGCGTAGTGGGGGAAAGCTTGCGTGAAAAGCCGGGCGTTGCGGCCCGTGTGTTCGGCGAGTTGTCCGACATCCAGATCAGAATGATTTCGCAGGGCGCGTCAGAGATCAATTTGACTTTCGTGATTGAAGAAGACGATGTGCCTCAGGTGGTGAAGCGTCTGCATTCGACGTTTTTCGCGGATCCTGATCCGGAAGTGTTTGCGTAAAACGGTCTAGGGTCTCATAACTGGTTCTGTGGAAGGGCATGGCTTCAGCCATGCCGCTGGCAGCCGCTAAACATGGGGCTTTAGCCCCTGAGGGCCAACGGTTTCGCCGCGAGTACCTATGAAGCAGTTGTAGGGTCCCACGATCCTAATGACATTTCGCGGAGTGATGATCTGCAATGAAGATTCTTGTTCTCGGCCGGGGAAAAACGGGATCGCTGGTGGCGGAAGTGGCGCGCCAGCGCGGGCATGAGGTCGATGTGCTGTGCGCGGCGGACAATCCGAATGGATCAGCCTTAACTGCCTCGCGCCTGGCGGAAATAGGCGTAGTGATCGACTTCACCACCCCTCACGCCGTTCTTGCCAACATCGAAGGCTGCGTTCGCGCGGGCAAGAATATGGTCGTCGGCACGACGGGGTGGCACGCGGAGATTCCTCGCGTGCAGAAACTCGTGCACGATGCAGGCATCGGCCTGCTTTATGCGGCGAATTTTTCCGTGGGGGTGAATTTGTTCTTTGAGATCGCCAAAACTGCGTCGACGGCATTGCAGCATGAGTATTCGGGCCAGATCTTTGAACGGCACCACATCCACAAGAAAGACGCGCCTTCAGGAACGGCCGTGGCGCTGCGGCGGATTGTTCAGGATGCCTCCGGCAAAGAGTTGGAGATCACCTCGTTCCGCGAGGGCGACGTTGTGGGCCTGCACGAACTGGTGTTTAACTCTGCCGCCGACAGAATCTATCTGTGTCACGACGCCAAGTCCCGACGCGGTTTTGCGGAGGGTGCGGTGCGTGCGGCAGAGTGGCTGGTGGGAAGAAAGGGATTTTTCGATTTCAAGGATGTGTGGCGGGAGCTGTAGCGGCTCCGGGCTGAGGCATACGCCCTGAGTGCCATCGGCGCACCTCTTGAACTACCACTTCGACAGCGGCTCTGGCCACGCCAGCATCGGCCTCTGTTGGGGCAACCCCGTCCCGAATTTCCCGGCCCGGGTGTGCGAGCGCCCGGTACTTCCTCACAGCGTCGGTGAGCCGGTCCTCGGTGATGATTCCGGCCTTCTTTGCCGGGCCGATCATATCCTGAAGGTTCTTCTCGCAGCCGTCCTCAAAGCTCCACTTGCCGCTAGCAACCAAAGCGTCCAGCAGCAAGCCCTCAATGACGCCGCCGGCTAGGATCAGCGTCGATTTGCTTGCTTTGGCTGGATCCAACCCGCGCAATTCGGCATAGTCCCGCTCGGCAATTGCCCGGAGACGATCATCCCGCATGAATGACAAGTCCACGGCAGGAGCCTGTATGCTAGCCAAACTCAAATGCGATCCTTCTTTCGGCTGGCTGTTCGCGGAGGCGGCCAGCCGCTTTTCGACCACACGAGCCCAAAATTCCTCGACGTTACGAAAATCCAGAATGTCCTCGCGCACGTGGACTACGCCCACACCCTGATCCCAACCCGCCAACATCTCAATTCCTGGCTCGTAGATGAGCGACAGCCCTAGCGGGATTTTTTCCTCTTCAAAAACCCCTTTCATTATTCGGGCATGCTCCGCGATCTCCGCGAGAGTGAATGAGGTCCTGGGACCGCCGCCTTGGTGTATTCCGACCTCGTACAGGTTCTGGAGTGTGCGCAGGACGATGCCAGCGGCGCTCTTTCCGAATTTGAGCAGGAAATCGTCACCACATGCTTCGAAGGCCATGATTCCAGGGACACAGTTATCCCCACTTCGCAGGATCAGGTAATACTCGGCGATTAGCCGCGTCAATATCTCCGGTCTGCCCTTTAGCTTCTGCCGCAGCAAGAGTCGGGGTGTGGCCTCTCTAAGATTCACTAGTCGCTTGATGGCATCGAGTAGTATCTTCCGTACGTCTTCGGAGAACGGGAAATGGGTACTCATGGCGCTATAGTGACCTTGATATAGTTTCTCACGGAAGCATGCCAACGATCGTCGGCCGGAAACCGTAGGGCATCAGCGGCTGACTTTGCAACCGCGCCGGTTCGCGTTATCTTATTGAAATGCAACTCCGTGGATGCGGTACAGCTTTGGTGACGCCGTTCCACCAGGACGGCTTGATTGACGACGCAGCCCTGCGCAATCTGGTGGCATGGCAGGTGGAATCGGGAGTCGATTTCCTGGTTCCGTGCGGCACGACGGGCGAAACCCCGACGCTGAATCACGACGAGTGGCTGCACGTCATCGACACGACCATCGAAGTCGCTGCCGGGCGTGTTCCGATTGTGGCCGGGGCAACTTCGAATTCGACGCAAGAAGCGGTTGCGAAGGCCAAGGAAGTGGCTTCGCGCGCTGGGGTGAATGCAATTCTCACAGCGTCGCCTTACTACAATAAGCCTACACAGGAGGGCCAATACCGGCACTTCCGCGCGATTGCCGAGGCTGTGGACAAGCCGATCATCGTGTACAACGTGCCCGGACGAACCGGAGCCAACCTTGAGCCAACAACGCTGGCGCGGCTGAGCGAAGTGCCCAATATTGCCGGCGTCAAAGAAGCGAGCGGCAACATGACGCAGGTCGCCGAGGTCTGTAATGCGGTGCCGCCGCGCTTCCTGGTGTTTTCCGGGGAGGACGCGCTGACCCTGCCAGTGATTGCGCTGGGAGGCGTGGGAGTGATCTCGGTGGCATCTAACGAGATTCCGCATGAAATGGCCGAGATGACTCGGGCGGCGCTGAGCAACGACTGGCAGAAGGCGCGCGAGCTACACCGCAAATACCTGCCACTGATGGTGACTAACTTTATTGAGTCGAGCCCGCTGCCAGTGAAAGCAACGCTGGCAATGATGGGAAAAATCGAGGAAGTGTACCGGCTCCCGCTTCTGCCGATGCGGCGCGACACGCGGTCGAAACTACAGAAGGTGGTAGCGGACGCGGGATTGATCACCAAACCTCAGACAGCGGCGCCCCCGACTGTTGAATTCTTCATCTATGAAAACTGGTCGGCTGGCCCCCACAAGATCGTGCTCCACCGCTCGACCTGTGGCCAGTGCAACCACGGGAAAGGCCGTCCCGCTGGGCACGACGCCAATCATGCGCGCTGGCATGGGCCCTATGGCACGTTGGCTGAGGCGCGCGACGCAGCGCACAATATGACGGACATTCTGATCCGCAGCGAGTGCAAGTGCGTGTGAATGCAGAAGTCGAAAGGTAGAATGCAGAAGTAAAGGTCCGGATACTTGCTGCGTTCCTACTTCTGCATTCTGCCTTCTGACCTCTTCCTTATCCTTTATACTTTCCAGCAATGAACCCCCTGCAAATGGCAATTGAGCGGTTAGCTTCCCTAGGTGACCTCGACCGTGATTCCACCGCCCGCGAAACATTTCTCGAATTCCGCGAGCAACTGACCCAAGGAAAAATTCGCGCGGCTGAAAATATTGACGGCCAGTGGCGCGTGAATGTCTGGGTAAAACAGGGCATCTTGCTGGGCTTCCGGTTGGGCGAACTGAGCCAAATGGGCAACGACTCCCTGTCCTTTGTGGACAAAGACACATTCCCCATCAGACGTTTTGCGATCGAGGATCGCGTGCGGGTTGTGCCCGGAGGGTCATCGGCGCGGCTAGGCGCATACGTGGCGCCTGGCGTGATCTGCATGCCCCCCATGTTCATCAACGTGGGCGCTTACGTGGACGAAGGCACCATGGTCGATTCGCACGCCCTGGTCGGCTCCTGCGCGCAGGTGGGCAAGCGGGTTCACATCAGCGCGGCGGCGCAGATCGGCGGTGTGCTGGAGCCGGTCAACGCGGCGCCCGTGATCATTGAAGACGATGTGCTGATTGGAGGCAATTGCGGCATCTACGAAGGCACGCTGGTGCGAAGCCGTGCTGTGCTGGGAGCGGGGACGATTTTGACTCGCTCGACGCCGCTCTATGACTTGGTGCGCGGTGAGGTGCATCGGGCCGGTGACGAAAAATGTTTGGAGGTCCCGGAAAACGCGGTCGTGGTTCCTGGCTCACGAGCGGTGAAGCGCGGTGCAGCGGCGCAGTGGGATCTGTCTCTGTACACGCCGGTGATCGTGAAGTATCGCGACGAGAAGACCGACCGCGGAATTGAGTTGGAGGAGTGGCTGCGGTAGGGGCTGCGGCTCTCCGAGCAGTCTCCTGACTCTCCCTAGCGTCCCATCAGCCCCCGCCAGACCTTTTGTATTTTCGTCCCCGCGGACCTTCGCTCCAATTCTTGAGCGTATTCCTCCACAACTGTTGCTGGCAGCGACTCGCGGTTCGCGAGCCCGGCACGGATCTGCTTTGATGACAGGAGGACTGCGGGAACGTAGGCCTCCTTCCCCTGGTAGATGAAAGTCGGCTTAACTCCGCCGCGCAGCCAAAACCTGAATCGGAGGTAAGCACCCAAGGTCTTCGACTCTTTCGGGTTCATAGCACTCGCCAACATGGTAAAGCAAGCGCGCCTAAGGCGTCGCGGATCTTGGTTGTTAAGCCTGGGGAAACGCTGCGGTGTTTGCCAAGGGGAACCAGGGTCATTTCTCCGTTCCCGTCACACGCCGGACTGGATGTCCGCCCGCGCACACCAAGTCGTGGAGCACCCAACTGGAAAGCTCGGCCTGCAGCGCTTGGTCCGTGGTTCCCGCAGCTCTGGGCGCAACCACTTCTAGGGGAGTATCGCAATCCTCCGCCTCGCATTCGAGCGGTACCAGAAACACGACCGGCCCCTTCGCTTGGCTGCCCGGGTCTCCCCAAGGGGTAGGAACACGCTGCGGTGCTTGGCTCGCATAATCATAGACGTGCTTGCACTCGGGACATGCGACAACGGAACCTTGAAATCGATCTTCCGATACTCCCTGAGAGGAGCGTCCCGACCCTGGCTCGGATAGCCGAAACACGAAGAAGGAGCCACAATGCTTGCACTGAATCTGATCACAATACATAGGGTCAGGCTATCCCGTCGCGGAAAGTTCAGCAACTTTATAGATTGGTGGGACAGGCTTATTCGGTCATGTAGGCGATCCTCGCCCTCGGCCAAGACATTGGCGGTAGAGCACCCAATGTTCCCATTAGGCGGCCTTTCGCCCAACTGTGCTAGCATCAAGGGTTCTCAATGCCAACTGGAAAACTTCACGTAGTACCCCTGGGCGGGTTAGGCGAGTTCGGAATGAACTGCATGGCCATCCGCTGGGGCGATGACATTATTGTGGTCGACGCCGGCTTAATGTTCCCTGAAGCCGAACTGCTGGGCGTTGACATCGTTGTCCCAGACATTACCTACCTGACCGAGAACCGCCAACGCGTGCGGGCGATTATCCTCACCCACGGCCACGAAGATCATATCGGCGCCCTGCCCTGGATTCTCTCCGAGCTGAGAGTGCCGGTGTGGGCAACCGAATTCACCCTGGCCTACGTCGAGGACAAACTGGAAGAACATGGCTTGTTGGACGACGCCGATTTGAATGAGATTCGCGCAGGGGAGCGCTTCAAGATCGGGCCGTTCACCATTCATCCGATCCAGGTCACGCACAGCCTGGTGGATTGCGTAGCGCTGGCGATCCACACCCCGCTCGGCGTTCTGATTCACACCGGCGACTTCAAGGTCGATCCCACGCCAACCGACAACCGACTTTTCGATCTGCACTCGTTCGCGGAATACGGAAAAGAAAGCGTGCTGGCGCTGTTTCAGGATTCCACCAACGTAGAGCGTAAAGGCTACACGCCGAGCGAGCGGGCCGTGCGGCGCAAGTTTGATGAGGTGTTCGCGCGCACGGAGCGGCGCTTGTTCATCTCCTGTTTTTCGTCGTCGATCCATCGCATCAAGATCACGGTTGAGCTGGCGCGCGAGCACGGACGCAAAGTGGCGTTTGTGGGGCGGTCGATGACCAGTTCGGCGGAGATCGCCGAGGATCTGGGCTACATTGAAATTCCCGACGGCCTGCTGGTTCATCCCGGCGAGATGAAAAACTTCCCGCCGGAAAAAGTCTGCGTGCTGATCAGTGGCACACAAGGCGAACCGATGTCTGCGATGTCGCGCGCGGCAGTGGACAATCATAAGCACGCCAAGATTGAGCGCGGCGATACGGTGGTGTTGTCGTCGCGGATTATCCCCGGCAATGAGAAGGCGATCTACCGCATGATCGATCACCTGTTCCGGCGGCAGGCCCACGTCATCTACGAAGACGGCTCGTTCCCACCGGTGCACGTCAGCGGACACGCCAGCCAGGAAGAATTGAAGTTGATTATCAATCTGGTCAGGCCGCGGTATTTCGTTCCTATTCACGGCGAGTACCGACAGTTGAAGCTGCACGCCGAGCTGGCCGCATCGATGCGTGGAGCGGTCGGCAATGTGATGTTGATCGAGAGCGGCGATAT
>Ga0187771_10002957_pt1 | contig 11812 bp, 14 predicted proteins | sample 0116_SJ02_MP15_1_FD_133139 | JGI IMG/M metagenome (GOLD analysis project Ga0187771, IMG submission 133139) | Tropical peat soil microbial communities from peatlands in Department of Meta, Colombia - 0116_SJ02_MP15_10_MG | ecosystem: Environmental > Terrestrial > Soil > Wetlands > Peat | place... | reverse complement strand
GGGATGGTACTACCTGATAGCGTGCGAGATCATCACTGTCGGACCCGCCAGTTACAGGTTGCCGGGCCTCGGGAGCTTCCTGATGGAAGCGGCTGATAAGGGTAAGGGAACGGAAATCGTCGCCGGCCTGCTCACTCTGCTGGCAATAATAGTCGCGATGGACGTGATTGTATGGCAACCGCTGTCTTCGTGGGCGGAGAAGTTTCGCTACGAATTCGCGGCCACGCCCCAGCCGGCGGCGGCTTCATTCGGGATGCTCGAGGTTTTTGCCGGAATCGGCCCGGCGACGACTCGCGCGCTTCAGACCATTCTGCGCCCGGTTGCGCGATCTATTTCGCGCCTGGTCGCCAGGATTCCATCGCCCGCGGCGATGAATCAAAAGTCGGTCGCGAGGATCGCGCCGATTGTGCGATTCTTAACCGTGAGTGCACTCGCGTTCTTTGGCGCATGGACATTAGCCAGCGGAGTTGTCGCCCTCTTTCGTACCTTGCATCAGCCGTGGCCATCAGAGGTCAGGTTGATCCCCGTCGCGACAGTCGCGTCGCTGGGGCGAATCGTCGTAGCTTACGTGATATCGCTCGCGTGGACGCTGCCTGTTGCGCTGATGGCAAGCGAGAACCGCAACTTCATGCGCTTTATTGCGCCCGTGGCTGAGATTGCGGGATCGATGCCGGCGACGGCGCTATTCCCGTTGATCGTGATGTTCGTCGTCACCACCACCGGCGGCATGAATCTCGCCTCGATACTGCTGATCCTGACCGGGATGCAGTGGTATCTGTTGTTCAATCTGCTGGCGGGTGTGAATCAGATACCCGAGGATCTGCGCGAGGCTACACGCTCATTCGGTTTGTCGCGGCTCGCCGGATGGCGCAAACTCGCCATTCCAGCCCTTATGCCGTCGCTGGTGACGGGCAGCATCACAGCCTGGGGCGGCGGATGGAACGCATTGATTTTATCGGAATACTTCCCGTATCAGGGCAAGACTTATGAAGTGACGGGGCTTGGGGCCCTGCTCGACAACGCCACTTATAAATCGAATAACGGCGTGATGATCCTGCTGAGCCTGCTCTCGATGGTGGCGATTGTATTAATCTTAAATCGTCTTGTTTGGCGACGATTGTACGGCTTTTCGGTCGAGCGCTACCGCCTCGACTATTAGTTTGAGGCCCTCAAAACCATGAATGCGGAACAGGATCCTCTGCCATGGCGCTGCTTGAACTCAAGCACATCACCAAGCGCTTCGCGCATTCCAAGGGCGAGCTCACGGTTATTGACGATCTATCGTTTTCGATCGACGAGGGTGAATTCGTCGCGATCGTCGGACCGTCGGGATGCGGCAAATCGACGCTGCTTCGCATCATCAACGGAATCATGCCCGCCAGCGCCGGCCAGGTTCTCTACCGGGGCAAACAGGTCGATGGAATCAATCTGGAGTACGCGCTGGTCTTTCAGTCCTTCGCGTTGATGCCGTGGCTCACGGTAAAGGCTAATGTTGAAATGGGCCTCGAAGCGCGCGGCATTGCGCCCGACGAACGCGAAAAAATCGCGAGCGTCTATATCGACAAGGTGGGCCTCGACGGCTTCGAGGAGGCGTATCCGCGCGAGTTGTCCGGCGGGATGAAGCAGCGCGTCGGCTTCGCGCGCGCGCTTGCCGTCGAACCGAAACTCCTGCTCATGGACGAGCCGTTTTCCGCGCTCGACGCCCTGACCGCGATTTCGCTGCGCGAGGAGTTGCTCGATATCTGGCAATCGCCGGGAATGTCCGTGCATACGATCGTGATGGTCACGCACATCATCGAAGAAGCGGTCGAGATGGCGGACCGAATCCTTGTCCTCGCGTCTCATCCCGGGCGCCTGACCGCCGATCTAAAGGTGGAGTTGCCGCGTCCGCGCGATCGCAGAAAAGAGGCATTCAACGCGCTGACCGACAAAGTGTTCTCGCTGATCGAGGAGCGCGGCTGATGGCGGAGCCGATAAATCCCATCCCGGACTGCCATATCACCTGGGTCGTAGGGCTCCTCGAAGTCCTCGAAGATCGCGGCGGCAGCGAAGACGGATACAAAATCGCGCGCGAGCTGCAGTTCAATTTCTCGGATCTGCTCAACGTGATGAAGGCGGCAGAGATTCTCGGGTTCGTATCGACGCCCACGGGAGATGTCATTCTCGAACCGCTCGGAAGAAAGTTCCTCGAAAGCGACATGAACGGGCGCAAGCTGATGATCCATGAAGCGCTGAAAAAGCTCAGTCTGTTCAGCTATTTGATACGCCTGCTGCGCGGTCAGGAAGACCATTCGCTTTCGAAAGAGGTCGTACTCGAGCATCTCGCGATGCTGCTCCCCAACGAAGCCCCGGAGAAGCTTTTCCGAACAATCGTGAATTGGGGTCGCTTTGCCGAACTTTTCGGCTATAACAAGGACGAAGACCGCTTTTATCTCGATCACGAATAACTGAGGTTCTTGACGGAGGATCACGATGCCAACCGACAGCGAGAAACTCGTCACCGATTTCTGCAACGCGTGGGCGCGGCTCAATATCGAAGAGCTGATGGGTTACTTCGCCGACGACGCTGTGTATCACAACATCCCAATGGACGCGGCGCGCGGAAAAGATGCTGTTCGCGCGACCATCAACACGTTCCTGCCGATGTGCAAATCGATTCAATTCAAAGTGCTACGCAGCGCTTCCAGCGGCAACGTCGTGTTCAACGAACGTATCGACGTGCTCGACATGGGAGCCAAGAAAGTCGAGCTTCCCGTGACCGGTGTTTTCGAGACGCGTGGAAACAAGATTTCCGCGTGGCGCGACTACTTCGATATGGCGACCTACACAAAGCAGCTCGCCTGAAAATCGGTTTCGCGGGGCATAGCCTGATGCCCCGCGCTTTCCTCTCAAATACGCCGAAGCATGATTGCCGTGGCTCAACGATGAAATGGCCGCAAACATAACACACGCCATCATCGGCACCGCCGGTCATATCGATCACGGCAAGACTGCGCTCATCAAGGCTCTCACCGGCCAGGACACCGACCGGCTGAAGGAGGAGAAAGAGCGCGGCATCTCGATCGACCTCGGCTTCGCATATTTCACGCTCCCCAACGGCACCCGGACCGGAATCGTCGACGTTCCCGGTCATGAGCGCTTCATCCGCAACATGCTCGCCGGAGCGCATGGAATCGATCTCGTGCTGTTCGCGATCGCCGCTGACGACGGCGTGATGCCGCAGAGCGAAGAGCATCTCGACATCCTGCATCTGCTCGGCGTCCGCTCCGGAATTTTCGTGATCACCAAGGCCGACCTCGTCGACGCGGCGCGGCTCAAGGAGGTCCGCGACGAAATCGAACTTCTTGCGGACGGGACCGCGCTGCAATCCGCCCCGGTGATTGCGGTGTCGGCTATTACCGGCGCCGGGATGGATGAGCTGCGCGCCGAGATCGTTCGCCAGCTCCAAGGATTTGAATCGCGCCGCCCAACCGGGATCTTCCGGCTGCCGATCGATCGTGCGTTCGCGATGAAGGGGCATGGCGCCGTCGTTACTGGCACCGCGATCGGATCGGAGGTTAACGTCGGACAGAAGCTCCGCATCCTGCCCGATAATCACGAGGTTCGCGTCCGCTCGATTCAGGTGCACGGCGAGCCTGTCGAGCGGGCGGGCCTGTGCCAGCGCGTCGCGTTGAATCTGACCGGAACGGAAAAGTTCGAACTCAGGCGTGGTCAGGTCCTGGCCGACGATCAACTCGACCTCGTGACGCGGCGAATCGACGTTCTCCTCGAAATCAGGCCCGCCGCCAAGCGCGCGCTCAAAAGCAACCGTCGGATCAGGATGTTCATCGGCACGACGGAGACGCTGGGTCGGGCGATCGTGCTTGAAGATCCGACCGAGATTGCGCCCAAAGCGCGCGGCCTCGCTCAAATCGTGCTCGACTCCCCGATCATCGCGCTCGCGGGTGACCGATTCGTCATCCGCGACGAAACCAACGTGCGTACTGTCGGCGGCGGAATCGTGCTGAACCCGAAGGGTCGCGAATCACGCAAGCCGCTCGCGACGTACCGCGCGAATCTCAACGCGCTCGCGTCGGCGGAGGGGCCCGAAGCGATCGAAGCGCTGCTCGACCTGCAGGATACTCTTGCGCTGACGGCGAGAGACGTCGCGCATCTTTTGAATCGACCGATATCCGAGATGGCGCGCACTCTGAAAGATGCGCGCTTCGTCAAACTGTCAATGGGCGACGAGGAAGGCTATACGACGACGCGCAAATGGGAGGAGATCAAGCGATTCGCGCTGTCTGCGCTCGATCAGCATCACAAGAGCAATCCGCTTTCGCAGGGTTTCGAAATGGAGGCGTTGCGCTCGCGTTTGCCGTATGAAATCGATCCGCGAGTCTTCCGCAACCTGATCGACCGCCTGTCACGCGAAACCGAGATCGTTCGCGAAGAGAGCATGCTGCGCCTGAAATCGCATCGCGTCAAACTCACCACCAACGAGAATCAACTCGGCGCCCGCATCGAAAAGCATCTCGAGAAGGCCGGCTTCGAGCCGCCCGAACTAAAGCAACTGGTCGAAGACCTGAAGCTCCCCCCGGATCCAGGTAAGATCCGCGAGCTTATGAACGCGATGGAGCGTGATGGGAAGATCGTCAAGATCGCGACCGATCTGTATTTCGCGCGCCCGGTCCTGGACGTCGCGCGGGAAAAATTAACCGCCTATCTCGGCGCGCAAAACGAAATCACCGCCGCCGCCTATCGCGATCTGCTCGGAACCTCGCGCAAATTTGCGATCGCGCTGCTCGATCATTTCGATCGCGCCGGCGTTACGATTCGCATCGGCGACGCTCGTCGCCTCCGCTTAAAAGTTTCCTGATACGCGTCAGCGGACGGTAGGCAGGCGTCCCCTGGCTGATGGACGGTTGGTCGAACTTCAGGAGCCGTGAGATATCACAAGGCTGGCCGCATAGGCGAGACAAATCAGCCCCGTGAATCCGTAAAACAGGAACCATCCTTCCGTTTCGACATTTTTCCTGAGAGCGAGCAAAATCAGAACGATGCCCATTGCTAGCAGAGTCCAGGCCTTCTGCTGATCTGGAAGACGTGTCCAGAAGTCCTGAAGCTCTTCGATGCTCGACGCGAGTGCGTCACCAGCCTGCGTCATTTTTCGACCGGGGGAAATTGTGTCACCGTCGGACCGAAGATCATAGACGCAGTGATTCGCCGTCGGGTTGCGCTATTATGGGATTGTTTATGGCTGACAAACCCGACAATAACGCGGGGCGCGACGAAATCGTCCGTTTGACCGCTCGCTGCAAAGCCGCTGGTTGAGCCGGCAAGCTCGGTCCGGCGGACCTGAGCGCGGTTCTCTCGCGGCTCGATTTGGGCAGCGATCGTAATTTGCTCGTCGGAATAACCACGGGCGACGACGCGGGAGTGTATCGTGTGCGCGAGGACCTCGCGATCGTCAGTACCGTCGATTTCTTCACGCCGGTCGTGGACGACCCATACACTTACGGGCAGATAGCTGCCGCGAACGCGCTTTCCGACGTCTACGCGATGGGCGGCAAGCCTCTCACAGCGCTCAATATCGTATGCTGGCCGCAGACGGGTCTTCCTCGCGAGATGCTCGAGGAAATCCTTCGCGGCGGCGCGGAAAAGGCGCGCGAGGCGGGCGCTCTCGTCGTCGGAGGTCATAGCGTCGCCGATGAGGAAGTGAAGTTCGGAATGGCTGTGACGGGCCTGATCGATCCCTGCCGGGTCATCCGTAATGTCGGGGCGCGCCCCGGCGATGTCCTGATGCTCACCAAGCCGCTTGGGACTGGAATCCTGATGACGGCGTTCAAGCGCGATCGCCTCGCGACTGAACACTACGAAGCCGCGGTCCGAAACATGAGTCGCCTCAACGCGACCGCCGCCGAGGTGATGCTCCGTTACGACGTCCACGCTGCGACCGACATCACCGGCTTCGGACTTATCGGCCATACGAGCAAGATGGCTGAGGGCAGCAGCGTTACGCTGATCTTTGAAGAATCGGATCTGCCGATTCTGCCCGCGACGCTCGAACTTTGCCGCGAGGGGATGATTCCCGGCGGGGGCAAGCGCAATCGCGAGTTCTTCGGCCCAAGCGCGAAGATTTCCGACGAGGTAGCCGAGGAGATGGTCACGATTGCCTTCGATCCGCAGACCTCGGGAGGTCTTCTGATCGCGGTTGCGGAGCCGGACTCGATTCGGATGCTCGCCGATATGCATCGCGCCGGCAACGTCGATACCGCGATCGTCGGCCGCGTCGCGGCTTCGACTGGTTTTCCAGTCGAGCTTGTGTAATCAGTTCACAACGTCGCCCTACGACGCCAACTCCGGAGCACCTCGAATATGGATTTTTTTGAAGTCGCGACTTCGTCGCCAACGTTGCGTGAATTTTCCGATCGTCCGGTCGAATCAGCGCTGATTGAAAAAGTACTGGAGACAGCCAATATGGCGCCCTCCGGATCGAACGCGCAGCCGTGGGAATTTGTTGTCGTCCGCGAGCAGACGACGCGCGATGCGGTCCGAAAGCTGTACGAGGCGGCCTGGATTCCATACAAGGAAACCGCGATTATCCGCGGGCGCAAGGAATTGTCTGCGCGCGCCAAAAAAGCTCTCACGGTCGGCGACGGATTCGCAGCATCGCTATCAATCGTACCGGTTCATATCGTCGTGTTCCTCGATCGTCCCAAGATGCGCGTTGAGCGTGGCAGCGCGGAGGATCTGAGCAATTTTGGCGCGACCTACGGATCCATTTTTCCGGCGATCGAGTTGCTGATGCTCTCGGCGCGAGCGCTCGGACTCGGCACCGCGATGACCACGATGCTAAGTCCGCACGAGGCTGAAACTCACGAACTGCTGGGCGTGCCACAGCAGTATCAATTGATTGCGCTGATTCCGATGGGATATCCGGCGCGCCCGTTTAAGCGCCCATATCGCAAACCCGTGTGGCCCCGCGTCCATGCCGACAGGTGGGGTCGCCCTTGGCCCCGTTCCTGATCGCTTATACGGCAAAGAATCTACGCCGCGCCCACAGCGACACGTCCACCAGCCCGATCATCACGGGCACTTCGATGAGCGGACCGATCACTGCGGCGAATGCCGCGGCGCTGTCGATTCCGAAGGTGGCGACCGCCACCGCAATGGCGAGTTCAAAATTATTCGACGCCGCCGTGAATGATAGTGTCGCGGTTTGCGCATAGGTGGCGCCGAGTTTGCGGCTCAGCGCGAATGAGAGCGCGAACATGATCACAAAATAGAGCAGCAGCGGAATCGCGATTCGAGCAACGTCGAACGGAAGCTGGACGATCGCCGCGCCCTTGATCGAAAACATCACTACGATGGTAAACAGCAGGAAAATCAGCGTGAGCGGGCTAATCCTCGGAATGAACGCCGCGCGATACCATGCCTTCCCCTTGCGCGCGACCAGAATTTTCCACGTAGCGAACCCGGCGACGAATGGAATCCCGAGATAGATCGCGACGCTCTCCGCAATTTGCCCTATCGTCACCCGAACCGTCGCGGAACTCAGTCCGAGCCATCGCGGCATCACCGTAACGAATGCGTATGCGTAGACTGAAAAGAACAGCACTTGGAAAATCGAGTTGAAGGCCACCAGTCCCGCGCAATAGTCTGCGTCGCCTTCGGCGAGATCGTTCCACACGATCACCATCGCGATACATCGCGCGAGCCCGATCAGGACGAGGCCGGTCATATATTCGGGGCGATGGCGGAGAAACAGGATCGCCAGCGCGAACATCAGCGCCGGACCTATCATCCAGTTCTGGACAAGCGAGAGGCCGAGGATTTTCGCATCGCGAAACACCCCGCCCAGCTCGTCGTAGTTCACCTTCGCCAGCGGCGGATACATCATCAGGATGAGCCCGATCGCGATCGGGACCGACGTGGCGCCGACGCTCAATCGGTCGAATTCGGATTTGACGTCGGGGAATATCGCGCCTATAGCCACGCCGGTGGCCATCGCTGTGAAAATCCACACGGTCAGATAGCGGTCGAGAAACGAGAGCCTGCGCAGAACAGGCATCTCAGACACCGAGATCGTCGCACTCATTGGAACCTTGGGCCTCGTTTCGTTCCCGGGCGGATCGAATCTAGCGCTCCCGATCTTCCGGAAGCTTGATCTTGCCTATTTCGCCTACGCGCTGTTGCAGCGCAAAGCTGTCGAGCGCTTCGAAGCGCAGACTGGTGAAAATCTTGATGCGATTCTCCAGTTCGCGATAAATGCGATGGAAAAAGCGCCGGGTCTCTTCCTCGGTCCCCTTGAACGCAGCGGGGTCGGCTACGCCCCAGTGTGCGGTTATCGGCTGTCCGGGCCATACCGGGCATTGCTCGGCGGCAGCCTGATCGCAGACCGTGAAAACAAAATCGAGAGGCGGACTATCCGGTTGCGCGAATTCGTACCAACTCTTGCTGCGCAGGTGCGACGTTTCGTAGTTCAGTTCGTTAAGCAGCGCGAGCGCCACAGGATGAATGACGCCCTTGGGATGGCTTCCTGCGCTGAAGCCCTTGAACTTCCCCTTGCCCCAACGGTTGATCGCGCACTCGGCCATCACGCTGCGCGCTGAATTTCCGGTGCACAGAAAAAGTACGTTGAATTCGCGCCGATTCACGCAAGTATCTTTCCACGTGTCTGCGCGCGTTTTTCTTGCGGCCGCTGTTTCGTTTCTGCAGGAGCGCACGTGCCAGGCGCGCATTGCTTTGGATCGCCTCCGCAACAGTTTTCGGTAAGATAGGCGAGCAGCTCGTTCATCGCGTCGTAATTGGCGCTATAAATTATCGAGCGGCTCTCGCGTCGCGAGGTCACCAATCCCGCGAATCGGAGCTGGTTCAAATGAAACGACAGCGTCGGCGAGGGCAGCTTCAGGCGATCTCCGATTTCTCCGGCAGGCATCCCGGCAGGCCCCTTCTGGACAAGCAGGCGGAAAATATCGAGACGGGTCTCCTGCGCCAGAGCGCCGAGCGCCGCAATCGCTATTGACTTTTCCATATTTCCAGAGTTATAGAATTATCGAGCGAGGAAGTCAATCCCCGCTTTGCGAAGGAGCAGAAGATGAGCAGTAGCGATTCGATAAAGGAAACCGTTCGCGAAAACTATGCGCGCGCCGCGTTACGGGTGTTGAACAATGAGGCCGCCGAAAACACCGGATGCTGCGCGCCGAAGAAGGATACCGCGTGTTGCGGCTCCTCCGCGAAGCCAAACTGGGACCCTATAACCTCCAACCTCTACGCTGACAGTGAGACCGCGGGTTTGCCCGCCGACGCCGTCGCGGCGTCGCTCGGATGCGGTAATCCGACCGCACTCGCGGAATTAAAGCCGGGCGAAACCGTCCTCGACCTCGGCTCGGGCGGCGGAATCGACGTGCTGCTCTCGGCGCGACGCGTCGGCCCGACCGGCAAGGCGTATGGCTTGGATATGACCGACGAGATGCTGGCTCTCGCGCGCGAGAATCAGCGCAAGGCCAACGTCAGCAACGTCGAGTTCCTCAAGGGTGAAATCGAAAATATCCCGCTTCCGGACAATTCGGTCGACGTGGTGATCTCGAACTGCGTCATAAATCTTTCCAGCGACAAGAGCAAAGTGATCGCCGAAACGTTCCGCGTTCTGAAGCCGGGCGGCAGATTAGCCGTATCGGATATCGTTTGGCGCGGCGAAATGCCATCCGAGTTTCGACGCAGAGTTGAAGCATGGGTGGGGTGTATCGCAGGTGCGCTCGAGGAAGCGGAATATTGCAGCCTGCTGGCGAAAGCAGGTTTCGAGAAGATAGCTGTTGAGCCGACGCGCGTTTATCGAGCCGAGGACACGCGCGGGTTCTTCCAGGATCCGGATTTCGATATCGACAAGATCGCAGCCGCCATCGACGGCAAGTGCATGAGCGCTTTCGTGCGCGCAACCAAGCCGCTTTGATTTAGCGCGATGCGCGCGCCGGAGTCGCAGACGTACGTCGGCGCGCGCACTAATCCCCACCCGGCTTCTTCCGGAAACGGCAGCGTTGTATCGAATCTGCAAACCCGGCCTCGCGGTTCGAAGATCGGAAAGACAAACCCACCCGGACCCCGTCAGAGGTTCGTGTGCGCGCTCGGCTTTCTGATCCGCGAGACTTGACGCTCGCGCGACAGCCTTCGGCTAGGGTCGGCTTACTTTTGCCGCCTGCAAGCCCTTGGGTCCCTGCGCCAGGTCGAACTGGACTTTTTCTCCCTGCTCAAGCGACCGGAACCCGTTTCCGTCGATGGCGGAATAATGGACGAAAACTTCCTGCCCGTCCTCCATCGTAATGAAACCGTAGCCCTTCTTAGGGCTGAACCACTTGACCGTGCCGGTAGCTATCATTCCCCCAGTACCTCCCTCAAAGGACCGACTCCTCTGGTCCACTGTTGCCCGGACCAACAGCCCTCCCCTGGGTGAAGGGCCAAGGCAACATCGGCGCATATATCACATCGACATGGCGTCGACCAAACGCTCGTTCAGAAGAGATTTGGAGGATTTTATGCCCCTCAGGAGGAAGAAACTAAAAGCCGCGGAAGCGCTTGGGGCGCGCGTGGATATGGCAATGATCCGGGATTTGCCGCATCACACCGTCGATCACGAACTCGCCTTCGCCGTATTTCCTGCTCGCGACCAGACTTAACGCCTCGGTCATAAACAGACGTTCCTCGTCGGTGGGCGACGCACGATGCTCTCCGAGCACGGCCATTGGGGTGTCGCACGAATCGCAATCCAGGATTGCAAATTTAAAAGGAAATTCGAACTCACAATACCATGGCGTATAGTGCTTCAGTTCGCAAAGATCACACTTTGCCATGCCTGATAACCCTTGGATGGAGGAGCCCGTATTCGGCGGGCTCCTTCAACGATTCCGGATCAATGCGTCATCGGCGTCGAGGGCGCAGCGCCACTGGTCGAAGAGGGCGCGCTTGGCGCGCCTTTTCCGGTAGCAGCCTTGCCAGCGGCGGCTTTCGCCTTCTTTTTGCAGCGATAAACGCTCGAGTTTGAGATTTTCAAGGCAGCGGAAATTTCCTTCGCCGACTTGCCCGCGTTCACCATCTCCATAACCTTGTCGCAGTCCACCGGATGGCGTTCTGCGCGTGCAGCCGGCGCGGCCAGGGCGAGTCCAACCGCCGCGGCAAGAGCGAGCGACACCATCCTTTTTCCCATCTTCGTCATCTCGATTCCTCCTCCCGATTTGATGCGCAAACGCGCTTCAATATCTCTCAAAGACTCTAAAGATGAAAGTGGTCTCTCCAAAACAGATAGTTACTTTCGCGCGCCCCCGGGAAATTTCGCGGGACGCTTTTCTTTGACGGCCGCAACTCCCTCGACCAGGTCGCCGCTGAAGAATCCGAGCATCTCCAGCGCCAGCGACGCATCGAATGCCGGCCCGAACATCCTGAGCCAGTTGTTGAGCGCACGTTTCGTGAACTGTACCGCCTGCTGGGGGCCGTTGGCGAGTTTGCGCGCGACTTCGAACGCCTTGTCCATCAATTGATCGGGCGCGACGCACTTGGCGACCAGTCCGATTCGCTCCGCCTCGCGACCGTCGATGAAATCCGCCGTCATCAGATAGTATTTCGCGCGCGCCATCCCGCACAGCAGCGGCCACAGGATGACGGCGTGATCGCCCGCGGCAACCCCGAGTCTGAGATGCCCGTCCGTGATGCGCATCGATTCGGATGCGATCGGAATATCCGCCATGAAAGCGACAGCCAAGCCGGCGCCGACGGCCACGCCGTTGATCGCGGAGATAATCGGCTTGTCGAGATTCATCATGTTGTAGACGATGTCGCC
>Ga0187771_10002956_pt1 | contig 11813 bp, 7 predicted proteins | sample 0116_SJ02_MP15_1_FD_133139 | JGI IMG/M metagenome (GOLD analysis project Ga0187771, IMG submission 133139) | Tropical peat soil microbial communities from peatlands in Department of Meta, Colombia - 0116_SJ02_MP15_10_MG | ecosystem: Environmental > Terrestrial > Soil > Wetlands > Peat | place... | reverse complement strand
GTGAAAAATCGGCACACCGACCTCGTGCGCCTTGTGCCTCACGTTTAGATGACGCCAGTAGGCGTCATCCTCGGGATGGTCAAGGTAATCCTTGAAATACGGAATCGAATCCTTCAGCCGTTGAGCCCAGTCGTAGATCGGAAGATGGCGGTAGTGCTCTTCCCTGAGGCCGGCCCACAGCGCCATCTCGGATCCTTGCGGATAGTAGCTGCGGATCGCCTCGAGCAGATGCTCCGTCGCTTTCCGCTTTAACTGGTCCGGCGTCATCATCAGGCAGTAGGGCAGCAGCCATCCGAAGTCGAGCACACCGGCTCCGCGATAAACCCAGCATTCATGCCAGTCCGACGGAGCGGAAGTCGCGAACATCGTGCGCAGATGCGGCGGCCGGGTCGGTGCGAGCAGGTATTGCGTCGCGCATAGGTAGGATTGGCCGAAGGTGCCGACGTTGCCGTCCGACCACGGCAAGCTCGCCGCCCATTCGACAGTATCGTAGCCGTCCGCAGCCTCGTGGATCAGCGGGTAGTACCAGTCGCCCTCCGACTGAAAGCGGCCGCGCGTATCCTGGGTGACAAGGACATATCCGTGCGGCACGTATCGTTTCGCATTGGGAGCGGTCGCCTCCCTGCCATACGGCGTCCGCATCAGGACTACGGGAAACCGGCCCGGAGCGTCCGGGCGGTAAACGTCGGCGTACAGAGTCACGCCATCTCGCATCCTGGCCGGCACGTTCTCTTCCTTAATGATCTTGTAGGCTCTGGTTATCAAGTTCGCCATGAGCTTCCCTCCCGGAGTTGACGTTTTTCCATGACCGGCGGAACTTACCGGCATCGAGGCGACGGTCCTTTGCGGTTCTGAGCCGTAGCACACAACGGCCCGGATCATCCAATCTTCCGAGATGAAGCTACATTGAGATGAACTTCAGCAGCAGATCTCGAACCCGGCAACCCAGCGAGCGCACCGCTATGAGGACGCTGCGCGCGGGATCATGGCCCCAGGCGACATGCCAGGAAAATTTACGAAAACTGCTGTGTGTTCTCGACCAAATTGGACGGACGGTCCACGATGGATATGCTCAACGTCACGTTTCGCAGGACACTGGCCTCGCTGCCTGGCGGATCATAGAGCAGAACTCTGTGACGAGTCGCGGGGATATCGCTCAGTGTGGCCGCTTTTCCAGAAGGAAAAATTGCCAGGTCGTCCGAGGTGACGGGCAACCGGATCCAACGGTCTGCCCAAAAAATCTCCGTGTACAGATTCTCCCTGCGCCCGGCCAGGGCGGTAATGTATTTGGCGTTATCAACGTGAGGCGCCCCTATCACGCGATAATTCCTGGGTACTGACCTTTCGCCTTCTTGCGACAACCGCTCGTTCAAGGTCGTCACGAACCCTTTCAATCCAGGTATCAACGACGATATGGCGAAGATGTCTCTCATGACTTTCGCGCCAAAGACACCAGCCGCGTTATCTCTGGCCGCGTCAATCCGATGACCTAGTCTCGACCAGAACCCTGCGAAGCTTGCGGAATCCGCGAGCAGTGTCGAATCCGTCAGCAGAGCGAAGAGTCTTGTCACATCCAAAGAAGAAGTCGGATAGCTCAGGACATCGACTTCCGTTGCGTAAGCCGGGTTGCCGGCGAACGCGGGCAGTGCCTTCGCAAGAACATCGGAAGTCAGGTTCCATACTGACCGCAGGATGTCGTAGGGCACCGGGAGACGCCGATGACCTACGTGGAAGCTATCGGGGTAAGCCCTGAGAGAACGATCGACGCCACTCGGACAAACGACGAATTTTCGGGAAACGTGACCAAACAATCCCGGCACAAACCGGAGCATATCTCCGGCGCTCATATTGCCCTTCTGATGATTTCGCGCCAGATCCACGAGACTGCCGCCGAAACAGTCCGTCGGGCTCCGGTCATCGAGCCCGAGCCAATCAAGAACTGATTCCAGCAACTCGCCAACGCGATCGTCTTCGCGGAGGACCACCGCTGGTACCTCGTGAAACAATCGCGGCAGGTCGGCACGATCGATTTCTCGGGGCGTTATCCGAGGAATCGCCTTGCAGATTTCTCCCATCTGTCCGTGCGTAGAAACCTCTGGCAGGGGAGGCGCGTCAGGAAGAGCGCTCTGCTCGTCTTGTTGTCGGCTTTCGCCGCGGGCGTGTCGCGGCGCGAAGTTCACGGATAAAAAAAGCGAGCGTCGAGTTTGCATGGCGTTTGGCGCAAACCGCAAATGTTTCGCCGCCGCGCTCCGACGCGGCTCGCCGAATCATATCTATAACTTCCAAATGATTCCAATTTAATGCTTAGAGTACGTCTGAATAAAAATAACCTGTAGGCGCAATCAACTGGCTACTATTTAAAGTCACTGCATTTGATTCGTATCCCTGACAAGAAGCTGCTTTTTTAGGTCTGATCTCTGTTACAGATTTCACTAATTGATGCAAAAACAGCTTCAAGAAGGGTTGGATTGAGTGCTGTATAGCAAAAAAACACTACTAGGCAACAAGCCGCACCGTCTTCTTCGAGCAATCACCCGCGAAGACAACAGCGGCCCGCGTCAAATTGTGTTCAGAGATGTCAACGCGCCTGACTTCGACGACAGGCACCCAACAGCAGAGCTCCCGAGCCTGAGCCGTCTCGGAAGGAGTTTTGAGTTGTCAAGAGAAGTATTATGGAGCGGGTGATCGGTTTCGAACCGACGACCTTGTGCTTGGCAAGCACACGCTCTACCAACTGAGCTACACCCGCTCGCCGGAGGGTCGATCAACGGTGCATTGAGGTCTAACGGGCGGGCTCGCCCTTGTCAATTGCCGCCATCCCCTCTCGACCCATAGCCGATTCAAGCTCGACCGAACGAGGCGAAGCCACTCGAGCCGCGGTCTCAACCAGCCGCGCGCTTGGCGACCTGTGCCGGCAAACCCTGACCCCTTGTCCCCAGCGCCTCGACGAAATACCTGACACCCGACCAAACGCTAAGGACGAGGGCGATCCACAGCACGAACATCCCGGCGCCAAAGAAATCGACGTGAAAGTACGTATAATGGATCAGGAGACCCTGGATGGCGATTGATTGCAGCACCATTTTGTACTTGCCCAGTTCCTCCGCCGCGATGATGCGCCCTTCCGCGGCTGCCACCGCGCGCAATCCGGTTACCAGGATCTCACGCGAAACCAGCACTACGACCATCCAGGCCGGCACATGCGGCGACCGCCCCATCCCGGCCAGCATGATCAGCGCGGCGGTGACCACCAGCTTGTCGGCGAGCGGGTCGAGAAACTTCCCGAGATTCGTACCGGAGCCGTAATTGCGAGCGATATAGCCGTCGAGAAAGTCCGTGACCGTGGCAGCGAGAAACACCGCGCCGGCCATAGCGGCCGCCACCGGGCCTGGGAACAGCAGCAGGTAGACCAGCAGCGGGACCGTGCCGATCCTGATCAGCGTAAGGATATTGGGCGTCGTAAGCGTCACGGTTCTCCCGCCTGCGCTCCCTGATGCTCGTCTCTGGTTTCCCCTTGACAATAGGTCAAGCACCGGCCGGTGGCAAATCAGCCGTCGGGAGAGGTCCATGCTTCGGCCTCGGACTCGCCTTGACTCCACGCGCAACGGTCGAATAGCGTCGGCACACGGTTGCTCATGAACCCGCTCAGCAGCGATTTTCTCGTAGTCGGTGGCGGCATCGCCGGACTTCTGTTCGCGATCAAGGCATCCGAGGCCGGCAGCGTGACCGTGCTGACAAAAGCGGCAAGCGACGAGGCCAATACCGCTTACGCCCAAGGTGGAATCGCCAGCGTCTGGAGCGTCAGCGACTCGTTTGAATCGCACGTGGGCGACACCCTGCGCGCGGGCGCCGGCCTGTGCAACCGCTCTGCGGTCGAGGCCATCGTCCGCGACGGGCCCGACGCGGTCCGCGAGTTGATCGCTCTTGGCACTCGCTTCACTCGCGTCGAAGAGGGCGGCGAGGACGAATACGACCTCGGGCGCGAGGGTGGCCACACCCATCGCCGCGTGCTCCACGCCCAGGACCTCACCGGACGCGAGATCATGCGAGCGCTGGGCGAGGCGGCCCAGGCGCGACCCAACATCAAGGTGCTCGAGAATCACGTCGCGATTAACTTGCTGATCGAGCGGACGAGCGACGGGCGGTCCGGCGGCTGCTGGGGGGTCTACGCACTCGAGAAATCCACGATGGCGGTGCGGAGAATTCTCGCCCGCACCACGCTGCTCGCCACGGGCGGCGCCGGCAAGGTTTATCTTTACACCACCAACCCGGACATCGCCTCGGGCGACGGCGTCGCGATGGCGTACCGGGCCGGCGCACCCATCGCCAACATGGAATTCTACCAGTTCCATCCGACCTGCCTGTACCATCCGGCTGCCAAGTCGTTCCTGATCTCGGAGGCCTTGCGCGGCGAGGGCGCAATCCTGCGCCTGCCTGACGGCACGCCCTTCATGAAGCATTACCATCCCGACGCGGAATTGGCCCCAAGGGACGTCGTTGCGCGCGCCATCGACTCCGAGATGAAACGGCTCGGATTGGACTGCGTTTACCTCGATATCAGCCATCGCAAGGCCGAATACGTCCGCAACCGTTTCCCGAATATCTACAAGCGATGCCTGAGCTTTGGTTTCGACCTCGGCGCAGAGCCAATTCCGATCGTTCCCGCCGCGCATTATATGTGCGGCGGCGTAATCACCGACCTGATGGGGCGGACGTCCATACCGCGGCTCTACGCTGCCGGCGAGACCGCAATGACGGGGCTGCATGGAGCCAACCGGCTCGCCTCGAACTCGCTGCTCGAAGCGGCCGTGATGGGACGGCGGGCGTTCAGCGCCGCGCGCGACCAGGTGCGCGGAGATACCGCCGCGCCCCCGGAGTTTCCGCCATGGGATCCCGGTCGCGCTATCAAGAGCGAACAGCGCGTACTGATTACGCAGAGCTGGGACGAAATCCGCCGCCTGATGTGGAACTACGTCGGGATCGTGCGCAGCGATCGGCGGCTGGACCGCGCCCTCCGGCGCATCCAGCTACTGAAGGAGGAGATCCACAGCTACTACTGGGACCATCTAATCGATTCGGACCTCATCGAAGTCCGCAATCTGGTCACGGTGGCCGAGCTGGTCGTGCGCTGCGCGATCGCGCGCAAGGAATCGCGGGGACTCCACTACACTATCGACTATCCCGAGCGCGACGACGTTCACTGGCTGCGCGACACTATAATCCGCCGCAGCGACGTCTTGCCCCAAGCGTCGGTGTCACAGCGAGCCTAGCCCGCAGCCACTTGCGCCTATCGAATTTTGACCGCGATTGACCGCCTGCGCGTGAGGGCAGGGTTCGAGCATCAAATTGGTGGTTCTGTTCGTTGTCGGCCGCGGGGCGCTTCACTCGGCCGTAAACACACCGAGCATATCGTCAGCGGAAATCATGCCGGCGAGTTGATCGTCCTCGACCACCGCAAGTGCAGTGATCATTCGCTCGCGCAGGATGCGCGCGGCTTCGTGTGTGCTGGTTGCGGGAGTAACGGTGACCGGCTCAATCATCGCGTCCTTAACCTCGACCCGCTCCAGCTCACCCTTAAACTTGTGCAACTCGCGGTCCGTGATCATCCCGACGAGACGACCTGCCGCAAGCACCGGCATCGTTCGAAAGCCCCCGCGATGCATGCGTTCTTCGACTGACGAAAGCTTCTCATCGGGCGTCGCTGTTTCCGGGCTGACAGACATCCATCGGCCCACGACAGCATTGTTGGGTTCACTATGACGAATCGCGAGCACCGGGCAGTTCGTCGCTCTGAGAACGGCCTCGACGGTGCTGCCCAGAAAGACGTGCGCAAAGCCCTTTCGAGCATGCGTCGCCATCACGACCACATCTGCGGCGACGGCGCGTTCGGTTCTAAGAATGACGGTTGCGGGATCGCCGGTTTCGGTCATGACTTCATACTTGACGCCGTGCAACCGTCTGCTGGCGAGCGCCTCGAGCTTCTCGTGATCTATTTTTGCCTGGTCCTTATACAATTCCACATAAGCCGGACCGCCCATGGGGGGGTCGCTCATCGGCACAACGTAGAGAAGGAAGACGATACCGTCATTCTGCCGCGCAAGTTCCGCCGCGAGGTCCATCGCGACCATCGAGTTGTCGTCGAAGGCCACCGGGCTCAGGATCCGCCGGAATGGGAAAGCCATGGTTTGACCTCCTGCTGGCGATCTTAGAACCAGCTACGAAAGAGCCAAAAGAGAAACGCGGCCAATACGATCGAAGCAGGCAAGGTCAGCACCCACGCCAGCGCAATATTACGTACGGTTGCGAACTGGAGGCCCGACTGGTTCGCGGCCATCGTACCGGCGATTCCGGATGAGAGCACGTGCGTGGTACTGACCGGAAGACCCAGATAGTCAGCCGCCCCGATCGTCGCCGCCGCGGTTATTTCCGCCGCCCCGCCCTGCCCGTAGGTTAGATGGTCCTTGCCGATCTTCTCGCCTACCGTGACCACGATGCGTTTCCAGCCCACCATCGTGCCGAGCCCCAGCGCAAGTGCAACCGCCACCTTCACCCACGACGGAATAAACTTGGTGGCCTTGTCGATATGCTTCTTGTAGTTGTCCAACACCGCCCAGTCGGCGGCGGCCAGCGCAGGCTTGCCGGTCTTCTTCATCACGCGGAAAGCCTCGCTCACCAGATACATATCGTTCCTGAAATTGCTTACTCGCGCGGGAGGAACTTTCGCGAGCTGCCTGTACATGGCGATGTTGTTGCCGGTGTCGTTGAGTACCTGGCGCAACGCCAACATAGTGGTTGGCGTGAATTTATGATCGCGGATGAAATCTTCTAAGTCGGCCTGCGGGTCGGAGGTGACCGCCGACTTATCGACGTACTTGTCAATGGTGGTGACCGCTTGTTGAGAAACCGCCAGGAAATCGGCCGTATCGCGGGCCGGTATCGCATGATTCAACGCGTACGCGGTGGGTACAATGCCGATTAGAATCAGCATTATCAGCCCCATCCCCTTTTGTCCGTCGTTCGAGCCGTGCGCGAAGCTGACGCCCGTGCAGGTCAGTATTAACAAACAGCGAATCCAGAACGGCGGCGGTTCCGTTCCGTGCGGAGCCTCGTAGAGCCGTTTATCCCTGATAAAGAACTTCGTGACTAGCAGTAGCGCACCCGCCAGGGCGAAACCGAACACCGGCGATGCCAGCAGCGTTTTGCCGACATTCTCGGCCTGTCCCCAATCAACGCCGCTCGTGCCCGTGCGCACCGCCATAAGCTGATTGGCGATGCCGACTCCGATGATCGAACCGATCAATGTGTGCGAGCTTGAGGCTGGCAGCCCAAAGTACCACGTCCCCACATTCCAAATCATCGCCGCGACCAGCAACGCGTACACCATCGCGAAACCTGCGCCGCTTCCCACCTGCAAGATCAGCTCAACCGGCAGCAGCGAGACGATCGCGAATGCGACTGCGCCGCTCGATACCAGCACCCCGAGGAAGTTGAACATTCCGGACCAGGCGACCGCGATATGCGGCTCCATCGAATGCGTATAAATGACTGTCGCCACCGCATTCGCGGTATCGTGGAAGCCGTTCACGAATTCGAAACCGAGCGCCACTGTCAGCGCCAATCCCAACATCACAAAAGGAAAAATTGAAGCGCTGTGCACGGTCGACAGATCGGCAACCAAGTGCGTCACTGCATACAGAAGCCCGATCACCAGAACCACGCCAAAGATTGCGGTTCCGACCTTGCCCGGGCCTCGCGCCAGTTTCGACTCTACCGCGATGTTCGTGGATGCCGCCGCCATATCGAGTCCTCTTGGTTGGGCCCGACGAAACTAATTCTGAGCGCCAAGCACCTCGAAACTCCGTTGCGAACGCGCTTGGTATCTGTGCCGGACCGAATGACCGGCGGACTTTAATGGCGGTCGATTACGGCAGGTTGATTGGAATATTATGGACTGATGAACTGCGCCATATTCATCAGCTCAGTTTGAATTGATCCGGCAGCCAGGCAGGGACGGGAGGCAGCCCTACTGGACTGGCGCGGCGGGTGCGATCGCGGCCGGCGCCTCGCTGTAGGCGAAGGTCAGCTTGTCGGCGGCCAGGTCGACGTTGACCTTGCCGCCCTTGGCCAGCCGGCCGAACAGCACTTCGTCGGCGAGCACGCGCGCAATCTCATTCTCGATCAGCCGGCCCAGCGGGCGCGCGCCGAAGCGCGTGTCGTAGCCGTGATCGGCGAGCCACTTTTTCGCCGACGGCGAAACTTCGAGACGGACCTTGTTGGCGTTGAGCCGCTCCTGCAATTCGCCGAGGAACTTGTCTACGACCTGTTCGATCACCACCGGGCTTAGCGGTGCAAACTCGATTATCGCTGACAACCGGTTGCGGAATTCCGGCGAGAACATCCGGTCGATCACCGCCTTGGGCGAACCGGTGGCGACACTGGCGCCGAAGCCGATCATCGCGCGCGCCAGCTCCTGCGCGCCCGCGTTGGTGGTCATCACGATAATCACGTTGCGAAAGTCGGCCTTGCGTCCGTTGTTGTCGGTCAGCGTCGCATGGTCCATCACCTGGAGCAGGATGTTGAACAGGTCGGGATGGGCCTTCTCGATCTCGTCCAGCAGCAGCACGCAATGCGGCGTTTTGTTGACCGCGTCGGTGAGCAGTCCGCCCTGGTCGAAGCCGACGTAACCCGGCGGCGCGCCAATCAGCCGCGAGACCGTATGCCGCTCCATGTACTCCGACATGTCGAAGCGGATGAACTCGACGCCCATCACCTTGGCGAGTTGCCGCGCCACCTCCGTCTTGCCCACCCCGGTCGGACCCGCGAACAAAAAGGCGCCGACGGGCCGGTCGGGATGAGCCAGCCCTGATCGGGCGAGCTTGATCGCACGGCATACCGCTTCGATCGCGGTGTCCTGGCCGTAAACTACCTGCTTCAACTCGGGTTCGAGGTTTTGCAGCCGCGAACGATCCGACGAGGAGACCGATCGCTCAGGAATCTTCGCCATCCGCGCGACCGTGCGTTCGGAGTCGCGCGCCCCGACCGTCACCGTCTCGCCATCCTTGGCCCGCAGATGCGCCGCGACGCCGGCCTCGTCCATCACGTCGATCGCCTTGTCGGGCAGATAACGGTCGTTGATATAGCGCGCTGACAGTTCCACCGCCGCGCGGATCGCCGCCGACGTATAGCGAACCTTGTGATGCTTCTCGTAGTAACCCTTGAGCCCGTTGAGGATCTGCACGGCCTCATCGCGAGTCGGCTCGGACACGTCAATCCGCTGGAAACGCCGCGCCAGCGCCTTGTCGCGATCGAACGATCGCTTGTACTCCTGGTAGGTGGTGGACCCGATGCAGCGCAGTTCGCCCGACGCCAACGCCGGCTTGAGCAGGTTTGACGCATCCATGGTCGATCCGGACGCAGAACCGGCGCCGACGATCGTGTGAATCTCGTCGATGAACAGGACAATCCGCGGATTGCCGGTCGCCGCCTTGATCACGGCCTTCAACCGCTGCTCGAAGTCGCCGCGAAAACGCGTGCCCGCCAGCAGAGCGCCCATGTCGAGCGCGAAAATCTCGACGTCCTTGAGAGCGGCCGGCACCCGGCCCTCATGAACCGCCAGCGCCAGCCCCTCGGCCAGCGCCGTCTTGCCGACGCCCGCTTCGCCGACGAACACCGGGTTGTTCTTGCGCCGCCGCAGCAGGATATGAATCGCGCGTTCGATCTCGTTCCTGCGCCCGATGAGCGGATCGATTTTCCCTTTCGCGGCGCGCTCGGTCAGATTAACCGCGTAGGTCTTGAGCGCCTTGGCCGGCGATAGCTTTGGCGTGCTTTCCTCGCCCTCGCCGTCGCCATCACCTTCCGCCTCGTTCTCGCCCTCGCCTTCGTGATCGTCGCCCGCGCCGTGGAGCTCGCGATCCTCGTCGGCGCCATTCTTCGAGACGCCGTGTGAGATGAAGTTGATCACGTCGAAACGGGTGACGCCCTGCTCCTGCAACAGGAAGACGGCGTGCGACTCGCTCTCGTGAAACATCGCGACCAGCACCTGCGAGCCGTTGATCTCCGAACGGCCTGCCGACTGCGCATGCAGCGCGGCGCGTTGCAGGGCCCGCTGAACACCGTTGGCGTAATGCGGCTGGGAGGAGCCGCCTTTGGGCAGCGGCGGAATCTCGCGATCGAGGAACTGCTGGAGCTTCTTACGCAGCGCTTCCAGGTCGGCGCCGCAATGTTGCAGTATGTTGCTGGTCGTCACGTCGTGCAGCATCGCGTACAGCAGATGCTCGAGGCAGACGTATTCGTGACGGCGATTGAGCGCCTCGGTCATCGCGAGCTGCAGCGTAATCTGCAGTTCGCGGCTAATCATCACGCCCGAAGACGGCAAGAATTCACTCCTTCTCGAGCACGCACTTGAGCGGATACTGGCTCTCGCGCGCCAGTTCCTCGACCGTGCGCACCTTGGTCTCGGCAATTTCGTACGGATAAACGCCCGCGACGCCCATGCCGTTCTGATGCACGTGCAACATGATACGGGTGGCTTCGGCGTGCTGCTTGTAAAAAATCTGCTTCAGAATCTCAACCACAAATTCCATCGGGGTGTAATCGTCGTTGAGCAAAATGCATTTGTAGAGCGGGGGTTTCTTGGTCTTGGTCTGTTCCTTGGTGCGCCGCTCCGTGACGATTCCGCCGTCGCGATTGTCATTGCCGCCGGCGCCGCCGTCGCGGCTGCGCGCGCGGACGCGATTACGCTCATAATCCTTCGCCATCGTCGCAAACATTGCCAACGCGGCCAACCCTCCACGTCCAGTCTACCAGAATATGCGCCGAGAATCACAATTGTGAATCCACCATGGAAGCACAAGGCCGCGGAAGCTTTGCACCTCATCGCATCGCGATTAAGCTCAAGACAGAGGCACGAGTGGCAAAGAACGAAAATTCGAACCGCGCCGAGCTTGCGGTCGTCGAGCGCATTCGCGATATCCCGCGCGACGACTGGAATGCTCTGCTCGACCTGCAGGATTCGCCCTTCCTCGATTGGGATTGGCTGTGCGCGATGGAGGAGTCGGGCAGCGCCGCGCGCAAGACTGGCTGGGCTCCCTATCATCTGGTGGTGCGGACCGCTCCGGGCGGACGGCTCGCCGCCGCCTGCCCGCTCTACCTCAAAACCCACAGCCAGGGCGAGTTCGTCTTCGATCACGGCTGGGCCGACGCGGCCGAACGCGCCGGGATCCGCTACTTCCCGAAGTTGCTGGCCGGCGTGCCTTTCACTCCGCATACCGGACGCCGCTTCCTCGTCGCGCCGGGGATCGATCGCCGCACGATGGTGCAAGTGCTCGCGCGCGCACTGGTCCAGCTATGTTCCGACAACGGGCTCTCCTCGGTTCACGTCAATTTCTGCTCCGAGGACGAGGCCGCCGCGCTCAAGGAACTCGGCTTTCTCGAACGGCTCGGCTACCAGTACCACTGGCAAAACGCCGGCTTTCAGACCTTCGACGATTATCTCGGCCAATTGAAGAGCAAGCGCCGCTATGCGGTCCGGCACGAACGCGCCGCGCTCGGCGCGCAAGGGATCGAGATCCGCGCGCATGCGGGCGAGGAAATTTCCGACGCGATGTTCGGTCCGATGTTCAAGATCTACCTCTCGACCATCGAGAAGCTCTACTGGGGCCGCCAGTACCTGACGCGCGAGTTCTTCAATCTGATGCGCGATAATTTCAAGCGCCACCTTTGCTTCGTCGCCGCCTACCGCGGCAAGGAATTGGTCGCCGGCACCATCAATCTTCAGAAAGCGGGCGTGTTCTACGGACGCTACTGGGGATGCT
>Ga0187771_10002954_pt1 | contig 11817 bp, 10 predicted proteins | sample 0116_SJ02_MP15_1_FD_133139 | JGI IMG/M metagenome (GOLD analysis project Ga0187771, IMG submission 133139) | Tropical peat soil microbial communities from peatlands in Department of Meta, Colombia - 0116_SJ02_MP15_10_MG | ecosystem: Environmental > Terrestrial > Soil > Wetlands > Peat | place... | reverse complement strand
AGTCTATGCTGTCACGCCCAAAGGCTTGGAAGTCCAAAGCGAGCAGGACATCCCCTTCTGAGCGGAAAATGGAAACTGGAAAAAAGAAACCGGAAAATGAAGACTCGAAATTCGAGAATCGAACGCCTGAGTTGACTTTGTGCGTTCTGCGTTCTGCCTTCTGCCTTCTAACTCCTGTCTTCCGACCACACCCGCTCTACTGAATCTCCAGGCTTTGCAGCATGGCGAGGAAGGTCGGCTTGTAGGCGTCAAACGACGGTTCGGGAGAAATAAAGATGAGGGAAAACAGGTAATCTCTCTGGCGGGTTGTGACCAGCAGGTCACGCTCCTTCTGACCCTGAAGGGGCGACTCGGTTTCAAACAAAGTGGAGAGGGCCGAACGCCCCTTGAGATTCACTGCTTTCTGCTCAATTACCCGTAAGTTGGGGTTCGCCTGACGCAAAGTATCCACCAACTCCTGTGTGGCAGCGATTAGTCCCCAATTACCCTGCCCGGAATTTTGCGGCTGGAATCGACTGATGGAAGCGCCGTAAGCTTGCGCCGCACCCGATTCCGCCACGTTCACAATTCCCCCAGGCGGGACCAAGGCCACGGCATCTTCATTGAGTTGTACGCGCCAATTGTCAGGGTAAGAAACAGAAAACCCGTTGCCCTCAAACCTGGTCAACCGGCTGGAAGGCGCCGGGGGCGGACCAGAGGAACTGACGGAAGTGGGTGCAGGAAGGCTCAGGAGCCGCTTTTTTGCGCCCTCAAATTCCGCGCTGTCAGTCTTCCATTCCTTTGCCGGCCCAAGAATCGCGATTTCGCTATCGATGTTCTTGATGCGGTTTTCAGGATTGGGATGATCGGAGATAAACTGAATCGTCCTCTGAGGGTATTTCTTCTGGACGATCTCAAAGAATTGGCCAAGCGCATGAGGGTCGTAGCCCGCGTGGTAGAGGATATACGCCCCCACTTCGTCAGCCTGTGACTCGGCGTTGCGAGAGTTCTTCAGCAAAACCGAGTCCACACCTAAGCCCAGACCCATTTCCGCCAACTGGGCAGTTAAACTCCCCTCCCGGCCCAGCATGCTTTCCAAGATCGCCAGCGGAGCCTGGGCCAGCAAAGCCTGCGAGGCCTCATGCGTCCCGTGGCGCATCACCACGTGCCCGCTCTCGTGCGCCATCACGCCGGCAATCTGCGCTTCGTTTTCAGCCGCCTCGAAGACGCCGCGGTTCAGGTAAACGTACCCGCCCGGCAGGGCGAAAGCATTGATGTCAGGACTATTGATGACTTTGAATGTCCAGGCATACTCTGAGTTGTTATTGGGCGCCAGCGAAGCCAGCCGCCGTCCCAATTCGTTAATGTAGCGCAGAACCTGTGGGTTGGTGACCAGAGGATAGGTTTTGTCGACCTTTTCAGCGCTCTCCTTCCCCAACTGCATCTCCTGTCGCACACTAAAAAGGTTGAAGCCCGGCTTGAACTCCAAAGGCTCGACACCCCAGGCCATGCCCGGCGGCAAGAAGAGCAGCGCCAGGGCCGTTAGCGCTAGGAGTCTCTGGTTCGACCGTTGCGACCAACCGACGCTCGTTTCCCTTTCCTCCCCGTCCGGTTTGCACGGGCTAGATTGCCCCTTCATTTTAGGTCCTCTCCCGCAGCTCTGTTCATTTCGATTCTACATTATGTATTCGTGACCCACTACCAGTTCGTGCGGCAGACTGGGCGCCCAGCCTTGAGTCATGAGCGGGTTGCATGTATACTGCTGGGGTGTGAAAGAACCAGGGTGAAAGCGCCAGTTAATGTGGTCACTCAGAACTTGGGGAATACAATCTCCCTCGGGGAGCTGCGTCTTCATAGCCGCATCACGAGCGGAAGATTGTTGTTCAGAGCGCACAGTGCAGGAGGCGTGGGATGGACAAGGTTTTTGAGTTGCTCGGGCGAATATTTCCTTTGCTGCAGTACTACCCACGCTGGATGCGCGCCGTTACAGCGGTGACATTCGCATTGATTCTCCTTACGGTTTTCTTGCTCGCTCTCGGGTATTCAAGCGCCGCACAGATGAGGGATTGGGAAACCCAAATCGGTCCCGTTATCGAAAAACAGGCAGAGACTGTAGAGCAACTATTCTCTCAACTAGGCAGTGCCCTCTCAGCCCTCCACACCTCGGGGATCCAACTCCGTTTCGACCTGCTTGCCTTTACCAAAGGTCTGCCTGACCTTTCCCAGTACATGCGACAAAACCCGCACTTTCTGGAGAAGAAGACCAGTGCGCCTCTTAGGGAAGACACGCTGAGATTTTTGGAAGACTTAGGTCGGCTTCGGGAAGCACTGAAGTCCGTCCAGGCGGATCCCATGGCGCAGGATTGCTGGCTTAGGTCAAACGCAGCCAACAACGGCGCGCTTGCCTACTTGGGGCAACAACTCACAGACAGGGGTTTCGATAGAGGCGCGGTCAGCGTCCAGATTTCTAAGATCCCCCAGATTCTCCAGTTTCTTTCCCTTGCACCTAGCAATTCGCACCTGGGCGGGCTAAAGTTTGACCCACTGATAACTGCGATCCTCGCGACAAACATTGCCGAGACCTCGAGCGTCGGAAAACCTTACCAAAACGAGGCCCTCCGCGTGCTTGTGTTCGAAGGAAACCTCATCGCGAGCCTTAACTCAGGAACCCCGGATCAGGGGAAGATGGTCCTCGCTTCCATCGGGGCGGCGATACTACTGGACATTTTTAACAGCATCCCCGACGGACAAATCCTGCGCGATGTGCTGACTGAGAGGAATAATAAGTACTCTGGCCAGATCGCGAAAATGCCGGTTCGCTTCGACCGCGACGGAACGGTAAGTAATGACTTCAAGTTTGCCGCCGAGAGTCTGTCGAAGCGTCTGGATGTCCTCGTCCTAGATCTCCCTGCTTGAGCGCGTGTCAAGAGGTGGGCGCAGGACTATGATAATGGGACCAAAAACGTTTTCCGAGCGGATTGACTCTGTACCCTCGTTCCAGATGGCGACCTGAGCTGCCGTGACGTCCCCTTTTATATCTCAGTCGCCGTGCAGCACACGCAACGTCGAGACCTCCCCGCCCTCTACTACAATGGGCTTTACCGAGTTCACGCAGTCTCTGGTGACAATGCAAGCAAAAATCTGGCGCCTGCACTGGATTCCCTGAGCAGAACACATTATAGTCTGTATATCAATGCAGGTACGTCGTGAAACTGAAGCTGAGGGCGGTGGGAACGTCCACGGGGATTATCGTCCCCAAGGAGATGTTGATCCGTCTGAGAGTCAAAGAGGACGATGCGCTCTTCGCTGTAGAAACGCCGGAAGGGTATCTGCTCACGCCTTATGATACTCAGGTCGAAAAGCAATTGAGGCTCGGGCGGGAATTCATGGCAAAGTATCGCGACACTTTTCGAGCCCTGGCAAAATGAAAGAGCCCAAACACGCCCCACAAGCTCCATCCCAAAGCAGAAAGGCCATCTAGCGTCCATCGGCATCAATTACCAACTGCTTTCCCTGCTGCGAAGAAAACCATCACCGCAGAGTTCACAGAGCTCACAGAGAGGAATACCTACGGTCTCCGCTCCGTGGAACCTGCGGCCTCCGCAGTGAGGTTCTCTTTGGCTTCCTAGCCCCGCAACTTACCACTAGGTTGAAACGTCCATAAGGTTGAAGGTTGCCAATTATTTTGTGGAACTTTTTGGGGCGCTAAAGGGAATACGCCACGAAAGCAACGGATGATGCCCTTACTCACCGAGATTCGAGATGAGGAGTTGCTGCAGAGGATGCAGGCAGGGGACGAAAACGCCTTCACCGCGTTGTATCGGCGTCGGCAAGGAGGGATTTATCGTTTTGTGCTCGAGATCAGCGGCTCCGCCCCCCTCGCCGAGGATGTCACGCAGGAAGTGTTCATGGCGCTGATTCGAGACAGCCGAGGCTACGACCCCTCACGTGGTTCGTTGGCCGCATATCTCCTCGGAATGGCGCGCCATCACGCCCTGCGCTTTCTCAAACGCGATCAGACGTACGTACCGATCCCGCAAGCGGGGGATAGTTCGAGAGATGGCGGAGATCTCGCCCCCGCTTCCGATGAGGACCCGCACTCCGCGATGAGCCGCCGGGAAACAATCCATTCGGTGCGACAAGCGATCTTGAGCCTGCCCGGGCACTATCGAGAGGCTGTGGTTCTGTGCGACTTGAATGAAATGAGCTACGAGGATACTGCGGCGGTTCTGGGATGTTCAGTGGGCACAGTGCGCTCGCGACTGCACCGCGGCCGCGCCTTGCTGATGCAGAAGCTCACGGGCGGGGTAAAGGCCGAAGCGGGCAACGAGGCCATCGACCCCAACAGGTGTTTAGCATGAACTGTAAAGATTTCGAAAACACAATTCACGAGCTTGTAAGCCGGCGACTGGCTGACAAGACAAAACAGCTCGATGCTTTGGAGCACGCAGGTCACTGTCTGTGGTGCGCCCTGCGCCTCGACGAAGAAACCAAGTTGACGGAAAAGCTGCATGCCTTCGCCAGCACCCTTCAAGGCCAGCGCGCTCCTGCGCGGGTGGAAGAAGAACTGCTCCGGGCTTTTCGCGAAAGGAACGTGGGGTCGAACGCGCCGCTCTTTGGGCTCGGCAGGAAGCGAGTTGGGCGCGGGCTGCGCTTGGGATTGGCATTCGCCGCTGCCGTAGCCGCAGTTTGGGTCGTTGTTTCCCTGTGGCCGCGTCTTCATCCAGGCTCGAGCGCGCTCCCCTCGCGAGTCAGCAACAACCGGCCGCCGGCAGCCTCCGCAGCCCCGCGCAGCAATTTAGCGCCGGCCCCGCTCACAGGTGCAACAGCACTTACCTCGCGAAAGAGCGGCGGCGCACAGCCGATTGTTCAAGCCGGGAGTCTGGAGCGAGTAGCGCTGGACGAATCGGCAAATGAAGTGGCAACGGGTTTCATTTCACTTGGGACCTGTGACGACTCCCAATGCATGGCGGAGGCGACGCTGGTCCGGGTGAGGCTCCCTGCCGAGGCGCTGCTGGCGTTTGGACTTGGGACGGACAGCGATTACGCTCCGGAAGGGTTTGTCCAGGCTGACGTTGCGCTGGCGAGTGGCGGGGTCCCATTCGCGATCCGGTTTGTGAACTAAGCGGTAGGTGGGAGATGATAGAAGGGGCACGAACAGTAAATCGGCCACCCCACTAACCGCCTACCACATACCCCCTGATTGAGGAGGAAACGATGAAAGCGAGTTACAGCAATTCAACATCGAAGATTATTTGCACGGTGGGCGCGTGCTGCGCGTTTCTGGTGGCGGCCTTCTTGCCGTTTGCCAGGGCGCAGAATCCGCCACCCTCGGGTGGCAGGTTCGGAAGGGCGCGTTTTGATGGGGTAATGCCCTTCTCCGGAAGCAAAGTCGTGACCGGTGCGCCTTACTCCGCGCAGGCTGTCACCGAGCACACCCAGACCCTGCCCGATGGGAACAGCATTCATACCACGTTCACTGCGACCGTCTACCGCGACAGCCAGGGGCGGACGCGTCGCGAGCAGGAAATCGGGGCCATCGGCCCCTGGGCTGCGCAAGGGGGTCCTCACAAGGTGATCACCATTTCCGATCCCGTCGCAGGATTCACGGAAACGCTCAACCCCGATACGCAGGTGGCGCGCCAGATGCCCTTCCGAGCGCGTGCAGGAGCATGGAGAGGCGCTGAAGCCCCCCGGCAGAAGCCTGAGAACCCCAACGTCAAAACCGAATCCCTCGGCACGCAGGTGATTGGGGGAGTGACCGCGCAAGGGACGCGCATCACGCGCACCATTCCTACCGGTCAAGTGGGCAACCAGGCTCCCATTGTGATCACGATCGAGCGCTGGTACTCGCCAGAACTGCAAACCGACGTGATGCGCAAGGAAGTCAATCCCCAGTTCGGCGAAACATCGTTCCAGTTGACCAATATCGTACGGGCGGAGCCCGACCCGTCGCTCTTCCTGGTTCCTTCCAATTACACGATCAAGAGTGGCCGCCCCTCGACTGCCAACGAGCCGAACACAAAGACGCCCGTCGAACCATAGAGAGCGATTGTAGGGGCAGCACCTGTGGGTCTGTGTGAAAACGTCGCGCGACGCGGCAAGCGAGCTATGTTGGGACCCCCTCACCCGGCTCCGTCAACTGACGGACTGAAGAAAACGCCGGCTGCGGCCCACCCTCTCCCCCTTGAGGGTCTGTGTGATGACCCCAGTCTGCGTGTCATACCGAGGAGTCCGCCACTCTTATTGGCGAACGACGACCCGTCGCCCGAAGGCTTTGGGCCGCAGGGCGAGGAATCTCGCACTGCCTTGAAAACACTCAGAGCGAGATTCCTCTTCCGCGTCTGGGGCATCGGAATGACAGCATAGGCAGGTCGCGGGCAAAACACTTAGCGAACCTAACCCGATGCAGTGTCACCGGATCCGGTGGCTCCATTGTCCAATACCGCGGTGGACTTTAGCTTTCATTGCCGCGCTCAACTGCCAATCATCCTCGCTTCCAGCCTCATCATGGAACAACCGGCCAGCGTGCCGTGATGGAATGGGCTATCATTGCGTTTGGCCACGCACCTTGGTCCGGACAACTCGCCTCCGAATTAGGCGGTTTGTTTTCCGTGGAAATCCAGGCTAGCTTTCAGCCTGGCACTCACGAAGGTCAGCGAACGCGAGGCACCCACGACCTCATACCCTCCGATTCAATTCGAGATGAACGAAATCACTCAGGGGTGAGGGCAAAAGAGGTGGCTGATATGACGAGCGGGGCATTTCAACGAGATGGCCGCGCAGCAAGGGAGTGCGCAGGAGGTCCTTCCGCGGGGCGCCGAACAGTGTACAGGGCTGCCCCTGCAGTTGCGCTGGCCACTCTACTCGTTGCGCTTCCATCTGCACTGATCAGCGCAACCGCGCTTTGCGCTCAAACGGAGCACCCTGACGATGCCTTGCCAGCCGTGGGCTCCGCAGAGACCTTCCGAGTGGCTGATTCCGCTCCGAGCGCGGATGAGCCCCGGGCGGAGCCTCCCTCGGCTGATGCGGCGCGAAGCGACGGATGGCTGGACTCCTGGCTGCGCCGTGCGGCTGAGGGGCTCGCCCAACAGCCACACACGGCGGCGCCGCTGATCACCACACACAATGCCCTTGTGCAGCAATTCCGTTACGACGGCTACGTGCAGCAGGATCCAAGCGGGACTTGGACGACGAACGCCGGCACGGGAAGGGGTCTGGAGATTATGCCGACCAGTCGCCTGGAGGTGCAGTTCGCTATGCCGCCCTACCTGACTCATCAATCGAGCGTCCCTGATGGATTTGGAGATTGGTCCTTTCTGGTGAAGGTCCGCGCGTTCTCTGCACCGGAGGGAAAGGGCGCATACTTCGTCGGCTTTGTCCTTAACGCTGCGTTCCCGACGGGCAATACGATGAACAGCGCCGGCCACGCCGTGTGGAGTCCCGCGGTGGCCTTCGGGAAGGGCTGGGGCAATTTCAACCTCCAGAATTCATTTGGCGGGACGCTGCCGCAATCCGGCGCGGAGGTTTTGGGGCGGACGGTCGTGCTGAACGACGTGGCTCAGTACCGGATCAAGCGAGTCATTTGGCCGATGGTAGAGGCGAATTCTACCTTCTGGTCCGGCGGGCGCGATGCGGGCAAGAAACAGGTGTTTCTAACGCCGGGGATTGTCTTCGGTTCGTTTCCGATCAAGGGGCGGCTGCGCATTGGGGTGGGGGCGGGAGAGCAGATCGCCGTCACGCAATTCCACACCTACAATCATCGGCACATTTTCTCGCTGCGGCTGCCCTTCAGGTGAGCAATCGGTGGCTCTCCCCCTCCGTCGGCAAAGACCATGACTTGGTGGCAGGGCAGCCTCGCGATGATCCACGACCTCGACCTCGTTACGATCGTCTCCGCCAAACGCTGCCGCACACGGGATCTGGTCGCGGCCACGATCGTCCGACGGCTGATCGATCCTTGTTCGGAGTTGGCGACCGCCCGCGCCTGGCGACATGGGCCTGCACCAGAAAGCCTACGGCTTCGTGCTTAACAATCCCCATGTTTCCGCCGTGATTTCGCAAATGGCAGACGAAAAGCAGGTCAGGGAGAATTTGCCGGTGGCGCGAGCACAAGAACGATTCTCCGTGACCTCTGGGCTCCCTGTGGCCCGCCTTTCCGAGAGAACGTCCTCACGCTACCAGCTACGCCCAACATAGAGACTGAAAGTTCGCAGCACACCGTTCAGGTTGGTATTTAACTGATCCCGGTAACTGCCGTAGTAGAAGACCAACCCTCCTTCGAGCCCGTGCGGGAAATCATAGTAGGCCTTGGATTGTCCAATCCATTGCGGGACGACGACCTGCGAGATCTGGGTTGAAGCAAAGGCCAGGTTGCCAAGGGCACTCTGGAACATTACGGGATCGAAACAGGGTGGGGGCGCGCCGGACTCACAAGTGCCTTGTGAGATCAGGAACGCGTTGCCAAGTCGTGCCGCATCGTTTGGATTCAAGTCGGGCCGGAAGCCGCTGCGCGACGAGTTGTAGATGAGCCGGAGATTGAGCCCCAGGCGCTGCTTGAAGGTGTACGTGGACTCGCCCCAATAAGCTTGGGTGATCTGCTTGTAGGGAACGAGGGGCTCCTCCAACACATAGTTGACGCTGCTATCGTTTTGAAACGCCATATACGTTGTCAGGTTATTCTGCTGGTAGGAATATCCGAATCCCAGATTCCAACCCGGCACGACTTGGAGGTTAGCGCTAGCTGTCTCCACATAGAAACGGTTGCGACGCTGAAAGTTGGGAGGCAGGCCAGCGATGTTAATGCCGAATGCAGGCGAGTATGGCGGAGAAAGCGGAGCCGCGCCGGGGGTGTTCGGGAGTGGAACAGCGGCAAAGGCGTTTTGCACGATGATGCTGACGTCGTTCGTGAAAACGAGCCTTGGGGTCAGCGTGAGCCACAGATCGGCAAAGGTGCGATTGTTGCTCTGCGGAACGGTTAAATCACCAGGATGGTGGGTGCCCGTCCATTCGTCTCCCGCACGGGCGCTCCAGTAGCCACGGTCGTGGTAGCGCAACGCCAGTCCGCCGGTGTTGCTGAAGGAAGAAGGCGCCACCCCGAACAGGTCCGTGTTATCGACCGAGTAAATTTGCCCAACCCCGTAAGGCCCGAGTCGCCACAGGGAAGCATTGGACCGGGTGATTCCGTTGCGCTTGTAGTAAGCTTCCACATCGAAATTCTCAGGTAACTCGTAATCCAGCCGCAGGCGTTCCCAATTATTGTGATACGAAACATTGCCGTACATGCTGTAGTAGGGCGTGAAGGCGTTGATCAGGTTATGTTGATGGTAATCGGCAGTCACCCGCAAGCGGTCCAGGGGGCGCCAGTTGAGGGTATTGTCCGAGTCAAAGCTGTTCTGCGGATAATCGGTATACGTATCCCGCAAACGCGTGTAAGCCACATTGCCGTTGAAAGTGAGCTTCGGCGAGGCCGTCCAATTCAACTTCAAGCTGTCCGACGAGTACTGGTTCGGAGCGGGAATATCGATATAGTAATTCCCGGGTTCGACCGGACCCGGCGTGGGGCCTGCTGGAGGGGTAGTAGCCGGCGAATTGCCCGAATATCCAATGGAGTCGTCAGCCGGGTGAAATGGCCCGGTGAAGACGCCGGTCGGGAAGACGAGCCGATCATGGAAGCTGCTGAACTTGTGTTCCCATGTGAGCCGCACCGGCCCTAGATCCACATCCGCCCCGCCCGCAACGTTCCGAGTCGTATAGTTGACATCTTGAAACTGGGCGTTGAGAGAGCCGCCGCTCTGGAAGTGGCATTGTGCGCCGCAGAATTGAGTGAAGCCGGGGATGGGAACATAAGAGTTCTCGTCCAGATAGGAAAGCTGGGTTTGGCCCGACCTCGCTTGCCAATCGCCTCTCACGAATAGATGGACCGGCACCTTTGGCATTTTGAACCGCGCGTAGGCGTCCCCCAGTCTTCTCTTCACTCCAAAAACCGTGTGAGCAGGAATGAGCTGAGTGGAGCAGTCAAGGGCGGGTGAGCAATTTGTTGGAGAAGGGGCGGCAGGGGGGGTGCTGGGAACGTCCAGCACTGGAAAGGCATAGAAGGGATAATTGTCTTGATGCTGCACGAAGCCACGCTCGTTAAGCCCGACCTGCAGCCGTTCGCCAGCCGTGAACTGAGAGGAGGCAGAGTAATCGTAGCCGCTCAGGAAATTGGCACGGGCAACCATGGTCAGATGGTTCTGGGGTAAAACGTTCACAACGACGGCATTGCCGCCCGCCGACTCCTCGAGACTGTCATACTCGCCGACTCGGCCCAAGTACCCGGAACCATCGACAAAACGATAACTGCCCGGAGTGAAAGAATAGTATGCATTGCCTGGAGACGGAACCGCTTCTGTGGCGGAGGAATCGCTGCTGCCACCCCACATATTTACACCCGAAAGCGGGCCCAGAGATCCAGAAGAGAGCACCCCTAGCGCCCCGCCGATCGCGCCCACTCCATAAGTGGGAACGTGCGCGGGAACCGGACTCAGCCGCATAGCGGAGAGGGTCGAATGAGCCGCGGCAAGCCCCCCCGCGGGTGCGGGACAGCCGCCGGACGCACGCAGGACCACCTCGGAACACCCTTTGTCTATAAATCGGCTGCCACCGCTCGGAGTGGGGACATCGGTGCCGTGAATCGATCCGTGGCAGTTCGTGCATCGATCAGTAAGAGGCAAACCGGCACCATCGTGGTGGCCGGAACGATGGCACTGCAAGCACAGGGCAGGCTCGCTGATGCTCAGCAGATTGGTGTTGGGTGAGCCGTGGGCGGTGTGGCAATTCATACAGTTTTCTGTCACCGGGGGATGTTGATACGCGAAGGGCCCGCGATATTGTGCATGGCAACTTAGACAGAGATCGTTGACGTTTGCCGTTCGCAGATTGTTGCCTGCCGGCCCGCCATGGGGATCATGGCAGTCCATACAGCTCATCTTGCCTTCCCGCAAGGGGTGGTGATAGGGCATGCTGAGTTGTGCGCCCTCAGTCTGGTGACACTTGAGACAGGCATCGTTTGTAGCCGACGGGGGCCGCAATATCACGTTAGTTTCCGGCGAAACCGCGGCAGCCATGAATTCTCCCCGCGTTGCCGTATCGAAGCTGATCCGGCTTTCGTTGGCGGCCCGCAGCGCGCGGACATGAACCTCGTGACAATCCACACAGCGCAGATGGTTGGCGGCATGCGACCCGCCCAACCAGTGCCGGGCCTCCTCATTCTGGGCGTGGCAACTCAGACAAACGCCGTTGGCTGCGTCAGCCGGACGCTCGCTAAGCCTGATGATCTTGGTCACGTCCCCGTTGCCGTTGACGTGCAGGCTGCCTGGGCCGTGGCAATCCTCGCACTCAACCCCTCGCTGGGCGTGAAAGGCATGCCTGAAATCATTGGCTACGTCAGTGTGGCACTGGGCACACGTCTCCGCCCCGACGCGCGTGGCGCCCGTGATTTCAACATACTTCGCAAAGGAGCCATTCTGGTACGATGATTGGTTCTTCGCCAATAATGGTTCAGCCGAGAGGACAGCCAAGCCTAGAATAATGATTGTCGGCATCGCTACGCGGCGTCGCGGCACTCGTCACTCCTGGTTAGAGACTAGAGGAGCAAGCGCGTTCGTTTGGGAGGCTATCCAGATTGAGTTAAGTCCCAAAAGGGATAGCCTTCACGTACCGTCGTCGACTGACGACGATCTGAGAGCATAACAAATTCCAACTGCCGACCCTTCTGTCGCTGCACCCACACAGCCCCGGTCTACTATTCGGCAATAGCCCTTCAACCCCAGCGGCAATTCTCCCACCGAGGTGTTT
>Ga0187771_10002953_pt1 | contig 11818 bp, 5 predicted proteins | sample 0116_SJ02_MP15_1_FD_133139 | JGI IMG/M metagenome (GOLD analysis project Ga0187771, IMG submission 133139) | Tropical peat soil microbial communities from peatlands in Department of Meta, Colombia - 0116_SJ02_MP15_10_MG | ecosystem: Environmental > Terrestrial > Soil > Wetlands > Peat | place... | reverse complement strand
GGAACATAATGGAGGATTCCGTCCGGGACAATGATCAGGGAATCGATGTCGGCATAACCCGGCGATTCCAGAGGGAACGCCAGTTGCCGGGTTATTCGCTCCGCGGCGCGAATCCCCAGAAATGGACCACCAGAAGGAGTCGAGAGCATTTTGAGATATGCCTTGAGCGATTTTTGCAGGCTTTGACTGTTCGGCAATTCGAACAGCTCCGAGCGATTGCGAGTGATAACAAAGAGATACGATCTCTTTTCGCCCACATAATATTCCAGAAGAGCCGTATGCTCATCCAGCAACTGAGTCTGGGCTCGGTGAATGCCGCAGATTTCAGGAACAGCTGCAGGATAGGACTCACGGCTCTCAGCTTTCGCATCGGAGATCATCCTTAAATATCTTTCTTCCGCGAGTTCAAGCTTCAATTCGTATTGTTCCCTCGCGTCTTTGGTCAAGCCGGGCTTTGCTAACGCCCAAAAGGCTTTGGAGATGATCTGCGAGATCTCTTTCTTTTTCTCATTGAACTCATTATTGGCCGGACCAGTATTGTCGAGCCGCGCATCCATAAGACTCTCTAAGAAAGCGCGTGCCTTCGCTCTTTCCACTAACTGAAACATTCGATCCAGGATGGCCTTCGTTGGGTGGGCCTCATAGAGGGAGAAAAGGATGTCCAGAACATGTTGATATACCGACAATTTATTCCGGGCAAATCCGATTTTAAATATGTCGAAGGCAATTATCCCTCGGATTTTTTCGATTGTCTCCATGGACTTTTCGTAATACAGCAGTGCCCTCACCATTTCGTTTTGAGCCTCATAGCATTGGCCCAAGCCAAAATAAGACTCCCGCGACATTGATAAGTATTTTAAATGCGAACTGAGTGCCTCGGACTGAAGGTAGTATGATATAGCTTGTTTTAACTGCCCTGTTTTTAAATATACATTGGCTATATTATTGAGGATCGAACATCTTTCTTCTGTGTATTGATTCCCTTTGCTTTGAGCCAGAGCGGAAAAAAAATATTCCTGTGCTTTTTCATACTCTCCGAGTAACAGATGAATAAGTCCGAGATTATTGATTGCGTAAAAGCTCAGCTTGTCATTTCCTTCATTCCGCAACAAGGAAAGACACCTTTCAAAATGTTCGGCGGCTTTGAAATATTCTCGCCTGTCTGAAGTGAGGCAACCTTGTCTCAAGCAGGTCGCGCCGATATTTTCTAGGTCGATGGCGAGCGAGATATTATTCCCGACGATTTTATCTGTTTCCCATGCTTGAAATAAATACAGCTTAGCCTTTTTATAATCACCCAATTCTCTATAGGTAACCCCCATATTGCTGAGGCATTCCGCTTCGCTCTCGCTATCGTGTTCCCCTTTCAATATAAGCAGAGCTTTTTCAAAATATCTGAGCGCATTTGAATAATTGCTGTGTTTTTCATAGTAGACACCGACGTTATTCAAACATCGGCCCTCTTCTACTCGATGGTGGAGCTGCCGAGCGATCTCTAATCCTCGCCTATTGCAACTGAGGAACATTTCGGCGTTCCCTATTTGCCAGTATGTCAAACTCTGCTGGCGCAAACACTTGAGTTCGAAATCCGCAACTCCGATTTCACGCGCCAGCGAAATGGCCCGGTCAAAATCATGCAGCGATAATCGTAGATGATTCGATGAGCGATAGCCTTTGGCGGCGTTATACAGCCCAACGATGTCCTGTGCCTTTAACAAGATTCTCTCAAGCTCGACCAGCCCAATCGTCCGGACATGAGCGGAGGCGTCCTCGAGAAATTTCGCGGCTTCTTGAATTCGCCCCAGATCCCAGGAAATGATCCCTAGCATGAAGAGGCACTCTTCTTCTGCGTAGGGATTCTTCGTCCTTCTCGATTCTTCAAGGGCTTCCTTCAACTGGGTTATAGCGCCCTCGAAATACCCCTCGGCCTTGAGTGCTCTTGCACTTTCAATAAGCGTATTGGTCGACAGCCCCTTTTGAGGACAGGCAGGATTGAGGCCTTCAGCTTTGAGACAGATCGATACGCTCAGTACGAGCACAATCGCAAGATAAGCCTTCCCTCTCTTCATTTCTCCTGCTGATTAAGCTCGGATTATAAGAACCGTCCAGGGCCGAAGTCAACCGGAAAGATCTGCGGGCGCCTTCACGATGTCTCGGTTATTATAACGGCTCTTGCGCAATTAACTCCCCCCCACTCACGCTTTTTGTGGGTGAATTCAGCGGAAAGAAATCCCTGCCTGCGATAAATCCGCCCTTACAAGTTAATAAGACGTTCCGGCGGCCAACTTATTCTCACAATCGATACTCTCTCCTAGGGGGACTCGAACGGCGCTTTCCTGACCTCCTCAAGAAATATCACTCTTCTATTCTGAACTGAATCTCCCGACATCCAAAAGCAGTTCCCCGAGCCGGCAGGAGATATTGATAAGACCCTGGCGGTGGAAATTCTGTCCGGCTTATGTAGAAGCAGAGATCTAGTGAATCGTTCGGCCTCTTGTCACGTCGGGCATCTATACATTGAAACGGCCAATGACCCCCGGACAAGCGAATTGCTTTCCTCTGCCGATATCGTCCTAAACGAGAATTTCGCGACAATCCAAAGCCTAGGCAGATCACTGAGCGCCTCGAAAAATTGCAGAAGATCTCGCCGGCTGCCCGTGACCTCGATGGCGATGGCCCATTCGACGTAGAATTCGCGGGGAATGTCGGCTCCGGGAGCGAGCTTGGTAATCGAAAGCCCGGCCTCGTTGGCCGCTTCCTGGAGTTGCCTTAAGGCGCCCGCTGGGTCTTTCTGCGCCGGCATGATCTTCTCGAACTCTTGCATTCGCCCGGCCGGCGAGCCTGGCTCATGAAGCTTTTCCGCCGGAGGCAGCCTGACGGCGGCCCCAACCGCGAATTCCTGATGCGTGCCGTTCCAGCCACTCCTCTGCACGGACGAGACTAAATTGACTTCGGCCAAGCAGGAGCTCGTCCCGAGCCGCGAGATGTAGTCGGCGACGAGGTTGTTCGATGGGGCGTTCCCCTTCACCTGAACCGTGGCGGAATCGCAAACGACCTCAGTCAGCCAGACGCGGCCGGGGAGAGCCGTTGTCAGATCACGCAGGATGTCCGCGGCCATATGCCGCCGGCTCACGAGGGCTTCGATGGCCTTGCCTTTACTCTCAAGGGTCGCCGCCTGTCGGGGAGAGGGCGAGGGAAATGCTATCGAGCCCCCTGCCGAAACGCACCACGCGCCCAGGCAAAAGGCGATAAGAAGGCGGCTTGTCATCCCGTTTCCATGACGCGCCTGCGAAATACGCTTCATCATGTCTTTCGTCGGTCCGAATGTCAACAGGCGCGCGTCTCCTGAACAAGCCCGAATCGGGCCAAGCCGGGCGCCGAGGCCGTCCTTTGCGGCGGGCCTCCGGGAGCCCCCTTACTTTTTGAACAATTCCGGCTTCAGCTTCCTGGCCTTCTCGAAGGCGTCCTCGGCGTCCTTCGCCCGGCCCGTCTTCTCGTAGCAAAAGCCGAGGCCGTACCACGCCTCCGCGCGCGAAGGATTGGCCTTGACCGCCTGCTCGTAGGCGGCGACCGCCTCAGCGGCCTTCCCCTCCTCCCGGTAGCAGTCCCCCAGGTTGAACAGGGCGAAATCGTAGTCCGGCTTGATCTTGACGGCTTCCCGGAAGGACGTAATCGCCTCATCGACGCGCCCCGCCTTGTGATAGCACTCCCCCAGGGTGCATCGCGCGACGGCGCTCTTCGGATCGAGCTCGATGGCCTTCTGGGTGGCCGCGATGCCCTCGTCAACCCGGCTGGCTTCCATATACGCGTCGCCAAGGTTGTTCCAGGCGATGACGTTGTCCGGCAGGAACTGGACGGCCTTCTTATAGGCGGCGATCGAGTCCTCGAGCCGCCCGCCCCGACGGTAGCAATAGCCCAAGCCGAACCATCCTTCGCCGTCATCGTCTTTGAGCTTGACGGTTTTCTGGTATGCCCCGATTGCGTCGTCGTTCCGCCCCGCCAATTGAAAGCTCCGGCCCAGGAGCAGCCAGCCCCGAAAATCGTCCGGTTTGAGCTCGGTCGCCTTCTGAAAGACGGTTATCGCCTCGACGAATCTTCCGGCCATCCCGAAACTCTGGCCGAGCCATAGCCGGACCTCGAAGTCGTGCGGTCTGAGCTCGGCCGCCTTCTTCAGTGCGGCCGTCGCGTCCCCAGGGCGCCCGGCCTGGAGGTAGCCGAAACCCAGGTCCGCCCACGCGTCGCCGGAATCCTGCTTGAGCTTGACGGCCTGCTCGAAGCAGGCGATCGCGTCGCTAACGCGGTGCGTGTTCCCGTAGCAGGCCCCCATGCTCACCCAGGCGTCGAAATGGTCCGGCTTGAGCTCGGTCGCCTGCTTGAAGGCGCCGATGGCCGAATCGAATTGTTCCTGGCGCATGTTGGCTTCGCCCAAATAATACCAGGCCTCGGCGTCCCTGGCGTTGATCCGGACGGCGCGGGCGAGATCGGAAACGGCCTCGTCGGCGCGGCCGGCGAGCAGGCGGCCAATCCCCAGGTTATGCCATTTCTCGCCGGCGTCGTCGGAGTACGGCCAGCGCCAGATCGCCCCCGAGTCGGCGGCGGCCAGGAGGTCCGTCCCGTTCGCGAGCAGGCCCGTAACCGTGGTGCCGTCGGGAAGCCCCGATTTGACCGCGATCCAGTTCTCGCCGCCGTCGGTGGACAGGAAAACGCCGCCGCCGAAGTTGACCCAATCCATTTTCTCCTTCGTGATGAGGAAATCCCTGCCCGCCTGGGCGCCGGCGAAAAGGTCTGAGCCGTTCACGGCGAGGCACAAAACGGCTGTCTCCCCGGGAAACATGCCCGTGTTCAGGCCCGAGTTGGCGTCCTTCCAGGAAGCCCCGTTGTCCGTCGAGAGGAAGACGCGTCCGGCCTCGCTGCCGACGACGGCGAAGAGCTTCGTGCCGCTCGCCGCAACGCACCTGGCCGCCTTGTCTTCCTTGGGCAATCCCTTGCCGGCCTCCGTCCAGCGCCTGCCGCCGTCCCCGCTCCTGAAGAGCCCCCGGTCCGTCCCGGCGAAAAGATAGGTCCCGCAGGCGGCGAGGCAATTGACCGGGGATCCCTTTGGCAGCCCCGAATCCGAGGCCTTCCAGCTCCTGCCTCCGTTCCCGGAGAAATAGACTTTGCCGGCCGTCGTCCCGGCGAAAAGCCCCATTCCGCTCACGGCGAGGGCGCTCACATTGGTTTTCGCGGCAAACCCGGCGTTGGCCGCCCTCCAGGTCTGGCCCCGGTCCCCGGAAACAAAAACTCCGGCGTTCGTTCCGGCAAAGAGCCCGGCCTCGGTACCCGCGAAAGCTCTGACAACGACCTTGTCCGGCAATCCCGAGCCGGCCGGGGTCCAGGTCGCTCCGCCGTCCGAGGAAACGAACACCCCTTCGTCCGTGGCGGCGAAGACGCTTTGGCCGGCTCTCGCAAGAGCGTGGATCTTGCCGCCTTCGATCCTTCCGGTTCGGAGCCACTGGGCCTCCGCGCGCGATGGCGACATGGCCCAAATCCCCAGGAAAACGATAAGGACAGCGCTTCGTGCACGCATGGAAACCACCTCCCCATTAACGATCAGACAGGCCTTTTGCTAATATAAATATCGGCCCGCTCGGAGGGAAAGTCAACTGGCAGGAAGACGTCAGACGGTCGTCTCCTTCCGGGGAACGGCGCCTCGTATCCTATCGCGGCGGGCGTGGGCCTTGGCCGACGGGTTCGGGTCTCGGCCTATCGGCTTGGCGCGGTGGCCGTTTTCTCTGGATACAGCGTGACCTGGACGTAGCGCTTGGTATTGAGGTAGATCCGGGCCGCATCCTGGACCTCCTTCTTCGAGAGCCCCGCGAGCGTCTCCGGGAACTTCAGCGCCTCGGCGGGGTCCTGGCCGAGCCGGTAGCGCTCGGCGAGCTCGTCAAGCCACCAGCCGTTCTCCCGGACGTTGGTTTCGTAGTCTCGGGCCTCGGCCGTCCGGACATCCGCAAGCTCCCTGTCGGTCGGCCCCTTGTCCTTGAGCTTCTTGACCTCACCGAAGATGACCTTGGTCATGCCGTCGATCCGCCTGGGGTCGGCGCCGAGGTCGATCATCAGCCGGTACTCCTGGCGGGGGATCTCGCTCGCGTACGGCTCGACGGAGACTTCGTAGGTCTCGCCGAGCTTTTCCCGAAGCGTCTTCCGAAGGCGCGTTTCGAGCACCTGGGCCGCGGCGCGCAGGGCGAGGCGGTTTGCGGCGCTGTCGCAGAAGCCGCCGGAAAAGACGATGGCCTCCAGGCTCTTGGGCTCGAGCCCCTTGACGACCTTCCGCTTCACGACGCCGTCGGGGGGCGGGACCCGCCAGTCCTTCCAGGTCTCCTTCCGGTTGAGGGAGGGCAGGCTCCCCAGGTAGCGGCAGGCGAGCGGCCGGATCTTCTCGAGGTCCAGGTTCCCGACAAAGATAAAGGTGAAGTCGCTTGCGTCGGCGAACCGGTCCTTATAGAAGGCCAGCGACTTCGCGAGGTCCATCCGCCCGATGTCGTCCACGGTCATCGGCCGGAAGCGGGGCTGGTCGCGCTGCATTGTCCGCCGCACCGTGTCCGAGAAGACGACCTCCGGGTTCTTGGCCCGGTTCTCGAGGACGGCCTTGAGCTGGGCCTTGATGGACTCGAAGACGGCCGGGTCGGGGCGCGGCTCGGTGAACATCAGGTAGATCATCTGGAAGAGGATCTCCTCGTCCTGGGGCGAGGCGCTCCCAGTGAACCCCTCCTCGAGCTCGCCGATTGTCGGCGTCAACGAGACGGCCTTGCCCGCGAGCTTCTTCTGGAGCTCGACGGCGCTGAAGCCGTCCACGCCGCCGGAGGAGACGACGTCGTCGGCCGTGTTCGCGGGGACGAGGTTCTCGTCTGTAGCCAGCGAGATTCCCCCCGGGCTCGTGGCCCGCAGGAGGATCTCGTCCTCCTTGAAGTTCGTCGGCTTGAGGACGACGCGGACGCCGTTCGCGAGCTTCCACTCTGTGATCCCGGCGGCCTCGACCGTCCGGGTCGAGACGACCTCGCCCGGCTCCGGCAACTGGGCCATGAGCGGGGCCTGGCTGACGGTGTCCACATAGGGCGCGATCTCCTCATGCTTCACGCCGTCGAGGGCCGCCTGGAGCTCGGCGGCATCCGGGACCTTGACGCCCGGCTTGTCCGGGGCGTTGACCATGACGACGCGGTTCCGCTCCGTCATCCACTCCCCGGCCAGCCGGTTGACCTCGGCGAGGGTGATCCCCGGCATGAAATAGGACTGGAGCTTCTGCTCGTATTCGATGCCCGGTACGGGCTCGCCCTCGAGAAAAGCCCGGGTGAACTCGTCGGCGAACTCGCCGGAGTCCTCCGCGTCCTTCTGGGCGAGGGCGCGGTCGTAGAAGCGCATGATGTCCTTTTTCTGGCGCTCGAACTCGGTCTCCGTGAAGCCGAAGCGGGCCACCCGCTCTCCCTCCGTGTACAGGGCCCGGAGCCCCCGCGCGATCCCTCCCTCCGGGACGAGGGCCGAGAGGGCGAAGACCTCCTTCGAGGCCACGAAGCGCTGCTCGCTCGCCCCGGCCCCGATGAACGGCGGGTCGGGCTTCTGGGCGATCTCGTCGAGGCGGTTGTTGAGCATGGCGTTGAACAGGATCTCGACGGTCCGCTGGCGGTAGGCGCCGACCGTGCTCTGGTCCCGCAGCGGGAGAAGGTGGTAGACGGCCACGGTACTCCGGGAGGCCTCCTTGTCGGTGGCGATGGCGAAGAGCGTCCCGTCGTGGTCGGGGACGGGATAGACCGGCCGCGGCGGCGCGCCGGGATCCCGCGGGATGCCGGAGAGCTGTTTCTTGACGAGCTCCTCCATCCGGGCCCGGTCGAAGTCGCCGACGGCGATGACGGCCATGAGGTCCGGGCGGTACCACGTCCGGTAGAAGCGCTTCAGGGTCTCGGGCTTGAAAGTCTCGATGATCTCCTTCTTGCCGATCGGCTGGCGCTCGGCGTAGCGCGAGCCGCGGAAAAGCACAGGGAACTGCTTGTCCCGCATCCGCGCCTCGGCGCCCTGGCCCAGCCGCCACTCCTCGGTGATGACGCCTCGCTCCTTTTCGATAGCCTTCTCGTCGAAGGTCAGGTTGTGGGCCCAGTCCTCCAGGATCAGCAGAGCGGTGCGAATGATCTCGGGCGAGTCCGTGGGGATCTTCAGCATGTAGACCGTCTCGTCGAAGCCGGTGTAGGCGTTGAGGTCCGGGCCGAAGTGCATGCCGATGGACTCCATGAAATCGACGAGCTTCTGGCGGGCGAAGTGCTTCGAGCCGTTGAAGGCCATGTGCTCGACCATGTGCGCCAGGCCCCGCTGGTCCTCGTCCTCGAGGACCGAGCCGGCGTCGACGACCAGGCGGAGTTCCGCCCGGTCTTTCGGCTCCCGGTTCTCGCGGATGTAGTAGCGAAGGCCGTTCGCGAGCTCCCCGACCGTGATCTTGGAATCGACGGGGATCTTGGCGTCGAGGGGGTACTTGTCCGGCTGGACGGCGGCCGGCGTCTGCTGGGGCCGGACCTGGGCGGGGAGGACGAGGAGCGCAAGGCCCAGGGCGGTCGCCAGGAAAGCGGAGAAGGCGGCGAGGCGATGTCTGGCGTGGTTTTTCATCCCTTCTATCATAGACGATTTCGGGATTTCTGGCACGGAAATGTCGGCGCCGGCCGCGGCCTTGCCTTTTTCGGCCCTGTCGTCTTTAATAGATGGCATCCGTCTCAAGGAGGCGTCAGCATGTCCAGATTGAAAACCACCGGATCGGTCATCGCGGCCGCGGCTCTGCTCCTGGCCTTGACCGGCCCGGAGTCCGCCGCCCAGGCCGCGCAGGCCCAGGCCCCGGCCCAACCCAAGCCCCCGGAGGCCCGGCCGGCCATCATCGAACAGCCCATGGCGGACTTTACCCTCCCGACCTTCCAGGGCGGCGAGATCACGCTTTCGAAGCTCCGGGGCAAGAACGTGATGATCATCTTCTCGCGCGGCTACGCGGCCCCCGACTACTGGTGCACGATCTGCGATTACCGCTACGCCCAGCTGGCCGACCTCGAGAAGACGGAGCGGATCCGCAAGAAGTACAACGTCGAGGTCCTCTTCGTCTTCCCCTACGACCGGGCGACGGTCAAGGCCTGGCTCGAGGCCCTGCCCGAACAGCTCAAGAAGGTCCACGACATCAAGTTCCCCGCCGACCCGTCCAAGCTCGACGAAGCGGGCCGGCGCCGGATGGAGCGCTACCGCCAGCTCTTCCCCGGCGACCTCAGCCTGAAGGAGGGCGAGATCCTGGATCCGTTCCCCGTCCTCATCGACGCCGACCGGACGCTTTCGGAGAGGCTCGACCTCTTCCGGACCGAGTGGAGCGGGAGCAAGGTGGACCAGAACATCCCCAGCGTTTTCATCATCGACAAGAACGGCGTCCTGCTCTTCAAGTACATGGGGCAGAATACGACCGACCGCCCCACCTACGGCTACCTGCTCAAGGTCCTCGACGTCATCAACGGCCTGAAATAACGTCGACTCGTCTCGACCGGAAAGGCCCTGCTCGAACCTGATCGGCGGGCTTGCGGGAAGCAGCATGAACGGGGACTCTGAGCGCGCCCGCATCAGTCGGGCGTGGTCAGTGCTTCGTAGATGAAATCGCGGTAGTGCTCGAGGACGTCGAGTATGACATCCTCCTTGGTCAGCTTGAGGATCTCGGCCGGCCCCAGACCGGGCATGAAATCCTCGTCACGGGACTTGAATTCCCCCTTGGGGGACTTGCGCCCCTTGACGACGAGTCCCAGGCGGAGCTCCACGGAGTTCTTGGGGAGGGACAACCTGTAGAGGAATTGATCGTCCTTGCTGCGGGGGAACGAGAGGCTCAGCCGGATGTCGCGGCTCTTCGTTTTCTGCACCCGGAGCTTCACGCCGAACTCGGCCATCCCCTCCGCCAGGCTTTCGAAAGCGGGCTCGACGATGAACTCGCAGAACTGCTCGAAATGGACGACTGTCTCGTGCTTGCTTTTCTCCAGGATGCGAGTGTTCTCGAAAATGCTTCTCAGCTCCGACTGCCAGTCTTTGTTGCCCATCTTCATTCAGCTCCGGGGAATTTTTTCTTATCATATCATAAAGCGCGCCGGGATGAAATCGTGGGCCGCTGCGGGCGCCCGGGAAGAGAGGTGCCGGCTGAGGTCAGCAAAAGGGGGTGATGATTGAAATACTTGAGGGAGCCCTCTCCAGCCGGCCAAAGAGAGCCATTACCATTCTACCAGGAGCCGAAAATAATTCAAGTGCAAAGCACCATAAAAAGCATAATCCTCCCCAAGGGCCCTCATCCGGCCACTAGATATTGGGGAAGGCCCGAAAATGGCGGAATCAGCGGCATAGGCCGGTTTTAGGGTTTCCAAGCGCGGCCGGAAAATCTCCGAGCTCGGCCAGAACGACCTCAACCCGGATCTCATCGACCGCCGGCGCCGAGAGCACCCGCGACCGGCCGAACGGCCGCCACGCGGCCCCGGCCCCTTCCGCGAAGAGAGCGAGGACCGAGGCCCCGCAGGCCGCGGCCAGATGCGTGGGCCCCGAGTCATTGCCGAGATAGTGCGTGCTCTCCGCGAGCAGCCCGGCCAGAGCTGCGAGAGGCGGCCTCGCGGTCCATGTCCAGCCTTCCGGGAGCGCGGCCGCCGCGAGCGCCGGCTCCCAATCGGCCTCAGCCTCGCCGGTCACCACGACCCCCCCGATCCCGCGGGAGCCCGCCCATCGTACGACCTCGAGGAAGTTTTCGAGCGGCCAGCATTTCCTGCGGCCGCCGCTCCCCGGGTGGACAACGAGGCGCCTCTCTCCGGGCCCGAGGCGCGCCAGGCTGAAATGGCCGAGCGCCTCCGTCCTCAGCCCATCGTCGAGAGGCAGCTGTGCGCACTCGTCAAAGGCCGCCTCAGGAATCTCTTCGCGGCCGAAGAACCGGCGTGTCCGGTCGAAGAACAAGCGGCTGACGGCGGCCTCCCCAGAGCTTTCATGGGAGGCGAACATGACGCGCTCGAAGCCCCGGCGGATCCACCAGGAATCACCGGGCCATTGTCCCCGCCGGTTCAGCCAACCGAACGCCAGTGCATAGCCCCGGGCCCATTCAGGAGCGAGGCCGCCGCCGTCGGCCGTTGCGAAGAGCGCCGCCACACGCGCGTCCTCGAAAGACCGCGTCTCGTCGACCACCCCGGCCCGCTTGAGCAGAGCCGTGTACTCCGGACGCCCGACGAGGGTCAGCAAGAAACCCGGAAGGCTCCGGCGAAGGACGGAGATCGCTGGCAGAGCGACCAGCAGGTCGCCCAATCCGCCGATCCGGAAGAGGAGCGCTCGCTTGTCCATGCCCGCCGCCGCGGAAGGGAAAGCATGCCGGCTGTTTTTATGAACAGCAGAAAAGGGAAAAATGATTCACTCTTCGGTGGGTCGAAGTTTTCTCCAGCCGCCTGAACAATGTGGCTCTTTAATGTCAATAAAATCCCCGAACGGGTCGGCCATAACAGCGGTATACTTATGGTTTGCCCTGATCTTGATCTCCTTGAATAGCGCACGAAGCATGCGAACCCGGTGCTGAGGCTCTTTCCAATACGGTCCGCTCAGGTCGCCCTGAAGCTTCAACATAGCCATGCCTTCCTCAATCCACTTTTCCCGCCCCTTGGTGTTCTCATTGGCTAGGCTATCGAGGGTTGCCTGAGCCCTATCTCGCCGCGCCCTGAGTTCCTCCGTCTGCCGGCGGATTGTCACCGGATCGAAGGCTTCACGAATGCTCTTGGTGCAGAGTTTGTCCAGTGCCCTCTGTGCCCGATTATACTCAGCCTGG
>Ga0187771_10002952_pt1 | contig 11819 bp, 4 predicted proteins | sample 0116_SJ02_MP15_1_FD_133139 | JGI IMG/M metagenome (GOLD analysis project Ga0187771, IMG submission 133139) | Tropical peat soil microbial communities from peatlands in Department of Meta, Colombia - 0116_SJ02_MP15_10_MG | ecosystem: Environmental > Terrestrial > Soil > Wetlands > Peat | place... | reverse complement strand
TAGCGATAAAGAATGTTGTAAACGCTGGCCACGTCATCCGAGCCGGCGAGAATTGGAAATGAGAGATGTCGCTGAGTCGCCAGCGCTCGCACGCTCTCGACGCTGGCGGAATCATCGACATTCACCGTGAGCAGTTGGAGACCTTTGGAATAGAGCGAGTTGAGAAATTTAAAGTTTTCAATGCAATCCGCCGACTCCCGAACCCAGAAATTGAGCAGCACCGGCTTGCCACGAAGCGAAGAGATCTGGCATGGTTTTCCGGACAAGTCGGGGAGAGAAAAATCCGGGGCCGCGACTGGCGCGAGCAACCAGGTTTCAGCCGTGCTCGGGAGTGAGTCAGCTTCGCGTGGTGTTGTAACCTCAGGCACTAAAGGGCGTGCTGAAATTGAGGAACCTCCCGCAGCGCTAAAGCGCTGCGCCACCCCAAATCCTTCCAATCGAGATGGTGCGGATCCTTCTTCCACCCAGATTCTGTGATTGACCGGGAGATCGCGAAGTTCCTGCACCAAACCGCTGGGCCAACGGATCGTCACCTTCACCGGGCCTTTCGTCTCGCCCAAGCCGAAGAAAATTTCCTTGCTGTGTTGGGAAAGAAATCCCGATCCCGCCTGGAGTGAGCGCGTTTGGCGTCCCGATTCGGTGTCCAACGTGATCACAGCCCCGATCGCGTCCCGATTACTCTTGGTACCGCGCAAGCGGAAAGAAATCGAGGGCGGCAATGCTGCCATCGCATTCTTCAAAATCCGCAACTGCGGAGCATTCCGGTTTTTCAGAAAAACTTCTACGCGGCCGTCGTGGTCGAAATCGGCCAGCGCGAAAGCTCGGCCGTCCTCAATGAAATCCAGCCCCACGACTCCGGAAACATCGGAAAATGTCCCATCGCGATTGTTGAGATAGAAGACATTGCGCTCGTAGCCGCTCCAGGTTCCGTCGGCGCGAATGAGCTCGTTGATCGCGTTCCATCCCCGTTCGTAGTTGTGGGAAGGATTGGCTTCGTCAGGCGAGTTCGCAACCACTTGCCGCCAGAAAAAACTGTTGAGGTCTTCGCGCGAGGGGCCAGAAACCATACCGTTCGTGATGTAAAGATCAGGGAAACCATCATGATCGAAATCCCAGGCGTCGCTTGACCAGGACCAACGTCCCAGGCCGACCCCGGCCTCGCGCGTAGCATCCTGAAATGCCGCGCCAACGTTCTTAAACAGAGAATTGCCCATGGCGTGCTTGCGATAAAGTGCGCGAACTTCTTCGGGCGAATCTCTCTTGAAATTTTCCTGCATTGAGATGCGTTCGCCGGCGGCGGTCCACATATCGGCAACGTACAAATCATCTGCGCCGTCATTGTCGTAATCGAACCAGCAGACGCTCATACCTGCGCCGATGTCTTCAACGCCCAGCTCGCGAGCCACGTCGGTGAATGTGCCGTCGCCGTTGTTACGGTAAAGGTTCTTGCGGCCAAAATCGTTGACGACGTACAGATCGGGCCAGCCGTCGCGGTTGTAGTCGTTCCATCCGCAGCAGAAGCTGTAGCGCGTGTTGTTCTGATTGAGGCCGGATTCCGCGGTGACGTCGCGAAAAGTGCCGTCGCGGTTGTTGCGCATCATGAAATTCGGCGGTCCATTCTCGGCAGCGTAGTACGGGGCAGGATATTTGTACTGGTCGGTGCCCTGGTAATAGATGTAGAGGCAGAAATAAATATCGAGCCAGCCGTCGCGATCATAGTCAGCCACAGCCGCGCCGGTGAAAGTGCCTTGCGGAGGGTTGGCGAACTTGAACGCATCGGGCTTCTGCCAAAACTTGCCGCCACCTTCATTGAGAAACAGCAAAGGACCGCTGGTTCGGACAACGATTAAATCCTGGCGGCCGTCGTTGTCGATGTCGGCAAAGAGTGCGCAGGCGGTGTTTTCGAGAACTCCAACACCGGATGCCTCCGTAATGTCTTCAAACGTGCCGTCTCCGCGGTTTCGATAAAGACGATTGGGAAGACCGGCGGGCTGGCAAACGTAGAGATCGTCGAAGCCGTCGTTGTCGATGTCCCCAACCGAGATTCCGTTGTGCCCGTAGACATCAATCCCGCAGGCGCCGTCAAGAACTGTTCGCCAATAATCGGATCCGTGAAGCAGTTGGGCAGAGTAGGAGGGATTGGTCGCGAGGGCCTGCGCCGTGATGTCTACAAAAACCGGCGAAGCCGATCGGCTTTGGGTTTCCTCCAGCAACTTCCAGTTGCGTAAACGAAATTTACCCGAAGAATCGGCTTGCCATTCCAGATCCCAGTGGCCGACGCGCTGCTCGCGATAGAAATCTTTACCGGTTCCGACCAGTTCGTAGAGAACGCGAGTATGCAGATTGGTAACGCCGGCTTCCTCGCCGGCAATAATCCGCGTAACCTGGCAGTCGGCGGTGAATATCTGCCAAAAGTCGCTCATCGCCCATCGCAGTTCCTGCAAGAAGGCGGTGCTCTGAAGGACAGTTTCGCTGCGGAATTTGTTCTCACGAATTTCCAGAGCTCCCGAGCGCAAGAGCCGCGACTCTGTCGGCCGGAAAGATACCCCCGAAAAGTCCGCGGCTAAGGATTCCTCAACAGCACGAATGTCCTGTGGAGATCGCAGTAAACCCGCGCTCCATTGCGACAAAATAGCGGCAACCTGGTCCGCATATTTTTCGGTGATGAAATCGTCCAGGCCCGCTTGCGTTTTGAGCAGCAGTGAATCGAGCGGCGTCTGCACTCGATAGTGCGGATGCAGGTGAAACTCTGGATTGGACGCGAGTGCTGCACGGGAATTTAGAAAAAAGGCGAACTTGGAGAGGCCTGCGGGAACAAGGGCGGCGCCTGCTCCCTGGCAGCATCGAACAAGAAAGTCGCGCCGTCCGCGGTCTACTGCCTGGAGATCAAGCGTATGATGCGCCCTCCCTGCCCGGCTCAGACCGATGCCCCCTCGATGTTCACGTGTAGAGCCGAAATCTAACAGCCACGTGGGAGACGGTCAAGCTTGCTCGGTAAGTTTAAGAGGTTAAGCGAGACAACCGCGGGTTGAAACCACAGAGGCCACGGAGGTACACAGAGGCTCATTGCGCGTTCCTCCGTGATCCTTCGTGTCCTCTGTGGTTAGACTTGCTCTTGATGAAGATTGAGTTTCTATTCCGCCCGCAGCGCCCGCATCGGCTCCAGGGAGGCCGCTCGGCGAGCGGGCACGAGCGCCGCGATGAAAGCGGCGATGCTCAAGACGACGGTCGTGAGCAGAAAAATTCTGGGATCGTACGGCTTCACTCCAAACAGTTGGGCCGCCATGGCACGCCCACCAAGAACCGTTGCGGGAATGCCGATGGCGAGGCCGATCGCGATTTGCAAAAAGGCGCCTCGCAGAACTAACTTCAGCACGTTAGGCCGGTCCGCTCCGAGTGCCATGCGGATTCCAATTTCGTTGGTGCGGCGCTCGACCGAGTACGCGGTTACTCCGTAGAGCCCGACCGAAGCCAGCACGAGTGCCAGGATGCCAAAGAGCGAAGTCAGCGTGGCCATCATTTCCTGATAAGAAAAATTGTGTTCGACCTGATCTGAGAATGTCGTGAAATCGATGACCGCAAGATCAGGATTCACCTGGGCCAGTGCGCGGCGCACCTGCGGCTCAAGACCGGGCACATTGCCGGATGTTCTCAGCTCAACAGCATTTAAGTAATGACTGACGTCCTCGAAGGAAACAAAGCGTGGGTCGTCGTAGGTCACCCACTGACGAGCAGGCAGAAAGAACATGGGGTGCATCTTGGCAGTTGGGTCCCAGTACATGGTGTCTTCGGTGACGCCCACGATTTCGTAATCTCCAGCATGCTTCATATCGATGGTGCCAAAGTGTTTGCCGAACGGACTCTCCTCTTTGAAGAACTTCTTCGCAAATGTCTGGTTGACTACGGCAACATTTCGCGAGGTCGGTGTGTCATGCTCGGAAAAAGCCCGGCCCTGAATGATTTTGGTGCCGAGTGTGCTGAAGTAATCGTCGCTCACCCGAACCCACGAGGCGTTGTTCTGATTACTATCTGGAGGCGGTGGGGCCTGGCCTTCAATGTAAACAGTTTCAGCCCAATTATTCCCCTGCATCGGAGTGTAGAGGGAAAAGCTCACTTGCGCGACGCCAGGAATTGCCGACAGATTCTCGTGGAGCTGCCGATACAAGGCATCTAATTGGGGAGGTTTATAGCCCGCCATCTCGGGACTGATCTCCAGGATGTAGCGATTGGCTGTTTCAAAACCGAAATGCTGATGGTGCATGTTTCTGAGGCTTTGAACCAGCAGCCCAGCCGCGCACAATAACACGAGGGAAAGGGCGGCTTGGGCGACAACGAGGGATTTCTGTGTCCAATTGCCGCTCCCTCCTGTGAAGCGGGTACCGGAACGTAAGGCATCAGCCGGATCGGCCGCAGCGGTCATCCAGGCAGGAGCCACTGCGAATACGATGCCGGTGAGTAGAGAAACGGCGAATGTGAAACCCAGTACCGGCGAGGAGGGCGCGGCATTAATGGCTATCGGCGTTTTTTGAAAAGCAAGGTGCAGGATGAGTCGGGTTCCTGCAAAAGCAACTACTATCCCAAGGACGCCGCCAAGCAAGGCGAGCAGCGTACTTTCTGTCAAAACCAGTGCGATCTGCCGGGAACGCGGTGCACCCAGTGCGGCACGAATGGAAGTCTGCTGCTTGCGGTTAGCGGCCCGCACCAGCATCAAATTCGCGACGTTGGCGCATGCAATCAGCAGGACGAAAGCGGAGATTGCCATCAACAAGCGCAATCCGTCCTGATATTCATCGCGCAACATCTGCACCCCAGCGCCACCAGGCGAGAGATGCAGAGTCTGTTTTGGCACCAGCGCCCGTTCCTCAGGCTGAAGCTTGCTTACCGGGCTCAATAGCCATTGCTGCAATTCCACTTGCAGGCGGGCTTCGATTTGCTTCAGGTTCGCACCCGGCTGGATTCGGCCGATCACATCGAGCCAGTCTTGTTCGGGCAGGTCTATGAGCGCGCGATCATCAATCAGCGCCTCATCCGAGAGTGGAATCCAAAACGCTGGTGGATGCTGCAAACGATCACCAAAGAAGCCGGGAGGGGCGACACCGACCACTGTGAACGGGCGGCCATTAAAGGTGAAGTTCGCGCCAATCACGGTTGGATCCTCGCCGTATTTCTGCTGCCAGGTCCGATAATTCATCACGGCGACGGGCTCGGCTCCCTTACGATCATCCTGTGGTGTCAGCACTCGTCCCGCATAGGCGCTTATTCCGAACATAGAAAAGTAGTTGCCGGATACATATTCGCTGCCTTGCGATTCAGCCGGCTGATTGGTGCCGGTGCGGCGTACGCCGACCAGGTCCGAGCCGGACTCGAATGCGGCAAGTTCGACGAACCCCGGCGTTCCGTCTCGAAACGTCTTGTATTTGTCGTATGAGAAGAGAGACCAGTCATCCTGCAGGCCGCCGTTTACGCAGCAATTCTCGACATCGCCGACGCGGTACAGTTCGCTCGGTTTGGCTACGGGCAAAGATTTCAGTAAGACCGCATGCACGAGGCTGAAAATGGCGGTGGTGGCGCCGATGCCCAAAGCGAGTGTGAGAACTGCCGTCGCGGTAAAACCGGGAGCGCTGGCGAACTGTCGCACCGCATAGCGGCCATCCTCGATGAGTTGCATAGCCTGTCTCCTAGCTTTGTACGGGCACTTGGAGCACTCTGTTCACCCGGAATCGAAAGATTTTTCCACACGAATGGTGCGGCCTTCCGGTTCGACGCTCACCGAGGCCGTTCGTGAGCAGGGTTCAGCTATGTAAGCAGAGCTAACGCCTGATCCGTTGTGATGAATTTGGCTCCCAGCCCTTGAAGCTCAGCGATCGCCCTTTGACCGTCCTCCGGCTTCAATGTTTCGGTTGCATCCTGGACGACGGAAACTCGCCTGCCGCGCTTTAACAATCCCTTGGCCGCTAGTGCAACGCAATATTCCGTGACCACTCCGAATACCACGAATTCGGCATCGTGCGGAAGACGATTGAGGAGCACATCCGCGTGGCGGCTTTCGAAGATGTCGAGAGTCTGCTTTTCGAGAAGAATCTGCTGGTATTGAAATGGGTCCGGCGGGAGCTGAGCTGTAGTATCATTCGGAATTCGGAGGACTTTGTCAGCCAGTGCTTCTGGAACATACTCCGCCCCTGGAGTTCCTTTCACACAATGCGCTGGAAACCTCTTGAATTCGGGATCGTCGGACGAATGGTAATCGCCGTGGGACACCAGAAGGACTCGGCCGTCGCCGGCGGCTTGGGTCAGCTTGCGTATATTTGGCAGCAATTTCTCTGCGCCCGGTACATAAAGCTTGCCGCCAGGCAGCATGAAATCCTTCTGCGCATCGACTTCCCAGAAAATTACCTTCCGCGAGACCATGGCTTACTTTCCATTGGATGCGTTTGCACGGGCGAGGACGCCCGCGTCTACACAATTAGGGCAGCCCTAATGAAGCGGCGATGCTCTTCTTGTACTCTCGGGCCTTCGCGATTGCCTGCTCTTCGTTGAGCGTCAGAAGTTTGTGGTCGCGCATGACGATGCGACCGCCGATCACGACTGCCTGCACATCACTGGCCTTCAACGCATATGCGAGTTGGGCATAGATGTCATACATGGGTACGGCATTGGGCTCGTCCAAGCTAATAATTATCACGTCCGCTTTCTTGCCTTTCTCGAGCGAGCCAATTTCCCTCTCCATGTGAATCGCTTTTGCGCCATCGATGGTCGCCATCTCGACCACGGCTTGCGCATTGAGGGCGCGCGGATCCATTTTGGTGATCTTTGCCAGCTTGGCGGCCAGATCGATCTCTTCCATGATGTCCAGATCGTTGTTGCTGCCGGCTGGCCCGTCAGTGCCGAGGCCAATGGCGACTCCTGCGTCGCGCATCTCCGGCACAGGCGCAACTCCGCTGGCGAGCATCATGTTGCTCGATGGGTTGTGTACGCAGCCGGTTTGCCGCTCAGCGAGAGTCTTCCGATCCGGTTCGTCAACATAGATACAGTGCGCCGCAATCACATCGGGCCCGAGCACGCCGATCTTATCGAGGTACTGCACAGGCGACATTCCATTCTGCTTCTCGCTGTCATCCCATTCTTTCTTCATCTCGGCGACGTGAATCAAGATGGGCGCATGGTATTTTCGCGCCAGCGCCGCAGCGTCCTGCAGGATTTTTTGCGAGCACGTGTAGATAGAATGCGGCGCAGGTGCAGCATGAATCAGGGGATCGTTCTGCCACTTCTTCAGGAATTTCTCGGTGTAGCCGAGCATTTCGGCTTCGGTTTTGTTGTCCGGCGCAGGAAAGTCGATGAACGTCTCGCCGAGGATACCGCGCATACCTGCGGTCTTGGTTTCTTCGGCTATCGCGTCTTCAAAGTAATACATATCGGCGAAAGTGGTAATGCCGGAGCGAATCTGCTCGGCCGCCGCCAGACGCGTGCCCCAGCGCACAAATTCTTCGTTCACGTTCTTCGCTTCCGCGGGGAAAATGTACTTTCGCAGCCATTCGTCCAGGGTGACGTCGTCGTGCAGGCCACGGAATAGCGTCATGGGCACATGGGTGTGGCCGTTGATGAATCCCGGCAACACCAGCTTGCCTGTCGCGTCCATGGTTGCCTTCGGCTGGTACTTCGATTCGAGTTCTGCACGCGGCCCAACGGCGACAATCGTGTCGCCTCTTACCGCAACGGCGCCGTCGTCGATGATCGTTCGTAGACCATCCATGGTGACAACCGTACCGCCGGTGACGATCAGGTCGGCAGCGTCTTTTGCCTGCGCAAAGAGGAAAAGCGGGAAACTGCAAAGTAAAAGCACGCATCGGAGAAATTTCATAATTGCCTGCACGATCAGATTTGAAAAGCAGATTCCTCACGGCTAAAGCCGCTCGGAATGACAAAGTGAAATGATAGTACCTGAATTCTCGTGCGCATTGCGGATCGTAGTTGCAGGCAATAGAATGGCGGACGTCAGGCACGACCACATGTTCTACCTTTCATTCTTATGGGTTCTTCGGAGGCAGGAGTTCTTACAAGGCATAGCGCGGCATGGGGTCTGGCGATCGTTGTGCTGTTAAATCCAGGTCTTGCGCGCGCACAATGCCAGCCGGTTGCGCCGAAATCACAGGCCGCTACAAGCCAGCACGCTTCGTCAAAGCAGCCCGAATTTTTCGACGAACCAAAATTTACGGTGGCAGGGGTCACCGATGCCTCGAACCTTGGCGGGCACGGCTCGGACACGATCTGGCGAACTAAAGAGACATTGGCGAAGGAAACGGTTTCGCTCAGCAGGAACAATGAGCCTTCCGCGAATCTTCAGACAGCGCCTACGGAAGAGTCCTTGCGTGCAGCAGCCCAGCAAGCAGATAACTTTGACGCCAATTACACATTAGGTAGATTGCTCCTTGACGAAGGCAAGGCTCGGGAGGCGCTGCCCTATCTTGAACGGTCCTCGCGGCTCAAACCCGGCGATTATCAGAACTCCTATGAATTGGCGCTAGCTTATGCAGGTGCCGGTAATTACGAGCAGGCACGCGCCAATGCTCTCGCACTGCTCGCTCACGAGGACAAGGCGGAGTTGCATCATTTGCTTGGCAGCACCGAAGAGAAACTCGGAAATTCTCTCGAAGCCGTTGGCCAATATCAGCGCGCCGCCGAACTCGACCCCAGCGAAGCAAATCTGTTCGATTGGGGGGCCGAACTCCTGCTGCATCGCGCGCCTGAGCCGGCAGTAGAGGTCTTCAGCAAGGGGAATCAGCTATTTCCGCATTCGGCAAGGATGCTGGTTGCGCTAGGCGTGGCCTGGTACTCTCGCGGTTCCTACGAGCAAGCGGCTGCGTGTCTTTGCCAAGCCTCGGATGTGAATCCCGATGACCCGAATCCCTACTTGTTCCTCGGGAAACTCCAGGATCTCGGAGCTGCTGCTTCAGACCACCGGATCACAGAAAGACTGGAGCGGTTTGCCCAGCTTCAACCCGGAAATGCGTTGGCGACTTACTACTATGCGGTCAGTTTGTGGAAAGGAAGAAGGTCTCAGGACACTGAAACTTCGGCGCAGGTGGAATCGATGCTGCAGAGGGCTGTTGGTCTTGACCCAAAGCTCGGTCCCGCGTATTTGCAGCTCGGCATTCTCTATTCGGAACGAAACGATCTTGCCAAAGCCATCTCAGCTTATGAAAAGGCGATTGAAGTCGATCCGCAGTTGAAAACAGCCCATTATCGTCTGGCTCAGGCCTATCGCCAGACGGGCGAAAAACTGAAGGCGGAGCACGAGCTGCTGGTCTTCGAACAGCTATCGAAAGAAGCGGAGCAGCAGAGCGATCGCGAGCGGCACGAGATTCAGCAGTTTGTGTACACTTTGCAGGGCCGGACATCCAGCGCGCAGCAACAATAGTTTTGAAAAGGCAAATCAAGAACAGCGACCGTATTTGGCCGCCCTGTAACGACCCTATCAAATTTGTCATTCCGAGGAACGGAGTGAAGAGGGAATCCGCAGTTTCTCGGACTGCTCCGAACTACGGATCCCTCGACTGCGCTCGGGATGCCAACAACGGAATCCTAGAAATTCAGCTTCAGCCCAAACTGGATCGAGCGCGCGTCGTTCACCGTCTGGTTAATCGTCTCACTGATTACGCCAAACGTGCTGGGCGAATTAATATCCTGCTCCCCTGTGCCGGCAATGCCCGGCAAGAAGAAGTGGGGATGATTAAACAGATTGAAGAACTCCGCCCGGAATTGCACATTCATCCGCTCGTGGAACGGGAAGTCCTTGATCAGGGAGAAGTCGGTATTCACGTAGCGAGGACCGTAGACTGGCGCACGAGGAGCCGTACCCAGCTCTCCCACCGTTACGGGTCCCGTAGCGGTGTTGATTGTGAAGGTCGGCGCTTTCTCGAAAGCGCAGGGATTAAACCAATTCTGAATGGTGTGAATCTGTGTCGGCGCAACACAACCCGGATTAGCTGCAACCTGCCCGGGCTTGTTCGGATCTCCTACCTCATTCGGGCGTTGTATGACCAATCCGTTGTACATGAAAAAGATCCCAGACTCATCCGCGCTGTCGACCACAAAGAGCGGGAAGCCGGATTCAGCCCTTTCGATGACATTAATCGACCAGTTTCCTACTATCGCGTTGGCCGGTCCGCTCAGATTGCTGCCGAAATATTTCCCCTTACCGAACGGCAGATCGTAGAGAACGCTGGCGGTGAAAACGTCGTTCAAGTTGAGCTGCGACAAGCCCCAATCCAGCCTCGAAGTGTTCGGCAGAGGCCAATAGAGGGCACCGGGATTGCTGCCCAGGCCGTCAGGCATACCGGAATCGAAAGTGCGGGACCAGGTGTAGCCCAGGAGAGCGTAGAGACCGTGGCGCGCGCTCTTGGTCTCGGCTTTAATCTGGAGCGAGTCATAACGGGCCGAGCCGACGCTGTTATTACTGTCAACCGCTTGGAAGGGGTTTCCGTACGGGAATGATGGGAAACCGCAGCCCACTGTATAGCCAGGTACCACGCCGCATGCGCTGGGAGAGGCCAAGTTTTCGTTCACCTGACTCACCAGGATATGCGTGCTGCGTGAACCCGCATAGCCGGCAGTCAGCACGACACCGCCAGGTATCTGCCGCTCAATATTCAGGTTGTATTGCTGAATCATCCCCTGGACAAAATTGCGGTTCATGGACTGCTTGGTCCCGGTGTAAGCCGTTGGGGTTACGGGTCCAGTGTAAATGGCACCGCCCGGGACTGCTGTCGTTGAACCCGTGCCTGGGGCCAGCAGGAAACCGCTCGAGAGCCCGCAAGAAACGAAGGGAGTGAAGACGCAGGGACCCGGCACCGAACCGCAACCAGGCGCGCCAAAGGAACAAAAGCCCGTCGCAGGATCCGACTCGGCGTAGTAGGGCGGATTCTGCCACAAGCCTTGTCCGCCCTGATTCCACGCCGAGTCATGATAGATGGCGTATCCGGCGCGGACAGCGGTTTTGTCGCTTCCCATCGGCTTCCACGCCAGGCCGATTCGAGGTTCAAGAGCCGTCTTCTGGAACTGGATGCCCACACGGCCATCGGTAGTCACGCAAGCGGTGCAACCCGCCAAGGCAGGGCTGCCCTTGGGGACGTACCAGGTGAGGTTTGTGACATCGAAGTTCGCCTGCCGATTTCCCACCTCAGTTTGAGGCGAAGCCAAAGCCCAAGCCAGGCCCAGGTTCAGGGTCAGATTGTTGGTGACGCGCCAATCATCCTGAACAAAGGGACGGAACAATTTCCAGCGGCGGCCGACCGTCCCCCCCAGAAATGTCTGATCGTGAGCCGCAAAAGACCCCATGCTTCCAAGAAGGAGGTCCCCCATATTGTCGCCGGTGGTGGAGAATGCGCCAACTTCGGTGATGAAACCGTCCTGAAACGCGTTGTTCCGGATGTTCATTTCCTCGGCGCGGTACGCAGCTCCGAACTTTAGGTCGTGTTTTCCGCGAATCAGGTCGAGCGTATCGGAAACCGAATAGACGTTGGTTCCACCCTGATAGGGCGCGAACCCGCGGTCTCCCAGTGACATGTAGTTGGTCATCTGAAATGACGTGAGACCGCAACTGATGCAGTCTTTATTCGACTGGTTCAGGCTGGCGGGATAATTCGTGATGCCGTCGCACTGACTCCCCAAATCGGCTCCCGGGATGCCAAGAAGCGAAGCTTCGCAGGTACCGGTGCCGAAAGACAAGATGTGGTTAAAAATCCGGCTGAACCCGAACATGGCCTGATTGATGGTGTTCGAAGAAAAGATGTGCTGCTCGCTCACCATGGCGTTGCGGCCGT